>Ga0208455_1000314_pt1 | contig 24674 bp, 12 predicted proteins | sample June2015DPH_4_50_FD_184690 | JGI IMG/M metagenome (GOLD analysis project Ga0208455, IMG submission 184690) | Peatland microbial communities from SPRUCE experiment site at the Marcell Experimental Forest, Minnesota, USA - June2015DPH_4_40... | ecosystem: Environmental > Terrestrial > Soil >... | reverse complement strand
ACGGAGCTCAATAGATGACCAAGCGCATGGTGATCATGCTCATCGCAGTCGCCATCGTGTTCGGCGGAATCTTCGGATTCCAGGCGTTCAAGGCGTCCATGATCAAGAAATTCATGACCGCCATGGGTTCGCCGCCGCAGACCGTCTCCGCGGCCAAGGCCGCCTACAGCGCATGGCAACCGAAGCTCGAAGCGATCGGCACGCTGCGCGCGGTGAAAGGCGCCGATTTATCGCTCGACGTGCCGGGCGTCGTCGCCTCGATCTCGTTCAATTCCGGCGACGATGTCGAACAGGGTGCGCCGCTGCTCAAGCTCCGCGTGGAGGACGATCTCGCCAAGCTCGAATCCTTGCAGGCGATGGCGGAGCTGAGCGAAATCGTCAATCAGCGCGACCAAAAGCAATTCAAGATGCAGGCGGTCAGCCAGGCCACGTTGGATACCGACGCCGCCAACCTGAAGAACGCCAAGGCCCAGGTCGTCCAGCAGCAGGCCATTATTGACAAGAAGTTTCTGCGCGCGCCTTTCGCCGGCCACCTCGGCATTCGCGCCGTCGACCTCGGACAATATCTGGCAGCCGGAACGGTCATCGTCACGCTGCAGGCGCTCGATCCGATCTTTGTCGATTTTTTCCTGCCGCAGCAGGCGGTCGATCAGGTGCGCCTGGGCCAATCGGTTACCGTCAAGATCGACGCCTTCAAGGATCAAACCTTTGCCGGCGAAATCTCGGCGATCAATCCAAAGGTCGATGCCGGCAGCCGCAACGTGCAGATTCGCGCGACCTTGAAGAATCCGGATCACAAGCTCCTGCCCGGAATGTATGCGACGGTGGACATCGCGACCGGGGCGCCGCAGAGCTACATCACCCTGCCGCAGACGGCGATCAGCTTTAATCCGTACGGCGATACGGTTTACGTCGTCGACAGCAAGGCGGCGGACGCCAACGGCAAGCCGCCGCAACTGATCGCGCGCCAGACGTTCGTCACCACCGGGCCGACGCGAGGCGATCAGGTCGCCGTGCTCAAGGGCATCGACGAAGGCGATCTGATCGTGACTGCCGGCCAGATCAAGCTGCACAATGGATCGACTATCCTGATCGACAACTCGATCACGCCGACGGCCGACGCGGCGCCGGTTCCGATCGATCGATAGGCGAGCCCGCGGCCATGAACTTCACGGATATCTTCATTCGCCGGCCGGTGCTCGCCACCGTCGTCAGCCTGTTGATCCTGGTGCTGGGCCTGCGCGCCTACGAAGTCTTGCCGGTTCTGCAATTCCCGCGCACCGAAAACGCTATCGTCAACGTGACCACGATCTACTACGGCGCCGATCCCGAGGTGGTGGCCGGCTTCATCACCACGCCGCTGGAAAACGCCATCGCCCAGGCCAACGGCATCGACTACATGACATCGGTCAGCCAGAGCGGGGTGAGCACGATCACGGTGTATCTGCGGCTCAACTACGATGCCGACAAGTCGCTGACCGAGATCAATACCAAGGTCAATTCAATTCTCAATCAGCTGCCGGCCGGGACGCTGCAGCCGATCCTCACCGTGAAGATCGGCCAGACCATCGACGCCATGTATCTCGGCTTCAACAGCGATACGCTCGAGCCGAACCAGATCACCGACTACCTGACGCGCGTGGTGCAGCCCAAGCTGCAGGCGGTCGCCGGCGTGCAGACGGCGGAACTGCTCGGCCAGAAGGTGTTCGCCTTGCGCGCCTGGCTCGATCCGCAAAAGCTCGCGGCGTACGGGCTGACGGCGACCGACGTCAGCCAGGCGCTTACCGCCAACGACTACATATCCGGTATCGGCAGCACCAAGGGTCAGATGGTGCAGGTCAATCTGACCGCCGCGACCGGGCTGCATTCTGCCGATGAATTCCGCAACCTCGTGGTCAAACAATCGAACGGCGCCGTAGTGCGTCTGAAAGACGTCGCCACCGTCACGCTCGGCGCCGAGGACTACGAATCGGAGGTGGGCTTCGACGGCAAGCAGGCGGTTTATATCGGCATCCAGGTCGCGCCGACCGCCAATCTGCTCGACGTGATCGACGGCGTGCACCGGGTATTTCCGGAAATCGAAGCGCAGCTGCCGCGCGGGCTCAACGGCAAGATCGTCTACGATTCCACCAAATTCGTGAACGCGGCGATCCACGAGGTCATCTTCAGCCTGCTCGAGGCTTTGGGCATCGTCACCCTCGTCGTTTTTCTGTTTCTCGGCTCGGTGCGTTCCTCGCTGATACCGACCGTCGCCATTCCGCTGTCGCTGATCGGCACCTTCATCATCCTGCTGGCGCTCGGCTATTCGATCAATCTCTTGACGTTGCTGGCGCTGGTGCTGGCCATCGGTCTGGTCGTCGACGACGCCATCATCGTGGTGGAGAACGTCAACCGCCATCTTGAGGACGGCATGGCGCCGGTGGCCGCCGCCGTCGCCGCAGCGCGCGAGCTCGGCGGCCCGATTATCGCGATGACCGTGGTGCTGGCTGCGGTCTACGTGCCGATCGGCTTCCAGAGCGGGCTGACTGGCGCGCTGTTCGCGGAATTCGCCTTCGCGCTGGTCGGCGCCGTGACCGTTTCCGGCATCATTGCGCTGACGCTGTCGCCGATGTTGTGCTCGCGGCTGCTCAAGGCTCCCGAACCCGAGCACCGCGGCTGGGAGGCCTGGTTCACCTATTACGTCGACCGCAGCTTCGCCTGGCTGCGCGGCGCCTACGAGCGGCGTCTGCATGCCAGCCTGAACTATCTGCCGGTCACCGTGGTATTCGCGCTGATCGTCCTGAGCAGCATCTATTTTTTGTTCGCCACCGCCAAGACCGAGCTGGCGCCGCAGGAGGATCAGGGCGTCGTCATCACCCAATCGATCGCGGCGCCGGACGCCACGCTGCAGCAGCGCCAGCTCTATTCGCGCCAAGTGTATCAGATTTTTACGCAGCATCCGGAGACCGACCACGTCTTCCAGATCGACGTGCCCGGCCAGTCGATCGCCGGCATGGTGTTCAAGCCGTGGGACGAGCGCGCGAAGACCACCAACCAGCTGCAGCCGGTGATGCAGCAGGAGCTGAACAAGGTCGCCGGCGTGCGGGTCGTCGCCTTTCAGCCGCCGCCGCTGCCCGGCAGCATCGGCTTGCCGGTTCAGTTCGTTCTCGTCACCACCGATCCGTTCGCGCGGCTGTATGACATCGCGCAGCAATTTCTGCAGCAGGCGCGGCAGAGCGGCATGTTCATCTTTCTCGATTGCGATCTGAAAATCGACAACCCGCAATCCAACGTGATCATCGATCGCGACAAGACCGCGCAACTCGGGCTGAAGATGAGCGACGTCGGCGCCGCGCTCGGCGCGATGCTCGGCGGCGGCTACGTCAACTACTTCAGCATGAGCGGACGCTCCTACAAGGTGATCCCGCAGGTTGGGCAGCGCTTTCGCTTGAATGCGCGGCAATTGCTCGACTACTACATCCGCACCGCCGACGGCACGCTGGTGCCGCTGTCGACGATCGCCACCGTTTCGACCAAGACCGTCCCGGAATCGCTCAACCATTTCCAGCAGCTCAACAGCGCGACGATCCAGGGCGTCACCATGCCGGGAGTCGCCCAGGGCGACGCGCTGGCGTTTCTGCAGACTTTGTCGAAGCGCACGCTGCCGCAGGGCTATTCGATCGATTACGGCGGCTTGAGCCGGCAATACGTCCAGGAGACCAGTGGCTTCGTCACCATGTTCGGCTTCGCGCTGATCATCATTTTCCTGTCATTGGCGGCGTTGTTCGAGAGCTTCCGCGATCCGGTCATCATCCTGGTCTCGGTGCCGATGTCGATTGCCGGCGCGCTGATCTTCGTCAGCGTCGGCATCGGCGGCGCGTCGCTGAACATCTACACGGAGGTCGGGCTGGTCACGCTGATGGGCTTGATCAGCAAACACGGCATCCTGATCGTGCAGTTCGCCAACCATTTGCAGGCCGAAGGCCGCTCGAAGCGCGAGGCGATCGAGCTGGCTGCCGGCATCAGGCTGCGGCCGATCCTGATGACGACGGCGGCGATGGTGCTCGGCGTGGTGCCGCTGATCACCGCGACCGGCGCCGGCGCGGTATCCCGCTTCCAGATGGGACTGGTCATCGCTTCGGGCCTTTCGATCGGCACGTTGTTCACGCTGTTCGTGGTTCCGGCGGTGTACATGCTGCTCGCGGCCGATCATTCGGCGCCGGCGGTGGCTGGCGGGGCGCACATTTCCCCCGCGCACGCCGCTCCCGGCGCGTGAACTTTAGCCCGGGTCGATCGCAGAAAGCGGACAGGCGTAATGGCAGACTGGAGCGCAGGGCAATACCTCAAATTCGAGGATGAACGCACGCGGCCGCCGCGCGATCTTTTGGCCCGGGTGCCGCTGCAGCAGCCGCGGCTCGTGGTCGATCTCGGCTGCGGGCCGGGAAACTCGACCGCGCTTCTGGCCGAACGCTTTCCGCAGGCCGAGATCGTCGGCATCGATTCTTCGCCCGACATGCTGGCAAAGGCGCGCCAGCGGTTGCCCAATTGCATATTCATCCCCGCCGATATCGCCACCTGGACGCCGCCGCCGCGCACTGATCTCATCTTCGCCAATGCGGCATTCCAGTGGGTGCCGAATCATCCGCGGGTGCTGCGCCGGCTGCTTGAAACGCTGCCGCCAGGCGGCGTGCTCGCCGTGCAAATGCCCGACAACACGCGCGAGCCGGCGCATGTGCTGCAGCGCGAGGTCGCCGCCAGCGGACCGTGGGCGAACGACCCGGCGGTCAAGGCCGCCGCGCGCGCCGACCTGCCGCCGCCCGAAACTTATTACGATCTGCTCAAGCCGGTCAGCGCGCAGCTCGATACTTGGCACAGCGTCTACCATCACGTCATGGCGACGCCGCAGGCCATCGTCGAATGGTTCAAGGGCTCCTCGCTGCAGCCATTCCTGGCGCCGCTCGATGCCGCCGCGCGCGAACAATTCTTGGCCGCCTATACGGAAAAAATCGTCGGCAGCTACCAGCTGCGTTTCGATGGCAAGGTGCTGCTGCGATTTCCCCGGCTGTTCATCGTGGCGGTGCGATGAAAAACGGCTTCGTCAACCCGGCTTGCTCGCGTCCGCCGCTATTTGGCATCCGGAGACGGCGGATTTGTTGAATCGGATAGCCAGGAGGCGATCACGTTCCACGCCGCATTTTTGATCGTCACCAAAGGCGGATTGTCGAGCTCGGCGGTTGACTGAACCCGCTGGTTACAACCGTCCACCAGGACGGAAATCTTGACCTCACCATCGGTGTGATAGGCGTCGCCTTCGCCGTTACGGCCGTTGATCGTGGGGCCGATGCCAGTCACCTCGTAGATTTTCTCGGTGACTTTCGCGTTCCTGAGACCGGCGGTCAGCAGCTCCCGGTCGGCGTCGATATCGGCGGCAATATGGTGGGTAATCCGCCCATCGTCGTGGCTTAAGCCGACGCCGCGGTCGAAGGTCGCTGCACCGAGCCAGACCGCTCGCCCCTCCTGTCCGCGGTCGAGCACTTGCCAGAGCCGAACGTGATGGCGCCGGTTGGCGCTGGCGCCGACCGGTTTTTCGAACGCCAGGTCTTCGCGTCTGTCCTGGTAATAGAGATGACTGACCGGGGCGTCCGGATAAGGCCGGCGCAGCAGGACGCTGCCGACAATCTCGATGCTCGATCGCAGCGTGATCGGATCGGCCGGGTACCACGCTGCGGCATTCATGGCGCACAGCACGTCCTCTTTCGCTCCGACCAGACCGACATTAATCGGGTCGCCCGGGATGCCGGCGGCGGTGCGCGTGAGCATGGTGACGCCGGCAAGCGCCCTTTGGTGCTCGTAATGCCGCCAAGTCAGCGGCAGCACGACGTAGGCCGAAAATCCGTAGAGCCCGACCGCGGCCAGGAGGCCGGCGACCGCAAGTCCCCATTTCAAATGAACTCGGCGAAGGACCATTGACCCGCCACAAAGTTTGCCGAAAGACGGCGGCTCTTTCAACAAGCGGAATCGTCGAATATCAAGACGCAAACATAGCGCCCTTTCCCGCTCCACGATGGTACGCCGATGATGATTCCCCTGCGGGCTCTCGCGCTTGCGGCGCTTGCCGCGGTCGCCTGCATGCAAGGCGCGCGGGCGGCAAACGCCGCCGATGCGGCGTTCCAGGCTTGGCTGCAATCGCTGTGGCCGCAGGCGCAAGCGCTTGGCGTGTCGCGCGCCACGTTCGAGACGGCGACGCGCGGGCTCGAGCCCGATTTGTCGCTGCCGGAGCTGGTCATTCCCGGGCGGCCGGAACGAAAGGAGCCGGGGCAGCCGGAATTCGTCGAGACGCCAGCGGTTTATCTGAAGGAGACGACGTTCGATCGCTTGGCGGCGCAGGGCCGCAAGCTCAACGATCAATACCGGCCGACGCTAACCGCGATCGAGCGGCAGTTCGGCGTCGCGCCGACCGTGGTGCTGGCGATCTTCGGCCGCGAGACCGACTACGGCCGCGCTCGCGACACCTACAACGCCGTCCGCGTGCTGGCGACGCAGGCCTATTACGGCAAGCGCAAAGAAAAATTCCGCGACGAATTTTTGCTGGCGCTCAGGATGCTCGACCAGGGCTACGTCAAGCTCGCCGACATGAAAAGCTCCTGGGCCGGCGCCATGGGGCTGACGCAGCTCTTGCCGTCGGAGTTCTACAAATACGCCGTCGACTTCGACGGCGACGGCCGCCTCGACATCTGGAACTCGGTGCCGGACGCGCTCGCCTCGGCGGCGAAGCAACTCGTCGACAAGGGTTGGCAGCGCGATCTGCGCTGGTCCTATGAAGTCCTCGCGCCGAACGACGTCGATTGCACGCTCGGCGTTCCGGACAATACGCTGCCGATCGGCGAATGGCTCAATAAACGCGGCTTTGTCCCGGCCTATGGCCGCAAGCTGTCGCCGGCCGAGCGCGCCGAGCCGGCTTCATTGCTGCAACCGGCCGGGCTTTACGGGCCGGCCTTCCTCGCCACCAAGAACTATTTTGTCATCAAGGAATACAATTTCTCCGATCTCTACGTCTTGTTCGTCGGTCATCTCAGCGACCGCATTCTCGATTCGCGGCCGTTCGAGACGCCGTGGGGCAAGGTGGCGCAGCTTCCCACCCGCGATCTCGACCGCATGCAGCAAATCCTTACCGCCGGCGGCTATTACCATGACAAGATCGACGGCAAGGCCGGGATGAAGACCCGCGCCGCGCTCGGCGAGTATCAGAAGCGCAACGGGCTCAAGGTCGACTGCTGGCCGACCGCCGCGCTGTTGGCGCATATGGAGGCAAGCGGCCGCTAGTGCACACGCTCGGTATTGACTCCTTTTCCGTGCCTCGATCGTCCTAGTTATATCTAAACACTGGAGGATACCCATGAGCCTCAAAGATAAGACTATCGTCGTCACCGGCGGAAGCCGCGGCCTTGGTTTGGGACTGGTCGAGGCCCTGGTTGCGCAAGGCGCGAGCGTGACGGTTGTCGCCCGCGACTCCGAGGCGCTTAAGTCTGTCCGCGCCCGTCTCGGCGTCGCCACGATCTCCGCCGACGTGACGGACGAGAGTGCCGCCCACCGCATCCTTGCCGAGGTCCGCCCCGACATCCTGGTGCTCAACGCCGGCGCGACTCCGCGCATGGGCCGGTTGGACCAGCTGAGCTGGGCGGATTTTACCGCGACCTGGGAGACCGACGTCAAGGCCGGGCTCTATTGGCTGCAGGCGGCACTCAAGCTGCCGCTCAAGCCCGGAAGCCGCGTCCTGGTGGGATCGAGCGGCGCGGCCGAGAATGGATCGCCGATGTCGGGCGGCTACGCCGGCGCCAAGCGCATGCTCTGGTTCATGGCCAACTACGCCAACGGCGTCTCGCAGCAGAAGAATCTCGGGATCCGCTTCCAGGCGATCGTGCCGCGGCAGATCGTCGGCGACACTGGCGTCGGCAACGCGGGCGCCAACGCCTACGCGCGCGCCATGGGCATCGAGCGCGAGGCGTTCCTGGCCCGGTTCGGCGCCCCGCTGCCGCCCCCCGGGCGTTCGGTGACTATCTGGTCGCGGTGCTGGACGATCCGCAGTACGCCAAAGGCGTCGCCTTCGGCTTGAAGGGCGATACCGGCATCACGGTGCTCGAGGGAGAAGCGGCTTGAGCGAAGGCCCATCCTCGCCGCCCAATCCACCGTTATCGGCGCGCCACGCCGAGCTCCTGGCGCTCGCCGACAAGCTGCGGCCGGAGCTTCACCGCTACTGCGCGCGCCTGATGGGCTCGGTGATCGATGGCGAGGATGTGGTGCAGGACACCTTCGCCCGCGCCTTCGTCGCGCTCGACGAAATGGAGGAGACCCCGCCGCTGCGCGCTTGGCTGTTCCGGATCGCTCACAACCGCGCGCTTGACCTGTTGCGCAGCCGCGCGATACGCGCGGCGGAGCCCATCGAGGCGGCCCAGGAGGTCGCCGATCCGGAGAGTCCAGATCCTGTGGAGGTGCTGATGCGGCGGGAGGCGGTCGAGACGGCGGTGTCGCGGTTCGTGGAGCTTCCGACCGTGCAGCGCAGCGTGGTGATCCTCAAGGACGTGCTCGACCAGTCTCTGGAAGAGATCGCCGCCATGCTCGACCTCACGGTCAACGCGGTGAAGGCTCACCTCGCCCGCGGGCGGGCCCGGCTCAAGGCCATCAACGCCCAGGCGCCGGCGAAGCCCGCGCCGCGGCCGCCGTCACCCGCCGTGGCGCGCTATGTCGCCCTGTTCAACCGGCACGACTGGGACGAACTGCGCGCGATGCTGGCCGACGACGTGCGGCTGATCCAGTCGACGTACCCGCTGCGCGCCGGCGCCGCCGACGTGGGCATGTTCTTCGGCATCTATTCGCGCAGCGCCCCGGTGCGGCTCGCCCCCGCCTGGCTCGATGGCCGCGAGGTGATCGCGGTCTACGAGCATCCTCAGGCGGTGAAGCCCAGCTATTTGATGTGGCTGGAGTGGACGGACGGCCGGATCAGCTTCATCCGCGACTACCGTTATGTCCGCTACGTCGTCGACGACGCTGAGCTGGTTCTGGCGCAGGAGACCGCGTAAGACGCCGCGCCTCCGAGCGAGGGCACCGCCCAGGGATGAACCGCGCTCCGCGCTTGGCGAGTATCAGAAACGCAACGGTCTCAAGGTCGACTGCTGGCCGACCGCCGGGCCGCTCGCGCAGATGGAGGCGAACGATCGATGATTAATTTCGCGTCTGGAAATCGTTGCAACTGGGCCGCGGCTAGTGCTTTGATGATGATGCCAATGCTCTGGGTTACTTCCGCTTTGGGGGCGTAACCGACATGGGCGGACTCGTTGCTGGCTCTGCCCGGTCGCTTTTGACTCTTCTTTGACTCTTTTCACAACCGACCTCGGTTTCCCAGGCCCCTTCACTATTTTACCGAGCATTGATAGGCTCTCACACCCACCAGCTCGAGAACCTCGGATGACGATCTGCGAGGAGGATCGCGGTGCGAGAGATTGCTGACTGGCTTGAAAAACTCGGCATGTCTGAGTATGCGCAGCGCTTTGCTGAAAACCGCATTGATTTCACTGTCCTTCGCGACTTGACCGATCAAGACCTGAAAGACATCGGTGTCGCGCTCGGCGATCGCCGGAAAATTTTGCGCGCGATTGACGAGTTGGGGAACGCCGCGGGCACCACGGAGCTGGCACGGCAGCAGGGGCCGGTCGCCGTGCGGTTGCCCACGCCGACCGCGACGACAGCGACTTTAGCGACCACGGCGACTTTAGCGACCACGGCCGAAACCGCCGGCGAACGCCGCTATCTGACGGTGATGTTCTGCGATCTAGTAGACTCGACAAGCATCTCGGCGCAGCTGGATGCTGAGGACTGGCGCGAGCTCGTCGGCGCTTATCTCGATGCCGCTTCGGCCGCAGTGACGGAAATGGGCGGCCATGTTGCGAAAAAACTTGGCGATGGCCTCCTTACGCTGTTTGGCTATCCGGTCGCGCATGAGAATGACGCCGAGCGCGCGGCGCGGGCGGCGCTCGCCATTCAGCGGGCCATCGCCGACTTGAACCGCCGGAACGCCGGCACCGGAAGGCCGGAGTTGACCGCCCGCATCGGTCTCGACACCGGGCTGGCGGTGGTGGATGCGGCCGGCGAGATTTATGGCGATGTCGCCAACATCGCCGCCCGCGTGCAGGCGCTAGCGGAGCCGGGCGCGGTGCTGGTCACCGCGCGGGTGCAGCGCCAGGTCGCCGGACTTTTCGTGGCGGAAGAGCGCGGCACGCAAACGCTCAAGGGCGTGCCCGAGCCGACGGCGCTGTTCCGGCTCGTCCGCGCCAGCGGCGGCGGACGCCGCTCCGGGCAGCGCAATCTCACGCCGCTCATCGGCCGCGACGACGAGATGGCCATGCTCTTGCGGCGCTGGCATCGGGCGCGGGCGGGCGACGGACAATTGGTGATGATCGTCGGCGAGCCGGGCTTGGGCAAATCGCGGCTGATCGAGGAATTTCATGCCCGGCTTGCCGACACGCCGCACACCTGGGTGGAATGGAGCTGCTCGCAGCTGCTGCAGAACACGCCGCTGCACCCGATTGCCGAATGGGGCCGGGCGCGCTTCGGCGGCGCCGACGTACCGGCGGAGCGCCGGCTCGCCGAATTGGAAAGCGCGCTGGCGCAGGTCAAGCTCGACCCGGCGGAGATGGTGCCGCTGATTGCGCCGCTGCTCGACATGCCGCTGCCGGCGCAAAGAGCACCGAAATTGTCGGGCGAGGAACTACGCCGCCGGCAATTGGCGGCGCTGACCAACTGGGTGATCGCGGGCGCGAAGGTGCAACCGGTAGTACTGGCCTTCGAGGATTTGCACTGGGCCGATCCGACAACTCTCGATGTTTTGCGCGGCATCGCAGAGCGGGGCGCGCTGGCGCCGCTCTTTATCGTGGCGACGACGCGGCCTGAATTCCGCCCGCCCTGGAGCATGCGCTCGCATCACGGCACCATCTCGCTGGCGCCGCTCGACCGCGCCCAGGTACGTGACATGGTCGGCGAACTCTCCGCGCGCCACGCACTGCCGCGTGATGTGGTGGAGGACGTCGCCGCGCGCACTGGCGGCGTGCCGCTGTTCGTCGAGGAAGTCACCCGGCTTTTGCTAGAGAGTGGCGAGCAGGGCGGCATGCACGCGATCCCGCCGACATTGCAACAATCGCTGATGGCGCGGCTCGACCGGCTCGGCCCGGCGCGCGACGTGGCGCAGATTGGCTCGGTGATCGGCCGTGGCTTTTCCTACAAACTGCTGCGCGACGTGGCCGCCATGGATGATTTGCCGCTGCAGACGGCGCTGGAGAAACTCGCCGACGCCGACATCGTGCTGGTGCAGGGCCTGCCGCCGGAGAGCGACTATCGCTTCAAGCACGCGCTCATCCAGGACGCAGCTTACGAGAATCTGCTCAAGAGCCGCCGACAGGTGCTGCATCGCCGCGTCGCCGAGATTCTACGCGACCGTTTCGCCGACACCGCCGCCGCCGAGCCGGAAGTGCTCGCCTATCACTTCACGCAAGCCGGCATGACCGACGCCGCGATCGAATGGTGGGGCAAGGCCGGCGACCAGGCGCTGCGCCGCTCCGCTTTCCAGGAGGCGATCGCGCACCTCGGCAAGGCCATCGAGATGGCGGACAAGGAGGGCAATGCTGCGCCGCGCGCCGGAGTCGAAGCCGGCTCCGTGGGCCAACGGGCGAAATTACAAACGAGTTACGGCCAGGCCCTGATCTGGGGTAAGGGCTACTCCGCCCCGGAGACGGCTGCTGCGTTCGCGCGCGCCCAAGATCTCGCGGCGAGTACTGGCAATGCCGCTGCGCAATTTGAAACTTATTACGGGCAGTGGGGGGCGAGTTTGTTGCGCGGCGACCTGCGAAGGGCCCGCGGAATTGCCGAAACCTTCCTGCGCGAGACGGAAGCTGGCGGGCCAACCTTGGAAGCGGGTGTCGCGCTGCGCACCTTGGGCCTGACATGTTTCTATCAGGGCGAACTTGCCAGAGGCCGGGCGCTGCTCGACGACGCCCTGAAGATGCATGACCCTGAACGCGATCGTGCTGCCAGATTCCGCTTTGGCATGGACTCGGACGTCTCGGCGATGGCCTACCTCGCCTGGGCGAATTGGTTGATCGGCGACGCCGCGGCTGCTTGCGAGCTGATCGACACCGCGGAAAAACGCGCGCTCGATGATGCCCATGTCCCGACGCTCGCCCAGTGCACGAACTTCAAGGCGAATCTCCATACCCTGCGTGGCGATGCCAGTTCCGCTCTACGAGACGCGGAAACACTTGGCGAGCTCAGCCAGAAGCATGGCATGCCGATGTACAGCGCGCTCGGAACGACGTACCGGGGCTGGGCACGCTCGCGGCTCGGCGATCGCACGGGAGCGCTCGCGGACATGCGTGCGGGGCTGGCGGCCTTTTCTGAGCAAGGAGCCCAGCTTTATGGGCCGCTGGTCCGAGGCCTGCTTTCCGAGATTGAAGCCGAAGGGGAGAGCGCGGAAGGAGCCTTGACCCGGATCGACGAAGCGCTGGCGCTGGCGGGCGAGACGGGTGAGCGCTGGACCGACGCCCTGTTGCATCGCATCCGCGGCGAGATTTTACTGAAGCGCGATCCGGCGAAGACGGCGCCGGCCGAGGAAGCTTTCCTCGCCGCCATCGCCATTGCGCAACAACAACAGGCGAAAAGCTTCGAGCTGCGCGCGGCGCTCTCGCTGGCGAAGCTTTATCAATCGACCAACCGTGCCGCCGACGCCCACGCCGTGCTCGCTCCGGCGCTTGAAGGCTTCTCGCTGACGCCGGAATTCCCCGAGATCGAAGAAGCACAAACGCTGCTCGCTGCACTCGCCGAAACCGACGAAGTGAAAAACGCCGCCGCGTCGCGTCAGCGTCGGCTGAAATTACAGACCAGCTACGGCCAAGCGATGCTGCATGCGCGCGGCTATAGCGCACCGGAGACGACAGCCGCCTTCGCTCGTGCCCGCGAGCTGACCGCCGGAATCGAGGATCCCGCCGAGCGCTTCTCGGTTTATTTCGGCCTATGGGCCGGGAGTTTCGTAGGTGGCGAGTTCGCGGCTACACGGGAAATCACCGATATCATGCTGCGTGAAGTCGCGGCGCGGCCGCTATCGCCAGAAGCCTGCACGGCGATGCGCCTCAACGGCAACGCGAATTGGCTTGCGGGAAAATTCGTCGACGCGCGCGCTGAGCTGGAGCGCGCGCTCGCCATGTTTGATCCGGAACGGGATGCCGATCTCGTCATTCGTTTCGCCCAGGATGTCGGCGTCGCCATCATGGCCTACTTGGCCTTGGCGCTCTGGCCGCTGGGCGAGGTCGATCGGGCGCGCAAAATCGCCACGGAGATGATAGCGCGCGCGACCCAAATCGGCCACGTCGGCAGCACCGTCTATGCGCATTCCCACTTCGCCTTATTCGAAATGATGCGCCGGGATCGTGTCGCGACGGGGCGGCATAGTGAAACTCTCGTCGAGCTGGCGCGCGTACACCAAATGCCGATGTTTAGCGGCTTCGGTGCTGCCATGGCCGCATGGTCGCGCTCGGATTTGGATAATCCACGTACCCGCTTGGGCGATATGCGCGCCGGGATCGCGGCCTGCCGCGAACGAGGCATCGGCCTTAGTGTGCCGCTGTTCGTGATGCTGCTGGCCGAAGCGGAAGCGGAAGCAGGCGAGGTCGAAACCGCGCTCGCCACCATCGACGACGCTATCGCCGAAATCGGGCGTGACGGCCAGCGTTGGTGTGAGTCAGAAGCGCAGCGCATTCGCGGCGAGATTTTATTGAAGCGCGATCCGGCAAATACGGCACCGGCCGAGGAAGCCTTCCTCGCCGCCGGCGCTGTCGCGAGGGAGCAGAAGGCGCGGAGCTTCGAACTGCGCGCGGCACTCTCGCTGGCGAAGCTTTATCAATCGACCGGCCGGGCCGCCGACGCGCACGCTGTGCTCGCCCCCGCGCTCGAAGGCTTCTCGTCGACGCCGGAATTTCCCGAGATCGAACAAGCGCAAACGCTGCTCGCCGCTCTTGCCGAAACCGACGAGGTGAAAAGCGTCGCCGCGGCGCGCCAGCGCCGACTCCATCTGCAGACCAGCTATGGCGAAGCGCTGCTGTGGTCGAAAGGCTATGCCGATAAAGAAGCCAAGGCCGCTTTTGCACGTGCCGCAGAACTCGCCAGCGGAATCGAAAATACCGCCGAGCGGCTCAAAATCTACTATGGCCAATGCCTTGGGAATTTGCTGCGCGGCGAATACGCCTCGGCGCAGAATCTTGCCGAGGGTCTTCTTCGCTTTGCTGAACGTAGAGGGCGAGCACAAGAAGCGGCATTTGCTCGGCGCGTTTTAGGTTTGACGCATCATATGCAGGGCGCTTTTGCAGAGGCCCAAACGCTGCTTGAACAAGCGCTGAACAGCTCAGATGGCGATGGCGAATTCCGCGCCGGGCCCGACATGATCGTCGCCGCCAAAGCTTACCTCTCCCACACCGCTTGGGTTCGCGGCGAATTTGTACGGGCACGAAGCCTGATCAACGAGTCTGTTGCGCGCGCAGTGTCAGCCTCGGATATTCCCGATCAGTGCACGGCCTACAGTTACGAGAGTGTCTTCGCGATATTGCGAAACGACGCGGAAGCAGCGCGTGGCGCCGCGGAAAGGCTGATCGCGGTCGCTCAGGAGCATGGTGTCAAATTATTCTTGCTTGTGGCTCGCGTCTACGCAGGCTGGGCGCGGGCCCGGCTGGACCGAAGTTCGGCCAACCGGAGAGGATTTCAACAGTCTCTGGCGGCCTACACGGAGGAAGGAAATAAATACTATGTGCCTCTCTTCTTAGGCCTCCTCGCTGCGGTCGAAGTGGAAACTCAAAGCGAAAAAGAAAGCGCCCTGGCGCGCGTTGATGAAGCGCTGGCGCTGGCGCAGCAAACTGGAGAACACTGGACTGACGCCTTCCTGCATCGTATCCGCGGTGAAATTTTATTGAAACTCAATTCGGCGAATACGGCGCCGGCCGAGGAAGCCTTCCTCACCGCCATCGCCGTCGCACAACAGCAGAAGGCGCGGAGCTTCGAGCTACGCGCGGCGTTGTCGGTGGCGAAGCTTTATGAGAGCACGAACCGCGCCGCCGACGCCCATGCCGTGCTCATGCCGGCGCTCCAGGGCTTTTCGCCGACGCTGGAGTTTCCGGAGATCGAACAGGCGCAAAGGCTCCTCGGCACGCTGCAAGACGCCGCGGAGTAGAGGGAGAGAGCCAATGAAAGCACATATCGTCGGCGGCGGGTTTGGCGGGTTGGCAGCAGCCGTACTTCTCATCCGAAACGCCGAAGTCTCCGGGCCGGACATCACGATCTATGAGGCGGATGAGAAGCTAGGCGGTGGGTTCTTTCTCGGCGGCAGCGCCGAGAGCGGCTACAACTTGCCGGGCTCCGTTTTTGATAAGGAATATCGGTGCACATTCGAACTGCTCAAGTGGATACCCTCCGCAAGCGATCCTTCCAAGTCCGTCACGGAGGAGTTCTTCGCCTTCAACACCGGCGAGCCGTACTATGATAAGGCGCACATATTCGATCGCGATGGCCACATCGTGCATGGTCCGCGTTTCGGCCTCAGCCTGGGCGACGGGCTCTGCCTCACCCGGTTCATGCTGACGCCCGAAGCGATGATGGAGGGGCGGCGCATCGACGAGTTCTTTTCCCAGCGTTTTTTCTCGACCGAATTCTGGTTCCTCTGGGCGTCGATCATGGGCACGCTGCCTGAGCACAGCGCGATCGAGTTTCAGCGCTACATGAATCGCTTCCTCTACTTGTTCGGGCATATGTCGGACATGACGGGCGTGATGCGCACGCCCATCAACCAGCACCAAGCGTTCATAGAACCGCTGGTTAAGTGGCTGCGCCCGCGCGGCGTGAATTTTTTAACCGGCGCCTTCGTAAAGGACATCGGCTTCGCGCCCTCGCCCGGCCGCATCACCGTCAATCGGCTCGACTATGAACGGGGCGGCGTCGCGATGTCGGTTGCGGTCGAACCGGAGGATCTCGTGCTCGTGACCACTGGATCGCAAGCCGCCGACATGTCCGCAGGATCGATGACCGAAGCGCCTCGTCCGCGGCCTAGCCGACGGACCTGGGCGCTGTGGGAGCGCCTCGCACAGGGACGCACGGATTTCGGCAATCCCGACATTTTCTTCAGTCCGTCCGCGATACGCCTATCGCGCTGGGTGACCTTCACCGTCACCGACACCGGGAGCGAATTCGTCAACCAAATGACCGCGCTGACCGGCAGCAAGCCCGGACGCGGCGGGCTCGTGACGTTGAAGGACTCGAACTGGGTGTTGTCGCTGTCCATCTTCCATCAGCCCGAGATCACCGGCCAGGCTCCAGGCACGAGCCTCTGGTGGGGCTACGGTCTGCATCCGGAGCGCGACGGCGATTACGTTACGAAACCCATGAACCAATGCACCGGCGCGGAGATCCTGGAGGAGACGCTGCGGCACTTGCGGTTCGATAAGCAATTGCCCGCGATCATGGCGTCATCGATCTTGATCCCCTGTGACATGCCCTATGTCAATAATATCTGGCTCCCGCGCAACGGCAGCGACAGGCCGCCCCCGGTCCCGAAGGGTGCGACCAATCTCGGACTCATCGGCCAGTACGTCGAGATGCCCAAGGAAATAGCATTCACCATCGAATGTTCCGTCCGCTCGGCGTGGGTCGTCATTTATACCCTGCTCAAGCGCGGCCCCGCACCGCCGTCTGTCTATCAGGGCCTGTACGACCCGAAGGCGCTGTTCGACGCGCTGAAAGTGTTTGTCTTTCCGTGATCCGCGCCGCTGACCGCAGTCGGCGTTGTCGACCCCCAAGCCATTCGTCGAGAACCTTGAGCGCTATAGCTTGTTGCCCACCACTTCCGCTAGTGGGCCATCACGACATAGGGCCCTGAAACGGTTTTCAGTCGCTTTCGGGGCATCGCGAAATCGCGAAGCCGAACGCCTGGGTGATCTTAAGAGTTCACGGCCTAATCGTCGCCCGGCACGGCGAGCGGCAAGCGGTCATCGTCCTCGCCGGAATAGCCGAGCGCGCGCCGCGGCTTATATTTGACCGAACCGGTGACGCTGGGGTCACCATAATGTTCGCCGTAATGTTGCGCGGCGTAGCGCGCCCGCGCGCGTTCGGCCACGACCTCGCCGGGTATCGCAGCCGGCTCGCAGATGCGGCGGCCGCTGGCGCGCCGCATCAGATCGACGTGGATGTGATTGTAGTGATAGACGTTGGCGCCGGGCGCCAGCACGGTGGTGAATTCCTCGCAGGCCGCCAGCTGCACGTCATGCAGAAAGCCCTGCTCCTCCGGCGTTCCGCGCCAGCCATATTGCACGCTGATCTTGTGGCCGTCGGCGAGCTGGAATTCGGCGATGTCGAGCGCGTTGCCGAAAGCGTGCTCGGAAATTTGCGCGTTTGGATTGCCGTTCATGCCGCGGCAGGAATAGGCCGAGATTTGTTTGATTTCGACCACCGGCTGGCGGAACCAGCGGAGCGCCGCTGGCTGCACCGCCGCCGCGATCCATTTGTCGAGCGCGGAGACGATCGGGCAGGCGAGTGTCGCCGCCGGTTTGACTTCGACCGAGCCGGCGGCGGTCACCATCGGCGCGCGCGGCGGACCGAGCGGTATCGGCTGCTCGGTTGCAAGCGGCGCCGGTTCGGCGCGCTGCGGGTAAGCCGGCGACGAGTAATTCGGCGGCGGATAAGTTGTCGGCGGCGGCATGCTTGAGGGCATGCCGAGCGCGCCGTCATAGGGGCGCGGCGGCCCGGGTTGGTAATCGGCGTCGTCCTCGCCAGGTACGGGAACACCCGGGGCGTAGAGCGACATCGGCGGACCGGCCTGCTGGGAGCCCGGCGGCGGACCTGTCTGCCAGCGATAAACTTGGCCCGGCGTAGTTTGCATCGAACCGGGCGGTGGCGCGCTGTATTGCGGTGACGCGGAGGGCGGCGGCGCGCCATACGGCGGTGCTGCGGAGGGCGGCGGCGCGCCATACGGCGGTGCTGCGGAGGGCGCTGCGCCGTATTGCGGCGGCGGGGCGGATGGCAGCGGCGACAGGGCGTTCGACTGGATCACCGGCCATCGCTGCGGCATGGCTGCGTTGGGGATTGCGCTGGGCGGACGCACCGGCTCGTCATCGTAGCCGAGCGGCGCGCTGTCACCCAGCGCCGACACCCGCAGCGGAAAATCGGCGCCGCAGATGCCCGGACCGCTGATCGCGGAAATGCGCACGCGCTCAGGGCTTTCCTTCACCGCGCCGGAATTGAGGCAGGCGACTTCCGCGTCGTGCCGCCACGGTTCGCGCTCGGCGAACAGGTAGTGGCTGCAGCCGGCGAGCGCGATCAACGCGGCAACGACGGCGGAGCCGAACAGCGACCACTGAACGCCACGCGACATGCGCGGAGAATGCGAGAATTTCCGTTAAGGACTGCTCAATGATGCCGCGCGCGCGTGCGCGTTAGGAGTGCGGTAACCATGCCCCGCGCGTCCGGCCCTTGATCCGGCGCCGGCTTTCGGGCCACATCGCGGACGAGAGCATGATCCGGAAAAAGCCTGCCCGCGGACTTGATCCGAGGGTGGAAGCCGGTTTTCCGAAAAGATCATGCTCCTCTAAAGCGGGGAGGGGTGATGGAACACAATCTGATTGAGGACAGGGACGTCTGATGCTTGCCGCGCTTGACCTGGCCCGCCGCATCGAAGCCGGCGAACTCACCCCGCGTGCTGTCGTCGAACTCTGCGCCGAGGCGATCGCGGCCGACGAGGCCAAGATCGGCGCGTTCGTATCGCTGGACCTCGAGGCGGCGGCGCGTGCCGCGGAAGACCCGCGGCTTGTTGGCACGCCGCTGCGCGGTCTGCCCGTCGGGGTCAAGGACATCTTCGATACCGCCGACCTGCCGACGCAGTACGGCTCGCCGATTTACGCCGGCCATCGGCCGCGCGCCGATGCCGCCGCGGTGGCGATGGTGCGGCGCGCCGGCGGCTTGATTCTCGGCAAGACGGTGACCACCGAGTTTGCCTGGATGGTGCCGGCCGGCACTCGCAATCCGCGAAACCCGGCGCATACGCCGGGCGGCTCGTCGTCGGGTTCCGCCGCTGCCGTCGCCGCCGCCATGGTGCCGATCGCGCTCGGCAGTCAGACCGCCGGCTCCGTCGTCCGGCCGGCGGCGTTTTGCGGCGTCGCCGGGTTCAAGCCGTCGTACCGGCTGATCCCGACCGTCGGCATGAAATGCTTCGCCTGGCTGCTCGACACGGTGGGTCTGTTCGGCGCCGGCGTCGCCGATGTCGCCTTCGCGGCGGCGGCAATCACCGACCGCGATTTGCGCGTCGATCGCGGCGAACCGGCGGCGCCGCGCATCGGACTCATGCGCACGCATCTGTGGCCGCAGGCGAGTGCGGCGATGCACGGCGCGCTCGAAACCGCCGCCCGCGCCGCGCAAGCGGCCGGTGCGACGGTGACCGAGCTGACGCTGCCGTCGATCCTGGAAGAGGCCTACGGCGCGCACGGCACGATTCAGGACTACGAGGTGTTTCGCGCGCTTGCCTTCGAATACGACCGCCATCGCGACGAGCTCGCAACGCCGTTGCGCGAGCAGCTCGACCGCGCCGCGGCGGTCACGGCGGACGAATACGACGCGGCGCGCCGCACCGCCACGCGCGCGCGTCAGGCGCTGCCGGATTTGCTGCGCGAGCACGACGTAATCTTGACACCGTCGGCGCCCGGTGCGGCGCCGCATGGCTTGGGCTCGACCGGCAATCCGGCGTTCAACAAGCCGTGGACGCTATTGGGAACGCCGTGTGTCAACGTGCCCGGATTGCACGAGGGCGAATTGCCGCTCGGCGTGCAGATCGTCGGCCGCTTCGGTCGCGACCGCTTAACGCTGGAGGCGGCGCTGTTCCTGGAACGCGCCATCGCCAAGCATTCGCGCGCTTAATTTACCCTTGCGCGAGCGTTGGAACTTTTCTTAGTCACGCGCGCAACCGTTCATGTGGAAAAATTGTCTGCGGATTTCATGATGTTGGCAGATATGTGTCATGCAGCAAATTTCTGCGGCGATGCAGCAACGGATTTTCTTTTGCCGCTTGCCGCGTTCTGCTAGCCTTTCACTCAGCGCAACTCTGATGGAGGTGCGACGAGTGGACCTTACATTGAGGCTCAATGTTCTGGCGGTGTGCGCCGTGTTCGTGTTCGTTGGCGCGATCTTGCTGGGGGCGTTCTGAGTTTCGGTCCAACGCCAGAGGCCATCAAGGGTCGCCGCGTCCAACCGGCGGTCGAAATTACAGACACCGGAGCAGTCAATGCTCCGGTGTTTGTTTGTCAGGGTTTCATTCCGCCGCACGGCGCGCCAGCGCCAGCGGGTCGTAATTGAGGATCGGCGCCAGCCATTTCTCGGCTTGCGCCAGCGTCCATTTCTTACGCTTGGCATAATCTTCGGCCTGATCGCGCTCGATCTTGCCGACACCGAAATAATAACTGTCGGGATGACTGAAATAGAGCCCGCACACCGAAGCGCCGGGCCACATGGCGAAGCTTTCGGTGAGCCGCACGCCGATCTCGCGCTCGCCGTCGAGCAGCTTGAACAACGTCGCCTTTTCGCTGTGGTCGGGCTGCGCCGGGTAACCGGGCGCCGGCCGGATGCCGCGATATTTTTCGGCAATCAGCTCGGCGGCGGCGAGCGCCTCGTCGGGCGCGTAGCTCCAAAATTCCTTGCGCACGCGCTGGTGCATGCGCTCGGCGAGCGCTTCCGCCAGCCGATCGGCGAGCGCCTTAGCCATGATCGCCGAATAATCGTCGTTGGCGTGCTTGAAGCGCTCGACCACCACGTCCTCGCCCAGTCCGGCGGTCACGGCGAAGGCGCCGATATAATCGGCGAGCCCGCTGGCGCGCGGCGCGATGAAATCGGCGAGCGCGACATTGGCGCGGCCCTCGCGGCGTGCCAGCTGCTGGCGCAGGGTATGCAGGACGGCCGCCGGCGCGTGGCGCGCCTCGTCGGCGAAGATGAGAATGTCGTCGCCCTCGCTGTTCGCCGGCCACAAGCCGATCACCGCGCTGGCGCGGAACCAGCGCTCGGCGGCGATGCGCGCCAGCATCTCCTGCGCGTCGGCGAACAGGCTGCGCGCGGCTTCGCCGACATAGGCGTCGTCGAGGATGGCCGGGAACTTGCCGTTGAGCTCCCAGGTGGCGAAGAACGGCGTCCAGTCGATGAAGTCGACGAGCTCGGAGATTGGAATATCGGCGAAGCGCTGCGTGCCGAGAAAGCGCGGCACCGGCGGCCGATAGTCGCCGGACCAATTGAGCTTCAGCGCATTGGCGCGGGCGTCGACCAGCGACAAGCGATGCTTCGTCTCTTCGCCGCGGGCATGCGCCGCGGCAATGCGGGCATATTCGGCGCGCACCTCGCTAACGATGCGCGTCCTCGTCTCGCGCGAGAGCAGCGAGGAAACCACGCCGACGGCGCGGCTTGCGTCATTGACATAGACGGTCTGGCCGCGGCGGTAGTTGGGATGGATCTTCACCGCGGTGTGCACGCGGCTTGTCGTCGCGCCGCCGATCAATAGCGGCAGGTCGAACCCCTGCCGCTCCATCTCGGCCGCGACATGGCACATCTCGTCGAGCGAAGGGGTAATGAGACCGGACAGTCCGACGATATCCGCCTTTTCCGCAATCGCGGCCTGCAGGATCTTCTCCGCCGGCACCATCACGCCGAGATCGACGACCGCGTAATTGTTGCATTGCAGGACGACGCCGACGATGTTCTTGCCGATGTCGTGGACGTCGCCCTTGACCGTAGCGAGCACGATCTTGCCGGCGGCGGACGTCTGCCCGCTGCCGTCCTTGTCCTGTTCCATGTAGGGCAAGAGAAAGGCGACGGCCTGCTTCATCACCCGCGCCGACTTCACCACCTGCGGCAGGAACATGCGGCCCGAGCCGAACAGATCGCCGACCACGTTCATGCCGTCCATCAGCGGGCCTTCGATCACGGCGAGCGGGCGTGCCGCCCGGCGCCGCGCTTCGTCGACATCGATCTCGATGAAATCGGTGATGCCGTGCACCAGCGCGTGCGACAGCCGCTTCTCCACCGGCCATTCGCGCCAGGACAGATCGGCCTCTTTCTTCTCCTTGCCGTGGCCGCGATGACGTTCGGCGAGCGCCAGCAGCCGCTCGCCGGCATCGGCGCGGCGGTTGAGCACGACGTCCTCGCACGCCTCGCGCAGTTCGGGATCGAGATCGTCGTAGACCGCGATCTGGCCGGCATTGACGATGCCCATGTCCATGCCGGCGGCGATGGCGTGATAGAGAAACACCGAATGCATCGCCTCGCGCAGCCGCTCATTGCCGCGGAACGAGAAGGACAGGTTGGAGACGCCGCCGGAGACGTGGGCATGCGGCAGGTTCTGCCTGATCCAGCGCGCGGCTTCGATGAAGGCGACGCCGTAGCCGCTGTGCTCCTCCATGCCGGTGGCGACGGCAAAGATGTTCGGATCGAAGATGATGTCCTGCGGCGGAAAACCGACGCGATTGACCAGGATGTCGTAGGCGCGCGCGGCGATCTTGGTCTTGCGCTCGAAGGTGTCGGCCTGGCCCGCTTCGTCGAACGCCATGACCACGACGGCGGCGCCGTAGCGGCGCACCAGCCGAGTGTGATGGATGAAGGCGTCCTCGCCTTCCTTGAGCGAGATCGAATTCACCACCGCCTTGCCCTGCACGCATTTGAGACCGGCCTCGATCACCGAGAACTTCGAGGAATCGATCATCAGCGGCACACGGGCGATGTCCGGCTCCGCGGCGATGAGATTGAGGAACGTGGTCATCGCGTTTGCGGAATCGAGCAGGCCCTCGTCCATATTGACGTCGAGGATTTGCGCGCCGTTCTCGACCTGATCGCGGGCGACGGCGAGCGCGGCCGGGTAATCGCCGGCGGTGATGAGCTTGCGGAAGCGCGCCGAGCCGGTGACGTTGGTGCGTTCGCCGACATTCACGAACGGAATCTCCGGCGTCAGCGTGAAGGGCTCGAGCCCGGACAGCCGCAATAGCGGCGCGACGTTCGGTATCGGGCGCGGCTTCTTGCCGGCGACAGCTTCGGCGATGGCGCGGATGTGATCGGGCGTGGTGCCGCAGCAACCGCCGACAATGTTGACAAGACCTGCAGCGGCAAATTCGCCGATCAGCGCCGCCATAGCCTGCGGGCCTTCGTCGTAATGGCCGAATTCGTTGGGTAGGCCGGCATTGGGATAGGCGCAGATCAGCGTGTCGGCGACGCGGCCGAGCTCGGCGACGTGGGCGCGCATCTCGCGCGCGCCCAGCGCGCAATTGAGCCCGATCGACAGCGGCGCGGCGTGGGCGACAGAATTCCAGAATGCCTCGGGTGTCTGCCCGGAAAGAAGCCGCCCGGAGCGGTCGGTGATGGTGCCCGAGATCATCACCGGCACGCGGATGCCGCACGCTTCCATGACTTCGGCGCCGGCGAAGATCGCGGCCTTGGCGTTGAGCGTGTCGAAGATCGTCTCGATGAGCAGCGCATCGACGCCGCCGTCGATCAGGCCGCGGATCTGCTCGGCATAAGCGATGCGCAGCTCGTCGAAAGTGATGGACCGGAAACCGGGATTGGCGACGTCGGGCGAGATCGAGGCGGTGCGGTTGGTCGGGCCGATGGCGCCGGCAACGAATCGCGCGCGGTCGTCCTCGGCCTGCGCGAAATCCGCGGCCTGGCGCGCCAAACGGGCGCCTTCGAGGTTCAGCTCATAGGCGATCTCCGCCATGGCGTAATCGGACTGCGCGACGCGGGTCGAGGAGAACGTGTTGGTCGAGACGATATCGGCGCCGGCGCGGAAATAGGCGAGATGGATGGCACGAATGGCGTCCGGCCGCGTCAGGTTGAGGAGGTCGTTGTTGCCGCGGACCTCGCGGTTCCAGGCGTCGAAGCGCGCGCCGCGATAGCCTTCCTCGTCGAGGCTCAGCGCCTGGATCATGGTTCCCATGGCGCCGTCGAGCACGAGAATGCGCTCGGCCGCGAGACCGCGCAGCGTCGCTTCTCTGACCGACTCGATCACGGATCCAGCCATCGGGCTACGCTCGCTCGGTCTCGGCGTGAGGTCGCGCGCCGGCGCCACGCTCTTTGCCGGGCCGCAGTCCCAGCAAATGGCAGATCGCGTAGACGAGGTCGGCGCGGTTCATGGTGTAGAAGTGGAAATCGGTGACGCCGTGATCGACCAGATCGAGCACCTGCTCGGCGGCGACGGCGGCGGCGATCAACTTGCGCGTTGCCGGGTCGTCCTCCAGGCCGGCGAAGCGGGCAGCGAGCCAGTCGGGCACCGAAGCGCCGGCGCGCGCCGCGAAATTCTTGGTCTGCGCGAAATTCTGCACCGGCAGGATTCCGGGCACGATCGGAATGTCGATGCCCGCCGCGCGCACGCGGTCGAGATAGCGGAAGTAAAGACTATTCTCGAAAAAGAACTGGGTGATCGCGCGGCTCGCGCCGGCATCGACCTTGGCCTTGAGCATGTCGATATCGGCGGCGACGGTTGCGCTGTCCGGATGTTTTTCCGGATAGGAGGACACCGAGACTTCGAGGTCGGCGATGCGCTTGATGCCGGCGACAAGGTCGGCGGCGTTGACGTAGCCGCCGGGATGCGGGGCGTAGCGCTC
>Ga0208455_1000309_pt1 | contig 25047 bp, 21 predicted proteins | sample June2015DPH_4_50_FD_184690 | JGI IMG/M metagenome (GOLD analysis project Ga0208455, IMG submission 184690) | Peatland microbial communities from SPRUCE experiment site at the Marcell Experimental Forest, Minnesota, USA - June2015DPH_4_40... | ecosystem: Environmental > Terrestrial > Soil >... | reverse complement strand
ATGGAAGTCAAGGAAAATGGAAAGCCCCGAATTCTTCTTGGGCTTTGGCGTCTTGCGATTCGAGTTCGGGCTTCGCGCGAAGGGAGGCCTGCGCGGGTGTCCACGGCGTAGGATTCGGATTCAACCGAAGTTCGCTGCAGGCCCCGGGTTGGCAGCCGGACAAGCCGGAGAAAAATCAAGCTGCGGCCGCAGACCAAGAAAATAGGAAAACGGGGTAATGTCCCCCTTACATGTCCCTTTGCCCCAAGAGGCAACGGCTGATGCAACGGACGCCCGGTGACGTTCGTGACCTGACAGCCGGGCCCGGCCTTGGTCTAAGATCGGCGCATTATGCACAAGCAGGCAGACCGGATTCCTTCCGTGACCCCGGAGGACAGGAATGCCGCCAATGAGATGGATCGATGGCTCACCTGCAGGGTTGCAGAACATGAGGCCGACGGCATGAGCAAGGCGGAGGCAGTTGCCATGGCGATGAAGGAAATTCTTTCCGATGATGAGATCGAAGACGTGCAGGACTGGTTACAGTCACAAATGAGCGAGCACTAATATTGACGCCGCCCCAACGGCAAACATGTCAGGGATAGTCCAGCAGTTGAAAAGAGAGAGCGAACGAGTGCGAGAGGAAGCCCAACGTGGGTGTTGCCTTTGTGGATGAACGCCGGCGAATGCCGAGCCACGAACCATGGGAACTGACGTTTTTTTCGTTGCTTCGCGGAATTGCCGATCGCAGACAGGCGTTTACGTAAGCTGAGAATTGGCTGACCATGGTCAATGAATGCAATGGCGATTTTGGAACAGCTATCTTCCGATGGGGCCCAAAAAACGCTTTGCTCATAATCCACCGACTGCATTTGTTGCTGTCTGAAACAGACTGCTGCCCCAAGCATTCGCGGTAACCGCTGGAATGACAGCGATAGCATAGCCCGACGCGAAGCTAGTTAGGAAGCCGGCGACTCCCTGCCCGATGGCCGCATGGAGAAAGCCGTTGAACAAGGCAAATCCCCACACCCCCGGAGCCAGCCATCCGTTACCGACGTGCCCCAGAACTTGATTGAGTTTCTTCGCGACGAACACGCCAAAGAATGCCTCAAAGAAGCCCCAAGTGGCGATCACGACTACCAGGCCAACAAGGCTTAGGGGGAAGCCAGCCGCGAAGGAAATCCGAAGCGCATTGTGACGGCGCAGGGGTACCCATATCCATCTTGCAGCGTGCAATGACAGCGCCAGATCGTAAGCGACCACGAGACACACTGCGAGCGCGATGGACTTGCCAAGGTTTCGCCAGTTGAAACCGTAATCCGAGAAGCGTTCACCACGGATTGCCATAAGAATCAGCGGAACGAGCCCTTCTGACGCAAACTGAAATGCCGCTAGTATGAGCACTGCAGCTAAGGCGCTCAGATGTCGAAATACCGCAGTCAAAGCTGGTATGCAGAGAAGGCTCACAAGCACAACTCCGAGCGCAACTCCAAAATCGATTGCTGCCTCGCGACGGTTTGTCGTTAGTGTTCCCATAGTGCCGTAACCGTATCGCGGACGGCGCACTCATCTTTCTCGGGCAGAAGCATCGCTAGGCGCCGGGAGCGGCGCCGGCGCTTACAGGACCTATCTATCTCGCCTCGGCAAGCAGCGCTTGGCGTGTAGCCTCGAGGGTATTGATCAGCGACTCCTTAGGGAGCTTCTGGATGATCGGTTCGATGATCCATCCCAGCCCCAAGGGCACGTCACGCGTCAGCGAGATGGCACGACACTCAACGTAGGCACCCCCTTCCCGCTGCTGGAATCGCCAGTAGGAATGCAGGCGCCATAGAAATCCGGACCCGGTATCGGGCGGCAGCACTTTCTCCTTCGGGCTTCCGGCGTGCTCCACTTCAGAAATCCGGGTCGTGTACGAGCGACAAACCCAGCGCACTCGATCCAGCGAACGATAATGCACGTCATGATCGGTATCAAGGACCACCGTCACAATTTTCTTCTTGAGAAGTCGTAAGTAGATTTGGAAATCGTTGCCGCGATGGCTTATTACCCTTGAGGCAATCACCTCTGGCCTGTAGATGTTCTTGTGGTGATCGTAGTCCTGCACCAGCGCCAGCACGCCTTCGACGGTCGTACCAGGAATAAATGAGGCGCCGATCCAATCATGGATCAAACCATTCGGCACTTTGACCGGCCCGTGACCTGAGCAGAATTGCGCTACAACCTGGCCTCCTCGGACCTGCTGCGCCCTCTCCGTATTGACATCGGACCACAGGAATGGGCTGCCGTCGCCCAGAGTCTGTTCCATGGCCGCTTCGGCGTCACGAATGTAAGCACTGAAACTCGACAGTGTTTGCTGCTTCAACTGTACTGGGGTTGCAGTTTGCGCCATAGCGTCGGACCTAATGCGAATCGTGAGCCGGCCATATTTGCTTGTCAAGTCGGCCCGCGAAGTGACCGCATGCGTGACTCTGTCCGTTACAAGCTCTTATTGTGCAACTTCGTACCCTCGCGTACATTAAGACGGCAGCCTAATGAGAAAAACGCCCGTTCGATTGGAGAATCGCGACCCCAATATTCTTACTCGGGATTATCAGGAAGCTAATGTTCCCATCTGGAGTGAAGTGCTGTTTGCCGTCGAGTTGGTTCTGCTGCATGCCGCGCCCGTCTATTACGGTATAGGGACACCTCACGGCGACGGTTCAGGAGTAGTTCTCATCCCCGCGTTCCTGTGTCCGGATCATTACTTGTTCCCCCTGCATAGATGGCTGGGACGAATAGGATACCAAGCCTTTTTTTCAGGCATGAATTTCAACTCAGAGTGTCCGAACCTCCTGATCAAACGCTGCCTGAATGAAACCATTGAAAAGGCGCTTGCCAAGACCGGCCGCAGGATTCATCTGATCGGCCACAGTTTGGGAGGCATTATCGCCCGTTCGATCGCAGGGCAGCGGCCACAGGACATTGCTTCCGTCATCACGCTGGCCGCACCGTTCCGCGGTACAGCAGCACATTCCAGCATCCTGCGCGCAGCCGAAATGGTTCGGGCCCGCATCCTGAAGACGCACGGCAGTGGGGTGCTTCCCGCTTGCTATACGGGGCACTGCACCTGCGAGTTTGTGGATTCCCTGCAGCGCCGTGTGCCCCCGTCGGTGGTCGAAACTGCGATTTACACGCGCGACGACGGGGTGGTTGACTGGCAGTATTGCAAAACCGGTAACGCGGAAACCGATTTTCCAGTTTCAGGCACGCACATCGGCCTGGCTTTTAATCCCTCTGTATATACCATCATTGCCAATCGTCTGGCCCAGACTCATTGCGCGCAAAGTGAGCGAAGGCCGAGGGGCGTCCGTGTCCGTTCAGGCGGCAAATGATGCTCCCCTTCCTGATTCCCGGAGGGACGCTGCTGGAAGCCATGCAAATTGGCGGGCGCATCCCTCCGACGCTGACCAATCATCGGTGGTGGGAGGCGTTGGTGATGCCACATCAGGTTTGGATGCTGTTGGTTCTGAGCATTCTATTGCTCCGGGAAATGGTGCTTCATCAGCGTTCCGTGTTGGTCAAGACCGCCCAGTTGTAGCGCGGCGGTCAGGTCAAGGTGCATTCTCCACCCCGTTTCCGATAAAGTAATGGGTTCCCATGCTCGATCTGAACTTTGTCCGCGACCATCTGCCTCGAGTGAAAGAAATGCTGCGCCAGCGTGGCGCGGATCCGGCTGCCGTATTGAAAGATTTCCGCGACGTCGATACGCAGCGCCGCCAGGCCATCACCGAGGCCGAGACCATGAAAGCGCGGCGGAACAAGGCTTCGGAAGATATCGCCAAGCTGAGAAAAGCTGGCCACGATGCCACGGCCGCCATCGCCGAGACGAAGGATCTGCGCGAGCAGATCCAGACGCGTGAAAAAACCGCCACCGACCTCGACGCGCGCCTGCAGGATATTCTCTCTGGCATTCCCAACGTGCCGCACGAAAGCGTCCCGGTCGGGCATAGCGCGGAAGAAAATGTGGAAGTCCGCCGCTGGGGCGCGCCGCCGAAGTTTGACTTCACCCCCAAGCCGCATTGGGATCTGGGCGCAGAACTCGGCGTGCTCGACCTGGAACGCGCGGTCAAGCTTACGGGCGCGCGCTTTGCCGTGTACTGGGATCTGGGCGCGAAGCTGGAACGGGCGCTGGCAAACTTTATGCTCGACCTGCATACGCGCGAACATGGGTACACCGAAGTGCTGCCACCGTTCCTCGTCAATTCCGAATCCATGTATGGCACGGGGCAACTGCCTAAGTTCGCCGCCGACTCGTTTCGGGTCCCGCATGGAGAAAAAGATCTCTGGCTCATTCCCACTGCCGAAGTGCCGGTCACCAATCTCTATCGCGATGAAATTCTCGACGCGGCGCGTTTACCCATCTCGCTCACGGCATACACGCCATGTTTTCGCAGCGAGGCGGGATCGTACGGGAAAGACGTGCGCGGCATTATCCGCCAGCACCAGTTCCAGAAGGTGGAACTGGTGAAGTTTTCCCGGCCAGAGGACTCGTATGAAGAGCACGAGAAGCTGACGCGGAATGCCGAGACGGTTCTGCAAAAGCTTGGCCTGCACTATCGCACGGTGACTTTGTGCACAGGTGACATGGGGCCATCTTCGGCGAAGACATATGACATTGAAGTCTGGCTGCCCGGGCAGCAGCTGTTCCGGGAGATTTCTTCGTGCTCGAATATTGAGTCGTATCAGGCTCGTCGCGCGAATATCCGGTACCGTCCCGAAGGCAAAAACAAGACGGAGTTCGTGCATACCCTCAATGGAAGCGGCCTCGCGGTTGGCCGTACGTGGGTGGCGATTGTCGAGAACTACCAGCAAGCCGATGGGAGCGTGATCATTCCCGAGGTGCTGCGGCCCTACATTGGGGCAGAGCGCATTACGGCGAAGAACTTCTAGCTTCTGGCTTCTCGCTTGAACCGGAGCCCTCAGCAGAAAGTCCAAAGCTTAGGAGCAGCTAGAAGCTGCACCATTGCCAAGAAAGGACGCGGTCACTAGACTTGCAAGGTGTGGAAATTAGCACGACCGCCGCAGGCGCTCCATCTCTACCGATGAACGCCGCCTGGCGCACAATTCGCAGCTACATCCTGTGGCAGCATGAGCGTGGCACCTTGCACTACGACATCATGGTCACGCTGATCCTGATCTTTATCTTCGCCTCGCCCTACTGGATCAACTTCAACGACAAACCCGTGCCGCGCAATCCGCATCTGACGGATGTAGTTGTCACGCCCGATACGCAAGGTGGCCTGCTCTACGAGATTTCGGCAGCCGCAGTTTCGCCTGGGGACGATGGATCGGTCCGCGATCAACTGTTGCGCATCATCGAGCCGATTTCGGGCGCGGTGTCCATCATCAAGTATGATCCTGTATTTGATGGTAAGGGGAAGGTACAGAGCTACCGAGTTTGGGTAAAACGAGAAGAGTGAGGAAAACCCAAATGATCTCCATCGGCTTCCTCTGGCTGGCGGTATTGAGCTTGTCCTCAGCTGCGCAGAACAGGGCGCCCGCAACCCTGGACAGCGTCCTGCAGACGATGGACGCGGCCGCGGCTCACTTCCAAACCGCGCAAGCCGATTTCGTCTGGGAGCAGTATCAGAAAGTTGTGGATGAAACCGATACCCAAAAAGGCACGGTTTACTACCGCCGGTCGGGCAAAGAAATCGAAATGATGGCCGACATCAAGGAACCCGATCGCAAATTTGTGCTCTACAAAGACGGCAAGCTTCAGGTGTACCAACCAAAGATTGAGCAAGTGATGGAGTATACGGCGGGCACAAACCACGAAGAGATCGAAAGCTTCCTGGTTCTGGGCTTTGGGGGCAGCGGGCAGGATCTGAAAAAGGCTTTCGACGTGAGCTATCAGGGCGAAGAGACCGTTGCCAACATCCCGACAGCGAAGCTGCAACTAATTCCGAAGAGCGAGAAGATTCGCAGCAACTTTCCGCAGATTATTTTGTGGATTGACTTGAGCCGCGGTATTTCCATCCAACAGAAGTTCATGCAGGGCCAGGGCGATGATCGCTTGGCCAAGTACTCTGCGGTGAACCTACATGCGAACATCAGCAACGACGTGTTTCGCCTGAAAACCACGGGCAAGACAAAATTTGTCTCGCCGCGCGGCTAAGTAGTTGAATTTGAAGCACAAGAATGTATTCGGAAAAACGGACTCAGGGCGCTATACTGCCTTGAGAATCCTCATTTGAGTCCACGCATGGCCAAAGTGTTCACCATTACGGTTCCTCCGAAGTTGGGTCGTTCCACCAAAAGAGAACGCGCGTCCGATCCTCGCTACGTCGATGGGCAGCGACTGCTAGTGGAGGCTATGCGATATTTGGCCCAGAGTGACCCCGTGACCAATCGCTCGGCGATCGAGTTGATCTCGGAACACGTGCGTACCCGCTTCCGCATGAGCGATTCGCCGCTGTCGTAGCGGTACACCCCTGCGTTCCACCCTGCTCACATCTGCAATGCTTAGAAAACGTAACGCAGCATGAATTCCATTACGCGCGGATTGGAAAGCGTTGAACTGAAATTTCCAAAGCTGCTGCTGCTGGAAAGCTGATCGTTGGCGTCCAACTGCATCGTCCCTACGTCAAAGCGCGCGGAGTTGGTCACGTTGTACATCGACCAACTGAACTTCACAAGCTGGCTTTCTTTGATGGCCCAGCTTTTTGTCACCGTCGTATCAATATCAAAGGAACCGGGGCCGCGCAGGCCGTTCCGCATTCCTCCTTCGCCCGGATATGCAGGACGGAAAAGGTTGATAGCCGCATTCGGATTGGTGGGATCCGTGATTCCCGGATCCTGAAAGACATTCGGCCCTGATCCGCCACCGGCCTGAGCTACGATGAACGCCCCGGTCTTTGGACGCGCGCTGCTCACCGGCACCGCTGGAGTCTCAAGATCGTAGTTGGTGGCCCAAGCTGGGCTGATCAAGGTGAATGGATATCCGGTTGACCAGCGCCAGAGGCCGGACAGGGTCCAGCCGCCGAAAACTGAATCCGCCACTCTTCCCATGCCGCTCCCGAAATGCTTGCCGCGGCCAACTGGCAATTGGTAGACCCAGTTCGCGTTGACGATATGAGTGGTGTCGAAATCCGATACCGAGCGATTCTGCTGTGGGATCCAGGAATTGATGATCTGGCTGGCGAAGCCGCCTCCCTCAAACGTACTGACTCGTTCGGCGTTGGAGCCGTCGTCGATTGACTTGGAGTAGGTGTAATTCAAATCGAATTCCAAACCATTGGAACGATGGCGCAGACTGAACTGGCCTGCATTGTAGTTGCTACTACCGATGCTCCTCCAGGCGTCCATGGACGAAAATTGCGGGCTGTAAAAATTGTAGGGCGTGGGACCCGATTGGCCAGCAAGTGTGGAGCAACTGGGAAGGCAAAAGGCGTCGGCAAGTTCGAGGGCAGTGGTCTCATTTCCCTGAAAACAAGCGAACAGGTCATACATGGCCTGGGTAGCGGTCACGGTGTTCGGCACGGCGCCATTGCTAGGACCGCAGGGCGTTCCTACATTGGAAGTTGCCACTCCCAATTGCGTGCTCGAGGGTCCAGCAGCGCCGGGGAAGACGTTTTCCCAATACTTAGTGCCAATGGTTGCAGCGCTAATGTTTTGAATCGGTGTCCCTGCATAGTAATTCTTGGCTAACGCCTGCGCCGCCTGGAAGTAGTTGGTATGACTGGCGGGATTGTTTAGATTGGTTGGCTCGGCCAAATCCTCTTCCTGCAAGAGACGATGAGCCATACGGAGGACGTAGGAGGCTTCGAACACAAAATTTGAGGGCAATTCGCGGGTGACCGAAAAATCAATGACGTGCGAATATGGAGTTTTCAGCTTGTCATCCAATCCCCAGGTAATGGCGAAGCCTCCTGGAGTAGCCGCCCCCGAAGGCGGATAAACCGGAAACGGGCCGGTTGGTGGCGCCCCGACAAGCGGGCCTAACCCGCTGCTGGTTGGAATATTGTAAAGCCCCGAGTAGCGCGCGGACTCATCCACTGTCTGAATTCCGGCTGGGTTTATTTCGGCTGTGGTTAAGCCAAAGGAGCCTTGGCGGTCAAAAGTATTGGTGATGCCTTCCCCGAAGTGATCGAAATAAAGACCGTAGCCGGCGCGAATCGAGGTCTTGCCCGGGCCGCCCCACAGACGCTTCGAAAAGCCGCTATCGGCCTTCGGAGAAAGGGCAAAGGCGAAGCGCGGGGCAACGTCTTTGTAATCGTAGCTCCAGTAAGGGGCCTTGCCATTCGCCTGACCGGACAGGGCGAAGCCGATGGTTGGATCGTAGACTTGCCCCTGCGATGCAGCCTGCGCGCGTTGATTGAACCAGTCATGAAGACTGATGGTGGGTGAAACTTGGGTGCCGGTGGTTTCATAGGGCGGCTGCAAAATCGTATAACGCAGGCCGTAGGTAAAGGTCAGGTTCGGTTTGACCCTCCATTGGTCTTGGCCATAGAACTCATATTCGTGATTCCGGAAATGCCGGGGAACGAGTTGGCCCTGGGGAATCACATTCAGGTTCTTGTTTAATTCGTAGTTGGCATTGACCTGGGTGATCAACCCAGCCAACGCGGCCATGGCAAAGTCGTAGCTGGCACCGAAATCCGGATCGACCGCCGGGTAGTATTGCTGTTGAGTCGCGGGATTAATGGCCCCAGGGTCCAGGCTGCTGCCCGTGTTCGCGATGGCGGAAACATTCAGCCAATAGACGTTGGTCAGGGCACTGAAGAAGTTCTGTGCATTCGATTCGCGCAGGTTGTCAATTTGCCGGTAGTTTCCGCCGAACTGAAGGGTGTGGCTTCCCCTCACTTTGGTGAAGTCATCGACGATGTTTTTCACCGGCACATGCGTGTTAATGGTGGGAGTAAAGCCATAAATGTTGTCCATGCCGCGAAAATCGACGTAGGGCTCGGTCTGCAGGCCTTGGATATTGATGAGCTGGCTGATGTAACCGAAGTGAAAATTATTGATCAGCGTACTGCTGAAGGTGGCCGTATAACCCACCGTGATGCCCTTGTTGTTATCGTGCTCCGTCTGCGCCTCGGGCTGTCCGGGAAACTCCTCGCCGCCGTCGCCGGTGATCGTGTAGGCGGTCCCCACGTTGCGCTCAGCTTCCAGCTCGTTATCCATGATGCCTTTCAGAAACACGCGGTGGTTGCCGTCTTTTGTGAGGTTGTAATCGAATTTTAGGACGTAGTCGTTGATACTCTGTGGCAACGGAGATGGAAAGGTGTAACCCTGATAGTTGAGGCCATCGCCTACGGTGTCTGTGTTGGGCTGTGGGTACAGCGTGAAAAGGTAATTCGGGTTGGGGGCAATGTTCCCGGTCAGGTTGGCCAGCAGCGGGTTTGCTCCCGGCCCTAGCGGGCAGGTGCCATTGCCGAAGCAGTTGGGATCTATGGCGGCTATCTGGCTCGGCGACAGGGTGTTCACTCCGCTGGATGGGCAGGTCGGATCCTGAGTACAAAAATAGCTGATGCTGCCGGTGCGCAGTGCCAAACTCGGCACAACGCGCGTAACCTGCAAGTCTTCGCGCTTGCGCTGGCCCTCGTAAGCCGCAAAGAAAAACAGGCGATCTTTGACAATGGGTCCGCCGACGTTCGCTCCAAAAGTATTGCGCAACAAAAACGGCGCGGTATTGGGCTCACCCGCTCCGATCTGCGCGGCCTTGTTGAACCAGTCATTCGCCGTGGTAAAAGTAGGCCGGTTGTAAGCATAGAGCGAACCGTGGACATGGTTGGTACCGCTCTTGGTCACTTCAGAAACCTGTCCGCCGGAAGAGCGCCCCGTATCCGCGTCGGAGTTGCTGGTGGTAACTTTGAGTTCTTCCAAGGAATCGAGCGGAGCGCGGATCGCTCCCGTGAAAGCCGTGCCCACGAGTTCGTCATTATTGTCGACACCGTCGAGGGTGATGTTGGTCTGGTCGCTGCGTGCTCCATTCACGGAGCCGGCCCGGCTGTCAGATGCGCTGGAGATATGAGTGCTGTTGCCGGTGAATACCACTCCGGTCTGCAGACTGAGAATCCCAGCTGGATCGCGGCCTTCGAATGGAAGGTCGGCAATCTGATCCGCGCCGAATGCATGGCCCATGCTCGCATCCTGCGTGTTGACTAGCGGAACAGTGCTGCTCACTTCTATCGTTACGGTTCCACCAGCGACCTGCATATTCACGTTCAAGGTAGCGGGAGTAGCCACCTGAAGCTCCAAGCCGCTTTGTTTCATTGTGGCGAAGCCGGTGGCGTTCACAACCAGGTCGTACTTCGCGGGAGGTAACTCAAGAAACTGGTAGTTGCCCTGACCGTCGCTCTTCGTCGTGCGGGAGAATCCCGTAGCCCGGTTAGTGATGTCCACTGTCGCACCGGAAACCACCGCGCCTTTGGCGTCATAGACTGTGCCGCGCAGAGAGGTGGTTGCAGTCTGCGCCAGGACTGGAGTGCTGATAGCGAGGAAGAATCCAACCAACAGAGTAACTACACGTGAGCCAGAACGCATGGCGAGCTCCTCCACCCACGGGGGCGTTACATTCGATTGTGTTTGCCCAGGAAGTTAGGCGCGGACGTAAGACCCTGGGGACCTGATGGGGCGCTATTGTGCAACTGCGGGGCCACAGAGTGCAAGCTGAATCTTCAGTGGTTCCGGCGCTGTAAAACGTTTAAATACGGCTTTTCACATACCGCGTTCCAGATTTAGAAGCGATTTATGCGGAGTTTCGATCAGTGCGATGCGATTTATCGATGAAGAGCGCTGCCGCTGCAACTATGACCAAGGAATAGCATTCCAGCGTGTAACGCGGTTCCGGATTCTCCAGTGTTCCGAGAAACAGCGAGCGGAGTACGAGAAATAAGGCGAACAGTCCTATGCCGAAAAATGCGCGCGCGCGTAACAGACCAGCGGCGGCCGCAACAACGTAGGCCAGATTCACCAAGCCGAAGATAATACTGACCACAAGCCAAATGCGTTCGTCATTGAGCTCCCACCAGCGAGGGTCTGAAGGCAGCAACTCGGTTCGCGGACGCAACCACATGTCCGCAATGCGCAGGGCCGGAAGCCAAATGTAGTACCGCGACGGCGCGGTCTGAATGCGCACGGCCGCCAGCGCGGCAAAATGCGCATCGAGTTCCGGAGTTAGGTCATGATCCCGGTTGTAGTCGGCGAAAAGCCGCGCGGTCTCCTGGCGCTGCTGTTCCGAATCAAAGGCCCGGCGCGGCAGCTGCGTCACATCAATTTCGGAGCCGGGGACGTTCCAGTAGATCTCCTGCACGGAGGCGTAGTCCGCAATCCAGGTCTTGGTCCAGCGATTGAATCCCACCATCACGAGTTCATCGGAATCGTTTGCGTAGCGAGGCGCGAGCGGTTCGAAGCGGTGCAGCGTGTGCAAGTTTCGCATTGTCCACGGAACCAGGGGCGCCAGCGCACTGATGGCGAGAATAACTCCGGCGCGCAGGATAGGAAGCACGCGGCGCGCGCGCGTCCTTTGTTTTTGCCCAACCATTGCCCTCAGCAAGAGTAGAAACAAATACCCCGCGACGGCTGCGAGCAGAATTCCACCGTCGGGCCGCAACAGAATGCAGGCTCCGATGGAGAGGCCGCACCCTATCCACGTGGTGGTTGATCTTAATGAGTGAGATTCCTGAGAAAAGGACATGAGTCCGCACAAGGCAAAATCCAGCGCCAGCGCGGTGAAGAAGATTTCCAGAGTTTCGGTGAGAACTGCGGCTGAGTAATTGGCGAGGAATGGACAAACCGCAGCGAGCATGAACGCGGCCTTCCCCGCACGCTCGTCGAACAGACGGCGAGCGAGATCCGCGACCAGACAGCACGTGCCCAGATCGAAGACGACTTGGATCAGCAGGACGGCGCGGAAATTGTTCCAGCCAAAGACGGCGAAAATTGCTGCCAGAAACGCCGGATATCCGGGCAGTCGGGAGAGCGTTGGGATGACATGGCCGGAATCGGTGATGCCGTAGACGCCATACTGCAGCCAGTTCATGGCAATATCGGCGTACAGGCGCGAATCGTCGACGATGCCCGGAAAGTGTAGGACGAAGACCAGCCGCAGTGCAACTGCCACCAAGGTCCCCGCCAGAAAGAATCGAGCACCCTTACGAAGCAGTTGCAGCACGATGAGAATATAGCGCGTTGAGTCAACTTCGCGCCGGGAAAGCGCATCTTAGTTACCAATTACCACTTGCGGGCGCCCTGTGTAGTCTCCCCAACAATTGACCGCCCGCCGCCTGCAGCATACGATGAACGATTAGCTCTCCATGGCCGAACCTGTCTTTTATGATCCGCAACGTGCGCGCTGGAAGCGCCTGAGACGACTGGCTGACGTTCTAGTCGCGGCGCTCTCCGCGCTGGTTATTTTCTTCGTGTACACCACGTTGCGGGACGAGCGTCTGCCTGAACTGCTGTTTTCTCCACAGAAGCGGGCCTTCAAGGCGTTGAAGGAGAATGAGAAGGAAAAGGCCCGCGATCGTCAGAAGAAACTGGCCAACCGCTCTCATCGGAAGTCGAAATTGCCAGCGTCTGAGGTCAAACTAAATCAGGAAGAAGGCATTCGGGCGGCGTTCTATGTTCCGTGGGATGCGGCCAGCTTCTCTTCTCTGCGCGATTTCGCCCACCAGATCGACTTGCTTTATCCCGACTGGCTGCATGTGCTCACTCCCGATGGCCACCTGCAGGGAGTAGACGACCAGACGAACAAGTTCTTCGACGTCGTGCAGAACAATCGCGCGCGCTCGGTCGACGACCGGGTGATGCCGTTTCTCAAAGCAGAAGACCCCAGCATGGAGGTCTTCCCCATGGTCAACAACTTCAACGGCACCGATTGGGTGGGGGGCATTACGGGATTCTTGAATGATCCTGAGGCGCGCGCGGCGTTCCGCAAGCAGGTGGGGATATTTCTTTCTTCCGACCGCTTCCGCGGCTTGATGGTGGACTTCGAAGCGTTCCCCGATTCCGGGCAGCCGGGTTATGTGGCGCTCTTGAACGAACTTTCGGCGGACTTGCACGCGCGCGGGATGAAGCTGTATGTCAGCGTGCCTCCGCACGGCAAGGAGTTCGACTACGCCGCAATCTCCGCGCCCGCGGACGGCGTGGTCATCATGAATTACGACGAACACTATCCCGGCGCTGCATCGGGCCCGGTCGCGTCGCAGGACTGGTTCGTCGACAATCTTAAGTTCGCCGCAGGCGTGATTCCCAAAGAGAAGCTGATCTGTGCCATCGCTAATTATGGCTATGACTGGGTGCTCAAACCGAAGAAGGGGAAACTTCCGCCGGATGCCCACGACAGCTCTGTGAGCGCGCAGGAAGCCTGGCTGGCGGCGCGCGATTCTGATGAGGACGTGATCTTCGACGACGATGCACTGAATCCACACTTCAGTTATCTGGACGAACACAGTCTGCGCCACGACGTGTGGTTTCTTGATGCGGTCACGGCTCTGAATCATATGCGAGCCGCGCAAACGTTGGGCATCCAGACTTTCGCGTTATGGCGACTGGGCGGTGAGGATCGTTCGCTTTGGCGCATATGGGACGTTCCTGGCGATGCTGGCGCAGCCGACAAACTCCGCGATGTGCCTCCGGGCCAGGATGTGGACATGGAGGGCCAGGGCGAGATCCTTCGCATCGAGGACCGCCCGACTCACGGCACTCGCGACCTGACCATCGACGCAGAGACGAAGCTCATCACCGACGAAAATTTTCAGAACCTGCCAAAACCCTTTCGCGTGGGGCGTTATGGATACAGCCCGAACGAGGTTGCGCTCACATTCGACGATGGACCCGATCCCGAATGGACGCCCAAGATTCTCGATGTGCTCAAACGCGAGCACTCTACGGCCACGTTTTTTCTGATCGGCATCCAGACCGACAAGTTTTCAGGGATAGCCAAACGTATTTACAACGAAGGCCATACCATCGGCAACCACACCTTCACGCATCCGGACGTGAGCAATATTTCATCGACCTACATGAAGGTGGAGTTGAATCTCACCGAGCGGCTTTTTGCCAGCCTGATGGGAATACGCACTACGCTGCTGCGCCCACCCTACGCCATTGACGAAGAGCCCGACACCGCCGATCAGGTGAAGCCGCTCGAGTTCGCGCAGGACATGGGCTACATCACCGTCGGCAACCGGATTGATCCTAACGATTGGAGCGACAAGCCGCGGCGGCACACTGCCGAAGAGATCTCCGCTTACGTACTGGCGCACCTGCCGCCTTGCGGGCCTAACGATCTACGCTGCGGCAACATCGTTCTACTTCATGACGGCGGCGGCAATCGTGCTGAGACAGTTCGTGCGTTGCCCATGATCATCGATGGCATACGTGCCCGTGGGTACTCGGTGGTCCCGGTGTTTAAATTGTTCGGCAAGACGCGGGCCGACGTGATGTCGCCTTTGAGCACGGGAGAACGGTGGGCCGCACGCCTGGATGGGCTGGGCTTCTGGCTCTTCGAGGCCGGCATTATCTCAATCACGTGGATTTTCTTTCTCGGCGACCTGCTCATGACCGGGCGTCTGCTTTTCATTGGAGCTGCGGCGGTCTACGACCGGTTGCAGGAGAAGATTTTCGGCAAACCCGCGGAAATCGCATCGTATAGGCCGAAGGTGGCTGTTCTGATCCCCGCATACAACGAAGAAAAAGTGATTGTGCGTACCATCCGAGCGGCGCTGAACTCCGATTACCGCAACCTGCGCGTGATCGTGATCGACGACGGTTCGAAGGACCGCACTCTGGGCGTAGCACGGGCCGCATTTGTCGCAGAGGAAAAAGCTGGAAGAGTCCTCATCCTTACGAAGCCGAACGCCGGCAAGGCTGAGGCTCTCAACTATGGCATCGAGCATATTCAGGATGCCGAACTCTTTGTGGGCATTGACGCCGATACCATCATCGCCGCTGACGCCATCTCGCGCTTGGTACCGCATTTCATCAATCCTAAGGTCGGTGCCATTGCGGGCAACGCCAAGGTGGGGAATCGTGTGAATCTGTGGACGCGCTGGCAGGCTCTGGAATACATCACCAGCCAGAATTTCGAGCGTCGTGCTCTGGATGTTCTCGGGGCGGTCAGCGTAGTGCCGGGAGCGATCGGGGCATGGCGCGTTTCCGCGGTGCGCGAGGCTGGCGGCTACCAGATTGACACCGTTGCCGAAGACGCCGATCTCACCATGGCCCTGTTGCGCCGTGGCTATCGCGTGGAATACGAAGACATGGCTTTGGCTTATACCGAGGCGCCAACCAACGCGAATGGCCTGATGCGTCAGCGTTTCCGCTGGTCGTTTGGAATTCTCCAGGCTGTCTACAAGCACAGTGGAGTGTTCGCTCGCAAGGGAGCGCTGGGCTTTGTCGCGCTGCCGAACATCGTGATCTTCCAGATTCTGCTGCCGCTGGTGTCGCCGCTCATTGACATCATGTTCGCTTTCGGCGCCATCTGGTATTTCATCCAGAAACACTTTCATCCCGATTCCACGGATCCGGCCAGCTTTCACAAACTCGTCGCATTCTTCTTCGTGTTCCTGGTGATTGACTTCCTGGCTTCGGCCTTGGCGTTCGCGCTCGAGCGCCGCCGTCCGGACGACAAAGAAGACGTGTGGTTGTTGAGCCAGGTGTGGTTGCAACGTTTCGCGTACCGTCAATTATTTTCGGTAGTGCTGTTCAGGACGCTGAAGCGTGCGCTGGAAGGCAGGAAATTCGCGTGGGATAAGTTAGAGCGCACGGCGGCGGTGAAGCGTGTAGCGTCGGAGGATCGGGAGTCGGTGAACGTGCCGTAGGCTGCTTTGTGAGTACGATTTCATCTAGCGGAAAAGCAGTTGCGCGAATTCGGCGAGATTCCTTCGCCATACCATCCAGGTATGCATGCCGGGCGTTTCGATCTCGGTCTCTTTCACTCCCTTGGTTTTGAGCCAGGCCCGCAGATTGCGGTTTACCGTGATCAGACCGTCCTCGGTACCACAGGCGATCCACAATAGGTGCAGTTGCTGATTCGCTTTTGCATCGAGTGAGGGAAAATCTTTTTGAAAGTCCTCGTTGGGAGCCCCGGCTGAGCTAAAGGCGCCAATCCAGGAAAACTTGTCGAGATTGTTCAGCCCGGTCAGCAGCGATTCCTTGCCGCCCATCGAGAGCCCGGCAATCGCCCGCGCATTGCGATCTCTCGTGATCCGGTACTCACCCTCGACTTGCGGCATGACCTCGGTGAGCAGCGCCTCACCAAACTTTTCAAAGTTTCGATCCCGCAACTCGGCATTGCTCCATGCGTCCCATCCCACGTGCACGAACTCCATCGTGCCGTAACCGAGCGGCATCACCACGATCATTGGTTTAGCTTTGCCCTGGGCGATCAGGTTGTCGAGGATCACGTTTGCATGCCCGATGGCTGTCCATCCGCTGGCGTCGTCACTGAACCCGTGCAGGAGATAAAGCACTGGATAGGTCTTCTTGGCTGCTGGGTTGTAGCCCGCTGGAGTGTACACGTAGTAGTCGCGATCATCGCCCGCGACGTTGGACTTATAGAAGTGACGGTGAATCTCGCCGTGCGAAACGTCGTTCAGTTCCCAAGGCAACGATGAGGGCCCGGGAACATGCACAACATTCCTCGGGGAAAGCAGGCTGGGCACCAAGTCGTGGTTGGAAGGGTCAAGCAAGCGCACGCCATCTGCGGTGAAGGCGTATCCGTAGTAGTCGGGAGCCAGGGGAGCAGTCGTCACGCTCCACACACCTTGGTCGTCCTTTTGCATGGGCACACCGTCCGCACCGTCTCGCCAAAGCTTCACCTCTACCGCATTCGGGTCACGGAAACGGAACGTAACGGTGGCGTCGGTGTGCACTTCAGGTGAAACCACCGGTGCTGGCGGTCGCGGAGGCGGAGTCTGCGCCGGTTTGTCCTGCGCAGCCAGAGCTCCAAGCACCGAGAGGACGCAGAAGCACGCTTTAACACTGGACGAAGACTGCATGGGCCGTATCCTCCATCGAGGTTGGGGTTCGGTTTTGGGCGCTATGTTTACTGGGAGGCCACGGAGGAGCCGCAGCCGAGAACTAAGAATGACCCTTGCCCTCAGCCACTTCCAAGCGTGTCTCGGCCTTGTGCAAGGCATTCAGAGAACGCTCCACGTCGACATTGGTGTCTCCGCTGGTGAGGCGTTGCTCGGCGCGCTGTTTGGCTTTGCGCGCGCGTTCCACATCGATCTCGGAAGGACGCTCTGCGGTCTCGGCGAGAATCGTCACTTTATCTGGCAACACCTCCGCGAAGCCCCACGCCACAGCAAGCCGCTGCTCTTCCCCTCCGTCGCGGTACGTAATTTCGCCCACCGCCAGTTCGGTGATGAGCGGCGCATGCCCCGGCAGGACGCCCAGATAGCCGTTCTTGCCTGGAATCTGAACTTCCGCCGCCGCCGTGTCGACAACCTTCTTTTCCGGCGTCACGATCTCGAGTTGAAAAGTATCTGGCATTCTGAGCAATTTGTAGAGAAGTAGTTTGCTACGTTTCCTCTGGCCACAAGCAAAAAAGACGTTGCAAGCAACGTCTCTATGCTGCTGCCTTCATCTTCTCTGCCGCTTCCAGCACTTCTTCGATCGGGCCTTTCATATAGAACGCCTGCTCGGGGATGTCGTCGTACTTGCCTTCGACAATCGCTTTGAAGCCTTTCACCGTCTCGGCAATCTTGACATAGCGTCCCGCCGCTCCCGTGAACTGCTCAGCCACGTGGAACGGTTGCGAGAGGAAGCGTTGAATCTTTCGCGCGCGCGCCACGGTGAGCTTCTGATCTTCAGTGAGTTCGTCGATACCGAGGATGGCGATGATGTCCTGCAGATCTTTGTAGGTCTGCAGCGTCCTCTTCACCGACTGCGCTACGTCATAATGCTCCTGGCCAACGATGCGGGGATCGAGAATACGCGATGTCGAAGCCAGAGGATCGACTGCGGGATAAATTCCAATTTCAGTCAATGCGCGTGAAAGCACGGTGGTCGCGTCGAGGTGAGCAAACGTCGTCGCCGGCGCGGGATCGGTCAAGTCATCCGCGGGAACATAAATCGCCTGAACCGACGTGACTGACCCTTTCTTGGTCGACGTAATACGCTCCTGCAATTCGCCCATTTCCGTCGCCAGGTTTGGCTGGTAACCTACGGCGCTGGGCATGCGGCCCAGCAGCGCCGACACTTCCGAACCCGCCTGCGTGAAGCGGAAAATGTTGTCGATGAAGAGGAGTGTGTCCGATCCCTCGGCATCGCGGAAATATTCCGCGACTGTCAGTGCGGTAAGCGCCACTCGCAACCGCGCCCCGGGAGGCTCCGTCATCTGCCCATAGATGAGCGCCGCCTTCGAGTGCGCGGGATCGCCGGGCTTAATCACTCCCGATTCCGTCATCTCCAGCCACAGGTCGTTGCCTTCGCGCGTGCGCTCGCCTACGCCCGCAAACACGGAGTAGCCGCCATGCTGCTTGGCGACGTTATTGATCAGCTCCATGATGACAACGGTCTTGCCCACGCCCGCGCCGCCAAACAAGCCGGTCTTACCGCCCTTCAGAAACGGCTGAATGAGATCGATGACCTTCACACCGGTCTCGAACATTTCCTCCGTCGTGGCCTGTTCGTCAAAGGCTGGCGCAAGGCGGTGAATCGGCATTCTCTCCGTGTACTCGACCGGACCAAGTTGGTCGACCGGTTCTCCGATCACATTCATCACGCGTCCGAGCGTGCCGTGGCCCACGGGCACTGAAATGGGGCCACCTTGATCGATGGCATTCATACCTCGCACCATGCCGTCGGTGGCTTCCATCGCTATGCAACGCACACGGCCTTCGCCCAGGTACTGCTGCACCTCGAGAATCACGTTGATGGGCGTCGGCACGGTGAATCCCTCGCTCACCACTCGCAGCGCCTGATAAATAGGCGGCAGGTGGCCTTCGTGAAATTGCACGTCCACCGCCGGCCCCGCAATTTGTACGACATGTCCGATGTTTTCTGGCATAAAGTCACTTCTAGCTGCTAGCTTGGTTATACGGCTCTATGTAGCACAACCTCGCAGCAATGAATCTCGCAAATTCCGAATTCACAAACCTGTTTCGTTGCAAAGAAGCTAGCAGCCTCTCACATTGCCGCAGCGCCGCTCACAATTTCGATAATCTCTTTCGTGATCTTCGCCTGCCGCGCCCGGTTCATGGCCAGCGTGAGCGAGTCGATCATGTCGGTGGCATTGTTGGTGGCGGAATCCATCGCCGTCATGCGCGCGGCGTGCTCGGCAGCGACCGACTCCAGCAGCGCGCGGAAAATCTGGATGGCCACATACTTCGGCAGCAACGCCCGGAATAACTCCTCTGGAGCCTGCTCGTAAATGTAATCCACTTGTGCTGTTCCGAATTGCAACGCTGCCTGTTCGCCCGCGGACTCAGCACCTCGCATGCCCACACCCGCGCTGATCGCCGCTTCCTTGGCCTTTTTCTTTTCTTCTTCCGTCATCTCCTCAGCCAGACGGACAGTCTGCTCACCAATCTGCTCGATGGGAAGAATCTGTTCCACGATGAGGCGCTGTGCGATCACCGATTTGAATTCGTTGAAAACTATATAGACCGCGTCGATCTCTTCGCGCTGGTAGCGCTCAATCACCATCTCCGCCAAAGTGCGCGCTTGTGCAAATTCCAGCTTGCCCAGAACACCAACGTGCTCGCCAGCAATTTGTATCGCTCCGGCCCGCTCCCCGGCCTCAGCTCGCTTTTCCGTCGATTCATCGGTCTCGGCAAGGCTCTGCGTCTGCACGACCGCGGCAGGATAGCGCCTCCGCAAGAAATCGCGCCCTTTCCGACCAATCGCCTCAATGTCGATATTCTTACCTGCCTTGGACTCGAGAAACCGGCTGGCTGCCTTGGTGACGTTGGCGCTGAACGCGCCCGCCAAGCCCTTGTCGCCAGTGACAACGATCAGCAAAATGTTTTTCTCTTCCCGCTGCGCCAACAAAGGATGCTTCGGTTCACCCGTCTCCGGATCGTAAATCTCTGCCCGCGCCACCAACGACTTCAGCACATTCGTCAACATATGCGCATAGGGACGCGCCGCCATGGTGCGATCCTGCGCGCGGCGCAGCTTGGCCGCCGAGACTACTTTCATGGCTTTGGTAATCTGCCGCGTGTTCACCACGCTGCGGATTCGGCGCCGAATGTCGAGAATGTTTGCCATTGTACGAGTAACGAGTACCGAGTACTGAGTTCCGAGTTTGACTGTACCGCTCGGTACTCGGCACTAGGGACTCGATACTATTTCGCCACCGCTTCCCGCTCCGACACGAACTGCTGCTTCGCCTGCTTGATTACGTCTGTCAGCTGCGCCTTCAACCCATCATCGAGAATCTTTTTCTCCATGATCGTGCGCAGCAAGCCCGAGTTGGTTGCATCAACGTACTTGTAAAGCTCTTTTTCGAAGTCGCGTACCTGATTCACCGGGAGATCATCGAGGAATCCTCCGGTCCCAGCGAATATGATCAGAATTTGTTTAGAGAACGGCAGAGGCGAAAACTGATTCTGCTTCAGCAATTCGACCAACCGTTGCCCGCGGTTCAGTTGTGCCTGCGTGGCTTTATCGAGGTCGCTGCCGAACGACGCAAACGCCGCGAGTTCGCGGTACTGCGCCAGTTCCAGCTTGAGCGTTCCCGCCACCTGCCGCATGGCCTTGATCTGCGCGCTGCCGCCCACGCGGCTCACCGACAGTCCCACGTTCACCGCGGGACGGACGCCCTGGTTGAACAAATCCGTTTCCAGATAAATCTGACCGTCCGTAATTGAAATCACGTTGGTCGGAATGTAAGCGGAAACATCGCCGGCTTGCGTTTCGATGACGGGCAGCGCCGTCAACGATCCGCCACCGTTCTTGTCACTCAGCTTGGACGCGCGCTCTAGCAGCCGCGAGTGGAGATAGAACACGTCTCCGGGATAGGCCTCGCGTCCCGGCGGCCGCCGCAGCAGCAACGAGATTTCGCGATAGGAGGCAGCATGCTTGGAAAGATCGTCATAGATCACCAGCGCGTGCCGCTTGTTGTCGCGGAAATATTCTCCGAGGGCGCATGCCGCATACGGCGAAATGTACTGCATGGGCGCGGGTTCTGAAGCCGACGCCGCAACCACGATGGTGTATTCCATCGCTCCGGCATCTTCCAGAATCTTCACTACCTGCGCAATCGATGACCGCTTCTGCCCGATTGCGTTGTAGATGCAGATCAGGTCATTGCCCTTGCTATTGATGATGGTGTCGAGCGCAACCGCTGTCTTGCCGGTCTGCCGATCGCCGATGATTAACTCGCGCTGGCCGCGGCCGATCGGAATCATGCTGTCGATGGCCTTCAGTCCGGTCGCCATGGGCTCGCGCACCGGCTGCCGATCGATCACGCCCGGCGCCAGCCGTTCCAGAGCGATAAATTTGTCGGTGGTGACGGGCCCCTTGTCGTCGATGGGATGTCCCAGCGAATCGACTACGCGGCCAATCATGGCATCGCCCACGGGCACGCTCATAATGCGGCCAGTGCGCTTTACTTCATCGCCTTCTTTAATATCGGTGTATTCGCCGAGCAACACCACGCCCACCTGGTCTTCTTCCAGGTTCATGGCGATGCCGGCCACGCCGTGCGGGAAGGAAAGAAGTTCGCCGGCCATGACTTTGTCCAGTCCATACACGCGCGCGATGCCATCGCCCAGCGTGATGACCGTACCGGTTTCGTCCACGGAGATCTTGGTTTCGTAGTTCTCGATCTGTTCGCGGATTAGTTTGCTTATTTCGTCTGCCTTGATCTGTGCCATAAAATCAGCTCTTAGCCGCTGCTGCTAGTTTCTAGTCGTAGCCACGAAAGCTCGGGGCTAGAAGCTAATAGCTTCCTTCATTCTTTCCAACTGCCCCTTTACCGAGCCGTCGTAGATCGTGCTGCCTACCCGGACCACTGCACCACCCAAAAGCGACGCGTCCTGCTCGTAGCGTGCGCGGACCTTTTTACCGGTAAGCTTCTCGACCTGTGCCTCGAACTCGCGCTTCTCGGCGTCTTCCAATTTACGGACGCTTATGATCTCCGCCTCGGCGAATCCCAGTCGAGCATCGAGTTCTTTCTCCAGTTGCTTGATAACCGGATCGAGAAAATGCACTCGCCGGTGATCGATCAATACGGCAACCAGGTTCCTCACTTGTTTTGAAATCCCATCCCGCCCGACGATCGCGTCCAGCACGCGGCGCTTCTGCTCGGCGGGAATCGCGGGATTCTCCCACACTCGCCGCAAGTCTGAACTCTCGGCCAGCAGGCTGGCAATGGTGCGCAGTTCCGCGATCGAGCGATCCGCATCGAGATGCGAGCTTAGAACCACCTCCGCAAAAGCCCGGGCGTACGTACTGGCTACCGAAGCCACGCTCTATCGCCTGCCCTTTCCCGGTGCATCTCCCGATTTTGCGGAAGATGACAAGCCCAATTGCCCGGCAAAATTTCGCACCAGCGCCTGGTCGGTGGCAGCATCGACATGAATCTGTTTCTGCGCCAGTCCAACCGCCAGATCGGCCGCATAAGCAGTCAGAGCGCGCCGCGCCGCCTTAGCTGCGGCTGCGATTTCCTGATGCGCCGATTCCACCATCTTCCGCGCATCTTCCTGAGCTGCCGCCTGGATGCGCGATTCCTCGGCGGCGGCTTCTTTCTCCGCAGCATCGCGCATCATGCCAATTTCCACATCCAACTTCATCAGGCGCGATTCGATTTCTGCCAGTTTCCGCCGCGCTTCTTCGCTGGCCTTCTGCGCCTCCTGCATCGCTTTCTGGATCGCCGCCGTGCGCGCGCTGAACATTCGCGGCAAATACTTTCGGCTTGCCCAGAAGATCACTCCCGCGATCACGGCAAAATTCAGCAGCACGCTCAACAAGTACGCATGCTGCAGACTCATTCCGGTCCACTTCGCGAGCAGGCGCACGGATGGCGATTGCTTGAATTCAGCGGTTTCGTCTTTCTCTTCTCCCGCAGCCTCCCGCGTCTGGTGCACGAGTTGCTGCCCGAAGCTTCGCTGCTCCGAGGCTTGTCTGACCTCCTGCTGTTGCTGAGCTGCGGGTTGTTTCTGCGCGCGCAACGGCGCCATCGCCCCGGCGAGAATCACTCCGAGAAACGCCAGCGCGCTCATCCGCATAATTTTCTTAATGGAAGTCATCCTCTTCGAACTGGTGAAACTCGACCTCGTGGCGTGGCTTTCGACATCGTGCCCTTCGACATCAGCGTCGGGCCCCGGCCGGCTCCAGTACGCGCCGCATGATTTCTATGGCCAACGCCTGAACCTGGCCTTGCAAGCCGGTCTGGGCTGCGTTACGATCCTTCTCGATGTCCGCCTTCGCGGCCTGCACCTGCGCCTGGGCCTTAGTGCGAGCTTCGTTCATCGCCACCGATCGCGCATCCAATGCCTCTTTGCGCCGGGCTTCCTGCGCGCGGAACAATGTGGCTCGCGCCTCACGCAGCCGCTGCTCGTATTCGGACGTCCGCGCCTCAGCCGCGGCAATGTCAGCCCTCGACTTCTCTACGGCGCCTTCGGTTTTGCTGCGGCGCTCATCAAGCACACGCCGCAAAGGCTTGTGCACAATCGTTTTATAGAGTACGTATAGCAGCGCCAGCAGAATTACCGTCGGCACAGCTCCGAGCAGTAATCCGCCTAGTTGTCGTAGCGTTTCATCCATTGAGACTGCTATACAGGGAAATGAGGGCTATGAAAACTGTTAAGTCTAACGTCCGAAGGAGTTTATGTCAACGCAAAGGGCTAAATTTCACGAGGACTTCGGCGCCGGTGTAGGGTTTCGGGATTCGCCAAATCCCATTGTCAAGCCACGTTTTCGGCCCATTGCAAGAATTTGCAACTAATCCTTGACTTCCCGACCAAGAGGATTAGCATAGAGGTATCACCTCCGATCCAATTCAGGATCGAATGGGCCGATAGCCAAGGAATGTCACCGCTTCTTGGTTGCCGGCCCATTTAAATTCTGTGAAGCTGTGCAATCACAGTCATGGCGAACTAGGGTCCATGATCGGACAGCCTTCGCTTCGCGCTGCTGACAACAGCGCCTTGTCAGCACAAACAAAAACTGGCTCTTCGGCCCCTGAAATCGAACGCAACAGCAGATAGCCCGCCAGTTGCATAGCGTCGTACCCCTTAAGGGCGTAACCATCGAGTAGCGCGAATGCCACGTCCAACAAAGAGTCTGAAAATGGCTGGATTAGGAACTTGGCCTCCGAATGCTGGCGGAAAGATTCAATCAATTCGTCGGCTGCGTGACCGGGAATCTCGCCACTACGCTGCCGCCGCCGGATTGCGGCCCGGAACTCAACCTGCGCAATAGACAGAATCGCAAAACGATGTCCAGCGTCGCCGGTACTGAGGGCAAGCAGCCGCTCCGTGCCGAGCTCATACACGTACAACTTGACGAGGGCACTCGTTTCTAAGTAATAGAGCGCCAATGCTCAGCGCCTCTCGCGCAGAATAGTGGCGGACAACGGCTCGCCTTTGATATGGATCGGGTGGAAATCCAGGTCCCTCTTCGGGAGCCCCAGCACCTCCTGTACTTCAGGCATTAAGCGGTTGAGCCGGATGCTCGTAACCGGAAACTGAGGGGACTTTGGGTTTGGCACCTTCCCAACTAGGATCAACCTCTTTTCGATGGCACTCCGAATCGCGTCCTGCCAGTGAACGTCTGCGGGCTGGAACGCACCTGGCGAAAATGGCTCAGAGGGAAGAATCTCGTCCCGGAATTTTTTCAGCGAGACAAAGTTCCAACCCGGCGTTGATTCCGCACGGTCCAGGGCCCTGAGCAGTCTATTTGCAAGCGAATCCGAACTGGATTTCCTGTCCTCCCCGCGGGAGACCTCAGGCGACGCGATTTTCCGTTCTTCTGGTGCCGGCTCGAACCGGATCTCGATCCGACCGGATTCAGGGGACCAATTGTCCGCGGATGCATCGCTGCGTTTCTTTCGACCGTTCGCGTCCAAGAGTGAAACACGGAGTTGGTACTGTCCTGGGATGGTATAGCGGAGTTCGTGCAGAATAT
>Ga0208455_1000308_pt1 | contig 25060 bp, 26 predicted proteins | sample June2015DPH_4_50_FD_184690 | JGI IMG/M metagenome (GOLD analysis project Ga0208455, IMG submission 184690) | Peatland microbial communities from SPRUCE experiment site at the Marcell Experimental Forest, Minnesota, USA - June2015DPH_4_40... | ecosystem: Environmental > Terrestrial > Soil >... | reverse complement strand
CCGGAGCCACCACCACCGGAGCGGTCGTCGCGAGATAAAGAGTGCTCAGAAAGTCGTTCGCAATCCCCTGCGCGAACCGCGCCAGCACATCGGCCGTTGCCGGAGCCACCAGCAGCGCATCAATCGCTTGCGCAATCGCAATGTGCTCGATCGCCGACTCGACGTTCGCCTGCTCGGCTTCAGAACTGGAGCCAGACCCGAACATGCCGGTAATCACTTTTTCTCCGGAGAGAGCGGCGAACGTCAGCGGACGAACGAACTCCTGCGCCGCAGAAGTCATCACGACTTGCACGCGAATTCCGCGGTCCTGCAGCAGGCGCACGATTTCCGCTGCCTTATAAGCTGCAATCCCACCCGACACGCCCAGCACAATTTTCATAGGAGGAAGGCGGCGGCCACGGCTTCAAGATCCAGCCCCACCTACAGAATTGATGCTACCACCCGGCGCGAGATTCAAACCGCGCTGGCGGTGCAAAACATCCGGCACTTATTTATTGCCGGCGATACATGTCTAGGCGTCTTCCGGGAACACCTTGTTCAGAATCTCGCTCGCGGCCACTACTGGCAACTTCGGAACCTCCGGAATCAGCCATTTCACCTTGCCAGCCTTGATTTCATCCTGCGCGATGCGGCAGGGTTTGCGCGATCCGGTATCGATCACCGGCGGCGCGCCGCCTTGCAGTTGCCGTGCCCGCCGCGCCGCTACCAGAATGTAGCGGTAGTTGCTGTCGAACCCCTCAATCAGCTTCATACTCTCCCCCCCCAAACCTCATGTGCCCTTTACCATCTGCGGATTAAACGAAGCCAGAATCGGCTGCACCCGCTCGCGCGCCTGTTCCAGCCTGCAAGCTTGTGCGGCCGCCACCCGCCGCGCTTCTTCCCCGGAAGGTTTCGCCCCGCTTCGCAGCAACCGCTCCGCCAGCACTATGTCCTTTAGTTCGTCTGCAGATTGCTCAAGCAGGTTATTCACTAATATATAGTCGTATTTCGAGTAATTCTCAATCTCTCGTCGGGCCGTGTCCAACCGGCGACGAATTACAGCCTCCGAATCCAGCCCCCGGTTCCGCAGCCGCCATTCCAGCTTCTCGCGGTCCGGCGGAAGAATAAAGATGCTCACCGCCTCCGGGATCCTGTGTTTGATCTGCCTCGCCCCCTGGACGTCGATATCCAGCAGCAGGTCGTTGCCGTGGACCTCGGCCTCGCGCAGAAACCGCCGCGCCGTACCATAATAGTTTCCGAAGACCTCTGCGTGCTCCAGAAACTCATCGGCCGCGATCATGGCCTCAAATTCTTCCCTGGAGACGAAGAAATATTCCTTGCCGTTCTGTTCGCTTCCACGCGGCGGGCGCGTGGTGTAAGAGATCGAGAAGTCCAGATGACGAACCATCTTAAACAGTTCGTTCACCAGCGTGGATTTGCCCGAACCCGATGGCGCGGAAACAATGTAAACGATGCTCATTCCAGATTCTGCACCTGCTCCCGCGATTTCTCGATCTCCGACTTCATCAGCAGACCCATCTCGGTAATCTTCAACGCCTCGCCCGCCAGGCCCGAGGTTTTCGAAAGCAGCGTGTTCGCCTCGCGGTTCATTTCCTGCAGCAGGAAGTCCATCTTCTTGCCCACCTCGCCACCCTGGTCGAGCAAGCCGAGAAAATGCTTCACGTGCGCATTCAGCCGAACCAGTTCTTCCTGGATGTCGCTGCGATCGACCAGCACCGCGACTTCCTGCAGGATCCGTTCTTTGTCCACTTGTGTGCCGAGCAGCTCCAGCATGCGCGACTGCAGACGCTCCGAGTAGCTGCGCAGAATAGTGCTGCGATGGGCTTCCACCCCCGCCGCCGCTTTTTCCAGATTCGCCATGCGAGCGCGCAACTCCGTGCCGATGCTCCGGCCTTCTTCTTCGCGCATCTCATTCAGCCGGGAAAGCGCTTCTTCCACTCGCGCCATCAGCGCGGTCTCCAGTTCGTCGCCCGATTTCTCGGCTCCCGCATCCATCGCGCCCGGCATTCTCAGAACCACGTTCAGATCGGGCTCACCCTCAACCCCAAATTCATCGGCCGCGACGCGGAACGCCTGCACGTAGCCGGCAATCAGTTGCCGGTTGAGCGCGACCCCGTTCGTGCCCGAGCGATCCAGGTTAAGTATCACTTCCACGTGGCCGCGAGCCAGTTTCTCTTTCAGAATCCGGCGCAGCTTCATCTCCAGCGCGTCGGTATCGGAGGGCAGCCGGAAGTGAAGATCTAGAAAACGATGATTCACCGATTTCAGCGATAGCGCAAACGCCAGCTGGGCATTGACCTGCCCTTTGAGCTGCGCGAATCCGGTCATGGAGCGAAGTGGCATGGGCCCGGTTCCTTTTTCCGAATCGAAACTACTGCGGTACAACTCCGGCACGCGGCGCGTCGGCTTCGGCAAACTGCAATTGGTAAAGCCGCCGGTACGTGCCCAACTTTTGCATCAGCTCTTCATGCGCGCCAATGTCGCTGATCGTGCCGTTTTCGAGCACGACGATGCGATCCGCCCGCCGCACGGTCGAGAGCCGGTGCGCAATCACAAACACAGTACGCCCACTCATAAGATTTTGCAGCGCCGATTGCACCAGCGACTCGGACTCGCTGTCGAGCGCCGACGTCGCCTCATCGAGAATCAGAATCGGCGCATTTTTCAGGATCGCCCGTGCAATCGCGATGCGCTGCCGCTCCCCGCCCGAAAGCCGCACCCCGCGCTCCCCGATTATCGTGTTGTACCCTTCCGGAAGCCCGCGAATGAATTCATGCGCTCGCGCCGCCCGCGCCGCTTCTTCCACCCGCTTCTGCGAGACATGCGGCTGGCCATAGGCGATATTGTTCCTCACCGTATCGTTGAACAACACCGTCTCCTGTGTCACAATCCCGATCTGCGATCGCAGCGACTCCAGCGTCACATCCCGCACATCACCGTCGTCAATCAGAATGCGCCCGCCGCTGACGTCAAAGAAGCGCGGGATCAGGTGCACGAGCGTGCTCTTGCCCGCGCCGCTCGATCCCACCACCGCCATCACCTCGCCCGCCTTCACTTCCAGATTGATGTCATGCAGCACGACTGGCGAATCTTCGACTTTCTCATAGGAGAAAGACACGTCCGCAAACCGGATCGCGCGCGCAAACTTCCCCATGCGCTTTGCTCCCGGCTTCTCCCGCACTTCGTCTTCCATATCCATGAAACGGAAAATTTCCGACGAGGCGCCCACCGCCTGCTGGAAACTGTTGTTGAACATGGCAAACTTGCGCACCGGGTCGTACAGCTTGAAGACGGCGAAAATAAACGCGACGAAGATCCCTGGCGTGAATACCCTCCTGTTGATCTGGTCACGTCCCAGTAGCAGAAGCAGCGCAATGGCAATCGAGCCGAGAATGTCCATCAGCGGAGAGCTGATCGCGAACGCCGCCACCAGCCGCAGGTTCGCCCGGAACAGCCGACGCGCGGCGGCGCGGAAGCGCTCCACTTCCCAGTTCTCCATGCCAAACGCCCTGACGATTCGGTTCCCCGTAAACGTTTCGTGCAGAATGTTTTGGATCTCGGCCAGCTTGTCCTGCCCCCCTCGCGTCGTGCGGCGCACTTGCCGGCCGACTTTTCTCGACGAGTACAAAATCGCCGGGATGAACAGCAGCAGCACCCACGCCAGCTTGCCTCCCAGCAGGACCACCACCACCGCGGTAAACAGGAAAGTGAAAAACTGCTGCAAAAATTCCGCCAATACGCCCGACATCGCGGATTGCACCTTCTCGATATCGTTGACGATAGTCGAGAGCAGCGTTCCCGTGGTGTGTTTCGTGAAAAACGCCGCCGAACTGCGCAGAATGGCGTTGTACAAATCGTCCCGCAGGTCAGTGATCATGCCGAAACCCGCGTAGTTCACCAGGTAGGTTCCGGCGTAGTCGAAAATCCCCTTTAATACCGTGGATGCAACTAGCGCAAAGGCCACCACTGTCCATGGATTGTGAAAGTGCGACGGGACCAACTGTTGGAGGTCAAGAAAACGCTCGGTTCCCGGCAACCTGAATAGCTGTAGAGTTCTTCCCTGGGAGCCGGGGTTCAATACGCGGTCCAGAGTGGGGCCAACGAGTAGCAGCCGGAAGGAATCCAGCAGCCCCACCAGCGCCATCAGTACAACCGATGCGGAAAACTGCCACCAGTACGGCAGAACGAAGCGCAACAGGCGGGTGATTGGACGAGGTGGACGGGGCCTGGCCGGTGTTCCGTCATTCTTCGCACCCGTCACTGTGGAGGTTGCCATGCGTGGTAATGCCAATTCTACATGTGATTTCCCGTAGAGACGCGGCTTGCCGCGTCTCCTGCCGCGGAGTGAGACGGGGCAAGCCCCGTCTCTACCGAAGGAAGGATGTCCAGCCGCCGCCTACTTCGGGCTGTCCCGATGCACGACCTTCACTTTGTATCCCGCTTTGCGCAGCCGCTTGCTTACATCTTCGGCGATCATCACCGAGCGGTGCTGTCCGCCGGTGCATCCGAAGCTGATGGTCAGGTAGCTCTTGCCCTCGCGAATGTAGTGCGGCAGCAGGTAGACCAGCAGTTCTGAGATGCGGTTGATGAACTCCTGCGTCTGCGGAAAAGATCGGATGTACTTCGCGACCCCGGGATGCCGTCCGGTCAGCCCGCGAAACTCCGGCACGAAATGAGGGTTGGGCAGAAAGCGCACATCGAACACCAGGTCGGCATCTTCCGGCAAGCCGTGTTTGTATCCGAAGCTCACGCACGAGACCAGAATTGTCTGCTGGCTCCCCGCCTGCTGTTTGAACCGGTCGGTCAAGTGCGCCCGCAGTTCATGAACATTGAATTTGGAAGTGTCAATGACCAGGTCGGCAATGGCGCGAATCGCCCGCAGGTGCCGCCGCTCGGCCCTAAGCGATGCCCGCACCGTCGTGCCGGTACCCAGCGGATGCGGCCGCCGCGTCTCGCTGTAGCGCCGCAGCAACGCGGCATCACTCGCTTCCAGGTAAATCACTCGCGTCGGGATCGCCCGCTTCACCGACTTCAAAATCGCCGGCAGCTTCTCCAGTTGCGAACCCTCGCGCACATCCACCACCAGCGCCGTGCGCGGAATCTCTCCCGACTGCAACGCCAGCTCGGCAAAGCGCGGAATCAGCTCCACCGGCAGATTGTCTACGCAGTAGTAGCCAAGATCTTCGAAGGCCTTCAGCGCCGAAGCCTTCCCCGACCCGCTCATGCCGGTAATGATGACCAGTTCCGCCGCGGCGTGCGGCTCGCCCTTACGCAAACGAACCAGCTTGCCCGCCGCGTGCGTGACCTTCGTGAGTTTACTGCGCAGTGGCATTCCCAAAATCTTAGCATTTCAGAGGGAGTGAAGCGGGGAAGCGAGCACATCGTTTTGAAGAATGAGCCTGAGGGAGAGCCTGAACAGTGGACCGCCGCGATTTGTTACAATGGCAAAACCGCAGTCCGTGGGCGCTTAACTCAGCGGTAGAGTGCCATCCTCACACGGTGGAAGTCGTAGGTTCAAATCCTACAGCGCCCACCATTTCTTTTCTTGGGCTTGCAGGGGGAGCTTCCGCCTTGCGCCGTAGCGAATCGTGAGCACCCACACCGCTTGCCGCTTTTCATCGACAGAAATCTGCATCGTTTGAACCATCACCGTTGTCTCTAGCGGATCGCCACGGAAATTCGGTTTGAAAGTAATCTCGTCTCTGCTGTAGCTTGGATCTTGTGATCCTCGACGTCCTCCATCGCATCGCCAATCACCGGCAGTCGCTCTCCCGCGAAGAGGCGCACGCGGTGATGACTGAGGTCCTCACCGGCCAATGCTCCGACGCGCAAATCGCGGCGCTGCTGGTGGCGTTGCACATGAAGGGCGAGACGGTCGAAGAAATCGTCGGATTTGCCGAAGCCATCCGCGCCGCTGCTATTCCACTCGAACTCCACACCGACTCCGTGCTCGACGCCAGCGGCACCGGGCGCGATGCACTCGTCGACACCTGCGGCACCGGCGGCGATACCAGCGGCACATTCAACATTTCGACTGCGACGGCCTTCGTGGTCGCCGGAGCCGGCGTGCGCGTCGCCAAGCATGGCAATCGCAGCGTGACCTCGAAGTGCGGCTCCGCCGACGTGATGGAAGCGCTGGGCGTGAACATCCACCTGCCGACCGTGCAGATCGCGGCCTGCCTGGCACAAGTAGGAATCGCGTTTCTGTTCGCTCCCGCCATGCATTCAGCGATGAAGTACGTGCAGACCGCCCGCCGCGAGTTGCATCTGCGCACGGTTTTCAACCTGCTTGGTCCGTTGACGAATCCCGCGCACGCCACCTGCCAGGTCGTGGGTGTCTATTCCGCGGACCTTGTCGAAAAACTTGCGGAAGCGCTCAGCATGTTGGGCTTGCGGCGCGCGCTCGTCGTCCACGGAAGTGACGGCCTGGACGAAATCACCATCACCGGCCCGACGCGCATCGCCGAAGTACGCGAGGGACAAGTTCACAGCTACGAAGTCACGCCCGAGGAATTCGGCCTGCAGCCCGCCAGGCTCGACGAAATCTCCGGTGGAGGCGCCGCTCTCAACGCCACGCTGATCCGCGAAGTCCTAGCCGGGAAGAAATCCGCCCGCCGCGACATCGTGCTGCTCAATGCCGCCGCAGCCCTCGTCGCCGCCGGACGAGCCGATCATCTGCGCGATGCGGTGCCGCTGGCCGCCAATGCCATAGATTCCGGTGCAGCCCTGGCAAAGTTGCAGGCGCTTATCGCTTTCACCGCAGCCCACGCACAGCGCCCAACTTGAATACCGCCGATCGAAACTACTTGTTGTTCGCCAGCGCTTTCAATTTTTCAATGTGGGTTCAAATTACTAAATTACCCGATTTCACAATTACAAAATCTTACTTCACCTCAACCCTCTCCATATACTCCGCCACCTGCACATTCCATCCGAGGTCTTTCTTCATCCGTTCTCGCAGTTGCGACGAAGCGGCGGGCTCGCCGTGGACAAGGTAGGTTGCGCCCGGTTTGTTCTTGAACGTCCGCAACCACTCCAACATTTCTGGCGGATCGGCGTGATCGCTGAACTGTTCGAGCGCCGCGACCTGCGCGCGGATCGGCACGAACTGGCCGAAGATCTTCACCTCGGGCGCTCCGTTCTTGATCGTTGCGCCGCGCGTGCCCGGCGCCTGGAAGCCGATAAAAATCACCAGGTTCTTCGGATCGGGCAGCCGCTGCGCCATGTGGTGCAGGATCCTGCCACCAGTAACCATCCCGCTCGACGAAACGATGATCGACGGATAGTGGCTCTCGTTAATCTTCTTCGACTGCTCGGCGGTCAGCGCGAACGTGAAGCCCGGCCACTTGACCGGCGAGCCGTATTTCGCGATCAAATCGGCGGCCCGCGCCGTGTACTCCTCGGAGTGCTTCAGGAAAATTTCGACCGCCTTGATCGCCATCGGGCTGTCGCAATAAACCGGCAAGCGCGGGATCTTTCCCGTCTCCATTAGCCTTTTCAGGATGAAAAGAAATTTCTGCGTCCGCTCCACGGCAAACGCCGGAACAATCACGCTGCCGCCGCGCTCGGCGGTCTCGCGAATCAGGCTGGCGAGTTCGGGCCGGGGATCGGTGCCGGGATGCTGGCGGTTGCCGTAAGTGGATTCCATGACCAGCACGTCGGCGGTCTCGTTTTCCTGCGGCCCGGAGTGCACCACCTTGCCGGGCGCGATTTCGCTGTCGCGCACGCGGCCAAGGTCGCCGGTAAAGAGCAGCCGGCGGCTGCGGCCGTTCGTTTGCAGCGTGACTTCCACCATGCACGAACCCAGAATGTGCGCGGCATGTACGAAGCGGAACGCAAGCTCGGGGCTCAGTTGCGTGGTTTCGCCGACCGCGACCGGCTTGAAGCGCTTCAGACAATCCTGCGCTTCTTTGAGCGTGTACAAAGGCAACGCCGGATCGTGCTTCGACACCTTCCTCTTATTGTAGTACGCCGCGTCTTCTTCCTGCAGGTGTCCGGAATCCGGCAACACGACTGAGCACAGATCGATGGTCGGCTGCGTGGCGTAGATCGGCCCGCGGAAACCTTCTTTCACCAGGCGGGGAATCCAGCCGCAGTGGTCGAGATGCGCGTGCGTAAGAACAACGGCATCGATTTCACGCGCCGGGACCGGAGTGTCCTGCCAGTTGCGCTCGCGCCATTCTTTTTGTCCCTGGAAAAGTCCGCAGTCGATCAGGGCCTTAAATCCCCGTTTGCCGCTGGAATCGTAGGCGGTGTTGATCAGGTGCTTCGAGCCAGTCACGGTCCCGGCAGCGCCGAGAAATTGGATGTAGGGCAAGCGTCGTCCTCCAAAATTGCAGATTGCAGAAGTCAGATTGCAGAAGTGAAGCTGCGAAGTTCGATTTTACCTCTGCGATGTGGCCTCTGACCTCTGCAATTGGGGCTCACTTCTGCTGCGCCCCGATCTTGAACACGTTATTTGTCAGGTCGATTTGCGGAACGCTGCCGTCGTTGACCACGATCTCGGTCGCTGTGCCTGGCATTTCAACTCGCGTTGTAGCTGTGCCCCTGGCGCGCACCTCAATCCGCTTCGTGATCTCGCCACCTTCAAACAATATCGTGAACGGGACTTCCGCCCCCGCATTGCCAAGGTTCTCCAGCGTTACGGTAATGATCTGCGCACCCTTTTCCGTCTTCCACGGATGCACCGACTGCACGCGGAAATCCGGCAGACCGCGATCCTGATACACCCAGTCGTCGAAAAACCAACCCAGGTCCCGCTTGGCGGCGGATTCGACCAATCGCTCCACATACTTCGGGTCTTTGATGTTGTCGTCCTCGGCCCGATACTTGCGAATGGCCTGCTTCAGCGCGTCGTCGCCTATCATGTCGCGCAACATCCACCACACATACGCAGCTTTGCTCCGATAGTAGGTTTCATCGAACGTGCTGGCCAGCGTTTGCCCGGCACTTTTCTCTCCGACGTTCTTCTGCGGCGCGGCCGATACTTCCTTTTCCGAATCAAGAAACGCCGCCCGGTGCAGCCCCAGAAGGTCGAGCGCTGCCTGACGTCCGCCTTGCTCCTGGCGATACATTGCCTCGGCAAAGTGCGCCAAACCCTCGTACACCCAGGGCCTCGACGAGGGCAGCGCGGAGTGGACAAGTTCGTGAACCAGGTTGATGCCCGCGAGCTTCGAGTCCTCCGCGGCCATCGACGCCATCAACAAGGTGCCGCTCTCAAACGGAGCGGAATTCGGATCGGCAAAATCGGCGATGGCAACGGGCGCGCTCGGCTGACCAAACCATCCACTTACAAACTTCATTGCAGGCTCGAGCGCGTTGGAATATTTCGCCGCTCCTGCCTCGTGGCCCGGCAGACTGAACAATTTCAAAGGTGCCTTGGACTGGTCCACATATTCGGCCATGGCAAATGTCGGAGTAACCGTCCTCAGCGGACTCCAGCCACATTCCACGCGGATCCCACGATCTCTTCCAGCCTCAGCGGAAGAACCTCTGGCTTCAGCGCCGCACAGCAGAGTTGGAGTCGCGTCTGCACTCCCGCCCTGCACGCTCAGCGCAAGCTTGAATTCGCTCCCCGCTTCCCTCGCCTTCCATCGATCCACCACCTCGAACAGGCTGTTCCCCTCGGAGAAATCCGCCGACTCAGTCATAATCGGATACCACGCCACATATCCCGCGCCCCGCACCGCCGTGAATGATGGACCGATCTGGTCCCAGCTCGTGTGTTTGGCAATCTCCTCCGGCACTCCGATTCGAGTCAGCCGCGTCGCATCCAGCGCAATTACACCCTCGTAGCCGATTTCGAGCTCCACGGAATCTTTCGGCTTGATTTCGGCGGGCAGCGTAACGATTGCTTCTGAAAGCGCGCCCGTGTGGTCGATATCCGAAATGTAGGGTTGCGAAACAAATTGCACGGCCTCGCCGTCCACCCGAATCGAACGCCAATTCAGAGATGATGATATCTGCAGCGCCGCAACCTTCTGGGGGTGAGCCGAGTCGTTGCGCAATGTGATCTTGCCCCGAGCACCGAGCCTCTGCTGCTCCGGCTCCAGGCGCACTTCCAGGTCGTACCTGGTGATGGTGAAAGCTTCCCGGTTAATCGCCGCTGCGGGAGCCACCAGACCACAGAGCAGACCAAGCCAACCAAGCAGTCTCATGATCACTTCGATGCGCCCAGCCGTCTCTGCCGCACAACTTCATACAGCACCACACCCGCTGCCACCGACACATTCAGCGACGGCACTTTCCCCAGCATCGGAATCGACACCAGGAAATCGCAGTGTTTGCGCACCAGATCGTGCAGTCCCTTGCCTTCGGCGCCGAGCACGATGGCGCAATGCATCTTGTAATCAACCGCATCGTAAGTTTGCTCGGCGCGCTCGTCCAACCCGACGATCCACAGATCCTTCGCCTTCAATTCCTCGAGCGCGCGCGATATGTTCGTGACCTTGGCAACCGGAAGGTGTTCGCTCGCTCCCGCCGAAACCTTCGCCACCGCACCCGTGACCGCGGCCGACCGGCGTTCGGGAATCACCACGCCATCGGCTCCCGCGGCGTGCGCGGTACGCAGGATCGCTCCCAGATTGTGCGGATCTTCGACTCCATCCAGCACGACGATCAGCGAGCGCTCACCCCGACGCGAAGCCACAATGTCATCGAGATCGCTATATTGTTTCGCCGAAGTCGCGGCCACAAGTCCTTGATGCGCAGCGTTGCCAGCAATTTCGTCGAGCTCCTCACGCGACAAAACGCGCACTGGAACACCGATCTTGCGGCACTCGTCAATCACCCGCCTCAGGCGAATATCCTTCCGCTCCTTGGCGACACCGACCCACTCGAAGTTACGCCCCCGCGCCTTGAGCGCTTCCGTAACCGTATTGATTCCGTAAAGAATGTTCACGGCGATTAGTGTACCGCGCGCGCTGTTCTCTGAGTTCTGATCGGCCAATTCTTAACCACAGGGAACACAGAGGGGCACAGAGCAAAGCTCTCGATTCCGGATCGATTTGATAGTCGGTTGAAAGAGAAATCCCCTGTGTTCCTCTGTGGCCCCTGTGGTTATGACTTTTTCCGCAGCCTGCTAGACTGAAATGTCAGGGGGTTTCTCGTGAACAACGTGTACATCCTCTCCGCCGTGCGCACGCCGATTGGCAAGTTTGGAGGCTTGCTCGCCTCGCTCTCCGCCGCGGATATGGGCGTGGTTGCCGCGAAGGCGGCTCTCGAACGCGCCGGAGTGCAGCCGCAACAGGTTGAAGAGACGATCTTCGGCAACGGCCGGCAGGCTGGAGGCGGTCCAAATCCCGCGCGGCAGATTTCCATCCGCAGCGGCATTCCTCAGGAAGTTCCATGAACAAGGCTTGTGCGTCTGGCATGAAGTCCATCGCGCTCGGCTTTCAAGAGATTGCCACGGGCAACCTCGATTGCGTGCTGACGGGCGGAACCGAGTCGATGTCGCGGCTTCCTTACTATCTCGACGGCGCTCGCTGGGGATATCGTCTCGGCCATCAGGAACTCGTCGACGGGATGTATCGCGACGGATTTTTCTGCCCGATAGCGAAGATGCTGATGGGCGAGACCGCTGAGATTCTCGCCGGGCAGTACAAGATCTCGCGCGAAGAGCAGGATCAGTTCGCGCTCGTGTCGCAGCAGCGCGCTGCGGCTGCGCAATCCAGCGGACGCTTCGACGCCGAAATTGCTCCGGTCACAATCGAGGGCAAGAAGGGCGCAACCGTTTTTTCACGCGATGAACACTTGTTTCTCGACGCAACCATGGAGAAGATGGCCAAACTCGCTCCGGTTTTTTCCAAGACCGGTACCATCTCCGCCGGAAATTCTTCCGGCATCACCGATGGAGCGGCGGCGGCGGTGGTGGCGAGCGAGAAATTCGTCCAGCAGAACAATTTGAAGCCTCTGGCGCGAATTCTCGCGGCGACTTCCGCGGGCGTCGATCCGCGCCTCATGGGCATCGGGCCGGTGCCGGCCATCCGCAAAATGGAACAGAAACACGGCCTCAATCTCAGCGGCTTTGATCTCGTCGAACTCAACGAAGCCTTCGCCGCCCAGGCGCTGGCCTGCGATCGCGAGTTGCATTTCGATCGCGAGAAACTCAATGTCAACGGAGGCGCTATCGCACTCGGCCATCCCATCGGCTGCACCGGGACGCGCATCACAGTGACGCTGCTCCACGAAATGCTCAAGCGAAAAGCGCGCCGCGGCCTGGCCACACTTTGTGTCAGCGGCGGAATGGGCGTGGCGCTGGCGATTGAAAACCAGTTGTAAAGGAATCGCGAGTGGCGCAGTTTGGCGTGATGGCTGGCACTGCGGGGCGACCATCTCAGCTCAAACGTCCTGAACGATTGTTCCCTGGTGATAGACAATCTTCCAGCCGTCGGATGTGCGCCGCCAAATGGTTGACCGCCGCGTGAGACGCACGTTGTCCTGGAGGAGAGTGTAGGTCAGAAGGTAGACGTCAGAGGCTAACCTTCGGCAATGAAAGTCTTTTGTTTCCCAAATGTCGGTGTGCGGGACAGAGAAGCGTTTCTCTAATCCGTCGAGCACGGACTTTCTGGAGTAGCTCCGGCCAGAGGCCCCGATTTCCCAGAAGTCTTCCACTGTCATCCTCTCGAAATCAGCCCTCGATGTTCCGAATTCAGGTCGATGAAAGATAGGCTCCCGGCAAGCAAGTTCGGTGAGAATGTCTGTAAGCTCCGGGGCGGTCGTAAGAGTCGGCTCCATCTCCTGGAAGCGAGGTTCAAGCTGCGTCATGGAAGCAGTATAAGCCAATCCGGAAAGGCAAATTGACCCGACTGGCGGCCTGCCCGCTCTACTAGCTATACTCAGCATCTAAGGAAATGGCGAACGTTGCCGTAAATACCGGCTTTACCTCTTCGGTTCGGAACCCTATGCCCCTCTCCGCGATCATCGTCGACGACGAACAACTGGCGCGCGACGAGCTCGCCTACCTGCTCAAGAACCTGGACGACGTGAACGTGGTCGCCCAGGGCAAGAACGGCCTGGAAGCGATCAGCCTGATCCGCGAGCACAATCCGGACCTCGTGTTTCTCGACGTCCAGATGCCGGGCTTGGACGGTTTCGGCGTCATCAAGAAACTGCTCGACCGCAAGGTTCCCCTCCCCAAGATCGTCTTTGCGACCGCCTTCGATCAATACGCGGTGAAGGCGTTCGAGGTGAACGCGGTTGACTACATCCTGAAGCCCTTCGATAAGAAGCGAGTGGCCCAATCCATCGAGAAGGCACGGACAAAGATTGAAGCGGGCGCCGGGCCGGAAGAAAAATTCGAAACGCTGGTGCGGATGTTGGAATCGCAGAAGCCGCAGACGGCGAAGATTCTGATCAAGGCCGCGGGCAGGTTATTCCTGACCGATCCGAAGGATATCTGCTACGCAACCATCGAAGATGGCGTGATCACCGTAGCCACCAGCGGTCATGCGGGCATGGAAGGCCAGTCCAATTGCCGAACGCTGGAAGAACTTTTCGAAAATCTCGATCCTAATTTGTTCTGGCGGGCGCACCGGTCGTTTCTGGTCAACATCAATCACATCCGCGAAGTCGTCCCCTGGTTCAAGAGCTCCTACCAGTTGCGCATGGACGACAAGAAACAGACGGAAATTCCGGTAAGCCGCGCGCAAACCCGCCGCCTGCGGGAACTGTTCAACCTGTGAAGACAATTGGTAATTGTGTAATTTGTAATTTAGTAATTTGAACCCGGTCCCGTGCCCCTCTCGGCGTCCCCGCCTTGCTCTGATTTTAAAATTACCAAATTACCCGATTACCAAATTGCAAAATTGTTCTCCATGACGGAGCTTGCCCTGAGCGTAGCCGAAGGGGTGGTGGGTTGGGTTTGTATGAAAAAAAGGGGCGGACGCGGAGACCGCTTCGTCCGCCCGGGGGAGGGATCTTTCAGGACGCAATGGCTTGCAAGGCGATCCGGTTGGGAATCACTAGCGTTGCACCCTCCAGCCGAATCAAATCTTTCCGTTTCATATCGCTCAATAAGCGGGTCACCGTTTCTCGCGAAGATCCGATCATTTGGGCAATTTCTTCGTGTGTGAATTCCGTGGGTACGCGGAGTTCCCGGTTGCGGGGCTCGTCCGAGACCCAGGAAAGCAACAGGTGGGCGAGCTTCTCCGTCGAACTACGGGCGAGCAGCAGATCGTGCACATCGTCGAACGAGGTCGTGACCTCGCAGGCGAGCATGGTGGCGCACGCGAGCGCGGCGTGGCTGTCGTGTTCGATCAGATGTAGGAAGCTGTCGCGTTAGACGAACTTGATCTGGCATAGCTCGATGGTGGTGACCGTAATCGGTGATGGCCCCCCGGAGACGACCGCGCTCAGCCCGAGCACCTGGCGGTCTCCGGCAATTTTCAGGATGATCGTTTTGCCATCGCGGGCCCCGACCGAGAGCTTGGAGCGGCCGGAGCAGGCGATGTAGACGCCGCGCGGGATTTGATCTTCCGTCAGCAAAGTGGCATTGGCGGGATACAGGGTCAGGTGCCCCATCGCGTTGAACTCAGTCATCAGAGGCTGAGGCAAATTGCAGAAGTCACAGGTCCGCCTCAGGGTGCAGCTTAGACAGTCGCTCGGAATCGCGAAGCGCCGGGGCACACCCATAGCAAACTCCTGCTGGTCGACGAAACTTGGCTGGCGGAAACTTCCGCCGGGGGAAGCGGAAATGCGCCAGCTGGACAAGCAGTGCACACCAGCGGCCACATACTCGACATGGACTAAGTGACTGTAAACTTCGCTGCTTAGGATGGTAAGAACGAGCAGCGCGCCCAAAGAGATGCCGTAGCACTGGCCCGGCTGCCGACAGTTCGGCAGATGTCACTCCCGCAGTTTCAAATCCAGATAATCGTGCCCCAGTGATTCTTACTCCGGTGATTCCTAATTCAGATAATCCGTGCGTGAGATTCCCAGCCGCTGCATCTTGTACTGCAGGGTGGTGCGCTTGAGTCCAAGCCGCGCCGCCGCGCCTGCCGGACCCGACAGGGCGCCCCGTGTCTGACGCAGAATTTCGATAATGTGTTCGCGTTCTTTGTCGCGCAGCGTACCGTCGGAATCGAACCGCTGCCGTGAGATTTCCTCGCGCAACTCGCCGAGCGGCGGGCTCAACCGGTTGCCTTCCGACAGGATCACCGAGCGCTCGATAAAATTCTCCAGCTCGCGGATGTTTCCCGGCCATCTCCAGTGCATCATGGCTTCGATGGCCTCATCGGGGATGACGTCGATCCGCTTGTGTAGCCGGGCCGCGCATTTTTCGACGAAATGGCGAACCAGCATGGGGATGTCCTCGCGCCGGTCGCGCAAGGCCGGCAAATGCAGCGGAAACACGTGCAAGCGGTAGAACAAGTCACGGCGGAATTCTTTTTCTTCCACAGCGCGAACCAGATCGCGATTGGTGGCCGCGATCAGCCGTACGTCCACCCGGATCGTCTTCGTTCCTCCCAGGCGCTCAAACTCCTGGTCCTGCAGAACACGCAGCAACTTGGGCTGCAACTCCAGAGGAATTTCTCCAACCTCGTCGAGCATCAAAGTGCCCTTATCCGCCAATTCAAGCCGGCCGATCTTCTGGCTTACCGCTCCGGTGAACGCTCCCTTTTCGTGGCCGAACAACTCGCTTTCCAGCAGTCCCGTGGGAATGGCGGCGCAGTTCACCTTGATGAAGTTGCGGTCCTTGCGCCGGCTCATGCCGTGAATTAAGCGAGCGATGCGTTCTTTGCCAGTCCCGGTTTCGCCGGTGATGAGGACGGTGGAATCGGTGTCGGCGACAATGGCAGCATAATCGAGCACACGTTTCAAGGCTGGGCTGTTGCCGACGATATCGTCGGGCCGGTTCGCGCTCTGGATTTCGTACTCCAAATAGTGCTTTTCCTGGGCCAGGCGTTCCTTGAGTTGTGCGATCTCGCGATAGGCGTTCGCATTCTGCAGCGCTGCCGCGATCTGATTGGCTACTTGCTGCAGATATTCAACCTCCGGCGGGCCGAAAGCATTCTCGATCATGCTGCTCGGATTCAGTGCTCCCCAGATCCGATTGCCCGCGACCAGGGGCACGCTGCAAACCGACCGAACCCCGCCTTCATACATAGCTTTCGCCAGAGGTTCGTTCATGTCGTGCAGATCGCTTGCGGTGAGGAATGTAACGTTTCGCGTCTGGATCGCCCGCGCCGAGAGTGATTGCTCAAACGCAACCGCGCTTCCGTGGTTGAGGAAAGACTCCCATTCCAGAGCATCTCCATACAAGTGCACGTTCTTGCCATCCCCGTCCAGCAGGGACAGGACGGCTCGGTCGTAGCGCGCGATGCTCCGGACGCTGGAAAGAATAACCGGCAACAGCTTTTCCAACTCCAGACAGGAACTCACTTCACGGCCGATCGCGACCAGGCTCTGCTGTTCCTCAAAGGCGCGGTGGGCTCTGTCCTTCTCCAGCGCAAGCGCTCCCATCAGCGCGACGCGCGACAGGAATTCGACATCCTCGTTATCCAGGACCTCGGGAACGCTCTTGCCCAGGCCAAGTGCTCCAAAATGGCTTGAAGGCGTGCTCACGGGAAGGACGGTGTACGATCGGACGCCGTGATTGAGTAACACGGGCACGAAGCCGGGAAAGCGCGGCTCGCGCTCGATATCGGGAATGGCGATCGGCTCCTGATGTTTCCATGCCCACCCGCTCGCCGCTTCGTCCACGGGGAAAGCGTCGAACTCTCCACTCTCTTGATTCTTTTTCCAATACCGAGTCAGCATGCAATTCCGGCGCGGATCGTGGAGGGAAAGATTCAGCAGTTCGCCTCCCGTCAGGGCCAGCACCGGCGGGGCGATTTCTTTGAATGCGTCGGGCAGACTCTGGGTTCGCGCTACCATGTCGGTGATCTCGAGTAGCAGCCGATACCGGTTGCGTTCAGGCGAGGCATCTCCCTCGAGTGCGACTCTGCTTTCTGACATAGCACACCTCCTGCACCTGCCGAGTGCAATACGTCGGGCAGCTTGTTTTGAGCAGGAACTGGGGGTCATCGCAGCTTGCCAAGATGAGGTATGTAAAAGGTAAACAGCGAAAAACCCATGTTTGGCGTGGGTTTAAGAGGGTTAAAGATTTTCCTGGTCAACAGGGGGTCAACTGTGCAATAATGGGTCGCAACGGGGGGAGACTATGAGTAAGGGACTTTCAAAACTACAACAGGATATTCTGGCGGCGGCTCGCGAGAACGGCGGGGTGCTTACCTACAAACAGGCGTACGCCCTGTTCATCCCTCGCAAACAACCTGCTCCCTTCCGGTCGTGGGTGAAACCCTGGTGTGAAGCGGGAAAAAAGATACAAGAGAAGTTGAGCACGCCACGAATGTTTGCTCTACGCCGTGCGTTTACCCGCCGTGCTAATGCTCTACGGCACACGATGAACCGATTGGTGCAGCGGGGTTTGGCGAAGAGATATTTTTCAGACGCAAGAATGGCCCAGGCGGCGGCGAATCATTTCCGGATTGATGAATGGCGTGCTGCTCGCGGGGAATCACCATCAACCCACTATCTGTCTATGAACCCCGAAGGAATAAGCGTCCCATCTCCTGGAAATGGGAGGCTTAAAGACGAACGGGTAAGCGTCCCATCACCGGGTAAAAGGACGCTTAAACTGAGGGGCAAATGAGTCGCCTTCAGCATGGGACTCTCGTCAAGAAGTCGGGGGCATGGGTTGGTCACTATTCTCAGTGGTCGTCCAACCCTGACGGCACGAAGACCCGGCACCAACACGCCTTCCGCATCGGCGGCTGCAATGAGATGCTGAAATCTGAAGCCCGCCGCATTCTGGCCGCCCGCATCGAACAGGAGTTGCATCTCAGGGGTGACCACAGGGTGACGCTGCAGGGGTTCATTGAAAGCCGCTGGCTCCCGTTGCGGCAATCCAGTTGGCGGAACTCCACCCGTGTGACCAACATCTATTTGATCGGCCTGATTACCAAGCGTTTTGGACAATCCCCTTTGGACGCTCTGGATGCGGTCGCCCTTCAACAATGGATTGACGAACTGGCCAAGTCTCGCAGCAAGGGTTTGACGCACCACATCCGCATATTTCTGAAGTCCATCCTGGCGGAAGCCGTTGAGCAAGATTATCTGCGGAAGAGTCCGGCACGTCTGTTACGGATGCCCGTCAATCTGAAGCCTATCAAAAAACCAGTCTTGACCATCCCGCAGATTCAGGCACTCATCGATGCGGCCTTGGGTGCTGAAGTAAAGTCTGACCGGGTGCTGCTGATGGTCGCCTTCGCGACGGCACTGCGACCCGGCGAACTCTTGGCCCTGCAGTGGCGGGACCATTTCCCCGTGGAGGGAAAACTGCGTATTGTACGGACAGTTTGGAACGGGCGGTTACAGTCGTATACCAAGACGACGGACAGCGACTCCAGTCCCGCCCTGACAACCGTGTTCTTGCCTGAGAGCGTGGTCGCGGCACTTCAGCAATGGCGAACCGTGACGACCTACCCGGATGACCAGGACTTTATCTTCCCGGCAGAATACGGCGGGCTGCAGTGGCGGGGCGAGGTTGCCGGTCGCATACGGGCGTTAGGCACGCTCGTTGGCATCCCGGCCTTGAACTTCCAATGCATCCGGCGAACGACCGCCACGCTGATCCAGGGCCTGTCCGACGCCCGCACCGTCCAGGCCGTGCTGCGACACCGAAAGCCGGAGACGGCCCTCGCACACTATTCGCAACCGGTTGAAGAGAACGTACGGACGGCGGTCGCGGCATTGGACAGGCTGTTGAAGGGCTAGTTGCATAGCCTACACGGATAGGCTGCAGTGACAACCCCTACATTATGTTGTTGACACACCCCCTGAAAGCGAGTAGAATAGATCTATATGTCTGAAACCGTTTAGGCATTAGGCAGAACGAACCGCCGTCGCTGCAGCAACGAAGTCGCCCCTCGACTGACTGCAAGAAGAACCTTCCGTCGTGTCAATCCCAAAGGTAGATGAGATCACTGAAAGCCCCATGCCCGTTGACGGCCACCTTTGTGCCGTGCCGTCGCTCCGCGTGCTGGTTGAATCCGTCGCCCAGGTCGCCATCAGCGAACGCCAGGATGAACCGTCGTTGGCGAACGCCCAGGTCACTGCACGCAAACAACTCCGTGCCGCTGCGAAGGTTGTCCGTGATGGACTCCGTGCAGCGAAGAAAGCATCATGGTCGCAGCACAAACAACTCATCGCAGCGAAGAAGGCGTCGTGGCGTAAGCATGAACCCATCGCCTGTGCATTCAAACCAGCCAACAAGAAGATATCGGCAGACTTGAAAAAAGCCATCAAGGCGTCTGACGCTGCACTCTTCGCCCAGGATGAAGCGACACGGGCTGCTGCATTAGCGACGGGCACGCTAGCGACACAGATTGCAACAACCAGGGTAGTGCGACAACGGGCGATTGCCGTGTATGTGTGCGAGAACTGCCACGAGAACTTCAAGGCGTTACGGGGCAACGCCCGTTACTGCTGCCCTGCGTGTAAGCAAGATGCGTACAGAGTTCGTAAGGCTTCGTAGCCGTAACAGGTTTAAGACCATCCCGCTTAGGTGGCGGCGATGGCGACGGGCGGCTCAGGGGGTGGGCCGCTCGTTTGTAAAACTCGTGTAAGAAGATAGGGGACGAAAATAGTTGGAACAAACAGTGCCCGCCAGCACTATAGGGTAGGAGTTAAGCCCAGTCAAAAGGACTACCTACCCGTAACACAATCATCAATGAAGATTTAGTGAAGATTTTAGTGAAGGCTTCACAGTAGCCGTAACAGAACAAGGCAAGACCACGGGGCAAAGAACGAACGCCCAGAAGGAGACACCTATGTTTGCATCGTCAAAGTTCGCACCCAAGCAACAAGGCACCAGCATGTTCGCCACTGCGGGGGTTCTGGAGAAAGATCAGCCGGAAACCCTGGAGCCAGGAATCGTCCGGCTGGTCATCGTTGATATCTTGGACCTTTGCCACGGCTCAGAGTGTACGTTTTCGGAAACCCCATTCTTTGCCTTGGGAAGTAATCGGGCAGAATACGAACACTGTGCCTTGATTCTGAACGGACGTTTCTGGCACAAGGCCCCGCAAGCAGCCAATAGAAGAAAAGAAATGACCCGGATTTGTGCAATTCGTTTCACCATGACTCGGCCCCGCAAAGCGGCCAGCGATTTTTGGGCTCCTCGGCGATTCCGCTGGAAGCACACCTCGACGTTTGCACTTCACGGGCCATTCGTCTGAGCAAGAGTGCTCATTTCCGGGCGGCAGAGACTTCGCTTTGAGCGACCATGGTCGCGAACCTTTGGGAGTGGCTAAGATGGAACTGGGTTCAAGCAGCCATCACAGGACGGCAAAACGTGTGTATATTACTTCCCATTTTTGAGTTCAAAAAGGAAATCTCGGGTAACATGGCGAGGTGCTTTGCTTTGATATTAGCGCTTTTCACCGCTTTGGCTGCTGCTGGCCAGGAGGATGTCCAGACTATTATCCAGCGCTCGGTTCAGGCCAATAATAAAGACTGGCAAGCCGCCCCCGCATATTCCTAATTTGAGCGCGATGTGCAAGGTGGGGGAACCCGGACGTCCGAAGTGACCATGATCCTGGGTTCCCCTTACGCGCGCCTCGTGCAGTCAATGGCAAGCCGCTAACGCCGGGAGAACAGGCAAAGGAACAACAGAAGCTGGAAAAGGTTACGGCTCAGCGCTGCGGCGAATCGAAACAAGAGAGGGGAGAGCGGATCGCCAAATACGAAAAGGAACGCAGCCGTGATCACCTGTTGATGGACGAAATGACGAAAGCTTTCAACTTCAAGCTCGTGGGCGAGCAAAGATCGGGTCCGTTCGACGTTTATGAGACCAGTTCTAGTTACACAGGCAAAGGTGCAGGTGCTCGGGTTGTGCGTTGCAAGATTGTGCGGCACAAGTTGTGCGCGTCAGCGTCAGTTTCAAAGAAACCTACCCAGAATCGTTTATGAGACCAGTTCTAGTTACACAGGCAAACAGAAGGGGGCACCGGAGTGCTCCCTGTTTGCCTTCCTTCCAGGAGTTAGTAAGTTACTTGCTGGCGCTTCCGCTCATTTCGGCTTTCTCGGTGGCGCCGATGGCCAGGACGTACTTCTTACCGGCGAAGCGTACTTGGGAAACCGTTGCCTTACCGCTGGCGTGGTTGACGACTGTGGAGTCGTAGGCGGACGCTTTGTCGAGTTCGACGACTTTCGCCGAAGTCTTCGCGACTTCCTTCTTGCCCTGCATGAAGCTTACCTCGACGTTCGATCCCGTGCCGTCCCAGCGCAGTTGATACTCACCGGGAGCGAGCTGCTGGCCGTTGACTTCGAGCGGCTCCCGCACCTGCAGCGAACCCTTGTTACTTGCTAACGCGCTCGATGCGAGCAGCACGGCCAGCCCGAGCACAACAGTCTTTGTCAGATTGTTCAGCGCCAGATTGTACAGTTTCATATGCTCCTTGCTTTCTGCCCGGTTTCTGGCCGGGACGTTAGGGGCGGCTAGTGGTGGTTCGATTGAGGGCTTGCCTTTTTTTTGCGAAGTCCTACAATACGCGTGTCAGGGTGACGCAAAAAGACGCGGGCCTCAAACTCGTGCTTTTTACCGGGACCCGGCGCAGCCAGGGCCGCCAAACCATGCGTGCGCCAGTCCCGTCACCCTGCAAATTCTTTTAAGTGGATCGAGATTGGTTTCGTCCACCCCATGCTGGTTCGCTACAGGATACGAATCTCGGTTTGACTAAGTTCCCGATTTGTTTGCAGATCATTTTTTCGCGACCATGCTTCTTTGACGTTCGGGTGCTCGCCGCGTTAGCAAAGCATGGTGGATGTTGCGTGAAATTGTAATGGCGGCATTGGCGCAATATGCTGCCCCCATATATTCATCCAGGAGCGTCGTCATGCCGAGCGTACGCAGAAGTTGGGCCGAGCCATTCAAGATCAAAGTCGTGGAGGCGGTAAAAATCACCACCCACGAAGAACGCCAGCGCGCGTTGGAAGCAGCGGGATACAACACGTTCCTCTTAAGGTCAGACGATGTCTATATCGACCTGCTAACCGATTCTGGGACGTCGGCTATGAGTGACCGCCAGTGGGCGAGCATGATGGTGGGCGACGAATCCTATGCAGGCAGCAAGAGTTTCTACCGGTTGGAGCAGGTGGTGCAGGCCCACTACGGATACAAGTACGTGGTTCCCACGCACCAAGGACGCGGCGCGGAGAACCTGATTTCCAAGGTGCTCATTAAGCCGGGCGATGTCGTTCCGGGGAACATGTATTTCACGACCACGCGGTTGCATCAGGAACTGGCAGGTGGGACTTTCGTCGATGTCATCGTGGATGAGGCGCACGATGCGAGCAGCACGCATCCCTTCAAAGGTGACGTTGACCTGGAAAAACTTGCCGACGTCATCAGGAAATATGGCGCCGGAAAAATTCCGTATATCAGCGTCGCGGCTACCGTCAACATGGCAGGCGGCCAGCCAATCTCGCTCCGGAATCTCAAAGAAGTTAAAGCGCTGTGCTCCAAGCACGGAATCCGCGTCATTCTCGACGCCGCTCGCGCCGTCGAGAATGCTTACTTCATCCAGCAACGCGAGGAAGGATATCGGGACCGGCCAATCGCGTCGATTCTGCGGGAAATGTGCGACCAGACCGACGGTTGCACCATGAGCGCGAAGAAGGACGCGCTGGTGAATATCGGAGGATTCCTGGCCGTCAACGACCAGAGTGTTTACGACGATGCCACCAATCTCGCCGTCGTCTACGAGGGCCTGCACACCTACGGCGGAATGGCTGGACGTGACATGGAGGCTCTGGCCAGTGGAATTGAGGAGTCGGTGCAGGATGAACACATGCGCGCGCGCATCGGCCAGGTGGAGTACCTGGGCAAGAGACTGATGGATGCCGCCGTCCCCATCGTCGTTCCCATCGGCGGCCATGGCATCTTCCTGGACGCCAAAGCATTTCTACCGCAGATTCCGCAGGAAAACTATCCGGCGCAGGCTTTGGCGGCAGCCATCTATCTCGACTCCGGCGTGCGTTCCATGGAGCGCGGCATCGTCTCAGCAGGACGAAATCGCGAGACGGGCGCGGAGAACAAACCCCGGCTCGAACTGGTTCGCCTGACGATTCCACGGCGTGTCTACACCCAAGCCCACATGGACGTGGTCGCTGAATCGGTCGCGGCAGTCTACGCCGACCGGGCAGAAGTAAAGGGCCTGCGAATGGTGTACGAACCGAAATACTTGCGCTTCTTCCAGGCCCGCTTCGCCCCGTTGTCTTGATGATCGCGCAGGCGGTTGAACTCAAGATTGCAGGGCTGCTTGTGTTCACGGGTAAACCCCAGCCCGAATCAGGTCGTGGCTCAGACCCATTATTATATATACACCGGCAATTCTGTTTTCGTGCCAGCTGGGAAAAGAAATATTTGTGACGTATGTCCTAGCTTCGGAGGCCCTGTTTTGTGGTAGCGTTAACTCTTAATCAGTAGTTCAAGAGCGCGTCGCCGCGCAACGTCGCTCCAATGGCCGCCGGGACTGGCATGAAAATATCCACTCTCGGAGTCATGGTAACTCCCGGAAGGAATCCGGGTGCGGAGATTACCGACGAAGCACCGAATGGCGTAGCGGCGCTAGCAGGCATCCATATAGGCGATGTGATTAACGCCGTGGACGGCAAGCCCGTAAGTACTCCAATAGAACTCGCGACGGAACTTTCCAACCGCTCAGCCGGAGACAAGGTTAGATTGGGCTATCTGATTCGCGGCCAATGGCAGACGGAGACTGTGTTGGTACTTGGAAACTATTGACCATCGCCACTTACATTTCTCATCAAAGATATTTCTTGAGGAACGTAAAGGAGTGGAGATGTCTAGGCCCACGCGGAGGAGTTCGATGAAGGTCAAACCCCATTCGGTAGTGAGTTGCGCAATCTATACGCGCCATTGTTCAGCTGACCACGAGGAGGAGCGGAAGTCGCATCAGGAGCAGCGCGATGCCTGCGTGGCCTTCGTTGCCTCTCAGCGTGAGCGGGGTTGGCGTGTGCTTCGTACTCGCTACGTTGACCATGACAATTCGGGGGCGTCCATGCAAAGCCCCGCCCTGCGCCGACTACTCGAGCATGTCCAAATAGGCATTGTCCAGGTAGTCGTGGTCTACAGGCTCGAACATCTGAGCGCCAATCTCGTCGAGTTAGCCAAGATCATCGAGCTACTGTACCAGCACGATGCGTCATTGGTCGCCTTGAGCCAGCAACTAAACAGCAGGGAGCCCGGAGGTCGGCTCGCGGTAAGCGTGCTGCTCTCATTTGCCAGCTTTGAAAAGAAGCGGACTTCAGAAACTCAGGCGAAGGTTGGTGGGGTGATGCCTCCAAAACCATCTCTCAGCGGCAAACCACCCGGGTACGAGGAGTGCCTAGAGCGAGCACAGGATGCCAACAGCGGGTCCCGGCACACCATTCGGATACAGTTTGTCGTCGTGGGGCCCGAACGCAAGAAAGCATTTCTCAGCTGGGCACGGAAGGGTTTCAGATTCCGCAAACCTGCGGCTAGTCAACCCCTGCCGATAGATCCAGCGAAAACGGCCTGAAAACGATGGCTGTTTGCAGTGGTCCGTGACCTGCGATAAGACCGCAGGCGAGCGTGTTCGACTCGTTTCTGCTGAATCTCCCTGTTACCGGAATTTCCGATTTCGACCTCTGGCTTGTGCAGAGTACACTTCCCCTGCCCTCGACACAACGGATTGGCCACCAAAGCTGGGCCCAGCGAGATCAGCGCGGTTCCGACGGCTCGCTTTGCCCGTCTGATCGCATCCCAACCCATTTTATGCTCCTTAACTTAGGGATTGATCCCGAGTGGTCGGCAAACCAGAAGCTATCCAGAAGCGGGCTTGCAGGAGATCAATGGCTATCTCCTCGAAGCCGACTTCTGGCCCGGAATAATTTCCGGATAGCTCGTTACTCACTCCTATTGAGCATTGCATAATATAGTTACAATGGAAACAGATCGGCCTGCTGCCAGAAGGCGATCACCAGGGTAGGCCGCTTGCGCATACGACGAAGC
>Ga0208455_1000299_pt1 | contig 25816 bp, 22 predicted proteins | sample June2015DPH_4_50_FD_184690 | JGI IMG/M metagenome (GOLD analysis project Ga0208455, IMG submission 184690) | Peatland microbial communities from SPRUCE experiment site at the Marcell Experimental Forest, Minnesota, USA - June2015DPH_4_40... | ecosystem: Environmental > Terrestrial > Soil >... | reverse complement strand
CGCGACAATGCCGGGGAGCTCAAGCGGGATCTTGCGCTCGTCTGCGACACCGGCATGTGGGACGCGCAGACGCCGTCGATCACGACATCGCTGCGCGGGCTCGTCTACGAGGAGGTCAGGCTGACCTGCGCCGACCGCGACCTGCACTCGGGCCTGTTTGGCGGTGCGGCGCGCAATCCGATCCATGTCCTGGCCGAAGTTCTCGCGGCCATGCACAAGCCGGACGGCTCGGTCGCCATTCCCGGCTTCTACGACGGCGTCCACGAACTGCCGGCCGACATCAAGGCCGATCTCGCCGGGCTAGACCTGACCCCGGAAAAATTCCTCGGCCCGATCGGATTGAAAATTCCGGCCGGCGAAAAGGACCGCTTGCTGATCGAGCAGATTACGACGCGGCCGACCGCCGAGGTCAACGGTATTCTCGGTGGCTATACCGGCGAGGGGGCGAAGACCGTCATTCCAGGCAAGGCGATGGCCAAAGTCTCGTTCCGCCTGGTCGGCGCCCAGGACCCGGAAAAAATCCGTGCCGCGTTTCGCGACTTTGTACGCGCGCGCGTGCCGGCCGACTGCTCGGTGGAGTACGGTAATTTCACCAGCGCGCCGGCGTTCGAGGTGGCGTTCGATAATCCCGCGCTCGGCAAGGCGCGGGCGGCGCTGGCGGAGGAGTGGGGCAAGAAGGCTCTGACGATCGGCGCCGGCGGCTCGATCCCGATTGTCGGCGATTTCAAGAGCATACTCGGCATGGACACGCTGATGGTCGGCTTCGCGCTCGACGACGACCGGGTGCATTCACCCAATGAAAAATACGACCTGCGGAGTTTCCACAAGGGCATTCGCAGCTGGGCGCGCATCTTGGCGGCGCTGGCGGGTTGAGGCCGCATTCCTGACTTTTCCGGCGCTTCAGTCGCTCGCCGCGTCGATCAGGCGCGGGGTGACGAAACGCTCTAGCCTGCCGGCATTGGCATGCAGCCGCGACCAGTCGTCGAACGGAAGATCGATGACGACGAGCCCGGACGTGGGCAGTTTTTCGTTGACGCGCGCACGCGTTTCGATGTCGCCCGACGCGATCAAACGCACGGCAAGATCGTGCAGGCCCGGATTGTGGCCGACGACAAGGAGTGTGTGCGCGTCGCGAATCTGGCGGACAAGGCCGATGAGCGTTTCCGGGCTGGCGTTGTAGATGCGCTCGTCCTTCGCCATACGCGGCGCCTTGGCAAAGGTCGGCGCGACCAGCGCCCAGGTTTCCTCCGCGCGCGTCACCGGCGATACCAGGACAAGGTCCGGAACAAGGCCGTGGCGGGCGAGGTAGGTGCCGATCACGGGCGCGTCGGCGCGGCCGCGCGCCGTCAACTTGCGATCACGGTCACGTTCACCGGGCTCGGGGCGCTCGGTCTTGGCATGACGTAGCAGCAGCAAACGGCGCATCCCGCCAATGTCGCTTTCTCGGCGGTGTCAGTCTAGTGTCTCGTGATGGAGCCCGCCGATATCACGGCCTATGGCGAAAGTTGGTACGCCGCGACCATGGTGGTCGCACCGCGGCGGCCGCAGCTTCAGGCCGACTGCGACGTCGACGTTTGCGTGATCGGCGGTGGGCTCGCCGGCCTGACGACGGCGCGCGAGGTGGCGCGCGCCGGCTGGTCCGTTGTGCTCATCGAGGCCGGCCGGATTGCGGCAAACGCCTCCGGCCGCAATACTGGTTTTGTACTGCCAGGCTTTGGCGCTGCGCCTGACAGTATTATTGCCCGGGTCGGTTTCGCGCAGGCCAAGGATTTATGGGCGCTGTCGCAGAGCGGTCTCGACTACGTCCGCGACGCCATCCGCGACGACGCGATGCCCGGGATCGACGCGCAGGACGGCTGGCTTTACGTCTCCAAGACCGATGATGGTGACGAGTTCATGCACCTTGTCAGGCTTCTCGGCGAATTCGGTGCCGAAATCGAAGGCTGGCCGACCGAACAGGTGCGCGCGGTGCTGCGCAGCGAGCGTTACTTTCACGCAATTCACTATCCACGGGCGATTCACATCCACCCGCTCAATTACGCGCTGGGGCTGGCTGCCGCAGCCGAGCGCGCGGGGGCCCGCATCTTCGAGCACACGCCGGCTCTGTCCATCGATCCTGCGGGCGTGCGCAAGCGCATTGTCACACCGGCGGCGCGGTTGCGGGCCAATCATGTGGTGCTGTGCGGCAACGTGCAGATCGCGTCGCTGCTGCCGCGGGTTGCCTCCGCGCTCATTCCGGTCACGACCTATGTGATCACCACGGCCCCGCTCGGGCCGCGTCTTACCGAAGCCATCGCCTATCGCGGTGCGGTCAGCGACTCCGACCTTGCGGATAATCACTATCGTATCGTCGGCGGCGACCGGCTGATGTGGTCGGGCCGGGCGACGACGTGGGCGCGAAGTCCGCGGCGCTACGTGCGCGCCCTGACCGCGGACATCAAACAGACATATCCCCAGGTCGGCGACGTTGCCGTGGACCACGCCTGGTCCGGTACCTTGGGGAATTCGATCCACCGGATGCCGCAGATCGGCGAGCTCGGCGCTGGATTGTGGCTGGCCAGCGGCTTCGGCGGTCACGGCCTCAACACCACGGCGATGGCCGGCAACCTGATCGCCCGCGCCATTGTCGACGGCGATCAGACGTGGCGGCAATTCACGCCGTTCGAACTCGTTTGGGCGGGTGGAATATTGGGCCGGGCGACCGCACAGCTGTATTATTGGATGAAGCGGGCGCGCAATGCCGCAGCCGAGCGCCGCGCCTGCGCCGCCGAGACGATGCATCATCGCGCGCGCGAAGCCGAAATCGCAATGGCCGGACGCGCGCAGCAAGCCGCGGCGGAACAGGACCCCGGGGAACGAGGCGCGCCCGACTCTGTTATATCGCCACTTGCCGTCATGGAGCCGACGACTGACGCCGAGATGCCGCCATCGACGCTTCCGGCGGCTCAGCCCAGTCGCGGGAAGCGGCGCGAAGACGCCAAAGCGTGAAAGCTGGGTAAGATTTGGAAATATTTGCTCGATAATGATGCGGGTCCGCGGCGCGCGGGTGGGATGGGGCAGTAGGGCATGACATTCGCGGAATGGTGTTCGGCCGTTGCGGTGGTCTTTGTCGTCGCGCCTGGTATTGCCGTGGCGGCCGATCTTTCTCCTGAAGCGCCGCCACCGCCTCCGGCCGCACCGGCGCCTGCTCCCGACTGGATCGTCACGGTCGGCGCCGAAGTCCGGGCGATTCCGGCTTGGCCGGGCGCCCCGACGACCAAGTATGGGCTTACCGGCTTCCCGCTCTTTGCTCTGCAAAAGCCGGGCGATCCGCCGTTCTTTTTCGGGGCGCGCGATGGCTTCGGCGTGCCCATTCTCGATTTCGGTCAGTTACAGCTCGGGCCGGTCGGGAAACTTGTATGGCCGCGCTACGCCTCATCCTATAGCCAGCTCAATGGTCTGGGCGACGTGCCCTGGGCGGCGCAGATCGGCGGCTATGCCGTCTATTGGCCGGTGCCGTGGCTGCGCGTGCGCGGCGAAATTCGCCAGGGAATCGGCGGCGAAACCGGCATCAGCGGCGACCTGTTCGCCGACGTGGTGGTGCTACTGGGCCAGTGGCGGCTGTCCGGCGGCCCGCGCCTGTCGCTGCAATCGACCGCTGCGGTTTCTCCGTATTTCAGTATTACGGCGGCACAGTCCGCCGCCTCCGGGCTTCCCGTCTACAATGCGACCGGCGGGTTCTATTCCTACGGCGCGGGCGGTCAGATCGAGTATTTCTTTAACCGGCAATGGCAGGTCCACGCCTTGGTGGAATACGAGCGCATCACTGATTCCGCCGCAAATTCTCCGCTGGTGACGATGCGCGGTTCGCCGAACCAATTCACCATCGGACTCGGCGCCACTTATGCCTTCGGCATGCACCCATTGTGGTGAGCGCGGCCGCGGCTAGCGGCCCTCTCGTCTCGCCATGAACGCCAGCCGCTCGAACAGGTGCACATCCTGCTCGTTCTTGAGCAGCGCGCCATGCAGCGGCGGGATCAGTTTCTTCGGATCGCGCTCGCGCAGCGTCTCCAACGAAATATCTTCGACCATCAAGAGCTTGAGCCAGTCGAGCAATTCGGAGGTTGAAGGTTTCTTCTTCATGCCGGGTACGTCGCGGATCTCGTAAAACAGCCGCAGCGCCTCCGCCACCAGGCGGTGCTTGATGCCGGGGAAGTGCACCTCGACGATGGCGCGCATCGTGTCGGGATCGGGAAAGCGGATGTAATGAAAGAAACAGCGGCGCAGGAACGCGTCCGGCAATTCCTTCTCGTTGTTCGAGGTGATGACCACGATCGGCCGCCGCCGGGCATGGATCGTCTCGCTGGTCTCGTAGACGAAGAACTCCATGCGATCGAGCTCCTGCAAAAGATCGTTGGGGAACTCGATATCGGCCTTGTCGATCTCGTCGATCAGCAGCACCGGCCGCTCGTCGGCGACGAACGCCTCCCACAGCTTGCCGCGCCTGATGTAGTTGCGGATATCCTTGACGCGGGCGTCACCCAATTGGCTGTCGCGCAGCCGCGTCACCGCGTCGTATTCGTAAAGCCCTTGCAGAGCTTTGGTGGTTGACTTGATGTGCCACTCGATCAATGGCGCACCCAGCGCCTTGGCGATCTCGATCGCCAGCACGGTCTTGCCGGTGCCCGGCTCCCCTTTGACCAGCAGTGGCCGCTCCAGCGCGATGGCGGCGTTAACAGCAACCTTAAGGTCGTCGGTGGCGACGTAACCGCTGGTTCCTTCGAAACGCATGACATCCGCTAGCTTGAGCGCGGCCACGGGAGTGGCCGCCCGCGCTGCAACTATGCAGGACCGACGCGAATTTGCAATGATCGGCGATCGGGCCGGGCTGAATCGGCCCGGTCAGCGTTCCGCCGCGGCGCGTTCGGCAGGTCGCGACCGGATCTGTTCGAAAAGCCGGGCGACCTGCCGGGGTCAACGACCAAGGCCGCCGGCAAATGCTGCTCCTCGGTCTTTTTCTCCATCTTTCGGGAATACATGGCCTTGTCGGCACGGGCTATCACTTCGGTCGGGCTGTCCAAGCGCCGTAGCATAGTGAACCCGGCGGAAGCACCGACCGAGCTGACGTCGGTTGCGAAGCACATCTTTATGGCTTCAATCTTCTCCTCTAGGGACTGCGCCTTAGCCCGGGCATCGCACTCGCGCAGATTCCAGAGAAGTACGGCGAATTCGTCCCCGCCAAAGCGCGCAACGGTGTCCGAGGCGCGGCAAGCCTTGATGATCGTTTCAGCCACGGCCTTTAAAGTTGCATCGCCGGCAAGATGGCCAAATCGATCGTTGATGGATTTGAAGTCGTCGAGATCGATGAAAACGACGGCCGCGGTCCTTTGGTAGCGGTTCACCTGCAAAACCGCGCGCGTCAACTCCCGTTCGAAGCCTCTGCGATTGAAGATATCGAGCAGGGCATCCGTTTCTATTCTGGATTCGAGTTGCTTGATCTTAGAGCGAGCTTCCGCGAGCTCAGCCTCCAGCCCCCGGGTCCGGCTCAGGACCTCATCTTCAGCCAAGGCAAACATTATCCCCGATCCCCCGCCAAGCGATGGCAATCGCGCCCCGGGCAAGGCTCATAGCACGAGGCGATTGCGCAGCGTTTATCCGAAGGCCTCGGATGCAAATAATGTTTCTAGGAGTTTGTTAATCGAGATGGGAGCGACGTTGTCGCTTGATCGACCGTTGTTCTACGAGTTCTGCCGTTGTTCGGCGGGTGGTATGCTTAAGCCGTCCGACGCGAATTCCTTAAGTCGGTTTCTCATCGTACGGATCGACACGCCGAGCATTTTGGCTGCCCGTGTCCGGTTTCCGAGACAAAACCGCAGAGTGTCCAGGATCAGGTCGCGTTCGACGTCGGCAAGACGACGCCCGACCAACGCTCGTGTGGCCTCGTGTTGCGGGAAGTCGACTGAATCGCGGTGGAGTGGCTGCATGATGCAAAGTTTGCGTGATGCAGAGAGCTAGGCGCGGCAGGGTAAAGAAAACTTTAATATTTTGCGCCAACGGCAAGCCCCGGTCGGATCGCAGCCATCCGCTAAGTGCACGGTGTGCGGCAAAGTATCGAGCTCTGGTTGGTGCGCTTGGCCGGTTACGCTTTGCGGCTGAAATCGGCGGCCGGGGGCTCAACATGAATTTCGGGTTGCGAAAAGTTGGATTGACTTACCGGAGCGAGAGATCGATCGGGCCGACCGGGGGAGAGTGGCTACGGTCTGTTTGACTAGAATCTATCTATATATCAGTGCTTTACGAGGAAGTGTCGCTGCTCCACAACAAGCTCAACCCGGGCGCTCTCCGACGCCATCATCATTATTGTCAGCGTCATAGTCCCTCGATATATAGGCCAGCCTCGCTGGGGAGGATCTACCGCAGAGCGTGCGCGGAGCAGAGGGACATGCAGTCGGTCAAGAGCAAAAACAGTCGATACGACGACACGTTGAACAAGAACGGTAAAAGCGTCCGGTCGTTCGAAAAGATGTACCGTCCTACGGACAAGGAACCGTTCATGAATGAGCGCCAGCGGGAGTATTTCCGCGTGAAGCTGCTCGATTGGCGGGAGGCCATTCTCAAGGAGGCGAAAGAGACGCTGCAGCATCTCCAGGACGACAACCAGAACCATCCCGACCTGGCCGACCGCGCCTCGTCCGAGACCGACCGGGCGATCGAATTGCGCGCCCGCGACCGTCAGCGCAAGTTGATTGCCAAGATCGATGCCGCGCTGCAGCGCATCGAGGACGGCACTTACGGCTATTGCGAGGAGACCGGCGAGCCGATTTCGCTCAAGCGTTTGGAAGCGCGCCCCATCGCCACGCTCTCGATCGAAGCGCAGGAGCGCCACGAGCGCCGCGAGCGGGTCTATCGCGAGGAATAAGCGTCCGCAGTTGGCGGGGCCCTACCGAACACTGCCCCCGCGACCACGGCTCGAAAAGGACCTGCAGGCTCCCCGGACGAAGCGGCAGCAAGCTGCCACAGACCGCTTGCGCTCGCCCGCGCAAAGCGCCTGCCAATGCGGTACCGTGTTTCGGATCGACCCGGCTTACTCGTTAATGAGCTGGAGCGAGGTGGACGATGGGTGCAGCGCCCGGCCCGGCGCTACGAATCCCATTTCCGGCTGACCAGACCGACGAGAACTCTCACGCCGACGACGAGCGCTAGACTAGCGCAAAGAGCGGGCGCTGTTCGGTCTCATCGGAGAGTCCGCGCTTCCCTGGCATTGGTCGAAGCCCGCGCGCTGGACTTTTTCAGGTTTTGCTCGAGCCAGCGCCAACGGCGGTCAATTTGCTCGACGTTGGCGGAAATGGCGCGGGAATATGTCGGCTTGTTCAACCCCGACCTACCGGGAAAGTTCCGTGCGGATGCCGTCAGGTCTTGCTGGCCGGGCGCCCCAACAGACTCGCCATCTCCTGCTCGAGACTGTCGTACAGCGCCTTGCCTTCCTTCGCCGAGGCATCCGCCTGTGCCGGTTTCGCGTCAGGCGTGCGCGCGGCGCGCGGCGGAGCGGGTGGGGCAGGCGGCGACGCTGGGGTCTCCGCCTGCTGCGCACTGGGCTCGGATGCTGCGCGTGGTGCCACCGCCGGAGCGGCCGCCTCGCGCACGTCCGCCGTCTTGGGCTTGCGCAACGCCGCTTCAAGTCGGTGCGCCATTTCCGCAAGGTTTTGATCGACCGCGGACGGGGATTCCGCATTGGCAGGCGGCGTCGGTATGCGCGGCTCGTGACGAGGTTCGGAACGAGGTTCCGCGCGCGGTTCGACTGTCGGCCGCACAACTGCTGCGGGCCGGGTGCGGGATGGTGTGACCGGGTGAACCGCCAGATTGTCAGCGAGGGCGGTCAATGCGTCGCGCTGCGCGCGCGTCGGCGCCGGCGGGGCCGCCGGCTCGGGTTGCAGCGGCCAAGAATCGCTCGATCCGCTGTCGGGCAGGGGAAGTGCGCGGGGCAATAGCTCTGCCACCGCAGGCGCACGGGCCGCCGGCGCCTCGCGCGAGGCCGGCATCGCGCGCACGATATTGGGCTCGACCACCACATCGGTCGGGCCGCCGATCAGCAACAGGTGCTCGACATTGTCGCGACGGATGAGAATCAGGCGCCGCCGTGCATCGACGCTGGTATGATCAATCACGGCGAGCCGCGGCTGACGGCCGCGCTGTCCGGCACCGCCATACCGGCCGCTGCCGAACCGCCGGACCGCCCATGCGGCCGCGCCGATCAATCCCAGCACGATCAGAAATGCCAAGAAGAAGCGTACGGTGAGTGGCATTTCCGCGCCGAACAAAGTCTCGAACATCCGCCCTCTCCCCGTGTCGCCGCGGCGGCCATCGGATACCCAATGGTTAATCGCCGCTAACTTGCGCCGCCGCGAATACTAACAAGAAAATGGGCCCATAGCGAAATTCGCACTCAATGGCTGCGGCTCAATCATTCTCATGGTAAACGGCGGTTTGATGGCAAATCGGTGCCGAACCCCCCTTAAGCGGCCGTTAACCATGCCCCCGGCTAAGTCTGCCCCGGTGCACCGCGCAAGAGCAAGCGCATCGTGGGCTGCGGTGCCGCAAGTCTCCGCGGTCATGACCCGTGCAATCGTTTCTATCGTCGCTCTCAACGCGGACCTGACCGCGTCGCCGAGATTGCCAGCGAGGTCCTGCGTCCGCGCTGCCCGGCGCGCGGGGCGCGGTCGTTGTACAGTGTTGCGCAAACGCTCTTGCGCGCTGGTCGCGCAAGGCACCACAGTAAGCCGGCAGCGATCCACTTCAGGGCAGGAATGACGACGCACGGCATGACCGAGAGTTCCGCCGGCGCCGCGCGCCGGGCGGTCGATCGCAGCGCCAATACGGCGCGGACCGGCAGTGTCGTTCTGGTACTGCTGGTGGCCGGGGTGCTGGTTGCCGCCGCAGCCGGCATTGTGTTGCTCGGCCCGAGCGCCGCCGAGCCGTACATCCTGGGCTTCTTGGCGGTATTGGCCACGGTCGGGGTATTTTCGCTGTTCGCGCTTGCCAGCGGCATCCTGCGGCTGCCGGCGGCCGAAGCCAGCAGCCCGCTGATCAAGGCCGTCGTCGACGATGCCGTTGACGGCCTGGTCGTCACCGACGGTGACGGCCGCGTGCTTTACGCCAATGCCGCCTATCTCGATCTCATCGACGCCGCGGAGGTAAACGACATGCGTCCGGTGGAGCGGGTGTTCATCGACGATGCGGACGCGTCCGAAGCGATCTACCGGCTGCTCAAGGCGGCGAGCGAAGGCAAGCGCCTGCAGGAGGAGGTGCGCATCGCCGGCACAAAGGGCCGGCCGGCGCGCTGGCTGCGGTTGCGCGTGCGCCCGCTGGGCGACGGCAAGCGCATGCGACGCTTCACCGTCTGGTCGCTCAGCGACGTGACGCGCGAGCGCGACCGGCAGGAAAACGTCTTTCAGGAACTGCAGCACGCCATCGATTATCTCGATCATGCGCCGGCCGGCTTTTTTTCCGTCGATGCCAAAGGCGAGGTGGTCTACCTCAACGCGACGCTGGCCAATTGGCTCGATCAGGATCTTGCCCAAGTCGGATCGGGCGGACTTAAGCTCGGCGATCTGGTCGCCGGCGACGGCGCGGCGCTTCTGACGACGCTGCGGGGCGGTCCGGGCGAGGTCAAGACCGAAGTGCTCGACCTCGATCTCAAGACCCGTAGCGGCCGCACGCTCCCGGTTCGCCTCTTCCACAAGCTTGCCTTCGGCGCCGACGGCGCGCCCGGCGCGTCGCGCACGCTGGTGCTCAATCGTGCGCGCGACGACGGCACCGACCCGCAGCGCGCGGCGGAAATCCGCTTCATGCGCTTTTTTCACCATACGCCGATGGCGATCGCGACCGTCGATCGAGGCGGCGGCATCGTACGCACCAATCCGCTGTTCGTCCGGTTGTTTCACGATGTGCTGAGCGGTCAGACGGGCGAGGGTCGCGGCCGTTCGATCTCCGCCGTCGTCGCCGAGCGCGATCGGGCGGCGCTCGAAGCCGCCATCGCCGAGGCAGCCAGCGGCAAAAGCGACATCGCGCCGGTCGATGCGACGCTGGCGGCGCCGGGCGAGCGCTTCGGGCGTTTCTACGTCACCGCCGTCGAGGAGCAGGAGCGCGATCAGGAAGCGGCGATCGTCTACACCTTGGAGACCACCGCGCAGCGCGAGCTCGAGAACAAAGTCACCCAGCAACAAAAGATGGAGCTCGTCGGTCAACTCGCCGGCGGCATCGCCCACGATTTCAACAACGTGCTGTCCGCCATCATCATGGCGACCGATTTTCTGCTCAACGCGCACAAGCCGACCGATCCCTCGTTCCAGGACATCATGCAGATCAAGCAGAACGCCAACCGGGCGGCGAGCCTGGTGCGGCATCTCCTGGCGTTCTCCCGCAAACAGACGTTGCGGCCGCAGGTCCTCGATGTCGGCGAGATTTTGAGCGATCTGACGATGCTGCTGCGCCGCCTGATCGGCGAGAATGTCACGCTCGACGTGGTGCACGGCCGAGATCTCTGGCCGGTCAAGGTGGATATCTCGCAATTCGAGCAGGTGATCGTGAACCTCGCCGTCAACGCGCGCGACGCCATGCCCGACGGCGGCCGGCTCAGACTGCGCACCGCCAATGTGATGGCAAAGGATAGCGAGCGTCTCCGCGCCAAAGGCATGCCGGCGGCCGACTACGTGCTGGTCGAAATCAGCGATACCGGCACCGGCATCCCGGACGCCATCATCGACAAGATCTTCGATCCGTTCTTTTCGACCAAGGAGGTGGGCAAAGGCACCGGCCTTGGCCTTTCCACGGTCTACGGCATCATCAAGCAGACCGGCGGCTTCATTTACGTCGATTCCGTGCTGCGGGAGGGCACCACCTTCCGCATCTTCCTGCCGCGCCACATTGCCAGCGCCGAGGAGGCGGCGGCCGAGCGCGCCGGCGAGGCGGAAGTCTCCGCGGTGACCGACGTGCTCGCCGCAGCCGATCAGGTCAAGCGCGCGGCAAGCGCCGACCTTACCGGACAAGGCACCATCCTGTTGGTGGAAGACGAGGAAGGATTGCGCGCGCTCAATGCACGCGGGCTCGCCTCGCGCGGCTATACCGTGCTTGAGGCCGGCAACGGCCTCGAGGCGATCGACCGGCTGGAAAAATTCGACGGGCAGGTCGATCTCGTGGTTTCCGACGTGGTCATGCCGGAGATGGACGGCCCGACTTTGGCGCGGGAGTTGCGCCGCCGCAATCCGGACCTGAAAATCATCTTCGTCTCCGGCTATGCCGAAGACGCGTTCCAAAAGCACTTGCCCGACCACGGCCAATACGCGTTTCTGCCCAAACCGTTCACGCTCAAGCAGCTCGTCGCCGCCGTGAAGGAAATGCTCGCCGGTTGATGGGCTTCCCTCTTCCCCGCTTCGCGGGGCAGCAAGAAGTTACTGCACCGGCGCGTCGCCGTGGCAGGAGGCGGGAGATCCCGGTGTCCGGTTCGGTTGCCAGGTCGGCACGTCGCATTTGGAGCAGGCGCTGAGCGCCATAGCCAAGCCGACAACCAAGACAAGCCGCAACAGGCGATTTCCGGCAATACGCGCCATACCCGATCCCCTCGGCCCGCTCTCGCTCAGCCAGCCGCATTATAGTCCAATAGCAGCCGACTACGACCTTCCTGCGGCGCCCGACAGCGATTGCCAACGTATCTGGCGCCGATTTCCATTATCTTACCATGCGGGGACGGTCGCTAGGGCACGCAGGGCATTCCGATTTCCGAGATCCTCGGCCTGGACACCCTACCGGGTGTCGTGGGACAGTGCAGCACCGCTACCCAAAATGGAATTTCGAGCCGTCACTTTCCACGACGTTCAGGCGTCCGCCGGACGCGTTGGCGCCGAAGCTTACGGGGGCTCATATGATCCGCCATAGTGCTGCGACAATTCTGTTTGTTGCAACGATCGCCGCGGCGGCACTGACGCAGGCGACTTACGTGCGCGCCGCCAGCAAATACGACGGCGCATGGAGCATCGTCATCACGACCAGAACCGGACCGTGCAGTGCTGCCTACCGCTTCAGTGGGCAAATCTGGAACGGATTTATCTATTACGGCGGCGGCGGTCCGATCAATTTCAATGGACGCGTCAGATCCAACGGCGCCGCGTGGGTCACGGTCTCGAGTGGCTCGAATTATGCCGTCGCACGCGGACGACTGACGGTCGGCCTTGGCAGCGGGACTTGGCGCGGCAAAAGCGCGGACGGATATTGTACCGGTACCTGGAGTGCGATGCGGGTGTAAGCGGGCGCGGACAACCTCCCACAACGAGAGGTGACCCGTGCGCTATGAACTGTATTACTGGCCGACCATCCAGGGCCGCGGCGAATTCATCCGCTTGGCGCTCGAAGAGGCCGGCGCCGACTACATCGACGTCGCGCGCCGTCGGGGCAAAAGCGGCGTGCCGGCGATGATGAAGCTCCTCGACGGCACGCGCATCGCGCGTCCGCCCTTTGCGCCGCCGTTCCTCAAGGCCGGCAAGCTCATCATCGCGCAGACCGCGAATATTTTGCTCTATCTCGGGCCGCGCCTAAAACTCGCGCCGCGCGACGAGGCGGGACGGCTCTGGGCGCACCAATTGCAGCTCACGATCGCCGATCTCGTGGTCGAGATTCACGACACCCACCATCCGGTGTCCGGATGGCTTTATTTCGAGGAGCAGCGCCCGTCGGCGCGGCGGCGCACCAAGGATTTCTGGCGCTATCGCCTGCCGAAATTCTTGGGCTATTTCGAGCGCGTGCTGCACAAGAACGGCGGTCAATATCTGGTCGGCCGGCGGCTCAGCTATGTCGACCTTTCGCTCTTTCAGATCGTCCAGGGGCTGCGTTACGCCTTCCCCAAGCGCATGAAGCGTTTCGAGAAGAAAATCCCCGCCGTGATCGCGCTGCACGGCCGCGTCGCCAAGCGCCCACGCGTCAAAGCCTATCTTGCCTCGAAGCGGCGGATCGCGTTCAGCCAGTGGGGCATCTACCGCTATTTCAAGGAGCTGGACGGCTGAGAGCGACTTTGTTGGCGCGTGATCTTTTCGGACCTTCCTTCGCCCGCCGAAGCGGGCTTGGCGAAGGCGGGAAAGCGGCGCCACTTTTCCGGATCGTGCTTTTGCGGCATCGCCGCGGCGTTTTTAGCCGAGCGCGCTCACACCGGTCATCGCGATCTGCTCGTCTTCGTGCGATTGCACGCCCGACACGCCGATCGCGCCGACGCACTCGTTTTGCTGCATGATCGGCACGCCGCCTTGAATCAAAATGCCGGCGGGAAACGTGACAAAGGCCGGGCGCTCCTTGACGCGATCCTCGAAGGCCTTGCTCGGCCGCCCGGTCAGCGCCGAGGTGTGGGCCTTGCCTAGCGACACTTCGGCGGTAACCGGGGAGGCTCCGTCCATGCGCGTGAAGCCGAGCAGGAAACCGCCATCGTCGACAATGGAAATCGCGACCGCCCAGTTGTTCTTGGCGGCTTCGGCTTCGCAGACGGCCAGCATTTTCTTTACGTCTGCCGATGTCAGACAAGGCTTGTGACGCATGGTCGCTCCTGATGACGGAACTTGGGATTGACGCCAGGTGTCGCACCCCCGTACCCTAGAGTGTGCTTCGCGGGGGCGAAGGGCGAGGTCATCATGACGATGAGATCAACGCAGCTTTGTTTCGCAGCGGCGCTGGCGATTGCGGTCGTAGCGTTGACGAGTCCTTCAGCGCGAGCATTCACCATGGAAAACCTGAGCGCCAATCCGGACGGTAATTCGAGGTTTGCTGATCCTGACGACCAGGTCAAGAACTTCGGCCAAAGCGCGCAACCGTTCGGCGAGAATGGTCCGACAGTGCAGTTCGGCGCGGGGCAGGGGTACGTCGGCGGCCTTCGCGGCGTACCGTTCGGCTTCCAGGGTGGCGACAGTGTGACACCGCCCAATCCTTACGGACCGCGCTCCTTAGGCAACAACGACTGATGTGCGATTGACGCTCCTCCGCTTGCGGAGGAGGAAAAGCGAATGACGGTCTTTCGCTTCAGCGCAGCGAGAAGCGGATCGGCACGGTCAGATCGAGTTGCGGCTGCGGCATGCTCGCCGGGAAGGCCGGCAGCGGTTCGGCCCGCTTGATCATCGCCATCACCTCGTTGTCGAGGTCGGCAAAGCCGGAGCTCCGCGCGATGCGGTGTGCGAGCACGTGGCCGGTGCGGTCGAGGCTGAAGCTCAAAAGTACGACGCCCTCCTCGCTGCGCGACTGCGCCTCGCTCGGATAGCGCTTAAAACGCTGCAGCTGCCGCACCAGGCTCGACTCCCATGACGGCTCGATGCGCGGCGCCCCGCCCTTGACCCGTTGCGCGGTGACCGGGGCCGGCGGCCGGGCCTCTTCGACTTTCTCCGGCGGCTTGACGACCGGCTCGGGAATGATCGCCGGCGTCTCATCCGGCGGCTGCTCGACCTTCACCTCTTCGGTCGGCTTCTCCTTTTGCGGTTCGGGAACGGCCCTTGATTCGATCATGGTCTCGGGCGCCGGCGCGACATCGCGCTGCTCCGCGTCCGGCGTACTGTCGATCGGCGCCAGCTCGACGGTCACGATTGATGCGTCGTCGCCGATGTCTTCCTCCGGCTGGTGCCAGAAAAGGTAGAAGGCGATGGCGCCTGCGTGAATGCCGAGCACCATCGCCGCCGCCGCCGCCCAGCGAAAAAGGTCGCGCGGGCTGTCGTCCTCGAACCACGTCGGTGCGATCGCGGTCATTTCGCTTCCCGCATTTCCAGGCCGACCAAGGCAACTTTGAGATAACGCGCCGCGCGCAGATCGTTCATCACCTGCATGACGTCGCCGTATGGCACGGTGCGGTCGGCGCGCAGAAAGATGCGATCGTCCTTGTTGCCGCCGGTCGCGGCGTCAAGCGCGCCGGCGAGCGCGCCGCGCGCGATCGCCTCATCGCCGATCGCAAGGCTGAGGTCGGCCTTGATGGTGAGGTAGATCGGCTTTTGCGGCCGCTGCTGCGGCTCGGCATTGGAGGAAGGCAGGTCGACGGCGATATCGACGGTCGCGAGCGGAGCCGCGACCATGAAGATGATGAGCAGCACCAGCATCACGTCGATGAACGGCACGACGTTGATGTCGTGCACCTCGGTGAGTTCGTCGGTACCGTGATCGAGACGCATCGCCATGGCGCTACTCGGCGGCTTGCGACAGGACTTCAGACTTGGGCAGCTTGGCGCGGTCGAGATCGCGGCTCACCAGCCGCATCACCTGCGCGGAGGCGTCGCCGAGCAGCGCGCGGTAATGCGCCGTCGAGCGCGCCAGCATGTTGTAGATCATGACCGCCGGGATTGCGGCGATGAGCCCGAGCGCGGTCGCCAGCAGCGCCTGGGCGATGCCGGGCGCCACCACCGCCAGATTGGTCGTGTGCGCGTTGGAGATGCCGATGAAGCTGTTCATGATGCCCCACACCGTGCCGAACAGCCCGATGAAGGGCGCCGTCGAGCCGATGGTGGCGAGGACGCCGGTGCCGCGCGAGATTTTTCGGCTGGCCGCCATTTCGATGCGCTCGAGCTGCAAGGCGATGCGCTCCTTGAGACCTTCGCCGCGCGAGTTGGCGGAGAGCCGGATCTCGCTCCCGGCCGCCTGCATCAGTTGTGCGACCGGGCTGGTGCCTTTGCGCAACTGGTCGTGCGCCTGGGCGAGCGTTGCAGAATTGTTGAGGATGCGCAGGCCCCGGCGCGCCTCGATGCGAGCGCTGCGCAGTTCGAGGGTCTTGGCGACAAAGACCGTCCAGGTCACGAGCGATGCAAGGGCGAGCCCCACGATCACCGCCTGCACGAGTTTGCCGGCATTGAGGAACATGCCCCAGGGCGTGAGGTCCGCCGGGAGCTCCGCGCGGCTGACGGAATGCTCGGCCGGAGCCGGCACGGCGGCGCCAGGAGCGGTCCCGGCGACCGGATTGGGCTCAGAGCCGGGGGCAGCCGCGTTTGTTGCGGGCGCCGGTGCCGCCGGGAATGCAGCGGCCGGCAGGGACGGAGCGGCGGCGGGCGACGGCGCAGCCGCGGTCGCTGGCTCGGCCTGTCCGCCGGCGGGAACGGTATTGCTCTTAGCAAAGGCCGACGGAGCGAAGGCAGCGACGAGCAACAGCGCGCCGGCGAGGAACGCGAGCGCGCGGAAACGGAGCCGCCGCGTGGAAGTCCGGATTGACGGGGATCGCTCGACGCGACGCTTGTTCTGCATGCGCAATGTATTCACCCTCTCTGCCCGCTCGCGGTGCCCCAAGCCGTTCTTAGCATGCCGGTAAACTGTCCGGCAAAAATGACGTTATAATGTAACATTCGACCCGGCCGTTGCGGCATTATGATATCGACGCTGAGCCGCCCGCGTGGCCACCGCTCTTTCTTTGGAATTAGAATAAGCTGAAAGTGCAGCATTTTCAGTATCTTGCGCCACCGCTCTGTGCGCGGTCAAGCATTTCGCATCAATGCCGCGTCCGTAAGCCGCTATCCCCCGCCGCGCATGCGCGCGAGCAGTTCGGCGGTCGGATAGGAGTCGGCGGGCAGGCCGAATTTCATCTGCATGGCTTTGACCGCCTGCCTTGTTTTCAGACCCAAGAATCCATCGATCGTGCCCACGTCATAGCCGGCGCGCGTCAGCATGCTCTGCATCGTTTTCACGTCGTTGAAAGCGAGCGCAGGCGGCGGATTGCCGCGGTGTAGCGGCGGCGCGCCGGCGATGCGGGTGGCGAGATAGGCCGCCGTCGTCGAATAGACAAGCGAATTGTTCCACTGCAGATAGACCTGAAAATTCTGATAGGCGAGGAAGGCGGGGCCGAAGCGGCCCATCGGCAACAATAGCGATGCCGGTAGATTGTCGGCCGGTAGCGGCCGGCCGTCGGCGAGCGTAACGCCCCAAGCGGTCCATTTGGCGCGCGGCAGTGCGATGGAAAGGTCGGCCTGATCCCACGGCAGATTCTCCGGCACGCGCGCCTCAGTGAGCCACGGCTCGCCGCGCTTCCAGCCGAGCCCATGAAGATAGTTCGCCGTCGAAGCCAGCACGTCGGGTACGCTGCGAATGAGATTGCGTTTGCCGTCGCCGTCGTAATCGACGCCGTATTGGTAGTATTCCGACGGCATCATCTGCGTCTGGCCGAGCTCGCCCGCCCAGGAGCCGATCATCTCGTCCGGCGTCAGATCGCCGCGTTCGATGAGGCGGAGGGCATCCAGGAGCTGGGCGCGGAATTTGTCGCTGCGGCGGCAATCGTAGGCCAACGAAGCGATGGCGCTGAGCGAATGGTAATTGCCCATATTGGCGCCGAAATCGCTTTCCAGCGCCCAGAACGAGACGATGACCGGCGCCGGCACGCCGAATTGCTGCTCGATGCGCGCGAACGTCGCCGCGTTGGCCTTGATCAGCGCCGCCCCGCGCTGGATGCGGTAGGCGGCAGCCATGCGGCCGGAGAATTCCAGAAAGGTCTGGGTGAAAACGCGCTGGCCGCGATCGATATTGACGATGTGCTGGTCGTAGGTGAGGTGTGGCTTGGCGGCGGCGATGGCGGCTTGGGAAATGCCTTGCGCCATGGCCTCGCGTTCGAAGGCGGCCAGCCAGGCATCGTAGCTTCCACTGGTACGGCACGGTGCAGCCTCTGCGGCATTCGCTGCCAATGAGCTTGCGAGCAGCAATGCCGCAGCCGCCGTTCCGTATTTCCCCATGATGCTTTTCCTTCGCTGTTGCTGTTGCTGCTTGCGATGTCCGCGTATGTCGCGGGTGGCCACGTTTTCTCTCATATCACTGCGCCGGATTGCAGGTACCAGTGCAGAATCTCCTCGCCGGTCCAGTACACCACGCCGTCGAAGCGGCGCGCGTAATCATAAATCGCTTCCAGATATTTAATCCGGTGCGGCTGGCCGCTGATGTAGGGGTGGATGGCGAGCGCGAAAATTTTTGCCCGCTGTTCGCCCTCGGCGTAAAGCCGATCGAACTGGTCGATGGCGCGGCGCAGCAGATAATCGCTCTCGTGATGCTGAATGATCATCATCGGAATGTCGTTGAGTTCGACAGTATAGGGCAGCGTCAGCAGCGGGCCGACAGCGGTGCGGATCACGGCCGGCTCATCGTCGTACACCCAATCGCCGATATATTTGATACCGGCAGCGGCGAGGATTTCCGGCGTCTCGAGGGTCTCGGTGAGGCCGGGTCCGAGCCAGCCAAGTGGCCGTTTCCCGCAGAAGCGTTCGATGATGTCGAGTGAGCGCGCGACCATGGCCTTTTGATCGGGTTCAGCGTAGATTGGTCCCTGCTGGTAGGAATGGCCCATAAACTCCCAAGCTTCGGCTTTTGCTTGCTCGGCGACGCGGGCGTAATCCTCGCAGACGCGGGCGTTGATCGCCAACGTTGGCCGGATCTTTAAGCGCTTGAACAGATCGAAAAAGCGCCACACACCGACCCGCATGCCGTATTCGTGCCAGCTCCAGTTCGGCACGTCGGGAATTTGCATTTGGCCCGTGGGCGGCGGCAGCACTTGGCGCGCCATCGGCTTGCCGATGTCCCAGACTTCGAGATTGACGATGGTCCAGAAAACCAGGCGCGCCCGCCCCGGCAGTTTGAGCGGTGGCCGGTCGACGATGGCCGAATAAGCGCAGCGTTCGCGCGGCAGCATCGTTTCAGCCATCGTCCACTCTCCATTCTCATCGCCGCGGTGCGGTACCGATGCCGACCATAAAACGATATTGGTCCGATCACATCCCCGTTAGCACAGCCGTGGCGGCATTGCCCTTACGGCGGCTGAATGGGTATGGAACCATCCAACGATGCGCTGATTTACTTCCTAGCCATTGACTTTGGCTATTCGCCCCTCCGGTTTTCCGGATCCAACAATGCCAGGCCCCGCTGCTTCTCCGTTGGTTCGATTGCGCGATTCGACCGCTGCGGATGCCGCGCTCGCGGCGCAAACCGGCGATCGGCGCCGGCATTGGCTCGAGGCCTTTCGTGCGGTGCGCGCCGAAACCGAACGCCGGGCGTCGCCGCTCGGTCCCGAGGACCAGGTCGTTCAATCGATGCCCGACGCCAGTCCGACGAAATGGCATCGCGCTCACGTCACGTGGTTCTTCGAGCAATTTCTGTTGCGACCGTTTGAGCCGGCCTATCGTCCGTTCGATGAGCGGTTCGCGTATCTGTTCAACTCCTACTACGTGGCCGCAGGTCACCGGCTCGCGCGGTCGCAGCGCGGTCTGATCACGCGCCCCGGTGTCGCGGAGACGACAGCTTATCGCGCCCATGTCGATGACGCCGTGGCGGCGTTGATCGAATGCACACAGGACATCGAAGCGGTCATCCCGATCGTCGAGATCGGGCTCAATCACGAGCAGCAGCATCAGGAACTGATGCTGACCGACATCCTGCACGCGTTTGCGCAAAACGCGACCAATCCGGTCTACGATGCCCAATGGCGTTGGCCGCAAAGCGAGAGCGCACGCGCCACAGCCGGCGCCGCATCCGGCGGCAACGGCCTGATCGCCGGCATTCATGTGATCGGCCACGAAGGCCAAGGGTTCTCCTTCGACAATGAACGGCCGGCGCACCAGGTCTTGCTGCAACCGGTCTGCGTGGCACGGGCGTTGGTGAGCAACGGCGAGTGGCTCGAATTCATGGCCGACGGCGGCTATGCGACGCCGAGTCTTTGGCTGTCGGACGGATGGACGGAGGCACAGGCGCAAGGCTGGAACGCGCCGGGCTATTGGCGTGATATCGACGGCGCTTGGTTCGCGATGACGCTCGGCGGGCTGCGCCCGGTCGATCCGGCATTACCGGTTTGCCACGTCAGCTATTACGAAGCCGACGCATTTGCCCGCTGGGCCGGCAAGCACCTGCCGAGCGAGGCCGAATGGGAGGCTGCAGCCAAAAGCGGTACGCTCGACGATGCCTTCGGCGTCGTTTGGCAATGGACGCGCAGCGCCTACGCGCCTTATCCAGGCTATCGGGCCGCGCCAGGTGCGCTCGGGGAATACAACGGCAAGTTCATGGTCAACCAGATGGTGCTGCGCGGCGCGTCCCTGGCGACGCCCGCGGACCACTCGCGGGAGACTTATCGCAATTTCTTTTATCCGTCGGCGCGCTGGCAGTTCAGCGGATTGCGTCTGGCCGAGTTCGCACGCTGAGCGTTCAAATGAATATACAAACCGCATTTCGCGCGCCACGGCCGATCGACACGGAGCATTCGTTCGCCGCCGAGGTCATCGCCGGTCTCACCGCAAAGCCCAAACATCTGCCCCCCAAATATTTTTACGATTTGGCCGGCTCCGACCTGTTCGACCGCATTACCCGGCTGCCGGAATATTACCCGACCCGCAGCGAGCTTGGTCTTCTGTCGAAGCACGCGCCGGCCATGGCCTCGCTGTTTCCGCCGGGTTGCGCTTTGATCGAATTCGGCAGCGGGTCGAGCCGGAAAGCGCGCATTCTGCTGCACGCGGCGGCGAGCGTCGCGGCCTATGTCCCGGTCGATATTTCCGGAGATTTTTTGCAACAGGACGCGGCACAGGTGCGCCGCGATTTCCCGCATCTTGCGATCTATCCGGTGGTGGCGGATTTCACCACGATGACCGAGCCGCCGGTCGAGGTTGCGTCGATGCCGCGCGCCGGGTTTTTTCCCGGATCGACCATCGGCAATTTCGAGCCGCATGAGGCCGCGGCCTTTTTGCGCCGGGCCGCGCAGATCCTGGGCGCCGGGTCAGTTTTCGTGATCGGAGTCGATCTCGTCAAGGCGCCCGACATTCTCTATCGCGCCTATAACGATGCCGAGGGCGTCACAGCGAAGTTCAATCTCAATCTGCTTGCCCGCATCAATCGCGAGCTCGGCGCCAACTTCGATCTCGCCGCGTTTCAACACCATGCCTTCTACAATGCCGAGCGCAACCGCATCGAAATGCATCTCGCCAGCACGAAACGGCAGAAGGTGAGACTATGCGGCACCACGATCGAATTCCGCGCCGGCGAAACGATTCACACCGAGAACAGCTACAAATATTCGGTCGACTCGTTCCAGGTCCTGGCGCATGGCAGCGGCTGGTCGTCGCTCGCGGCTTGGACCGACGGGCTGTTCAGCGTCCACGCGTTACGCCGCCAGACGACGGAAGACAGATGACGGACGACGGAGTCGCGTTTCCTTCTTCCGTCCTCTGTCGTCCGTCCGTGGTCTGAATCATGCCGATCTGGGAAGCCGATCCCTGGCGCCTGCAGTATTTCGCGCATGTCGAAACCGCCGCGAACATCACGACCGAGGACGCCGACGCCTGGCAATGGTATCCGGCGCATCGCTGGGTCTATGACAAGCTCGCGGTGGCGCTGAGCCAGGGCCTCGAGGCCGGCCCCCACGGCACGGCGCCGCCGCGCTTCCCGGTGTTCTCCAAGCCGATTGTCAATCTCAAGGGCATGGGCGTCGGCAGCCGCGTTCTTCATTCGCAAGCCGACTACGATCAGCACTACGCGCCGGGTCATTTCTGGATGACCTTGCTCGACGGCCGTCACGTCTCCTCCGACATCGCCGTCGTCAACGGCGTGCCGCGGTGGTGGCGGCACGTTACCGGCAAACCGGCGGGGGAGGGCACGTTCGATTACTGGACGGTCCATGCCGCGCCCGATGCGGACATCGAGAGGCACTGCGGCGCCTGGGTGCATCGCCACCTTGCCGGCTATACCGGCATGCTCAATGTCGAAACCATCGGCGGCGCGATCATCGAAGCGCATCTGCGCTTCACCGATCAGTGGCCGGACCTCTACAGCGGCGGCTGGGTGGAGGCGATCGTCGCGCTATACGAGAATGGTGCCTGGAACTTCGCCGATGCCGATCGGCGCGAAGGTTACAGCGTCGTGCTGTTCGGCCCGAACGGCGTGCGCTACCGCCATCCGCCGGCGGCGCTTGTCGAGGCGGTCAAACGCATGCCCGGTGTCACTAGTGTCCAAATCACCTTTCATGAGGATTGGGCGCCGGAACGCCACTCCATGCCCCCCGGCGGCTTTCGCCTTGCCGTCGTCAACGGCTTCGATCTTGCGGCTGCGATGGCCGCGCGCGAGCGGCTCAAGGAGCATTTCCGTGCACTAGCAGCGTGAAGAGTACGCCGGTAGATGGCCCCGGCACGGCCCGTTATAGTCGCCGCCCGGCAGAGCGACCGAGATCGGTGAAGGAAGGAAGAGCATGAAAATCGTTGCATTCGAAGGGCAGGGGGGGCCGCGGCTCGGCGTCGTGGACGGCGATACCGTGGTCGATCTCAATGCCGTGGATAGCGCGGTTCCCACCGATCTCGGCGAATGGCTCAAGCGTAATGACGGCGATACCAAGCCCCTTGCCGATATCGCCAAGCGGGCCGCGGCCGCCGCGCGCCGGCCGCTCTCGGGTTTGACCTACCGGCTGCCCATTGGCCGGCCGGGCAAGGTCATCTGCCTCGGGTTGAATTACCTCGCGCACGTCAAGGAAGGCGCGCAGCGCGACAACATTCCAAAGTTCCCCACCATTTTTATGCGCAGCCTGACCTCGCTGGTGCCGCACGGCCAGCCGATCATCCGCCCGCAAGTGACCGAGACCCTCGATTACGAAGCCGAAATGATCCTGATCGTCGGCCGGCGGGCGAAGCATCTGACCGCGGCCAATGCGCTCTCATGCGTCGCCGGCTATTCGTGCGGTAACGAGGGCTCGGTGCGCGAGTTCCAGCGCAAAACCACGCAATGGGACATGGGCAAGAATTTCGACCACACCGGCGGCTTCGGGCCCTGGTTGGTCAGCGCCGACGAGCTGCCCCCGGGCGGCAAGGGATTGAAGATCGAAAGCCGGCTGAACGGCCGGGTGATGCAATCGGACAATACCGACAATATGATGTTCCCGATTGCGGAGATGCTGGTTTACATCACCCAGGGTATGACGCTGGAGCCCGGCGACATCATCTTCACCGGTACGCCGTCAGGCGTCGGCTTCGCCCGCCAGCCGCCGGTCTGGATGAAAAACGGCGACGTTTGCGAGGTCGAAATCCAGGGCATCGGCGTGCTGCGCAATCCGATTGTCGACGAGAAGATTGGAAGAGGACCCCCAATGGCCGACAAGACATTCGACGTCATCAGTATTTGCGGCAGTCTGCGCAAAGGCTCTTACAACCGGATGGTCATGAATGCGCTTCCCGGGCTGGCGCCGGCCGGCATGCGCATCAAGGAAGCGCCGCCGTTTTCCGAATTTCCGCTCTACAACGCCGACCTTGAGGGTTCCGGCGGCATCCCGCCAGCGGTGCAAAGGCTCGCCGACGCAATTCGCGCCGCCGACGGCGTCATCTTCAACACCCCAGAATACAACTTCTCAATTCCCGGCGGCTTGAAGAATGCGATCGACTGGGTATCGCGGGTGCCCAATCAGCCATTCGCCAGCAAGCCGGTCGCCATCCAGTCCGCCACGGGCGGGCCGCTCGGCGGCGGCCGCATGCAATACGATTTGCGCCGGGCGATGCTCTTTCTCGACGCCCTGACCTTCGGCAGGCCGGAAATTTTCATCGGCAATTGCTCGCAACGAATCGACGCCAAGACCGGGGAAATCACCGATCAGCAGACGATCGGATTTATTCGCCAGCAGCTCGCCGCCTTCGCCACGTTCATCGAGCAGCACAGCGGCAAGCGCTGAGCCGGGAGAGGGTTGACTGGACGGCCGGTTCGAACCGCGGCGCTTGCCGCGGGCTGGAGAAGCGGCTACCGGAACCGAGACGGACGCACTGCGAAGCCACGATGGACGCACCGACACCGAAATCGAAGCTGATCAAAGGCGCAACCGGCGACTGGGAAGTGGTCATCGGCATGGAAGTGCATGCCCAGGTGACCTCGCAAGCCAAGTTGTTTTCCGGCGCTTCGACCGCGTTCGGCGGCGAGCCGAATTCGCATGCGTCGCTCGTCGATGCCGCCATGCCCGGCATGCTGCCGGTGATCAACGAGGAATGCGTGCGCCAAGCGGTGCGCACCGGGCTCGGGCTCAAGGCGCGGATCAACGGTAGGTCGGTGTTCGACCGCAAGAACTACTTCTATCCGGATCTGCCGCAGGGCTACCAGATCAGCCAGTACAAGTCGCCGATCGTCGGCGAAGGCGAGGTTTTGGTCGACATGCCGGACGGCGAGACGGCGCGGATCGGCATCGAGCGGCTTCACCTCGAGCAGGACGCCGGCAAGCTGCTGCACGACCAGCACGCCTCGATGTCGCTCGTCGATCTCAATCGCTCCGGCGTGGCGTTGATGGAAATCGTTACCAAGCCCGATCTGCGCTCCGCAGACGAAGCCAAGGCATTCGTCGGCAAGCTGCGCACCATCCTGCGTTACCTCGGCACCTGCGACGGCGACATGGAAAAGGGCAACCTTCGCGCCGACGTCAACGTCTCGGTGCGCAAGCCCGGCGCGCCGCTGGGCACGCGGTGCGAGATCAAGAACCTCAATTCGATCCGCTTCATCGGGCAGGCGATCGAACACGAGGCGCGGCGCCAGATCGGGATCATCGAGGACGGCGGCACCATCGAGCAGGAAACGCGGCTGTTCGATCCCGACAAGGGCGAGACGCGCTCGATGCGCTCCAAGGAAGAGGCGCACGACTACCGGTATTTCCCCGATCCGGACCTGCTGCCGCTCGAGCTGTCGCCGGCCTTCCTCTCCGACTTGCAGGCGCATCTCCCGGAACTGCCGGACGACAAGAAGGCACGCTTCATGCGCGCGTATGCGCTGTCCGGATACGATTCCGGTGTGCTGGTTGCCGAGCGCGAGACTGCCGAATTCTTCGAAGCTGTCGTCGACGGTAGCGAAACGGGCGGCGGCACGAAGCGCGACGCGAAACTCGCCGCCAATTGGGTCATCAATGAGCTCGCGGGGCGGCTTAATAAGGAAGGCAAGGGCATCACCGCTTCGCCGGTCTCGGCGGCGCAGCTCGGCGCCATCCTCGACCTCCTCGCCGGGAACACGATCTCCGGCAAGATCGCTAAGGACGTGTTCGAGATCGTCTGGACCGAGGGCGGCGACCCGCACGCGATCGTCGAGGCGCGCGGGCTGAAGCAGCTGACCGACCTCGCGGCGATCGAGAAGCTCGTCGACGACATCCTTGCCAAGAACCCCGACAAGGTCGCCGACGCCAAGACCAACCCGAAGGCGGTCGGCTGGTTCGTCGGTCAGGTGATGAAAGCGTCGGGCGGCAAGGCCAATCCGCAGGCCGTCAACGATCTCCTGAAGAAGCGGATCGGGGTCTGAGCGCGACGTTGCGCGGCGCGCCGCACGCACGGCACAGACGCCGCGCACTCTCATCGCAAGCCGAAACGGAAGCGAGAATCTGTCTCGCGCTGCCGCCGCGAGGCACCGCCTGCAGCCGAGAAAAGTGCCGCGAGCGCGAATCGGTTGGCACCGATTCGCGCGTTTTGCGCTGCGGTGGGGCCCGTCAACATGCTCGCGGAGGCGTCCGGTGCATAATTTTTTTGCCGTGGTGAATCCGCCGACGGCGACGCGATCGAAGCGGCGAAGGCGCGCTTCGACGGCGAGCGGTGCGCGCGCTTTCCACGCAATGCCGCAACATGCGATGTGGCAGAAACCCGCATTTCATCGGCACTTCTGCATCGTCTTGAATTTTTCGTCGGCGATCGCGCCGGCGAAGAATTTTTTCGCCGCGCGTTCTGCGGACGATCGCGGCGACGACGCGGTTGACGGCGGGGCGCGGCACTTACACACAATATTAAGCGGAGTCACTGTTATTTTTTTCCTGCTGTAGTAATCGGATGGTAGTGCAGCTCGATTCGCGACTGCACTGCACCGATGTCGCCATCCACTCAGGCTAGGAGGGCAG
>Ga0208455_1000298_pt1 | contig 25846 bp, 17 predicted proteins | sample June2015DPH_4_50_FD_184690 | JGI IMG/M metagenome (GOLD analysis project Ga0208455, IMG submission 184690) | Peatland microbial communities from SPRUCE experiment site at the Marcell Experimental Forest, Minnesota, USA - June2015DPH_4_40... | ecosystem: Environmental > Terrestrial > Soil >... | reverse complement strand
TTCCGGGCTTCCAGCGGCTTGATCACTCGCACCGCTGCCGGATATAACTACGGTGGCAACTGGGCAAGTTCCACCGGCTGGACTTTCACCAGCTAGAACAGCCACTAGCATCGCTGCACGGACCTTCCCGACGTTATTCTGAGAATCTTTCCTTGGATGCTTGATCCCATACCCCGGCGGTCCCACGGAGTGCATATGCCTGTTTCTTGTTGGGATAGAGCCCGCGCGCGCCAGCTATAGGTGCAGGGTTACGGCAGAGGTCGCGAGTTCGAGTCTCGTCGTCCCCGCCAATTCTTTCAAGCACTTGCAAGGAATTGGCAATTTTGCGTCATGGTCCAATTTGGTCCAGTCTAACCCGCGAACACGACTTTTCGCGGACCGGCTTTTCGAGGCTGCAGATATTCCTTTATGTTCAGGCCTCCAAATTTGCTCGCCTCCCAGATCGTTCCCACCGCTGCGCCTACAGCCACAGGGCGGCCGAGGTTTTGACATCCGGGCAGAACGTGCTTCGTTGCCTCCGCACGCACCGGATCTACTAACCGTCCGAATACAGGCAATTGACGGTACGAGGACTTTCACCTCGCAAGATTCCCAGCCTTGTCGGCTGCTCCCTACTTCATGCCGGTTTAGACCGGCGCACTGACATGGCGATTTAGTCAATCACTAGGCAATTTCAGTTGTGGGGCCTGGGGGATCACCGCGTCTGGTCGTTGACCAGAAGATAGCCCACCCGGCTCTACAAGCTACGAGGCACGTCCTCAACAAAGCGCCGCCACGGCCTGGAAGACGCCTCAATCGCCGGCCTTTCGGTATACTACAAACGTATGCCAGTACTGAAAAACATCGCCGCCGTCGCCAAGGGCATGAGCATCACCTTCATGGAGATGTTCCAGCCCACGACGGTGGAAAATTATCCCGACGGCAAAGGTCCGTTGCGTGGCGCCCGTCTCGAAGCCCGCTTCCGCGGCGCCCACGTCCTGCAGCGCGACGAAAACGGCCTGGAAAAATGCGTGGCCTGCTTCCTCTGCGCCGCCAATTGTCCCTCGAATTGCATCTACATCGAGGCTGCAGATAACACCGCCGAACACCGCGTCAGCGGCGCCGAGCGCTACGCCAAGGTCTACAACATCGATTACAATCGATGTATCTTTTGCGGATATTGCGTGGAGGCTTGTCCGACAGACGCGATTACGCACGGGCACGGGTTCGAGTTGGCAACGTTTAACGCCAGCAATCTGGTTTACCGCAAGGAGCAAATGCTGGCCCCCCGGCCAGCACACATGGGAGCGAACGTTGTGTTCAATCAGGCCGACGTGGACGGTGGGGCTCCGAAGGAGATGGTTGCGGGGAGCTAAGTTTTGAGTTTCAAAGTACGACCAAGTCACGCCGGTCCCAGGGGGCCGGCGTTTGTATATGGAGCGGTGGATTAGAGGATGAGTGATTTCTTACAGACCGTGAAGGAACGCGTGGTCGTTTATGACGGCGCGATGGGGACGAACATCCAGACGCGCAATCCTACTCTGGATGATTACTGGGGCAAGGAAAATTGCAGCGAGGTGCTGGTCCTGAGCCGTCCCGATATTATTCGGGAGATCCACTCCGACTTCTTCAACGTTGGCTGCGATATCGTGGAGACGAACACGTTTGGTGGATCGCGGATCGTGCTGAGTGAGTTTGAGCTCGCGGATCGAGTGCGCGAGATCAACGTCAAAGCGGCACAACTGGCGCGCGAAGTGGCACAGCAGTTTTCGACTAAGGATCGCCCGCGATTTGTGGCAGGATCAATGGGACCGACGACGAAGCTGCCGTCGCTGGGACACATTGGCTTCGATGCGATGGCTGCGGCATACGAGGAGCAGGCGTCAGCGCTGATCGAAGGCGGCGTGGATGTGTTATTGATCGAAACCTGTCAGGATTTATTGCAGGCGAAAGTCGCTACGGTCGGCGTGCTGGAAGCGATGCGGAAGGCAGGAAAGCGTCTGCCGGTTACGGTACAAGTCACTCTGCAAGAGACAGGTACGATGCTGTTGGGTACGGAGATTGGCGCGGCGCTGACGGCGCTGGAGCCGTTTGACGTGGAGATCCTCGGGCTGAACTGCGCGACCGGGCCGAAAGAGATGAACGACGCAGTCCGCTATCTGGCGCTGAATTCTACAAAGGAGATTTCAGTCCTTCCGAATGCCGGACTCCCGCACAACGAAGGTGGACACGCGGTCTATAAACTGACTCCGGACGAACTGGCCGAGTATCACAAACATTTTGTGCACGATTACGGCGTGCGGATTGTGGGCGGATGCTGCGGAACAACTCCCGCGCACTTGAAAGCTGTGGTGGAGGCGGTCTCTGGCGTCGAACCCGCGAAGCGCGATGTGAAACGCGCTGGCGCCGCATCGAGCGCGTACACCTCCGTCCCTCTCGATCTGGAGCCAAAACCCTTAATCGTCGCCGAAGAAATGAATACGACGACGCGGGTGGAACATTTCCGGAATTTGGTGCGGGGGAAGAAATACGACGACATTCTGGCGCTGGCGAAGAAACTGGTGAACGACGGGTCGCACATGCTCGACCTGTGTTGCGCGATTGTGGGTGAGGATGAGAAGGGATACATCACGTCGATTCTGGAAAGGATTGCGACGCGGGTTCCGGCGCCGATCCTGGTGGATTCGACCGAAGCGGATGTGGTGGAAGAAGCTCTGAAGAGAATTCCGGGGCGGGCGATTATCAACTCGATCAATCTGGAGGATGGGGAGAAGCGGACGTCGCTGGTGCTGCCGATGGCGAAGCGGTACGGAGCGGCGGTGATTGCGCTGACGATTGATGAAGACGGAATGGCGCTGACGGCGGAGAAGAAAGCGGCGATCGCGCACCGGATTTTTGATTTGGCGACGAAGAAGTACGGGTTGGACGGGACGGATTTGATTTTTGATGCGTTGACCTTGCCGATTTCAACTGGGCAGGAGGAGTACCGGAGCGCGGGGATTGAGACGCTGAAGGCGGTGCAGCGGATCAAGAAAGAATTGCCCGACGTAAAGACAATTCTTGGAGTCAGCAATATTTCGTTTGGGCTGGATGCGTATCCAAGGCGGGTATTGAACTCGGTGTTTATGCACGAGGCGGTGGACCATGGGCTGGATATGGCCATCGTCAATTACACGAAGATTTATCCGCTGTACAAAATTCCGCAGGAAGAAGTAGATCTGGCGCGGAAGCTGATTTTCCGCGATGAGTCTGATGGCGACCCACTGCAGAAATACATGAACCACTTCGCCGGGCTGAAGGGCAAGCCGGCGGCTTCGACGACGGCGCATGTGGATACGCTGTCGGTGGAAGACAAGCTGAAGTTTGCCATCATCAACGGCGAGAAATCGGTTGGCGAGGGCGGACATAAGAAATCTTTGGAGCAGTTGCTGGAAGATGCGCTTGGCACTTACTCGGCGCTGGAATTGATCAACACGGTGTTGCTCGATGGGATGAAGACGGTCGGCGATTTGTTTGGCGCGCGCAAGATGCAATTGCCTTCGGTGCTGGATTCGGCCGGAGTGATGAAACAGGCCGTGGCTTATCTTGAACCGAAGATGGAGAAGAAGGAAGGCGGATCGCAGAAAGGAACAATCGTGCTCGCGACGGTGAAGGGCGATGTGCACGACATTGGGAAGAATCTGGTGGACATTATTTTGTCGAATAACGGATTCAAGGTGGTGAATCTTGGAATCAAGCAGCCGGGAGACAAGATCATCAGCGCGGCGCAGGAGCACGGGGCGGATGCGATTGGACTGAGCGGGCTGCTGGTGAAATCTACGCTCGAGATGAAGTACGTGATCCAGGATTTGCAGCGGCAGAAGCTGGAGTTCCCGGTGATTTGCGGCGGGGCAGCTCTGACGCGCAAATATGTGGAAGACGATCTGCGGCGAGAGTATGCGAATGCGGTGTTTTACGCGGAGGACGCGTTTGCCGGGCTGCACGTGATGGAGGACTTGGTCACCCAAGACGGCGCACGGGAGACACGACTTCGGGACGGACGAACGGTGAAGGAGTACGCGAAAGCGGCGGCCGTGGATGAAGAGACGGGCCCAGTGTTTGCGGAGCGGAGCGCGGTGGTGGGAGATGCTCCGAATATTCCGGAACCTCCCTTCTGGGGAGTGCGGGTAAAGCATTACGATGTGCGGGAGGTGTTTCCGTACATCAACGAAACGGCGCTGTTCAAGAATCAGTGGCAGTTGAAGACGGCGTCGCAGGCGGATTACGTGCGGCTGGTGGAGGAGAAGTTCAGGCCCATCAAGAAGAAGTTGGAAGCGGAAGTGGCTGAGTCGGGATTGTTTGAGCCGAAAGTGGTTTGGGGATATTTTCCGTGCCAGAGTGACGGGAATGATGTGGTGGTATATGAGCCGGTGGTAGAAGAGCCGAGCTTGCGCTCGGCCGGACAGCCGGGGGCGGCTGTCCCCACACGGGAATTGCTGCGATTTACTTTTCCGCGGCAGAAGGAGGGGCGGCGGTTGTGCATTTCTGATTTCTTTGCTGCCAAGACTTCCGGAAAGATGGATGTGATTGGGTTTTCGCTGGTGACGATTGGGGCGAGGGCTTCGATCGAAACGCAGCGGTTGTTTGAGGGTGGAGAGTATACGAAATATTTATATTTGCACGGGCTGAGCGTGGAGACGGCGGAGGGGCTGGCGGAGCTGCATCATAAGACGATGCGCGAGGAGTTGGGGATTGCGGGCGAGGATGCGGCGGCGATTCGCGATTTGTTCCATCAGAAGTATCGCGGGTCGAGGTATTCGTTTGGGTATCCGGCGTGCCCGAATCTGGAGGATCAGACGAAGTTGTTCGTCTTGCTGAAGCCGGAGGAGAATGTGGGAGTGCGGCTGACCTCGGGGTTTTTGCTGGAGCCGGAGCAGAGTACTTCGGCGCTGGTGGTGCATCATCCGGGGGCGAAGTATTTCGTGGTGTGAGCACTTCTTACCACGGAGCCGCCCTTCGACTGCACTCAGGACAGGCTCCGACACAGAGAACGGCGAAGGATACTTTGGGGACGCCCGCCGGGTGTCCTTTTTATTTGCCAAACGGCGTTCCAAGAATAGCGTTTTTCTTATGTATGATTCGCAAACTACAATCACGCAAGTAATCGTCTGTATTCCCGCAAGAAAGACGCCAAGACTGGAAGGCGCAAGAATCTGGGGACTTTTTCTTCTTTGGCGGCGGCAAAGAAGCATGAACGGGCGGTGCAGTATTTCAAGCGGACATGAGGCGCGATGACGGTAGGGATCCTTCGACTGCGCATGATTGTCCTTCGGACAATCATGCTTTCGCTCAGGATGACTTTTGATTAGAAGGTAGCTGTCAGGCGGAGGGCGAAGCTTCGCGGTGGGCCGATGGCGTTGCCGGAAAACAGGCCGCCGAAGTCGATGATGTTGAGGTGGTTGTTGAGGTTTTCTCCGTCGGCTTGAAAGTTGAGGGCCAGTTTTTCCGTTTTGTAGAGCTGAGCGCCGAGGGAGGCATCGACGGCGAGCGTGGGCTTGATGCGTCCGCTGTTGATGTTGATGCGATCAACGACGGCCCGGCCATATTCGGCGAGCGCCTGCTGTTCAGTCCCGTTGAAATCGAAGGGCAGGCCACTGCCATACTCGGCGCCGCCCGCGATCCACAAACGCGATGTTAGCTGATAGCGAATACGCAGGCGGACTGTGTTGCGCTGATCTTGCGAATCCGGAAAGTGCCCGGTGAGTTGGGTGGTCGCGTTGACGGCGTCCGTGCCGACGAAAAGGCCTCCGGTTACAGGAAACCAGGCATTGCCCACGATATAGGAATAGCTGAGAAATCCGGAGAATCGATTCCAGTGCGGGAATTCGATCTTCTCTTCCGCCCCATAGATGATGGCTTTGCGGAACGCGATGGGAAAGCTGATGGCAGTGCTAAGGATTTGATCGTCGTCAGCGTAATTGTCGACGTATCGGCGGAAATAGTTCGCATCGAAACGAAATTGGCTAAGGAAACTTTTGGTGGCGCCGAACTCGAAGTAGTTTCCGTGAGAAGGTTCGACCGGGAGGCGAAGAACATTGGGGTTGAGCGACACGACACTGGGCGAACTAGCGAGAAGAATGTTTTCGAACGATGGGGTCTGGAACACGCGGTCGTATGAGGCGTGGAAGATCAGATTCGTCGCGGGGAAATAACGCGCAACCGAGACGCGCGGACTGGCGGCGCTTTGGTTCACGACGAGTTGATAATGATCCCAGCGGAGGCCAGCGTTGACCGTCCATTTGCCGAGGTGGAAGAGATCCTGGATGAAGGCCGACTGTTCGAGATCAGGGCGGGCGCCGGTGAACGCAAAGGATATGGGAGTGCCGGGATCGAAGGGATAGAGCGGGTCGTTGGGATTTGCGGTGATGAGGTCGCTGAAGTTTTCGTGGAGGAAGAAATTGTCGGATTCAATGCCAGCTTTCCATTCGTGACTGCGGTGATGGATGGAGATGGATGCGTTGAAATATCCCTCTCTGAAGTCGTTGTGCAGGAAGGCGGCTATGGGCCAGGAACCGCTGTTGGAGTTGAGGTCGTCGGAGTTGTCGCGAACCATGCCGCGAATATTCGCGAGAACGTTGGATGAAAAGATGTGCTGGTAGGAGGCGATGCCCATGGTTTCGAAGTTGTCCGCAGTTTGGAGTTGGGGCGCGGTGGTGGGCGGAGTGCGAAGGTCGGGAAACTGCTGCGGCTGCTCGTTGGGGATCTCGTAACGGGCGAGTTCGTGGCGGACGCTGAGGGTAAGACGATCTTTGGGAGTGAGGTCGCGCTCATAGCTTAGAGAAAAGTCGCCGGTGGTGCCGCGGTTGGTGTAGTTCTCCGGAATCACCGGATTGAGATAGTGGGCGGTCATGTTGCCGGAAGCGCTGAGACCGATGGTGTTTTTTCCAAAGGAATCCTGGAGCCGTGCGAAGGCGCCCGCAGTGTCGAAGCTGCCGCCGGAAAGAACTGCTTGTCCGTGGAGGCCGGGTTGGGCGTCGTGGAGTGTGTTGACTTCGATGACCCCGCCCATTTTGCGTCCATATTCGGCGGGAATGCCAGCGGTGTAGATGGTGAGGGAATCGACATCGTCGGCTTCGATTTCGGGGCCGGAACCGGGCGAGCGATTGTCGATGAGAGGGATGCCGTCGAGGACGAATTGAGTTTGATATTCCGAGCCGCGGGGATGAAGGACGGCGTTGCCTTCATAAAGCCAGCCGGGCTGGGAGTTGATGAGATCGACGAGCGAGCGACCGGGCAGCGACGCGGTGCGATCGGCAATTTCCTGTTGGCCGATATGATTTGAGGCGCCGGCGCGGTCGGGATCGAGAAGCGTGTTCTGCACGCTGACTAGGACGGCGGTGCTGAGGGCCGCGATGTTCAGCTTGACGATGTACTCGGTGGGAAGGGCGGAACGTATTTCGATCAGACCGTCATAGGGAGCGAATCCTTGTTGCTGCACCTTGAGGCGATAACGACCGAAAAGGAGATTGCGGGCGAAGATAAGGCCGGAATCGTCGGCGGTGAAGGAGCGGTGGAACTGGATGGCATCGCTTGTGAGTTCAGCCGCGGCTTTGACGGCGAGGCCGTCAGGGTCGGTGATTTTGAGGCGGAGTTCTCCGGCATTGCTCTGCGCCAGGAGCGGGAGAGCGATGAGGAGGAAGGCGAATTGGAAAAATGAACGCACGGGTTGAGTGAGGAATCTTTATGCTACCAGCCTGAAGATGAAGGATTGTAGTCACCTACGGAATCGCGGGGGATTTGGAGAGCTGCAGATTTTGCAAATGCTGACTCTACTTTCGGAGGAGGAGATCGGCGGCTACGAAGAGGGCGAAGACTACGGAGATTACACCGTTCATGGTGAAGAAAGCGTCGTTGAGACGGGAGAGATCGTCGGCCTTGACGAGGGAATGCTCGTAGAGCAGGAGCAGCATGACGGCGATGACGCCGCAGAGCGCAAGTTTGCCAAGCCCGAAGGCCGGAAGCAAGGCGACGAGAAGGATCAGCATAATGATGTGGAAGGCGCGCGCGATCCAGAGAGCGGGGCCGATGCCGATGTGGCGTGGGATGGAGTGGAGTCCGGCGTCGCGGTCAAATTCGAAATCCTGGCAGGCATAGAGGACATCGAAGCCGGCGACCCAAAAAGCAACAGCGGCGGTGAGGAGCAGTATGCGAGGGTCGAGGGAGCCGCGAACAGCGATCCACGCGGCGGCAGGGGCGATGCCGAGTGCGAGACCGAGCACCAGGTGGGATAGACGGGTGAAGCGCTTGGTGTAGGAGTAGAGCAACAGGACAGCGAGGGCGACAGGCGAAAGCCAGAGCGAGAAGCGATTTAATTGCGAAGCGGCGAGGATGAAGAGGGCGCAGGAGACAATGACAAAAGTGGCGACAAAGGTGGGCGAGAGATGGCCGGCGGGAAGAGCACGGGTGCGAGTGCGGGGATTGGCGGCGTCGATGGTGGCATCGACGAGGCGATTGAAGGCCATGGCGGCGGAACGGGCAGCGAGCATGGCGATGACGATCCAGAAAAGTTGATGGACTGTGGGAAGGCCGGAGGCGGCGAGCATGGCTCCGCAGAGCGCGAAGGGGAGAGCGAAGATAGAATGCTCCCACTTGATCATCTCGAGAGTGATGCGGAGATTGTGGAGGACGGGCACAGGAAGATTGTAAGGCAGTTATCGGTTCTGGGTCCGCAGAACGCAGAGTGGAAGGACGATTGGGCTTCGGAGGATGCCTTGCCTTACGGTTCCGCCCGGGCTTCACTCTGTGAGAAACTAGCCAGCATTCCGAAAGTGAGGTCTTGATGCACGCAGCTCAGAATGCAACGATTTCGGCAACGGTTGGTGGACCGCTAGTGGTGCGGAAAGATGAGAATTGCGGGCTTTCATGTTTGGTCTGAGATCAGAGGGACGAAGCGAACGGGGTCACGCAGGGAGATGATGGGCTGGCCGTTGTGCATGCGGATAAGTTGGAGCTGCTGGGAGTCGGGTGGACCGACGGGGACAATCATGCGTCCACCGTCGCGGAGTTGGGAGAGTAGAGCGGGCGGGAGCTTGAAAGCGGCGGCGGAGACGAGGATTGCGTCGAAGGGAGCATGAGCGGGAAGGCCGAGGGTGCCGTCGCCAGCAAATATTTGGACATTGGTGTAACCGAGTGCGGCGATTGCGGTGCGAGCGTTGGCGGCAAGCGCGGGGTGACGTTCGATGGAAAAAACTTGTGCGGCAAGTTCCGCGAGGAGCGCGGTGACATATCCAGAGCCGGTGCCGACTTCGAGGACAATATCTTTGGGGGCGAGCTGGAGGGATTCGAGCATGACGGCGACAACATAGGGCTGGGAGATGGTTTGGTCGTCGCCGATGGGCAGAGGGTGATCTTCGTAAGCTTCGGCACGGTAGGGTTCGGAAACGAAGACGTCACGGGGAACGCGCAGCATGGCGTCGAGGACACGCGGGTCGGAGATGCCACGGGCACGGAGTTGAGTGTCGACCATGAACTGGCGGGCGGTGATGGTCATTGGGCCTCGTGCTTCCGGGTTTTGCGCTCCAGTTGGACTGGTTCGGACTCGGTCTTTATTTCTATTTCTTACGGCGGCGAACGCGCAGGTCGAAGCTGACGACTCCGTTCTGATCGCGGGTGCCGACTACCGAAAGGTTGCGATTGAAATAGTACTCGCCCTGAATGATCTGCTCCGAACTCTGTGAGACGTTGGTGGAATAGGTAAGGGACACGTTGTTGGCAAATTCCTGCTCGATGGTGATCTGGGGGCCGTTGCTGATGGGATTGGTTTCAGAAGTAAGTCCCTGAGGATCGATTTTGATATTGCTGGCGCCGAACAGACGCTGCAACCGGCTACTGACGGTGGTGTTCAGGGCCTGGCTGAGGATGAGGGCAGTAGCCTGATCGGAGAAAACGCTCTGCCCGGACTGCTCCTGCAGTTGCGCTGATTCATTGCCCGTGCGGCCGAGAGCGAGCAGGGCGATGATGTCGGATTTAGGAAGCGGTGGTTCGGAGCGGTAGTTGATATTGAGGCCGCGATCGGGCGTACCGGTGACAGTGATATTGAGATCGTAGTTGCGGACGTGAGTGGAAGCCTGGAGATTGAGTTGCGGTTCAATGGACACCGGATTGGCGAAATTGATGTCTCCTCGCTCAAGCGTGAAACGGGTCCCGTGGAAAGTGGCCTGGCCTTCGAGGATGTCGACGCGGCCGAGGACGGCCGGGCGAGCCACGGAGCCGCGCAGGCGGAGATCGGCGTCACCGGAGAGCCGAGCGATCGTGGTGCGCATCTGGAGTTCAGGCGAGGTCTGGACGTGGATATCGAGTTTAATGTTGTTGAGCGGAGAGTTGGAGACGGTGAGGGACGCGCCTTGGCGGCCGCGCTCGAGGTAGGAACTGAAGTCGAAGCCGGGAGTGACGGCGATCTTATTGATGGTGATCTCGCCGGAGACGGATGAAGCGGAACGTGTGCCCACCCAGTGCAATTCGGCGTCCGCGGTGGAACTGACTCCAGGCGGATAACGCAGGCGAACGTCCTTGCCGGAGGCGGTAAGATTGAAATTCAGTTGCTGATTGAGATAAGTGGCGTCGCCCTGAAAAGCGAGAGTGCCGCCGCCGGTACGGGCGGTGAGCGTCTCGATGTGGACACGATCGCGAGTGAAGAGCAGAGAGCCGCTGACTCCGCTCAAGCCACTCGGCAAGGTCGCATAAGAGAGCGAGCCATCGGCAAATTGAAGACGGCCTTGAGGAAAGGGATCGGCTAGGGTTCCGCCGACGGTCATATTGATGGTGACAAGGCCAGAGGCCGTGAGGTCGGGGTAAAAGCCGGAGAGCAGTTTGAGGTCGAGACGGCCCTCAGCCGCGAGATCGAGGGCACGACTACCGAAGAGTTGCACGGAGCCGTGGGCGGTGAGGTCAGTTCCCTCCCCCAGCATGTGGAATTGCTGAACGTTGACGGACTGGTTGGCGACGACGAAGCGAATGGGATCCTGATTGTTGAGTTTGACGTGTTCGAGGTCGAGGGAGAGAGCGGTGAGATCGCCGTTAACAGCCCAGCGAGAGGGAGAGCGGAGAGGACCGCGGAGATCGAGATTACCGGCGACGACGGAGTGTCCGGTCAGTTGGGCGCCGAGATAGGCGTGCCAGAGGGGGTCGAGATCAAGCTGATCCATGCGGAAAGAGAGATCGGCGGGATAGTCGTCACGTAACTGGACATTGCCGCTCACAAGTAATGAACCGCGCGGCAAGCGGGAATTGCCGGTGAGATGAAGTTCGCTGCCCCGAGTAACTACTTGCAGGTCCAGTTCGCCTTCGAGCTCATGGTCGAGGGCGAGATTGCGAATGTGAAAGTCGGCATTGATGGCGGGCGCGTCCGGTGTGCCGGAGGCTTTGAGTTTGAAGTCGGCGCGACCTTCGACGGGGAGGCGATCGGAACGGATCTGGCGGACGCGAGCGAGATCGAGATTATTTCCGGTTACGTCGAGGAGGAAGGCGCGGGTAGTTGGGTTGTAGGCGGCGCTGCCAGTGATGACGGAATCGTCGTGGAAGAGATGAATGTTATCGAGCGCAAGTTCGCCGTGGGAGAAGTGAAAAGTGGAATCGAACTGTTGAACGGGCTCGCCGTAAGCGGAGGCATTGTTGAGATGGATTTGTCCATCGCCGTGAGGGTCGGACTCAGTACCCGCGGCTTGCAGGAAAAGATCGGCCGTTCCGGTGACGGGATAGTTGAATCCGGCGAGCGCCTGCAGCGCGGCAAGGTCGGTGTTGTGAAGATTGGCGCGGATGGAAAAAGCGCTGTCGCTGGTGACGTGGCCGTGTTGAAGCGTGGCGGAGGCATCGAACTCAGCTGAAGTGTCGCCTCGGCGCAGAGTGGCGCTGTGAAGAGCGACGGACTGGAAGGAAAGCTGGATCGAGGCGGAAAGAGAATCCCAGCGGGTTTTGAGTTGACGTGCCTTAGCGATGGCGGGCACGTTGACTTCAAAATCGTCGATCAGCAGATTTCCGGCAAGTTGCGGAGAGGAGAATGCACCGCTCATGTTGCCAGTGAAAGTGGCGCGGCCGTTCAGCACCACGGGAAAGAGCGCGGGGCCGCGCAGAACGGCAGCGAAAGGAAGCCAATCAGCGAGGCTGGAAGTGGAAACGGACAGCCGGAGCGCAGACGTGGAAGAAAGCGTGCCGGAGGCCTGCACGTGACTGGTCGGAGTGGTCAGGTTGAATTGCGGGAGATCGAGTGTGTCGTTGCTCGCATAGTAGACGCCGTTAGCGTGAGCGGTGAGCGGTAGTTGGCCGGGGGCGGAGCGAGCTGGGGGATTGACATCGAGAGCGAACTGGACTTCGGCGTCGCGACGAGTTCCCTTCCAGCGAGTTTCGAGGGTGCCGGAGGCCAGTCCAGCGAGATGCAGAGACTGCAGGGGGTGAGCGGGCGCGTTGAGGGCGATGGCGAGATCTCCGGCGGAGATATCGCGCAGGCGAAGAAGGATCAGTGCGCTTCGGATGGCGGGCGGCTTGGGTCTTGCACTTGGCTGGTGGGATTTATTCAGAGGAGGAGCCGCGGAGATAGTGGCGGTCTCAAGATTTTTTCTGGCCGTGGACGAGAGGTGCTGGTCGGGAGCGAGCCACTGATTCAGTTCGGCATCGCCAGTGAAGCTTCCGCCGAAGATCTTGCCTTGCAGCTTGGAGAGTTTGAGCTGCTGATCGCTGACCGAGTAGCCAGTACTGAGAGATGCTTTGGAGAAAGAAATCTGATCGGCCTGCCAGGCGAGATCGCGCAGGGTAAGCAATCCATTGGAGGCGAACTGGTCGAGTGACCATTCTCCTTCTCCCTTGAGTTCGAGGAATCCGGCGCGAAGCTCGCGACGACGCGTGATGGAAGCGGCTTCGGTGAGGTCGATGTGGGCGTCGTAAGCAGCTTGCAGGTGCGGACGGCGAAAATTAGTGATCTCGCCGCTGGCGGAGAGATTGGAGCGCCCGGAATTCCATTTGAGCGAAGAAAAGGTAGCAGAATCGGATCCGAGGTTGAATTCCGCGGAACTCATCCACGCGAAGGGCCGGCAGTCCAGCAGCTTAGTATCGACCAAGCCGAGCAGAAGACGCCCATTGTAACGCGCGTGAAGATAGGAGTAATCCATCTGAATCGAGGTGTCGCGAGCAGCGAAATCGAGAGGAATGGTCTGGTCGTCCCAGAGGATCCGCCCCTGACGAACTTCTAGGCGAGTGATGGAGAGCGCGAAGAGTTGTTCGACCGAAGCTTGAGTAGAAAAAGTGCTCGTCCGTTTAGGAAAGTTGCTGGTGCCATCAGGATAAAAAACCACGTGGACGACGGGCCGATCGAGGATCAATTCATGAAAGGCGAGTTCGGACTGAAGAAGAGAGGTGATCTTCAAGCGGGCGATGACGTTATCGGCGTGAGCCAGTGGAACGTCGGTGGCGTCCTCGCGGCCATGCACCGTGATATTCCGCACCTCGACTTGCAAGCGGAACGGAATGGTATGGAAGCTCGCGATTTCGGCGCGGCCTCCGGTAATGTGCTCGACCTCGGCGACGAGGCGGCGGCGAACCAGCGACTGGAAGGATTCAGTGTTGATATAGATGGTCAGAGCGAGGGCGATGAGAGACGCCGCGCCGACGAGGATCAGTACGTATTTCCACCAGCGGCGGGCGGGCTTGGTGGCGGGCTCGGTCACTGCGATTGCACTCCCGGGTCGTTGGATGAGGAGGGAACGCCGGGAATGTGCACCTGACCTTCAGAGCGTAAAGTTTGCAGCCAAGAGACGAGCATCTCGCTCACTTTCTCTTCGGTGAGCAGTTCGCGGATCTTGGCGGAAACCTCGGTAAGGGGTACTTCAGACGCGCCGGCCTGTTTCAATTTAGGGACGAACTGGTCGCGGTAGTAGGCCTCGATGGACTTGGAATCGATTTGCACGGCGGGGCGAAGACGAGCGTCGACCAGGCGCATCACATCGATCTGCTGCTGGACGTGGGCGAAAAGATCTTTCTCAGTGAGGTGATAGGACGCAAGCAGCGAGTGCCAGGCGTCATCGGAAGCAGCTCGAGGATATTGTTTGTGGGCATCGGCGATACGGGCGGCGACCTCGGCGTTGGTGGCATGGCGGAAGTCGGCGGACTTCATTTGCTCGCGCAGCAGTTCCAGGTCGACGAGGCGGTCGAGAACGGCGCGGCGATCATCGTCTGTAAAGGCGGCGAGGGAGCGGTTGCTGAGGAGCGCTTCGTAACACAAGGCTTCATCCCAATCGGATTGCAGAATGACGCGGCTGTTTACAGTAGCGACAATGCGATCGATGACCTGAGGAGCGGGAGCAGCGGCGGAACGCGAAGGGGCGGGAAACAAGAGAGAGAGTAAAAGCGCAAGCGCCGCGGTAATCGGTCTATGGTTACGAAATTTCATTAAAATGGCTGCCCTATGCTGAAAAAGACATTGAAGTGGCGCAAACGCTGCGTCTCGAAGTCTCCCGTCAGTTGTCCGGTCGAATTAACGATGCCCTGGAAATAAGACGTCGGATTCAGATTGTACCCGAAGTCAAAGCGCAGGGGGCCAATTGGTGTTTTATATCGCAAACCAACGCCCATGGCGTGAGAAGTATAGTCGTAACCGCTGTTGTTGAACGAGGTGATACAGGAGGAGTTGGGCACCCCACCAGATTGCAAACACTGTGAGGGATCCGGCTGGTGCCAGCGCAGCACACCCTTGAGCATGTCGTGGCCAGCAGTGAAAACGTTTCCCATATCGTGAAAGAGAGCGAAGCCGAAGCCTTCCCCGAGATAGGGCAGGCTGACGGAAGGAAAGCGCAGTTCCTCACTGTTAACGAACAGCGCCGAGCCACCGACGGGAAAACCGGAATCGGGATCGCGAGGTCCTGCCTGATTTAACCCGAAACCACGATGGGAGTTGCCACCCCCGGCGAAAAAAAGTTCGGGCAGGGGAATGATAGAAATATTTTCCTGACAGGCAGTCTGCAGGTGATTCAGGGGACAGGTTCCCGGGGGCAGGATCCTGGTGCCACCATAGACCTGCTCCAGGCCCAGAGTGGTGGAGCGAGCGAAGACGTACTTGTGATTGGGACGGCCGAAGGCGTAATAGGTGGAATCCTGCGCAAGAGCGCGGCCATAGTCTGACTGAGAGCCGACATAGCTGGAGGCACCGAAGCCATCGAGCGTAAAGTATTGGCCCTTGGTGCTTTCGAGGGGGTTATCGCGCTTGTCGCGGATGAAAGTGAAGCCGGGACCGCCAACGTGGGCAGGCAGGGAAAACAAACTAAATTGGGCAGGTGAAAAGTCCGCCGCGAAGTTGGTGGCTTTCACTCGGCGGTAATCGAACCGGTAGGTGATGGATGTAGAGTGATTGATTTGCTGTTTTCCGATTTGCTGGCGAAGATCGATTTTGCCCTCGAGACGCTGCGACGTGAAAGTGGCGACGTTGAGACTGTTGTCGTAGAAGATTGTGAAAAAGAGCTTGAAGCGGTCACTGTTGAAGATTTTGGGGATTTCATAACTGACCAGACCGCGCTGCTGAAGGCTTCCGACGTGGGACTGGAAGATGAGGGTCTGGTCGCGGCCGCCAACGTTGAGGCGGGTGACATTAAGTCCCACGCGGGGACTAACGCCGGTCGAGCCGGCTGGAGAGCTGGTACCGGAAGGCAGGCCCGTTGCGAATTCCAAGCCGACGCCGTAGGTGAAGGTGTAGCGTTTAGCCTCCTGTACCTGGACGAGAACATTCTTCTCAGGGTCGGAGCCGCTGGGATTCTGAACGGCCGTGTCGACCTGGCTGAAGATACCAAGATCATAGAGCTTGCTCTGTGTAGCCAGAAGATCCTGCTGGCTGAGGGGCTGTCCCGCAACCACTTGAACTTCGCGCTGCACCACGTAGTCGCGGGTGTGGTCGAGCCCAGCGACCAGCACTCGATCGACGAAGAATTGTTCGCCCTCCTGGATGGTGTAAGTAACGTCCTCGCGATTCGGCGTACCTGGGGAAGGGTTCGTGGTGATATCCAGGACAGCGTTGGGAAAACCGTGATTGAAGTAGTAGTTGAGGATGGCCCCGCGGTCGGTCGCGAGATTCTGTTCGGAATAAGGCTGACCGGTCGTAGTATTCAACTCGGGAAACGCTTTCGCGTTAATCTTCTGATCTCCGACGATGTGGAATGCGCCGACGAGAGTCTGCGGGCCTTCTTCGATTTGAATGTGAACCGCGAGATGGTTAGCGGCGCCGCGATAATTGTCGTCGACCTTGGTTTCGATCTTGGCCTGGCGGAATCCGTTGGAAACATACAGGGCCTGAAAACCGGCGACGTCGTTCTTGAGCAAGGCTTCACTGTAGCGTCCTGGAGAAAAGAAACTGCCGGCGGGTTGAATCTGCAGGCGCTGGCGGAGCATTTGCCTGGGAAAATATTTGTTCCCACTGATCTCGATGCGTTCGAGCTTGTGCACCGGGCCGGGATCGATACGGTAGATCACCCGGACGCTGTCAGGACCGCTTTCCTTCTGAAAATCTACAGAGGCATCGAAATGACCACGAGCCTGGAGGTAGGACAGAAGGTTGCGTTTACCTTCGTTGAGCAGGTCATCGTCGAGTGCGTTCTCCTGGTAAACCGGAACTTCCCTTTTCAGCACGCCGCGGCTGATGTGAAAACCCTGTGCGTATACCACGACGACGGGTCCAGGTTCGATCAGGAAGGTATAGTCGACGGAGTTGGATTCAGGACGGTATTTCTGTTCGGCGATGGAAACCTGGGCCAAGACCCGTTGCTGCTTTTGGAGCTTCTTGCGCAGATGCTGAAGAGAATTGGTGATGCGGCTCGCCCTGATCCGTTCGCCGGGGTGCATCCTGGCGATGTCTTGAACCTGGCTCTGGGAAAATTTCGCATGACCACTGACCCTGACTTCGCCGACGTGAGCGGGCTCACCCGGAGTAATGTGAAACAGAATGCTCACCTGCTGGGTGGCGGCATTGGAAGTGCTTTCCGCCGTCACTCGCGCACGGTAGTAGCCGTTCTCCTGCATGAGCTGGCGGATGTTCTGCAAAGCACGGTCGAGCTTGTCGCGGGTATGGAGTTCGCCGAGTTGGAATTTGGAGGCGTTGACGATCTGGTTATAGCTGGGATGGCTGGGAGCGCCTTCAACGTCGACGGAACCCACAAAGAAGTTGGGCGAAGTCGTGAAGGTTAGCAGCACATCCGGGCCGGAGGGAGTAATTTCCGCCTGGATGTCGGCAAAGCGGCCGGTGGCGAAAAGGATTCGGATGCTGTCGCGAACCTGGTCCCGGTCTAAAGGCTGGCCGGCTTTTTGTGGAAGCAGTTGGAGAAAATGGTCGACGCCGGAAACGCCGGGAAGGTCAATGGATTTGACGGTGCGTCCGACGTAGGAGGACATGGAGGCGAGAGTTGAGGATGTCGCGGTTTGCGGCTCCTGCGTGGAGGGTGAAGATGCAGATGCGGACGAACCGGCACGGGCAGCCGGAGCGAGCCAAACCATCATAAATATTACGAATAATGAGTACGTTCTCAGCAGATAAAGTCCTTGGGCCGTTTCTTTTTTCGATGAAGGGCGAAGGAGCCTCGTTGTCCCGCATCCTGACGGCTTAAAGCGATCACCCTATAATAAAGGTTTTGAGGTTCATCACTGGTGACCTCCTTGAGGCAGGGCGTGGAGAAAGAAAAGATCGACGAACGGTACTCGCGGCAGATTCTGTTTCGCGGCATTGGAGCGGAGGGTCAGCGGCGGCTGGTTGCAGGTCGAATTGCAATTGTGGGATGTGGAGCGACCGGGTCGGCATTGGCTTCATTGCTAGCTCGCGCGGGCGTGGGAGCGCTGCGGATTATTGATCGCGACTATGTGGAGCTCAGCAATCTGCAAAGGCAGTCGCTGTTCGACGAAAAGGATGCGGCCGAATCATTGCCGAAGGCAATTGCGGCGGCGCGAAAGATCGCTGCCTTCAATTCGGAGATTGTGGTCGAGGCGCGAGTCGAGGATGTGGTCCCAGGCAATATTAAGGTTTTACTTGAAGGAATGGATGTAATTATCGATGGCACAGACAATTTTGAGACTCGATATCTAGTGAACGATTTTGCAGTGGAAGCTTCATTACCGTGGATTTATTCGGCGGCGGTGGGGAGCTATGGTGTGACGTTGAACGTATTGCCGGGAAAAACCGCGTGCCTGGCCTGCATTTTTCCCGATACGCCGCGGGGGATGGTGGAGACTTGTGAAACCTCGGGGATTCTAAATACAGCGGTGAATATGGTTGCCTCGGTGGCCGCGACCGAAGCTGTGAAGTTGCTAGTGGGCGGTGAGGCACTGGGAAAATTGCGGAAGACGCTCTGGTCGTTTGATGTTTGGACAAACGAGCAGGCGGAGATTGCGGCGGGAAAACCACGCGCTGGTTGCCGGGCATGCGGCGAGCGGGACTTTGTGCATCTGGCAGGCGAGGGACGGCCTCATATCACAATGTGCGGGCGAAACTCCGTGCAGATTCACGAACGGGCCAGGCCGATTGATTTTGCTGAGATGCAGCGGCGACTGGAAACGCTCGGTGTGGTGCGACACAATGAGTTCGTGCTGAAGTTCTGGCGCGAGCCCTATGAGATGACTCTATTCCCTGACGGGCGGGCGATCATCAAGGGAACAACCGACACTGGAGTTGCGCGAAGTTTATATGCGAGGTATGTCGGGAGCTAAATTGGTGGCCCCCTTCGCTGTTGTCTTTCTTTCTACGAAGCCGCGTTTAGTCAGCCAGAAAAACAATGCTCGGGAACCAACTCCAAGGCAAGACGGCTGTCATTACTGGGGGAGCGGGCGGGATCGGCCGCTCCACTGCACTGCTTTTTGCCCGTGAGGGCGCGGCGGTGACTATTGTCGACCTGAACCAGCCAGCTGGCATCGAGGTCGTGCGCGAAATTTCCATTGGGGGCGGCCGGGCGATTTTCGAGCGCGCCGACGTGACTCGCGCCAGCGACTGTCGGTGCGTGATCGAACGCACTGTTCAGGAATTCGGTGGCATTCATGTGCTGTTCAATAATGCAGGCATTATCCGCCGCGCTTCTGTGATTGAGATCAGTGAGGACGATTGGGACGCGGTAATGGCAGTCAATGTAAAATCCATCTTCCTTATGTCACGCGAAGTGATTCCCATCATGGCGAATGCGGGCGGCGGTTCGATTGTCAACACGGCTTCGGGATGGGGGCTGGCGGGTGGCGGGCGGGCGGCAGTTTACTGTGCTTCAAAAGGCGCTGTAGTGCTGCTCACCAAGGCCATGGCGATTGACCATGGCGGACAGAAAATTCGGGTGAATTGCATCTGCCCGGGCGACACCGATACCGCGATGCTGCGTGGCGAGGCGCGGCAATTGGGCGAAGCAGAGGATCGATTTCTCTCGGACTCTGCCAAGCGCCCTCTGGGGCGAGTCGGAACGCCGGAGGAGATCGCTCAAGCCGCGCTTTATCTCGCCAGCGATGCGTCCTCGTTTGTGACCGGAACGGCGCTGGTGGTGGATGGCGGAGGCCTGGCGGGATCGGGTTAAGAAAAGTCAATCTCACATGACGCAGACAATCCAGACGCGAAACCGCACTCACTCTCAGGAGTGGTTCGAACGGGCACAGCAGTCGTTAGTCGAAGGCGTGAACTCGCCATCGCGTGGCGCAGCAGTATACACACGCGGACCGATCATGCTGGAACGCGGCGACGGGTCCCACGTATGGGATGCAGACGGCAATCAGTATGTCGACTTCATGATGTCGTTCGGGGCGCTGATTCAGGGGCATGCGCACCCGACGCTAGTGAAGACGGTTTGCGAGGCGATGGCGGAAGGGTCCCACTTCGCGGCCGCAACCTCCGCGGAAATCGAAGCCGCGGAACGGTTTCGCCGCATGGTTCCGTCAGCCGAACTGGTGCGCTTCACCAACACTGGCAGTGAAGCGACCATGCTGGCTTTACGTCTGGCCCGCGCGCGTACGGGACGGCGTAAGTTCCTGAAGTTCGAAGGACACTATCACGGATGGTACGATCCGTTTCTTCTGAACGCGCATAGTCATCCGCCGGAGCAGTTGGGTCCGGTGGAGAATCCGGAGCGCATTCCAGATTCTGAAGGCATACCGGCTTCGACGTTCGACGAGGTTGTGCTGGCGCCATGGAACGATGTGAATGCACTCGAACGGGTTCTCCAGCTGCACGGGCACGAACTGGCAGCGGTGATCACCGAACCCATCATGGCCAACATGGGTTGTATTCTTCCGCGAGATGGATATCTGCAGCGCTTGCGAGAACTCACGCGAGACTGCGGCGCGCTGCTAATTTTTGACGAGGTGGTCACCGGATTCCGCTATGCCCCCGGCGGCTGCCAGGAATATTACGACGTTAAGCCGGATATCAGCACCTTCGGCAAGGCGCTGGGCGCGGGATTTCCTGTCGGCGCGGTGGCAGGACTGCGCTCGATCCTGGAGCGAATGCAGTGGAGCGAGAACATGGTTCTGCACTATGGCACTTTTAACGGTCATCGACTGACCATGAAGGTGGTTACAGCCAACCTGGATCTGCTAGCCGCCCCCGACACTTACCGAAAGCTTCACGCAGTGGGTAATGCCGCTATCGCCGGACTTCGGGAAGTGTTTCGCCGACATGGGACAAAGGCGATCGTGCAAGGCTTCGGACCCATGTTCCAGATTTACTTCACCGATCGCGAGGCTATCCACAATTATCGGGAATATTGCGAGTTCGTGGATGCGAAACGCTATTCGCAATTTGTCCACGGACTGCTGGAGCGAGGAATCTATATGACTCCTTCCAACGGCCTGCACTGGATTATCTCGACAGCGCACACGGATGCCGATGTAGAGGCGCTCGTTGATGCTGCAGACCAGGCCTGCTCGGGACTCTCGTGAAGGCGACTGTTTTTCTTGGAGGCGGGCGTATTACCAGCGCGCTCGTAGCCGGACTGCGACTGGCGAAGTACCGCCGGCCTATCGTTGTGTATGACCGGCATTCCAAGAAGCTGCAACAACTAAAGCGGCAGTATGGTGTGATCGTCGAACCAGATCTACATCGCGCGGTGGAAGCGGCAGACCTCCTGATCATCGCAGTGCGCCCGGACTCAGTGCGCCAGTTGCTGGAAGAAATCGGAAGGATTCTCCGGCCGCTGACGGCGGTGAGTTTGGCGGCCGGTGTTCCTCTGTTCAAACTGCGGGCAGGATTGGGGCGACCGGTACGATGGGCGCGGGCTATGCCAAGCCCCGTGTCCCGCAGCGGATGTGGACTGACAGCGCTGACATTTGGCCGGGGCTGGCCCGACGCGGGGCGCAAGGAAGTGCGCGATCTGTTCTTGCTTGTGGGTCCCGTGCTGGAAATTCCTGAGAGCCGGTTCGATGCTTTCACTGTCACTTATTCCAGCAGCCACGGCTATCACGCGCTGGCGGCGCTGGTTGATGCGGCGGAAGCAATAGGGCTTGACGCGAGGAGCGCGCGCGTGGCCGCCGCTCACGCCTTGGCGGATGGGATTCTGGCTTGGCGCGAAGGCAAAGTGCCATTGGATCAGTTGCTGCAGGAAGCCGCTACGCCAAGGGGAATCGCCGCCACGGTTATGAATGAACTGGACCGCAGCGGTTATCAGCAAATTGTGGTGCGGGGACTTCGCGCCGGAATGATGCAAGCCCGAAAGAACGCGAGACGATGATCGATCGAAATTGACCGTCGCTCGTTTTCTATGCGGCTTTCTTCTTTTTTGTGTGGCCGCTTGGGCGTCGAAATCTGCCACCACGCTGCCAGTGAAGTTGCTGCCGCCATAAGTGCAGCCTTCGACGAATCGGTTTCAAGCTGTAACTTACAATTGTGTCAACAATGGGACCCGGCCTGGGGAGAAGCCGGTCCCTATTTGAGGCTGCGAAGCGTTTATTCTGTTGTGAGTTTCTTGGAAGGATGGGCCATGCCACATTTGACTCCGCATGATGTGATGACGATGTTCATGGCGCTGGCAGTGTTGCTCGGCTGCGCCAAGCTGGCGGCGGAGTTGATGCAGAAGATTGGCCAGCCCTCGATCCTCGGAGAGATTTCCGTCGGCATATTCCTGGGACCGACGGTTTTGGGGCGGTTCCGGCCGCACGTCTATGAAGCCTTGTTCCCCACCACTGGGCCGATGCCAATTGTGCTGGACACCGTCACCACACTGGGGGGTGGTTTTCTTTTTGCTGACGGCAGGTTTGGAGATCGATCTGCGCAGCATCTTCCGGCAAGGCAAGAGCGCCCTGCTGGTGAGTCTTTTCGGGGTGGCATTCCCCTTAGGAGCCGGCTTCCTGGCGGCCAGCATTTTCCTCAATATCTCGGTGCGCAAGAAGGAGCGAATCCGCTCATCTTCGCGCTGTTAGCATTGCGGGAAATGTGTGAAGTGGCGGCGGAAGCCGTGAGTAATGCGCCGGAAAGGCTGTTTCGGTTAGTCTCGGAACGGGAGCGGATTGTCCCGAGCGGTTGGGAAATGAATTGGCGGTGCCCTATGCGCGGGTGAACGGGTTAACCAGACCGCTGGTGATCGCGGCAAAATCGACAGGAATCGATTTCGATGCGCGCGATGGCAAACCGGCGCGCCTAATTATCATGATCCTGACCGGAGACAGCTAATCGCAGCACGACTTGTTGGGAGACGCCAGCGAACTTTTCAGCCACAAGGAAGCTGTGGACCGAGCCGTGCACGCGGCGAATTTTGTGGAACTGGTGGCTGCGCTGAACGCGCCGGTTAGGTAAACGTGGGGCGTAATGGCGGAACTACCGGACGCGATTGCTTTAGAGGAGAGTCTGGCTGCCCCCCAGGGATTCGAACCCCGATAGCCTGCTCCAGAGGCAGGTGTCCTAGCCGTTGAACGAGGGGGCAGCGGGCAGAGCCGATCTAACCTTCTAAGTCTATGATTTCGGGCAGAGCGCGGTCAATGATGTCGTCTAATTGATGGTGTCTCAGTCAGCTCGCGGCGAACTCCCCAAGGCGCATACCGCCCTCATAGCTTGATTCCAATTCGCCTCGCCCAACGCCTGCCGCAGGCGCTTCTGGGCTGACTGCCAATAGGGGAGTACGCGCTGGTATTCTCTTTGTCCCGCCGGCGTTAGAGTAAGGCGGAGCTCGCGACGGTCGGCGCCTGTCTCGGCACGAAGCCAACCCTTTCGCCGCAAAAGGGACAATGTTCTAGTCAGGGTGGTGCTGTCGATTCCCAGTAGTCCGGCCAAGTCCTTCTGAGAGGTCTCCGGCGCAAGAGTCAGGGATTGTAATAGCGTGAATTGGGTGGCACGCAGCCCGCTTGGGCGGAGCGCGTCATCGTAGAGCTGGGTCACCACCCGGGCAGCTCGGCGCACGTTCGCGCATGCGCATGGCAGTTGAACCGCCGTGTCCCTCCTCGGCCCGGCATTTCGAATGGTTCTCATAAATGCATGTATATACATACTCTATCATTCATCGGGTGACGGAGAGAAATAGTTTGCAACGTATTATATGTATATACATCTATTGATATGGCGAGGCAAGGAGGCCCGCACCTATGAATTACCTGATGCCCAGTTACCTGATTCCTTACGTGCTCAGCGGAACTTTGGCAATCACAGCCACGTTGCTGTTCGGACTGGACAGAGCGCTCAGGCTCGCGCGGTGGCCGGCCCGCGAGCGCAAGCAAGCGGTTTGGAGCATTGGAGTGCCCATGGTGGCGTGGCTCTTCGCGGCTGTGTTGCTCTCCTGGTTCGGATTCTATCGAGGTGTAGCGAACCGCTTTCCCACGATTCCATATGGCGTACTAATTCCTATCGTGACTGGCGTCGCGCTATTTTGGCGATGGGGGATGCTCAAGCGGGCTCTCGAGGCTGTGCCGCTGCAGTGGATCGTTGGCGTGCAGGTCTATCGAGCGCTTGGGTTCATCTTTCTTATTCTCTATGCAGGCGGACATCTGCCTGGGGAGTTTGCCTGGCCGGCGGGGGTGGGCGACGTTATGGTTGGCTTGTTAGCACCGATGGTCGGTTTGGCCTACGCGCGTGGCTCGCGTCGTGCTGCCGGATACGTACGCGCTTGGAATCTCTTGGGGATCTGCGATTTAGTCGTGGCCCTTACCATGGGTGTCTTGACTTCGCCTTCGCCACTGCAAAGGTTGGCGTTCGGTGCGCCCAATGAACTCGTTAGCGCCTTTCCGCTGGCGCTGGTTCCGGTGTTCCTGGTACCTCTCTCGGTATTGCTGCACTTCGCATCCTTGAACAAATTGCAGCAGACCGAGCCCGCGCAGCGGGTTTCGCGCTCGCCTCTAGCCGCGAGTGGAGGCAATTAAAGAATGCTATGTTCATCGAGATTTTGCTGGTGGTCTCCGTCTAAGTTCAAACGGTACAATTAGCATCGGACGTGGTGGGAAGATATCGATGCCAACCTCATTTGAGAAGATTGCCGCGGCCGACTACGCCGATGTAGCGCGTCGGCCGCTGGAAGCGGAGCGGTGCGCCCTGCTGGTGGTGGATATTCAGGAAAAGCTGTTACCGCCGATTTTTCAGAAAGAACAGCTGGTGCGGAATGCGAAGCTGCTGATCCGCGCAGCAGGCGTGCTCAAGATTCCTGCGATCGTGAGCACACAATACGCGAAGGGGTTGGGCGGGACCGTGCCGGAGATCGCTTCCCTGCTGCCGGAAAGCGGGGCGATCGACAAAAATCTATTCTCCTGTTTGGGCAGCGAAGTGTTTTGCACACTGCTCAAACGCTTGCCGGGCAACCGCAACACTTTGTTACTGTGCGGTATGGAAAGCCACATCTGCGTTACGCAGACGGCGCTGGCGGCGCTGCGGGAAGGCTACATCGTACACGTCGCTTCGGATGCAGTAAGCTCGCGAACGGAATGGAATTGGAAGATTGGTCTCGAAAGAATGCGCGCCGCAGGGGCGGTGATCTCTTCCACTGAGATGATGATTTATGAACTGATGCGCTCTTCGGGATCTCCGGCGTTTAAAGAGATGCTGCCGTATCTGAAAGGGTAGAAGTCCCGTCGACGATCGCGTTAACCCGCTTCGGCATCCTTCTTCTTCACCCTCACCACTGTGATTTTCGCGAAGCCCTCTTCAAAGGCGGGCGGCTTGAGTTTCGCAGCCATGCGACGCATTACGTCTTCGGGAACAACGCGATCGCGACGCTGATGCCGCTCGACACACACCTCGAGTGGGACGTCGAAGAAGACCGCGTGCACTTCGTACTGATAATCCTTGGCCAGCTTGATCCAATGTTGGCGCTCCTGCGGCGTGAGGTTAGTTGCATCCACATAATTCATCGGACGTTTTGCGATGAGACGCGCCTTGAGCATGGAGCGGAGGTTGGAGAAGACGAGGTCTTGAAAACGCTGTTCGCGAATATCGTCGAATAGTAACGACCGGACCATATCGCTGGAGAGCGGCACCACGTTGTGGCGTTTGAACCACGAGCTCTTTCCGGAGCCTGGCAATCCTATCGCCAGCACAACCACACCTTTTGGCGGACGTTGAGCGACTGCGGCGGGTGCGGGAGGCTTCGGCGCGGCCGTAGCGACGGGCTCAACGGTTTGGCCTTCTGCGTCTGCAGCATCCGGCATTTCTTCTTCCGCCGATTCGAGCGGCAATGCCGGAATAGAGCCTTTCACTACGGCAGGAGTAAAGGCTTGTGCTACAGCCTGCTCGCGTCCTCGACCCCCTCGTCCGCGACCTCCGCGACGCCTTCGGCTACCGCTAGGAGCACGCTGCGAAGCCGGAGGTTGAGCTTCGGATGGAGGCTCACTCGAACTCGTGGGGCGAACTGATCGAGGTTCCGGCACGGGCTGGGGCGGAACCGAACTTTCCGATTCGCTCGCGCTCTCGGACTCCCCGCCGGGCGCCTGTTCC
>Ga0208455_1000296_pt1 | contig 26004 bp, 23 predicted proteins | sample June2015DPH_4_50_FD_184690 | JGI IMG/M metagenome (GOLD analysis project Ga0208455, IMG submission 184690) | Peatland microbial communities from SPRUCE experiment site at the Marcell Experimental Forest, Minnesota, USA - June2015DPH_4_40... | ecosystem: Environmental > Terrestrial > Soil >... | reverse complement strand
TTGCCGGCGCAGTAGGGGCCGGCGCCGCCACCGAATTTTCGGCGTTTCTCAGAATGTTCCGAGAATTGCCCAACATTGACGCCATTTTGCTGAATCCCACCCAGGAACCCGTGCCGGAGAATGCCGCGGCGCAGTATGCGGTCGCGTCGGCACTGGCTCGCTGCGCCTCCGATACCAACTTCGACCGCATTTGCCTGTACCTGAATCGGCTGCCGACGGAGTTTCGAGTCCTGTGTGTGCGCGACGCCACCCTTCGACAACCGGCTATTCGCTGTACCGCTGGTTATGTCCGATTCGCGGTCGAGAACCACCACGTTCTTGCTTAGCTTGGGCAGGGACGTACCCAACAGCCAGCAGGCTGGAGTTCCCACGACAGCAGCCCGACGAGCATCCGTCAGCCTCACTGGGGTCGAAAAAAGTCCTTGCAATGAGATTGTACGTATGCAACTATGAGCACATACTATGGCGCGCCACGAGTCAACTGATGATGTGAAGGGCTGGTTTGCAGGTGCGATCGCGAAGTTATGGCCAGTGGCCGAGGGCTCAATTTCCCTGCGGCATTGCCCGTGCATCCGCAAGAACTGCCCGGTGTGTGCCCGCGGGCGAGGGCACGCCAGCTACGTGCTCTATGCCCGCAAAGGGAGGCGGAGGACGTCCATCTACGTACCCCACGAACTGGCCTCGAAGCTTGCCAGCGCCATCAAGAATGGTCGGCGACTGCAGCAGCTCATCAATGAAGCCGGAATACGATACGCCCAGGCATTGAAGCGGGAGCGCGCCAGGAAGTTGGACAGGAGAGTCGCAGTGAAGACATGACTGCGGGAGGTGGCGGATGCTCACGGAGGCCGAACTGCAAACTTGGTTTCAGCGGCTTCGCATCTCTCATGAGGCTCAACGTGTAGTTCGTCAGATACGAGCATCCGACCCTGCGCGACGTGTGGGCGGCGGTCGTCGCAACGTGTGCGGGCGTTATCCGAGCAGGAAGATGGGCGTTACCATCCAGTTCGAGAGTCATCGGGTTGAGCTCGCAGAAGTTTACGTGATGGAGCACGATCCCGCCTGCCTGGAGTATTACGACCAGCCCCCGCCGATCAAGCTTGAGTACCAAGCCCTTTCCGGCAAGCAGGTCGGAGTGCTGCATACCGCTGATTACTTTGCCATCCGAACAGATCGCGCCGGCTGGATAGAATGCAAGACCGAAGACGATCTCCGTCGCTTGGCTGAGCAAGCCCCGAACCGGTATCAGTTCGACGGTAGTCGTTGGCGGTGCCCGCCGGGCGAGTCTTACGCAGCGCGGCTGGGCCTCAACTATGAGGTCCGGTCGTCAAAGGACATTAACTGGATCTTCCAGGCCAACATGCAGTTCCTGGAAGATTACTTTCGGGGCACAGTCTCGGTCCCGTCGGCAACGGCGGAGAAGGTTCGCGCCTATGTTGCAGCCCTCCCGGGCATCACGCTTGACCAGCTCTTGGCCAGCCTCGCAGTATTCTGCAGCCATGACCAGGTTTATTTCTTGATTGCTGAAGGTCAACTTTGCGTTGATTTATGGTCAACGCGGTTGAGCGAGCCCGGGACAGTAAGAGTTTTTGCCAGCCCTCACCTGTTGAAGGCGGCGCATCCATGCCGCCCTGCTTCGCCCACGGCATCTCTGTCATTGATTCCCGTCGCCGGCAGCGCGATCAGCTGGAATGGCCGTCCATGGAAAGTGGTCAATGTCAGCCCCGATTTCGTCAGCCTCCTGGGCGACGATCCCACCGTACTGGAACTCCCGCGCTTGAGTTTCGAGCAGCTGATGAAAGAACGGAGCATTACCGGCGTGGCTGGCAGTGAGAACTCGGAGTTGTTGCGGCGTATCTTGGGAGCCAATGAGGATGAACTCAGGCGGACCAACCATCGTTACCAATGTGCATGCCAGTTCCTCGAAGGCAACAAGGAAGGACTCTCAGAGCCCGTGCGCACCCTCCGCCGGTGGGCAGCGAAATACCAAGAAGCAGACCGCCGGTTTGGGAACGGGTTCCTCGGGCTCTTTTCGAACATCGCCGGACGCGGAAACTCTAATCGCAAACTGCTCGACGCCACAGCGTCTCTGATGACCCGCTTCATAAAGGACGATTACGAGACGCAGAAACAAAAAAGGAAGTGGGCATCGTGGATCGCACTACGGCTGGAATGCGAAAAGCAGGGCATCAAGGCGCCGAGCTATAAGACCTTCAGCCGTGAAATTCGAAAAAGAGGAGGCTTTGAGCAGACGCTGAAACGGCGCGGTCACCGTGCTGCCTATGGACAGGAACCTTTTTACTGGCAGTTGGAGCAGACGACGCCTCGTCACGGCGGGCGGCCGTTTGAAATCGTACATATCGACCACACGGAGCTGGACATTGAATTAGTTTGCTCGCTGACCGGACGAGCGCTTGGCCGCCCTTGGCTGACCATCATGACCGACGCATTTTCTCGCCGGTTCCTGGGGTTTTACCTCACTTTTGATGCTCCCAGCTACAGGTCTTGCATGATGGTCATACGGGAATGCGTCTACCGCCACAGCCGATTGCCACAGATTCTGGTTGTTGACGGCGGCCCTGAGTTTGAAAGCACCTATTTCGAAACCCTCCTGGCCCGCTACCAATGCACGAAAAAGACGCGGCCGCCTTCCAAGGCGCGCTTCGGCTCGGTCTGCGAGCGCCTGTTCGGCACGCTGAACTCCGAGTTTGTCCATAATCTGCGCGGCAATACCCAGATCACGCGCCACGTTCGGCAGGTCACCAAAGGCGTTGATCCGAGAGGTCAAGCTGTTTGGTCGCTCAGAGAACTTCAAGAGCAACTTGCCAAGTATTCCTATGAGGTTTACGACAGCATGGACCACCCTGCTCTCGGACGGAGCCCACGCGAGGCTTATGAGGCGGGATGGGCGATGAGCGGGGAGAGGGACCACCGTCTGATCCCCTACGACCGCGAGTTTCTGATCTACACGTTGCCCACCCCCAGACGGGGGACAGCCAAGGTCTTGCCGGGAAGGGGCGTTAAGGTCAATTACCTCTATTATTGGTGCGAGTTTTTTAGAGATCCGCGCCTCGGCAATTCGCGCGTGGAAGTCCGCTACGACCCCTTCGATATCGGCACCATCCACGCCTTCGTGGACAACCAGTGGGTTGAATGTCACAGCGAGTACTACCATGCCTTTCAGGGACGGTCTCACAAGGAACTGAGACTGGCTGCCGAAGAACTTCGAAAGCGCTGGCAGAACCACTCTTCGCATTCTGCGACTACGGCGAAGAAACTCGCGGAGTTCCTAGCCGCTGCGGAAACACAAGAAACGGTCCTGGCCCAACGTCGGGCAGATATGGAGGTACGCAGAGCGCAGGCTGACTGCGCGCCGAGCACGGCAGTGGAACCCAGCGGGAAAGCTCAGTGCCTGCGCAAGATGTTGGAGGGAAACAACTCGAAATCTCCCGAAGTCTATGGAGAGTTCTGAATGACTGCCCGGGCTGATGTGGATCCATTGCAAGGATTTCGATGTTTCACCATAGCTCATCCTCTCCTCTTGGAGATGAAAGAGCGCCTGTTGAGCGCCATCAAGTCTGCGGCCCCCGGCTCGCTCATTCTTGTGCTGGGGCCGACCGGCGTCGGCAAGACGACGTTGAGGCTGAAGGTGGAGCAGTTGCTGACTGAGGAACTGCTTCCCTCGCTCGAATCAGATCGCGGGCGGATTCCATTTGTCAGCGTTAACACGATGGCTCCTCTAAATGGAAACTTCAGCTGGAAGGACCACTTTGCCCGGCTGCTTCGGCAGATGAATGAGCCGCTGATCGATGACAAGCTGAATGGAGAACGAAATAGCAGGGGACAGTTCACACCGGCACCGCGAGCCGGCTTTGAACTGCAGTATGCTGTCGAGCAAGCATTACGTCACCGACGTCCAGTTGCCGTATTCCTTGATGAAGCTCAACATCTCGGCAGAATAGCTTCCGGACGGAAACTGGCCGATCAACTGGATGTCGTAAAGTCCATGGCCAGCCAAACGAAGATCGTCCATGTCCTCTTGGGAACTTACGAGCTGATGGCGTTCCGAAATCTCAGTGGCCAGCTCAGTCGGCGCAGCCTCGATATCCATTTCCGCCGTTACCGCTGCGAGGACAAACGGGACCTGGAAACCTTCCGCAACATCCTCCTGACCTTTCAAGCTCAGCTCCCGCTGCCGGAGCCATGCGACCTTTCACTCTGGATAGACCTGCTTTATGAGCGGTCTATTGGGTGCGTGGGCATTCTAAAAGAATGGTTAATGCGCGCGCTGGCTGGTGCGCTGGATGAGGGAAAGTCCACTCTGCATAAAAGGCATCTGGAAGAGACAGCTCTACTGGCGTCACAGTGCGAGCGGATCTTGATCGAGGCCAGGGAGGGCGAGGTCCGATTGAATGAGGATGACGCCTCGCGCTCACGGCTGCGCAACCTGCTGGGAATTGGAGAAGCCATCACCGTGCCGGCAGACGGTCAGGCGCAACGGAATGCTCCGGTTCGGGCAAAGGGGCGTTGCGCCCGAAGGAATCCCAAACGGGACAAGATCGGATCACCAGAGCTGGCGTATGCCTGATCCGAGAATCTACGATCTGCTGGATTTTCGACTTCCCGGCCTAAGTCCTCGGACAGGACTTTATCAGCTGCCTCCTGTTGGCGTAGGGACAGGGCTAATCGAAAGCCTGACCAGTTACATCACGAGATTGGCCCAGGCACACGATGTCTCGACTAACACATTGCTTGCGAAATATCTCCGGTTCCGCTTCTTCCAAGCGAAACTGGCCGGCACTCTGGAGATCAGGGAAGAGTGGAAGCGACACTTTCTGGAAGATGCCCACACCTTAAATGGAATGACTGACCGGGTGAGCGATTGGATCTACACGCTGGAAGAATCCACAGGAGTTGCCAACCTCCGGTATCTTTCGACTGCGGTGTGGAAGGGAATATTCAGCAGCCAGGGATTGCTGCGGAGTCGTCGCGCTTGGTGCGCCGCTTGCTACCAGGAGTGGCAGGCCTCAGGTCAGGTCATTTACGAGCCCTTGCTTTGGGCATTGGCAGATGTCTCCGTATGTCTTATACATCAATGCAGGTTAACCGAGAGCTGTCCCCACTGTAGATGCCGACCCTACGTCCTGAGGCCGAGGTCGCGCCCTGGCTGCTGCCCACTTTGCAATCACTGGCTTGGCAGCGAAAATCACCAAGAGCCAGGAAGTAGTTCAGATGCCGTTTCAGACCGCGCTCGTTTCATGACGGAGGGGATCGCCCGATTGCTGGCGATTGCTCCACTATTGCAGCCGCCGCCCTCGAGAGACATCATGTGGGCGAATCTACAAGGTTGCGTTCGCGACTTGGCTGGAGGTAACGCCTCTGCCTTCGCTCGTGCTGCCGGGCTGAGCACTTGCGTTCTCATATTCTGGTTCACTGAACGCAAGCTTCCCGCCTTTACCACTCTAAACAGGCTTTGCTATCGGCTGGGGATTCCCCTGTTTCGCCTCCTGACGGAAAGACTGAGCGCTGGCGATCCGGATTGGGAGAATGCCCGCAAGATTGTCAGGCAGTATGAGGCGCATGCGCACACCAATAAGGTCGACCGCCCCGCTTTCCCACCTCCAGATTCTACACCGGTGAACATTTCTGACCGGAAAATCAAGGGAGCTCTTCGGAGTGCTCTCCAGCAAAGGCCCCTACCGACAATAAAACACATTGCGAGGGCGCTTAGGATAAAACCGCACAGAATCTACACGCACTTCCCCAACTTTTATAAGACTCTTCGGGCCGCCCGTCTCTCTTACCTTAAAGCGACCGTGAAAGCGGCTCTTCTGGAATCTCCGCCGCCCACATTACGAGACTTTAAGAAGCAATACGGCTTTTCCAGGGATATGCTGCGAAGGCGTTTCCCCGGCCAGTATCGAGAGTTAGCCCGCCGTTCCGCGCAGCGACGTTATCGGAGGCGAGAGGAACTACAGTCCGCTTTACAGGCCGCCTTGGTGGAGGAACCGCCACCCTCCGGTCGCGCTTTGGCAGCGAGACTTGGAACTAATCACGGGAATCTCAAAAAGTTGTTCCCGCGAATCTGGTGTCTCATTGTCCAACGTTATGCCAAGCATCAGGAACAGGAAGTTTTTAGAAGGCGCGTGGCCTTTTCTGAAAGAGTTCGTCGCATTGCCACCGACGTGTTGATGGCCGGCAAGTATCCATCACGCCGGCGAGTGCTGGCACTCATGGGCGACTCCGGGCCGAAGAGAGAGCATTTCATTCTTCCTGAAGTGAAGCTGACCCTCCTTGCCCTCTCCTCTACATAATGAAGGGTGCCTTGGCGCTCCGGAGCATAAAAGTCTGTCGCACTCCGATGGACCACGCGACCGATCCGCGGCCAATTTATGCTTTATTTCCGGCCAACTTATGCTTTAGCGGTACAGCGCCGGCGGCCACATTATGGTTCCAATCGGCCATTTTATGGTTCCAGTCACACGTGGAAGCTCGGCAACCTGTCTTTATCTGGGGAGGACCTGGCGTAGGCAAGAGCGCTATCGTCCGCCAACTTGCCGAAGGTTTGAAGATCCCGCTTCAGGATGTACGGGCACTCTTGCTCGATCCGGTCGACCTAAGGGGTCTGCCGTTCCTTGGCAGCGACGGCCGATCGAAATGGGCGACGCCGGAGTTCTTGCCGCAGGACGGAACAGGGATTCTCTTCCTGGACGAACTGAATGCGGCGCCAGCCATGGTACAGGCCAGTTGCTATCAGTTGGTCCTTGATCGCAAATTGGGTGAATACAACTTACCCGATGGTTGGGCCATTATCGCCGCCGGGAACCGCGATTCGGACCGGGCAGTGACGACACGGATGCCGACTCCGCTCCGGAATCGTTTCGTGCATTTGGAGTTTGAGGTAGATGTACAGGATTGGTCGGAATGGGCGATTCAGGCGGGGATTCGTCCGGAGGTAATTGCTTTCCTTCGCTTCCGGCCGGAGCTGCTGAGTGCCTTCGACCGTGACGCCAATGCTTTCCCATCGCCGCGTTCCTGGGAGTTTGTCTCGCGCATTCTCGATTCCCTCGACTCGCAAGCGAACCCAGTGATTGAGCACGAAGTCATAGCAGGAGCGGTAGGCACCGGCGCGGCCACGGAATTCTCAGCCTTTTTGCGGATGTTCCGGGAATTGCCCAATATCGATGCCATCCTGTTGAACCCAACCCAGGAACCGGTGCCGGAGAATGCGGCAGCGCAGTACGCGGTGGCTTCCGCGCTGGCCCGCTGCGCCTCCGATACCAACTTCGACCGCATCTGCCTGTACCTGAATCGCCTCCCGACCGAGTTTCGGGTACTCTGTGTGCGTGACGCCACCCTCCGTGTGCCCGCCATTCGGTGTACCGCTGGCTACACCAAATGGGCCATCGAGAACCATCACGCCATTGCCTAGTGACGGTCTACACTACGCCGCTCGTCAGGACCAATCGCCGTGGGTGCCCGAGAGTCCCTGCGCTTCCTTTGCAGAATTTCGGCCGTCGGGCTTCAGCCGTCGGCGGACGGCCGCTCACGTATTCCATGTGTGTAGTCGTATTCGTCTCGATCCAAAAACTTCTCCCATGGATAGGGAGCACGTCCGAGCTGTGCGCGCATAACGTTCCACGCCTTGAATGTCCCGATGTAGTGGTATTGAAACTGTTCCTCAGTCACGCCAGCCATCCAACGCAAACAGTCGAACTGAATGCAATCGTCATAGTCCGGACCCAGACCCAGGTCATTCTTTTTTTCTAGATAGTTAACTTCAGACCGGACATCCAGCCGCAGTTTCCCGCTCGGCTCCACTGGAATGATTCGCAGCGCGTCCTTATCCAACAGTGGCTCGAGAGCTGGATGCAATAGGATTCGCAGTCCAGGGACTCCGCTGCGCTCGGTTTCGTAGGCACGAACGACCCCAGTTCCCAGGAACTGCGACATGTGAAAGGACACGCGAGCGGACGAGTCCGTGAGAAATCGCAACATACGGTAAGAGCCACGTGCAAGGCCCATACGGACGGGCACCTCGCTTGTGACCAAGTCGAACATAAGGGTACGCGCGATATGGACGGCATTCTCGATGCCGTCCGTTCGAAGGAACGCTGAGTCGGAAAACACTATTGCAGTGCCTGCTCCCAGTTCCTGGAGGCGCACACGAGCTTGATTGAGGCAACGATGAAAATTGACAAATCGGTGCCCAAGCAAGCTCTCCGAAGGAGATGGGGAATATAGTTCAACGTTGGTAAAAATTGGGCTGAGCTGGTTGAGCTGGTCACCTTCCTTTTCGACAAGAGCCGCAAAGCCGAGCATGTCTACAAATAGAATGAACGTCGCCTCGAATGGTTCTGCCATCGGACACTTGATATCAGTAGAAGTGCTTTAAGTCTACCACCTCTCATCATGCTGATTTGGCAAATTCTTACACAATACTCACTGACGCGGTTGAGACCTACTTTCCCTTGAGCGTTGCCTGGCAGCGTCCGCCCTGCGACATCCACTCAGTTTGGAGTCGGCAAGACGTATTAGTAATGGGAGTCGGATTGTTCTGGTTAACTTTCGGTTTGTCGGTGTACCTTCCCTACAGCATCGCCAATATTACGGTCGCAGAGACTTGAGCAAACGGTGTTGCCAACAACTAAAGTTCCGGTGGAGTCGGCGGCATCGCTCATTGAGGCTAGGCAACTGACTTAACGGATAAACCAACGTCCACCAACGCGGTTTTTATGCGTTCCGAGACCAGACTGTCTGTCATGACCGCAAAGATAACGGTCGGATCGACTCCAATCTGATGCAACAGCAACGCGTGAAAAAGGTGATCTAGCGCCTCTGCCAACCGGGAAATCTGCAAGTGGAAGAAATCGTAATCCACGTTCTCCCGTGGACCGCCAGCGTGTGAGATGTCGTTTCGCCTATCCGCGCACGCTTTTGCGAACTTTTCGATCTCCCCTCGGCCGAAGGTGAAGGGGAGTTTGCGCAGGCATTCCAGAATGCGAACCTCCAGCGACGGTTCGTGCGCGTGCGCCAGTTTCTTGCTGAGCCATTTTTGATCGTCGCTATCATTTGTCAACAAACTGAGGATGCGCTCCACCCGTTTTCGGTCCGTGACGACGCGCTCCGATGCCTCTGATTCAGCGAGCCACTTGCGATGCAAGGCTTCGACGCCCCAAACCAAGTTCACGAACCGATGTTCAGAGTAGTGGTGCGGATTTCGCAGCGAGGAAATATACAGGTAGTAGCCCGCCCCGTATGATTCGCTCCCTACTAGCCAATTTTTGAGGATCTCCCCGAACCCGTCTCTGACGCGGTCGAATGGCACCCACACCGAATATCGGTTGATGGGCTGTGGAAACGGCGCGCCACGGTAGAAATACAACGTGTTCCAGGCATCATACGGCTCTTCCTTACCCACCAAAATGGGCGCCGCGAAACGGCTGTATGTGCCAATCAGCAATCCCAGGAGCTCTTCAAGCTTCAAATAAGTATAGCGCAGGCTAGCCGCATCGCGGGGGGAGTCAGGTCTGAAGACTAAATAATAGTGCTGCCTGAATTGAGCCTCATTCGTAGGGTGGTTCCAGAGGGGAAGGATGGGTGCTCCCGTTGTGATTGACTCGACCGAGATGGTCCCCCCAAGGGAAGGATATTGGAGTTGCCACTCCCTGTATGAGACCCGAACATGAACCTCGTCACTCTCGGAATGTTCTCGGTCCACGACGATGCTCTGTAACCCAAGCCAGTCCTCGAAGCCGGCCAACTCTATGCGAAGCTCAATGAAATTATCTCGCCCGTAAGTCTCTGGAAATGGGCTCTCTCGGTGAACACATAGCTCAGCACCGAATCGCTGCTGTTGTGGCGATTCATCGGGGAATGAGAAGTCTGTGCGCTCGAGGCCCTCGAGCAAGACATACTTACCGCTAGAGGTTAGGCGACCCGCAATTCGCCTCATTTCGGGGAAGGTTCGGGGCTTTGACCAGTCTTGGTATTCGTCCTTCAGACACAGAGAGCCATCAGCCTCAAGTGTGATCTGACCGTCGTCTGTAATGGTCAAGAGGGCCGGAACGGAGGTTTCTTTTGAGTTCGTCGGGAGCTTCGGTTCGTTAAACCACCAGAAGAAGCCGCGTTCTTTTAGTATTTCCGCCATGAGTGGAATCAGTTTTACCGGCGCCTCGCGTTGCTATTTCCCAGTTTGGAATAGTGTCCAAGTTCGTTGAATTTCATCGCCAGCGACGAGCTTGAAGGAACTCTTGCCGCCAGTGATCGACATCTCCATGCTTCTTTCAATCGCCGCGATCGTGATATTCTTCCTTAGCTCTCGGAAACATTCCGTGTTCGACTCGATGATTGCAGCGGCTTCAGTCAGATACGTTTCGATTGATTCCCCTCCACGTTCGGAGATTTTCTCTCGGTCATCATTGCAACCGCCGGAGTCATAGTTGCCTAAACCAAATTTCTCGCCCGCGATCCCACCAGCGAGAAAGATGAAGCGTTCCCTGTCGGTCCGGTCGTCGGCATCGAGTTCGCACATGGTGCGGAAGCGACCTTCGAATGCCTCAATTCCGTCAACGCGAAAGCCGAAAAATAGCGCGACAACCGCATGGCCGGCTTCGTGGCAGCTTGGACGTTTGAGATCCAATATTAGGTTCTCCCATTTCTGACTAAGTGTGCCTCTCATTCTACCAGACGTTCTTGGTCAACCACACGTCAAAAGCAGCTCTGCAACACCGTGAGACCGGCACCCCGTACCAGTCTCGCACTTCCCAATTGTTGCTGGCGCCACCGCTATTCAGAAACCGAGACCCTTTCGGTCAGCCCATCTGCTTGATTGTCTTAGAGACGATACGGGAACGGTTATATGGAAACGCCTTGGCAGACTCGGGCGCCTTTGTGCCAGGAGGGAAGGGTCTGGCGAAATGTAGGTGGCGTCGAGCTTACTCCTGATATGTCAGCTAGACTGACACCTGAGTCGGTCCCAAAAAGCGGATAGTGGAGAGTGCAAAGCGAGATCCCGGATGGGTCGTCGGCCACTCGGCAGTTGGCCTATTATTCCTGCCTTGTCACCCAGCGTTTGCAGCTGATTGGGCGGGCTTAGTCCAGGATTCTGCACTTCATTATGACTGCCGGAATTGTGAACAATCGGCACGAAGGCAACCACCATCACATCTTTAATCCACTTATGAAACCCCGCCTTTCGCAAGAATCGAGAACGTCTGTTTCTGGATTCCTGTACTTGCAGAATACTCCCCGATAAAGGAGACAAATGCCATGAACTCGATCTCGGTCGCAGAACCGTCGCTGTGTTCCCGAGCCATGCTGTGCTCGCTTTCGATCAGCATGTGGTCGGCGCGGAAACACGACCGCGAAGCATCCGAGGAAATTGCGCAGCGCCACGGTGCGCAGCCCGATGCCGGCCGGTATCACAAGGTGCTTCTCCCCAAGGCAGCCCTCGCCGAGGTCCAAAAGATCGTGAGCGAGGCCCGTCAGGATCACTACTTCATGACCCTGCCCTGGGACGATAACGGCTATCGCGTGCTCCCAGCCGCAGCGTATATGGACCACACGGAGAGAATGCGGCAGCTATCGAACCAGTTCACACCAGCCATCGATACCTTGACCCAGCAGTTCGGACTGCTTGTGGAGGAGGCCAGGGTACGACTGGGCGGTCTGTTCCGTTCGGAGGATTATCCGGCTCCCGAAGAACTCCGTTCCAAGTTCTCTTTCGAAACCAAAGTGATGCCTCTGCCGGATGCAGGCGACTTCCGAGTCACACTGGGCGACGAGGAGAAAGAGCGAATCAAGCGTCAGATCACCGCCGCCGTCGAGGCATCGCTTCAGGTCGCGAGTCGTGAGCTTTGGCAGCGGCTGTACGAGGCTGTCAGTCACCTGGCCGAACGCCTCCAAGCCTACAAAGTGACGGGGGAGGGGGTTGAACATCCCTTCCGCGATTCCGTCGTCACAAACCTGGTGAAACTCGTCGATGTTTTGCCCAAGCTGAACGTCACGGGAGACCCGGAACTGGAACGGCTAGCTGCCCAGGTGCGCGCCTCACTGCTAGTCGATCCCCAAGAGCTGCGGAAGTCGGAGTCGGTTCGTAGCGAGACCGCGAAGGCAGCCACAGCGATTTGCGACCGCATGGCCGCGTATATGGCTGGCTATTCGGTCCCTGCGCCAGACGAAGGGAGGGCGGCGTGAAGCCTTCTCACACCACCCCGGCACAAAAGCTAACTCGGGCACGCGTTCAGCTCCTGTTGAAGCAGCCTTTCTTTGGCACGCTCAGCTTGAGGCTGAAACTGATACCCGGAACTCTGCCAACGATGGCGACTGACGGCTCGCGGATTGTCTATAACCCAGCCTTCGTGGATGAACTCAAGCCAGCAGAACTCGAGGGAACGCTCGCCCACGAAGTCCTGCACTGCGCGCTGGGGCACCAGTGCCGCCGCGGCGAACGCGATCCGGAGCTTTGGAATGAAGCCGCGGACTTCGCCATCAACCCTATTCTGATCGGAAACGGTTTCGTGCTGCCCGCTGGGGCGCTGATCGATCCTTCGTTCAACAACTTGAGCGCCGAAGAAATCTATGCCCGGTTGCTACGGAGAACAAGCGAGGGGAACGGAGCAGCGAAGCCGCCGCAGCAGCAGACGAATGCCGGCGGTGGGATGGCTACGGGTCCGCAAGGGACAGACGGCACTGCGCCCTCCAATCCGAAGCCAGACGCCTCTCACCAGCCAATTTCAGACCAGCGCGGGCGGACGACGGGTGAAGCCGCGCGGCCTGCATCGATGCGGCCCGGAGGGTTCGGCGAGGTCCAGGACGCGACCGATGAGCACGGTCATACGGCTTCACCCGCCGAGAAGCGTCGCCAGGAGCACGAGTGGGGCGTCGCCGCGGAGCAGGCCCAGCGGTCGGCCAAGGCGTGGGGACACGAACCTGCCGGGATCGAGAGGCCGCTTAGCGAAAGCCGCCAATCCATGCAGGATTGGCGCGCGATCCTGCGTGATTTTGTGGCCGCCACTACGCCCTCTGATTATCGCTGGACCCCACCCAATCGGAGGTACATCGCATCGGGCCTGTACTTGCCCTCAATCGAGCGCCGGGGATTGGGCGAGATCGTGATTGCGGTGGACACCTCCGGCTCGATCGGAAGACTCGAGCTGGAACAATTTGCTGGTGAAATCTCGGCCATCTCCGAGGAGGCGCAGCCGGAAGCCATACACGTGGTGTATTGCGATGCAGCAGTTCAGTCCGCTCAAGAGTTCAGAGCGTCGGAACCGGTGCAACTCGAACCCAAAGGCGGTGGAGGCACAGACTTCTGCCCGGTTTTCGAGTGGGTCACTGAAAAGGACCTCGCGCCGGCCTGCCTTATCTATCTCACCGATTTGTGTTGTGATTCGTATCCGGAGGCGCCGGAATATCCGGTGCTTTGGGTAACCGATTCCCGTCGAACTGCGCGTTTCGGGGATACGGTCCGGATTGACCTTGAATAAAGCAATGTGCCTTGAACGATCCCGCCGCGAGTGTTTTCATTCCGAACTCGTCATCATAGTCATCCTGCCATTGCCATAGCACAACCCGCCTGAGAAGAACCTCCCCAAAGGCCGGAAACGTGGATGGAGCGCGGAGCCACAGCCTCCACGCTGCCGTTGAAGTATTGCCTGCGGACATCAGCAACGTAGCCCAAGGTCGAAAGGCGCTGACCTTTATGGGTCTATTCCAGAGTGACGAAGGGTTCTATGGCAACTCAATCCGGTCCTACTTTTCAGCAACTGAGCAGCTTGACGGCAGTGGCCAATCTTCGCCCTCGCTCGCCGGCGCGACCGCGCCGACCCCTGACTCCTCCGATTTTGCGTCCCAGGAGAAGGCACGAGGGAAAGGCCCTCCAAGACAGGGAGAAGCTGTTGGTTGATATGCTTCCCTTGGTAAAGCGCGTGGCTCTGAAGATCCGCAAACGCCTGCCTGCCCGTGTGGAGCTGGATGACCTGTTCTCAGACGGCGTGCTGGGACTGGTCGATGCGGTCACCAAGTTTGACGCGAGCAAGCGGGTGAGGTTGGAGACCTACGCACGGCACCGGATTCGCGGAAGCATTTTGGACGGTCTCCGTGCCGCCGATCCGGCCTCCCGGGACTTACGACGCAAGAACCAAAGAATCCAAAAGCTCTATCACGAACTGGAGGTCAAGCTCGGTCGTCCGGTCACTGACGAGGAGATGGCCGCGGCGCAGGAAATGAATCTGGCGCAATGGCACAGGGCGCTCGACGAGGTTCAGAGCGTGGGATTCGACTTCAGCGCGCGCACTCTTTCGGCGGGCCCGACCTCCAGGTCGGTCAGCCGACAGATTGAGCCAGCGTTTCTTCCGGGTGACGATCCCGATCCCTTTGATTTCTGCTACCGTCGTGAGCAGTGTGAGATTCTAGGTCGCGCGCTTTCCAGCCTGAAGGAGCGTGAAAGACAAATCATTACCCTCCACTATTATCAGCAGGAGTTGCCTATGAAACAGATTGCCGACTGTATGAAGGTGGACGCATCGCGGGTCTCCCAGCTCCATGCGGCGGCCTTGGTCCGACTAAAGGCGAATATGGATTCCCTGCTACACCCAGGCCAAGCCGAATTCTCAGAAACCGCCACTCCGTCGACCGGGGCGGGCGCTGGGGCCTAACGCAAGTTCGTCAGTGCGTCCCAAGAGCGTAGATCGCCATTGGGCGGCGCAGCCGTCGATGCGCCCATGTCCGTAACCAAAGAGAGACCATGTCAGTTGCCACTTTTTTTTCACGGGTCGACGCTTGTGAGAACCGCGTCTAGACTCGCGTGGGTGCCCGACGCCCGAAGCTGCACACGGCTAACAACAACTACCTCTGGGCCCATCCGCAAGAGGAAAGGGGCCGGGTCTTATAGGATGTGGCACGTTCGCTGGCAACGGTGAGGCGTTTCTAATCTGGCGGATCTCCTTGCGAAGCCTTTACTTCGCAGTTTTCTACAGCGAAACACGACCGACACACCGCCGCCCGCGGTCACGGGTCCTCATTGGCACCAGGTGATTTTGGTCGTCTCCGGCAGCAACGTTGTGGTTGCATCGAATTCGTTTCGACGTGCCGCGTGCGAATCGCGCGGGGTGTCTGTGGCGTCTGCCCAATAGACCCACAAATCCCACGTTTCCAATTACTTCCCCAAATAACCAACTTACGTACAGGGATTCTGGACTGGGCCGTTTGACAGGTAGAACAGCTTGTTCTATGTAGATGACAGGGGATTACGCGCAACAAGCCTCTGTAGGCCCAGCACTGGTTTCACTAAATCGAAACAACTCGTACCGGCAGTGTAAGTGGAGGCGAAACTCTCCGTTGCAGAACTAAGCTCGTCTGGACCACAGCGCCGGTCGAACAGAACGGTTGGTGTCTTAGTGCCGACAAAGGCTTGGCGAGCTTTTGACAGTTGGTGTGGAAGGTGAACATGGGAAATTTGAGCACACTTGAAGAACGGCAAACCGAAATGCGGGAGAGACAAACGACCCTGCAGCCCTCGGTGTTGTCTTTGATGCCTCACGGCGAGCGGCATTACAGCGTCAGTGAAGTGGCAAAGCTTTGGAGCTTGAGTCGGGATTCTGTGCGGCGCCTCTTTCGCCGAGAGCGGGGCGTTTTGGTGATCGGGAACAGGTATGCGACCCTCCGCATACCAGAGTCCGTATTGGAGCGGGTCCATCGGAGGCTGAGTAATACTAACGATCTACAAAATGCGCGGGCCTACATGTCCCGACAAGGGCAGGCGGTATCGGACGGGAAACATTAGAGGTGTGGAAGAAGTTTGGTGGTCGTGGGCACATGCGAGGCACCAAGTAGGCCGGTCAAGAAGGCCCACATGAAACGCAGAACAAACGCAGGAGTTTCGAATGCTCATCCTTTGGCGACGCCATGTCAAAGATTGTCCACACCGAGAAAAGGGGCGCGAGTACCTCAAGTGCCAGTGTCCAATCTGGATGGACTGGCGTACCGACGGCCCACGCATACGACGCCCCGTGGGCACTCGTAACTGGCAGGTTGCCCAACGAAAGGCCCGGGAGTGGGAAGCTCAGGGGTTCGCTGGTGGGGGCAAGACAACTACCATTCAGGAAGCGACGGAAAAGTTCATTGAAGACGCCAAAGCTCGAAATCTCCGCGAGGCCACCCTGTACAAGTACGATCTTCTTTTCCGGCAACTGAAAGCGTTCGCAGACGAGCACGGTTTGGTATTCATCTCGGACTTCAATCTTGATTGGGCAAGGAACTTTCGCGCCACCTGGCTTAATAAGAACCTAGCCGCGAAGAAAAAACTCGAGCATCTGCGGGCTTTCTTTCGGTTTGCGTACGAGAGCAACTGGATGGACTCAAACCCCGCAGCGAAACTCAAACCACCAATGATCACGGAATCTCCGACACTGCCGTTTAGCAAGGAGGAGATGGGCCGCGTTCTAGAAGCGTGCAACGAATATCCGGACAAACGCAACGCCGTTCGACTGCGTGCGCTCGTGCTTCTTCTGCGCTACAGCGGGCTCCGCTTCACTGATGCTGCTAAGCTCTCCCGTGATCGCATCACAGGAGACAATCTCTTGCTCTATACGGCAAAAACCGGCACGCCGGTCAACTGCCCTCTTCCCCCTGTCCTAATCGATGCGCTCGCAGCAATCCCCGAGGATGGCCCATACTACTTCTGGACAGGGAAATCCGCGACCAAAGGCTTAGCCGGCAGTATTTGGTGGCGACCGCTGCACCGGCTCTTCGCCCTGGCCAAAGTGCCGAACGGTCACGCGCACCGATTTCGCGACACATTTGCGGTCGAGTTGCTGCTCGCTGGTGTGCCCATAGATCGTGTATCTGTATTACTTGGCCACAAGAGTGTGCGAATTACCGAGAGGCATTATGCCCCGTGGGTCCGCTCCAGACAGGAGCAGCTTGAAGCAGATGTGCGTAGGACATGGGACGTGGCCATTCGGCGGCGGGCACGCCTAGGGCACACGCGGGAAAAGCGGGTTGTATCTCATTGAATCTAAAAGGCGGAAATTGGTGCTGGAGGGGGGAGTTGAACCCCCATGCCGGGTGACCGGCGGCAGATTTTGAGTCTGCTGCGTCTGCCAATTCCGCCACTCCAGCCTGCGTCCAAACAAAAGGTTAGCATAGCGCCGAACTTGCCTCAAGGCGCTTTTCGATTACTTTAAGGGCATGATTCCAAAAAGCAGGCAGTAAGGCGTAGGCAGTGGCGAGGAAGCAATTCAAAATTCAAAATTGCTCCAGCCCCCAGTTCCTAGCCCACATTTTTCACCGTCCTGTTAGAAGATATGCACTCTCACCGTCAGATATTTCTTGGGGTTCTTCTTGAATTCCGTGAGGAAATCTCTTAAGGATTCTGAACTCTGGCTCAGATTGTTATAGAGCGTCGTGTCCGTAGAAAGCTTTCCCAGCGTGCCCTGGCCTTGGTCCATTCGTGTTGAAACGGCATTGAGATGGTCGAATGTTTCGTTCAGGCGGTTATAGAGCTGGGGATCCTTCGCCAGCTTTCCCAGCGTGCCCTGGCCCTGACTGATGTTATCGACGAGCGAGTTAGCCTGGGTCACCAGGTGGTCCAGGTTATTGTACACCGAGGGGTCAGAGATAAATTTGGCAAGACTTCCCGGGCCGTGTTGCATGTCGTCGATCGCCTTATTCAGGCGGTCAATGGTGGCGACGGTGTTGTTGTACAGGGTCTCATCGGCCATGAGTTTGCCGAGCGTTCCCTGGCCCTGATCGACGCGGGTAACCATCCGGTCGACGGTGTCGGCTGTCTTATTCAGGCGGTTGTAGAGGGTCTGATCGTAGATGAGCTTTCCCGCCGAGCCTTTTCCCGACTGGATCTGGCCCGAGATGTCGTTGAGTTTGGCGCTCAACACGCGCAGGTTGATGAAAACGTCATTGGCGTTTTGAACTACCCTTTTGACATCCGCTTCCTCGGAGGTTATCAGCACGCCGCCATCGGCAATCACTTCCTGGCCAGGACTTCCGCGCGTAATATTCACGTAGCTGTCGCCCAGCAGTCCGACGGTCTCAATGCTTGCCCTCGAGTCGGCGCGGATTTCGTGTTGGTAGGCGCGCGCTACGCGCATCACAATCTCCACGGCGCGCGCGCGCTCAGGGTAGGGTGAGATTTCTATCCGTTCCACGCTGCCCACGGCGACTCCGGCCAGGCTGACCTGGGCGCCTTGGCGCAGTCCTGCGGCCTCGGTGACGTAGGCTTTCAGCTTATATCGCCTTCTGAAGAATCCCTCCTGCCCGCTAATGAAGAATATACCTAATGCGAAGATTGCCAGGCCGATGATCACCATTGTACCGACACGCAGTTGGGTCCACTTTAGTCGCTGCTGTTGAGGCATGGTTTGTCTCCTTCGAGGGAAGTCACCCTTCTATTGTAGACCAAGTTGCTGGCAGAATCGCCCTCAGGCGAGATACTTGAGCAGGTAGGGATCATGCGTGCCGGCCAATTCCTGTGGAGTTCCCTGAAAGTAAACCGCGCCATCCCGCAACAGCAGGAAACGAGTAAGGGCTGTAGAGCCTCCGTGGTTCACGCCGCCAGCGGGGACCAGCGCCTGTTTTCGCTCCGAAAAGACGTAGTTTGCGAGCACATAAGCATCCTGGAGGCGGTGCGTGACTACCAGCGATGTCACGCCTTGCACGTCGCGCAACTGCGCAATGTGCATGTTAATGGTGTGGCTGGTGACCGGATCAAGTCCAGCGGTGGGAGAATCATAAAGCATGATCGCGGGCCCGCTGATGATGGCGCGGGCGATGGAAACACGCCGGCGCATTCCGCCGGAAAGTTCCGACGGCATCTTATCGATGGCCTGCTCCATCTCCACAAGCCGCAGTACTTCCCGGACTCTCCGCTCGATCTCTTCTTCCTGGATGACTCCCTCTTCTCGTAAGCGGTAGGCGACATTCTCATACACCGAGAGCGAATCGAAGAGCGCTCCTTCCTGAAAAACAATGCCCATTCGCCTCCGAAATGTATCGAGCTGCTCCTCCGGAAGGGGCGAGAGATTCCGTCCTTCCACCAGCACCTGGCCTGAATCCGGTTTGATAAGGCCAAGGATCAGCTTGAGGAGCACGGATTTTCCTGTCCCCGTGACGCCGAGGAGGAACAGCGTCTCGCCCTGGTCCACGTGGAAGGATATGCCGGAGAGAACTTGCTTCTCATCGAAGGCCAGCGAGACCTCGCGAAGTTCGATGACAGGCGGATTGCCCATAGCTTGGAATCAACGTTGGCAGTCTCGGGTCGGGGTCCAGTCACCGGCGGGAGCTGCGACAGGTTTGCATAACGACTGCAACCTTGATGTTAGCATGATCGCGCGGAGAGCCCTCAAAAGAATCGGATGGCGATCAGGAATTTCGTGATAAAAAAGTCAAGCACAAGAACCAGGACCGAGGCCACAACCATGGCCTGCGTCGTCGAACGCCCCACGCCTTCCGTGCCACCCGTGGTGTTCAACCCGTAGTAACAACCCACCATGGCGATGACGACCGCAAAGACAAAGGGTTTGATCATGCCCTGGGTGACGTCCTGATAGGTGAGTGACTGTTGCACGGAATTCCAATACTCCCTGCTACTCAGGTGGACCGTGGAGTAGCTTATGAAAAACCCTCCCAGCATCCCGAAGAAGTCTGCGAGAATGGTCAGAACCGGCAATGTCGCCAAGGTTGCAAATAGGCGCGGCAAGACCAGTTTTCGGATGGGATCGGTGCCGAAGGCGCGCATGGCGTCGATCTGCTCGCTGACCAGCATCGATCCGAGTTCGGAAGCAATGCCGGAACTGATGCGCCCCGCGACCATAAGTGCCGTCAGGACAGGGCCTAGCTCTCGGACGACAGACAGCGCAACCATTTCTCCAAGCAGGCCGACCTCACCGAAGGTGCTCAGGGTCCGGTAACCTTGCAGGGCCAGCACGCCCCCGGTGAAAAAACCCGTCAACAAGACGATCGGCAAGGAGCCAACGCCGATGACGTCCATTTGGAGCAATGTGTCGATGATGTAACGCGGCGGGGTGAAGGCGCGCCGCAGGGAACTAACCAGTAGGAAGCTGAAATCCTGGACCGCCAGCACCTTGCGCTTCACAAAACCCACTATCAACGTACCGATCATCATATTCCGTTAGACAATTCTCTCTCTATTCGTCGGTCTTAAGCCACTCTAGCCAGCGAAGTGTTTGAAGTCAAGCGGCTCGCAGGGCGGAACGCAACTGAGCGGAACCAGGCGACCCATTGCAGGAAGCGCCGGGGCCCGAAACCCTTGCTCCGCGCACTCTCTTCCACGACCCTTAGGGTAGGCAATTGGGTCGGAGGCCATGTCCGGGTTCCTCTTTGCGTGTCCTTTTCGCGCGGTCAGAAGTACAAAGACTTAGGAAAGTGTTTCGCAGGGAGCAGCCATTGGCCAAGCGGCGGGTGAAAAAGAAAATGAGGGGGAAGTCCCCTCCCCCCTCCAAGCGTCGGGTCTTGGGTCTATTTTCCGGACTCGCATCGGCAATCTTTGATCGTCCGGTGTGAGTCCATTTCTCTACTCAAGCACGCGGCATTCCAATATGGTTCGGAACTTAGAGCCTTTAACCCTCACGCTAACTGGTTTAATTTCAGTGAGTCGCAGAGAGTGAGGGAGAAGACGCGGCCAAACACAGGCGCGGTTCACTACAATTTTCTATATTACGGATTCGAAATTCATATTTCTGCAAGCCCTGGCCACGCAGTCTCTGTTCGCAAATACCTGGAACGAACTATTCAAAACGTGCAGTGTAAGCGCTGCCACTTGGGCGCTGAAATCATTGCCATTGAAGCATTGGCATCCTGCCCCCACCTGCCGGGGCTCGCTAGGCGCCTACGCCGGCTTGCCGCGGGCGCCGCAGGTCTCGCTCGTGAAGGCTGTACCGCGAAACAATGGCGGTGGTGGCAAGGGTGCTCACACTGCCCCCGACCCGTTGGGGTGGGTTTCGAGCCTCGAGGACCATAGGCGAGATATCCATGCCACGCGTAGCAGGGGTGCGGGCGCTGAGGTGTTCATCCCGCCGGAGACCATTGACAAAGGTATTGATTCTCGCACAACTCGCCCGGAGAATTTCCGCGCTGGCAACAACCCATGCTAAACTTTACATTCTCGCGACCGCATGGTTCGGGTCGGGCATTGAATCAAATCTGGAGGATTGGTTCGACTACCTGTTGCAGGGGTTCCCGATTTGAGCGGTCTCGCGAGCTTTAAAACACTCCGATGATTGATATTCATAGTCACCCTTTGTGGGAAGTCGATGACGGCGCTAGGACCTTTGAGGACGCTATTGCCATGTGCCAGATAGCGGCCAAGGACGGCACTACGCATCTTGTTGCCACACCGCATTGTAATTACACTTACCCTTTCAATCCGGACGTCAATCGCCAGAAGATTGCAGAACTTCAGTCGGCAGTGGGAGAAGCGCCCAAGCTCCTTTTGGGATGTGATTTTCACCTCTCCTACGACAACATTCAGAAGATTGTCGAGACTCCGTTGGATTTCACTATCAACGACAGCTCGTACCTGCTGGTCGAATTTCCTGACCAGTTCATTCCTGAGCAACTCGACCGCGTCTTTTATGAGATCCAGGTGGCTGGGCTGACCCCCATCATCACGCATCCGGAGCGCAATCCAGTTTTTGCGCGCAAGTCCGGGTTGCTATATCACTGGGTAACGCATGGATGTTTGGTTCAGGTCACAGCCCAGTCTTATACCGGCCGATTCGGCCGGCCGGCCCTTCGCTTGGCCGAAGGTTGGCTGGAGAGGAATCTCGTCCATTTCTTCGCCTCAGACGCCCACGACGTCAAATATCGCCCGCCTATGCTTTCGGAATGCTACCGCAAAGTGGCTGACTCAAGGGGGGACGAAACGGCGCAGAGGCTACTGAAGAAGAACCCGGAGGCCGTAATCAGAGGCATGCCATTGCCCCCCCACCCCCCACCCATCGCGTCAAGCAAACAAGGACCGAAGCGCGGCTGGTTTTCTTTCTTGACCGGTAGGTAGCGGATGGTATTGGGGAGATAGGAGCAGGAAGGCAGGCTCCAGGTAACAACGGACAACTTTTCGTGTTCGCACGCAGAATCCAAGTGCAATTATTGAGTCCACAGGGGCCGCGGGCTTGCCCCATTGCCTGGCTGGATAGTTTTTTTATGCGGAGTTTCACCGGACGCTCGGCTTTCGATGAGAGTCTTCCCGTAGCGGATGGCTTGATCGAGGTGGGCTTCGGCGTGGACCTGCAGGCTCTGAGAGTGGACCTTGAAGATTGGCTCACGCGAAAGTTTGGCGCCGGCAAGCAGGTTAACTTAGCTCTGACTGAGATCGGTAAGAAATTATATAGTGAATGGTGAATAGTAAATTGTAAACCGCGACTCACGCCCGCCATTTACTATTCACCATTTACTATTCACCATTCACCATTACTAATTACTTCTCCTGGCACCTGGAACCTGACACCTACGTCACTTTTACAGCGATCATTACTTTGTCGTCGAGGTGAGTCCCCCTGGCGGAGAACTTGGCTACGTCGGCGTTTACGGTGGTTACGATCTCTGCCGCGCTCTGGGTAATCGCGCCTCGAACACAATTGACAAGGCGCCCAGTCCCGTACTCCTCCTGCTGTTCATCCATCGACTCCGTGATGCCATCAGTACAGAGGACCAGCACATCCCCCGTCTGGAACTTGACTTGCCCGTGCTTGTACCGAACGTTGTCAAAAAGGCCGACGACCATGCCGCCTTCCGTAAGGTTCACAGCCTCCCCCTCAGTCCTGACAATGACCGGTGGAACGTGTCCGCAGTTGATATAGTCGATGGCTTGCCGTTGGATGTCAATCAGCCCCAGAAACATGGTGAGGTATTTGCCGCCGCGGGTTCCCGCCAGGATCATGTGATTCAGGGACTCCGCCAAGCCGCTAAGCGAGTGGAGATTCAGCACCAGCGCGCGGAGAGTCGCCTGGAGGTTGGACATGATCATGGCCGAGCTGATTCCTTTGCCCTCCACATCAGCCACGACCACAAGGAGGGAATCGGAGCCAAGAGTTAGGAAGTCGTAATAGTCACCTCCCACTTCGTAGCAGGGCTCGTTGGTCACGGCGATGTCAAAGCCCGGCACCAGAGGCGCCCCTTCGGGAAGGAGGCTGCGCTGGATGTCGCGAGCCAGCGCCATTTCGCGTTCCAGCCGCTCCTTCTCGAGCAGAGCGCGATGGAGTTGCGCGTTCTCCAGCGCCAGCGCCATGTGGTCCGAAAGCGTCAGCAGAAAGTCCACGTCCTCAGAGGTGAAGCCTCCACGCCTTTTATTAAGGAGTTGGAGGGCGGCGATGATCTTTCCGCTCTTGTTGCGGATGGGAAGGCAGAGAATGTTTCGGGTGCGGTAGCCTGTCTGCGCATCCACGTCGCGGTTGAATCTCGGGTCGGCATAAGCATCGGGGATGTTGAGGATTTCGCCGCTTTGGGCCACGTGGCCCGCAATGCCCCTACCGAGCGGCAAACGGATTTCCCGCTTCTCCAGTCCGTGGGCGATCAGCGACCAGATCTCTTGGGTCTTTTCATCCACCAAGAAAAGCGTGCCGCGCTCTGCGTCTGCCTGAGTCTTTGCCACTTCCAGGATGCGGCCCAGCAACTCGCCGAGGTCCAGTGTTGACGCGAGGGCCTTCGTTGCCTCCATGAGGAACTGGAGTTTGGAGAGCGTCTGCTGCTCCGAGGAACGCAACTCCGCGTCGCGCAAAGCTACAGAGGCAAACCAAGCGTGCAACTGAAAGACGACGAGCCTTGTGCCGGGGGGAGTCTTCGCACATGCCACCAGCAGCACGCCCTTGACCTTCGAATCCTCGACGAGTGGGTAGGCGGCCACAAAGCCGAGCTGATTTTCCTTCGCCCACACTGAGAGTTCGTCGCCTTGGGCCGCTTCTGCCTCGAGCATCTGCGGAAGTTGCTCCCGCACGGCCTTCCCGAGCAGGGAGTTCTTCGATGCTTCGTTAAAGCTGGGCGGCAGTTTCGGCAGGCCCGCGGAGGCGCCCAACTGGAGGTTGGACCCAGCTTCTCCTAGCTGCCAGAGGCTGGCACTCCCTACTCCGTACCGTTTGACCAACCGGTCCACTATCGCATCCATGACGGCCTGTGGTTCCAGGGGCGCGCCAAACTCCCGGCCAAGGTCTGCGATCTCCCGCCTCAGGTCAATAACGCTTGGCGCAGTTTTGGAGCTCTTCTTGGTTTGGGGGTCTGCTTTGATCACGGTGATTTCCCTGATTCGCTGCTTTGATTTGGATCGCCCTGAGTATATCCAGCCTTCCGGCAGGATGCAATTTGTTCTTGGTCGAAGGCGAGGGTAGTGTCCTAAATGTGTGTTGCCAGCTTCTATTTTCCAGTTTCCAGTCTCCGAATCGTACTTATTTGCACCTGTTTTTCGCTTTGATTGGGTTTTTTGGCATTGAAAAACCAGTTCGTTTTGAGCTTAAACCAGTTCGTTTTGGCATCCTTGAAAAGCTAAGTCGTTGATTTTAAACAACCTCTTCGGTTCGTTCCCTCTATTTAGTATCTTTTTTCTGTTTACTGCGCATTCTCCCCGCCGCCCGCCCCTCTCGGAACCCTTTTCCCGCTCCCCGGCCTGTTTCGCATTTGACATACTACAGTAGGCTATAACAATTCCGGCCTCGTGTCAAGACCAAAGTACAGGTGTCAGGTGTCGGGTTCCAGGCTGAAGGAGTTAGATGAGGGTTCTCTGCGGCTTGCGGTGACAAGGGCGATTGAAACGAAAAGTCGCAGAGTCTCTGGAGGGCGATAGTCTGGGCAAGCTGCTTGGGGGGATCGCAGACACGCCAAAAAAGGCACTTCTCCGCCACCCGCCCGAATTTGGCCGCCGGCAGTATAATCTAGGGCCGAGCGGCGCTCGGCCTCGGACGAATCGGGTCCAGCAAAACTCGAATGCCATTCGCCCTAACGAACAAGGCCGAACGCCGTTCGGCCCTACAAATCACATCCCCGCCATGCGCCCGCATTCACTGGCAGCGTGGGCGTCAGGATTCAAATCCGCAGTTACCAGCCGGATTCGAAAGCTGTGGAACGAACCGCACGCCGTCGTCTGGCAAGAGGATTATTTCGAACACGTCATTCGCGACGAGGATGAGCTGTTTAGAATTCGCAATTACATTCTCACCAACCCGGCTCGTTGGAAATTAGATCGCGAGAATCCCGAAGCGGGTCCCGACGCCGAAGATGAATGGCCGTGGAGCCCCGACGACCTTTCGTAGGGCCGAACTGGGTTCGGCCCCGGGTGCAACGTCGTCGGCCATGGACGTTCCGCCACCCACGCGCGTAGGGCCGAGCGGCGCTCGGCCTACGGCAAACCGGCATTTCGCGCTGGCATCTGGCACGCGGCCGTACCATCCGAGGTACGATCAAACGCGGTTTGGGCTACGGGTGGTGGTCCGTGCCACTTGCTTGACCCGGTGCGGGCCGGTCTGGTCAGGCGCCCGGAAGATTGGCGATGGTCAAGCAACAACGAATACGCCGGCACGAGCGCCAACGAACAAAGCGAACGCTGCGGTTCGATCGTCGACCGCGTGGGAATGCCCTCCGACGCGCGCGCACGAATTTGATCGCTCCATCAGGGGGCCGAAAAGACGCGGACCACAAAACCGGCGGTCCGCGCTACCCGCTCTACGAATCCACACAAGAGGAAACCCGCTACAGTCCAGCCGTTTGCGTCAGTGCTGTGGCAAGGGTTATCGAAGGCAAGCCTGACATGAAGCACGTATCGACCAGCTATGTCGAACGTCAGAACCTTACGATGAGAATGGGAATGCGTCGCTTCACACGACTAACCAACGCATTCTCAAAGAAAGTTGAGAACCTGCGGATTCCGGGGCAAGGTGGGCACGATTCCGAAATCATCCCGGGCAGCATTCCGAAATGAACTCGGGCACGATTCCGGGATGAAGCCGGGCGCGGATTCCGATTTCAAGCCGGTCACTTTTTGGC
>Ga0208455_1000282_pt1 | contig 27166 bp, 28 predicted proteins | sample June2015DPH_4_50_FD_184690 | JGI IMG/M metagenome (GOLD analysis project Ga0208455, IMG submission 184690) | Peatland microbial communities from SPRUCE experiment site at the Marcell Experimental Forest, Minnesota, USA - June2015DPH_4_40... | ecosystem: Environmental > Terrestrial > Soil >... | reverse complement strand
CTTCCTCGCCGAGCACGAACGCGGCTGTACGTCCGAGAAAATGTGCTGCAACGACTGCTCCGCCCGCCGCCAGCGGGTGGATGCGATCGACGACGGAGACGGTGTCGCTGCGGGTGTCGGTCATGGGTGCTCACCTCTCCCCGCACACAGGGAGAGGTTTTTTACGCGACGCAGCTCTCAAATTCCTGCCGGATTTTCTCTTCCGGCAGATTGCGGCCGATAAAGATGATGCGGCTGTCGCGCTTCTCGCCCTTGTTCCATGGCCGCTGGTGGTCGCCGTCGAGGATCATGTGCACGCCCTGGAAGACGAAGCGCTCATCGTCGTCCTTGAAGGCGAGGATGCCTTTGCAGCGCAGGATATTCGGGCCTTCCTTCTGTACCAGCTCCTGTACCCAGGGAAAGAATTTGTCGGGGTCTAGCGGCTTGTCGGTCCGCAGCGAGACCGATTGCATCTCCTCGTCGTGGTAATGCTTGAGACCGCCGCGATGGTCGTGGTCGTGGTCATGGTCGTGGTCATGGTCATGGTCATGGTCATGGTCATGGTCATGGTCGTGATCGTGCCCGTCGCCTTCGAGGAACTCCGGCTCGATGTCGAGGATACGGTCGAGGTCGAAGGCGTTGCGGCCCAAAACCTCGCTGAGCGGGATTTGGGCGCGCTCGGTCTTGTGCACCTTGGCGTAGGGGTTGATGCCGCGGATGCGCGCCTCGACTTCGTCTAGCTCTTCAGCCGAAACCAGATCGGTCTTGTTGATCAGGATAACGTCGGCGAACGCGATCTGATTCTTCGCTTCCGGAGCGTCCTTGAGACGGTCGTTGAGCCACTTGGCATCGGCGACGGTGACCACGGCGTCGAGCTTGGTCCTGCGGCCGACATTCTCGTCGACGAAAAAGGTCTGCGCCACCGGAGCTGGGTCGGCGAGCCCGGTGGTCTCGACGATGATGGCGTCGAACCTGCCCTTCCGCCGCATCAGCCCGTCGAGGATGCGCACGAGGTCGCCGCGCACGGTGCAGCAGATGCAGCCGTTGTTCATCTCGAAGACTTCCTCGTCGGCGCCGATGACGAGATCGTTGTCGATACCGATCTCGCCGAATTCGTTGACGATGACGGCGTACTTCTTGCCGTGCGGTTCCGAGAGGATGCGGTTGAGCAACGTGGTCTTGCCGGCGCCGAGATAGCCGGTCAACACGGTGACGGGGATTTTGTCGGACGAAAGCGGTGCGGACATGCGGGAACCTCCTGCGGCTATATAGGCGATCCCGCGCCGACCCAACACGCCAGAAAGCCGGTGGCGCCGTGGTTGGGGACAATGACATTGCGATCGAAATGTTATAATATTACATTGTGAGCCGCGCGGCTTTGATTTTTCAGGCGAAACAGCGATGGCGCTGCCATGAAGCTAGTCCTCGGGCTAACCACGGCCCTTCTCCTGACGCTTGCCGCGGCCGCACCTGCACCCGCAGCGGACGGCAAGATTGCGCTGGTGGCGGCGGAGAATTTCTACGGTAACGTGGCGCAGCAAATCGGCGGCGCCCGCGTTTCCGTCACCAGTATCTTGAACAGCCCGGACCAGGATCCGCATCTGTTCGAGGTCTCGCCTTCCGTCGTTCGCCAAATCGCCGCGGCCCGGATCGTCGTCTACAACGGTGCCGACTATGATCCTTGGATGAGGCAGTTGCTGAGAGTGACGCCCAAGTCCGGGCGCGTCGTGATCAACGCCGCCGATCTGGTGGACAAGCAAGCCGGTGACAACCCGCACATTTGGTACGATCCGGCGACCATGCCGGCAGTGGCGCGGGCGCTGGCTGCCGCGTTCACCGCGGCCGATCCGGCCCACAACGACGATTATGCGGCGCGGCTGAAAACCTTCCTGGCCTCGCTCGATCCGCTGAATGAAAAAATCGCAGCCATTCGCGGCAAGTATGCCGGCGTCGCCGTTACCGCCAGCGAACCGGTTTTCGGCTACATGGCGGCTGCACTGAAGCTGAAAATGCGCAACGAGAGATTTCAGCTTGCCGTCATGAACGATACCGAGCCGAGTGCCCGTGACGTCGCCGCATTCGAGCAGGATTTAACAACGCATCAGGTGCGGGTGTTGTTCTACAACAAGCAAGCTTCCGACAAGCTGGTCGGCCATCTCGTCGATCTGGCGCGTGCTTCCAACATCCCGGTGGTCGGCGTTACCGAGACCTGCCCGCCCGGCGTGTCGTACCAAGAATGGATGATGAGTGAGCTGGACGACACCGCAAAGGCGCTGGCCGGGCCCTCTTCATGAACGTCATTGAACTCGATCGGGCGACCATCGCAATCGGCGGCCGCAGCGTCCTCGTGGACGCGAGCTTCGCCATCAAGCGCGGCGAATTCATCGGGGTGCTAGGGCCGAACGGCGCCGGCAAGACGACGCTGATGCGCGCCATCCTCGGTCTGTTGCCGCCGAGCGCTGGAGAAATCCACGTTTTCGGCCGGGCGCCGCAGCGCGGCGATCGGAATATCGGTTACCTTCCGCAGGTGCGTACGGTGCTGCCGGACTTGCGCGTGCGGGGCTTCGATTTTATCGCCAGTTCCGTGCACGGCGAGCGCTGGGGGGTGCCCTCACTGTCGCGCGCCGACCGGATCATGATCGATAGGACGCTGACCGCGGCGGGCGCCGGCGATCTGGCCGCCCGTCCGCTGTCGGAAATGTCCGGCGGCGAGCGTCAGCGTCTGCTGTTGGCGCAAGCATTGCTCGGCGAACCACAGCTATTGCTGCTCGACGAGCCGCTGATCAGCCTGGATTATCGCTACCAGGAAGCGGTGGTCGACCTGGTCCGCCGCTTCACCCGCGAGCGCGACATCACGGTGCTGTTCAGCGCCCACGAGCTCAATCAGCTGATCGGCACCCTCGACCGTGTGCTCTACCTCGGTAATGGCCATGCCGCGCTCGGCACCGTGGCGGAGGTGGTCACGGCCCCGGTGCTGTCGCAGCTCTACGGCACGGATATCAACGTGGTTCACGCCGACGGGCATATCTTCGTGCTGTCGCGCGGCCGCGATGTCGAGCGCGCCGCGCATATGCATGACGAGGGTCATGACCACGACCATGATCACGGCCATGACCACCATGCTTGACTACGATTTCATGCGGAATGCGTTTGCCGCCGCCGGCGTGGCGGCCGTGGTGTCGGGGCTGGTGGGCTACTTCCTGGTGTTGCGCGGGCAGACTTTCGCCGGCCATGCGCTCTCCCATATCGGCTTTGCCGGAGCGACCGGGGCCATGCTGATCGGCGTGGCACCGGTGTGGGGACTGGTCGGCCTCACGGTCGCCGCCGGGATCGGCATGGGACTGCTCGGCGAGCGCATCAGCGGCCGCGACGTCGCTATCGGTGTGGTGCTGGCGCTGTCGTTGGGCTTTGGCCTGCTGTTTCTGCACTACTACACGGCGTTCGCTTCCCAGGCGACGGCGCTACTGTTCGGCAATGTACTCGCCGTCGACCGCGCTATGATCGGCACCCTGGTCGTGCTCGGCTTGGTCACGCTCGGCGGGCTTGCGGCGATCATGCGGCCGCTGATTTTCGCGAGCTTGCAGCCGGAACTGGCCGAGGCCAAGGGTGTGCCGCTGCGCTTTGTGTCTACCGCTTTCCTGACAGTCGTGGCCCTGGCCGTGTCCGAATGCGCCCAGATCGTCGGCATCCTTTTGGTCTTCAGCCTGATGGTGGGGCCGCCGGCGACGGCGCAGCGGCTGGTGACCGGCCTGTGGAGCGGCATGGCGCTCTCCGCGGTGCTCGCTCTGGCCGAGGCTTGGTGCGGTATTGCGATCGCCTACCACACCGATTGGCCGGTCAGCTTCTGCATCGCTTTGCTGAGCGCGTTGGGCTATTTCCTTAGCCGCGGCAGCTTTCTGCCGCGCCGGGAAGAAACAATATGAGCGAGCAAAAAGCCCGCGCCATATGCGTCGGCGAAGTGCTGATCGAATTGGCGCGCGGCGCTGACGGCAGGTTCGCGCTCTCGTGCGGCGGCGACACGTTCAATACCGCCGTCTATCTGGCGCGCGCCGGCGTCGACGTGGCTTTCGCCACCGCCGTGGGCGACGATCCCTATTCCGACAGCATCATGGCGCTCGCCGCCGCCGAAGGCATCTCCGGACATCTCGCTTTGCGCGTCCCCGGCCGGCTGCCGGGACTGTGCCTGGTCGAAAATGGTCCGGGCGGAGAGCGGAGCTTTCGCTACTGGCGCGAGGGGGCGCCGGCCCGCGACCTGTTCGAGCTTCCCGACTGGATGCAGATCGCCGACGCCCTGATGGCGGCGCGGCTGATCTACTTCTCCGGCATCACGTTATCGCTGTATTCGAATAACGGCCTCGGCCGCTTCCTCGCGCTGCTCGAAGCCGCGCGTCAACAGGGCGCCAAGGTGGCTTTCGACGGCAATTTCCGTCCGCGCGGCTGGAAGGGCGACCTCGCGCGCACGCGCACCGTCTTCATCGAAACGCTCAAGCGCGTCGATATCGCGTTGCCGACCTTCGATGACGAGGCCGTGCTCTGGGGTGATCCATCTCCGGAGACCACGGTCGCTCGGCTGCAAGCCTTCGGTATCGGCGAGATCGTCGTCAAGAACGGCCCCAACAGTGCGCTGGTCGCCGCGGCCGGCGGACAGGAATTCGTGCCGGTGCCGGAGGTCATGGTGCCGGTCGACACCACGGCCGCCGGCGACGGCTTCAACGCCGGCTATCTCGCCGCCCGGCTCGCCGGGGTGGACCCGGCGCAGGCGGCGAGCGCCGCGCATCGGCTCGCCGGCGATGTGATCCGGCACCACGGCGCCTTTGTGCCACGCGCCAACGCCGCGATGCATTGAGGCGGAGGACTGACGGACGGGTGACAGACGACGGAGAAAGATGGTAATCGGCGCAAGGAAGAAGGCAGACATCAGGGCGGGAGACGCTCACCTTCATCCGTCCCCGGTTCTCCGGCGTCCGTCCTCTGTCGTCCGTGGGAGGAGAAACACATGAAACGTCTCGCTATCGCGCTTGCCGCCATCCTCGCTGTTGCGCTCGGCCAGCCGGCGCTTGCCGCCGAGCCGATCATCATCAAATTCAGCCATGTCGTGGCGCCCGACGCGCCGAAGGGCAAGGCCGCCGTGCTGTTTAAGGAGCTTGCCGAGAAGTACACGAACGGCAAAGTCAAGGTCGAGCTCTATCCGAACTCGTCGCTCTATAAGGACAAGGAGGAGCTGGAGGCCTTGCAGCTCGGCTCGGTGCAACTGCTGGCGCCGTCGATCTCGAAATTCGGGCCGCTCGGCGTCAAGGAGTTCGACATTTTCGATCTGCCGTTCCTGATGAGCGACGATGCGCGCGCCCGCCAGATGATGGCGAGCCCGATGATGGCGGAATTCAATCACAAGCTCGAAGGCAAGGGCCTTTTGTCGCTCGCCTATTGGGACAACGGCGCCACGGTCTATACCGCAAACACGCCGCTGATCTGGCCGGATGACTTTCGCGGCCTGAAGCTGCGCATCCAGGGCGGCAAGGTGCAAGACGCCATAGCGCGCGAGCTCGGCGCGCTGCCGCAGATCTTGGCCTTCTCGCAAGTCTACCAATCCCTACAAACCGGCGTCGTCGACGGCGAGGACAATGTGCCGTCGAACATTCTGACGCAGAAATTCTACGAAGTGCAGAAACACCTGACCGTGTCGTTCCACAACCGGATCACTTACGGGCTCATCACCAGCAAGACCTTCTGGAATTCGCTGCCGGCGGACGTGCGGAAGGAACTCGACCGTGCGGTGACGGAGTCGACTGAATTCTTCAACACGACGGCGGCGAAGGACAACGCCGATGCTTTGGATAAGATCAAGGCATCGGGGAAGACCGAGATGCATATTTTAACAGATGCCGAAAAGAAGGCCTGGATCGCCAAGCTGATGCCGGTGCATACCGAGATGCAGGCTCGCTTCGGCAAGGACTTCATCGAACGAGTCTACAAGGCCTCGGGCTTTACGCCGCCGCAGTCCTAGGGCGATCAGTCGGGCAAGTGAGGGTTTCAGCTTGCGGGGACAGCTGCTGCTCGACCGCATCCTCGATCGGCTCGAAGAGTGGATCATCGCCTCGCTGATCGGCGCGGCGACGATCCTCACCTTCGTCGCCGTGGTCCACCGCTATGGGGCGAGCAATTCGGCGGTCTTAGCCCGATGGGCCGGCGTGCACGGCTTCGTTCTTCTCCAGCGCACGGCGGACGAGGTCTACACCTCGCTCGCGGCGATCAATCTGTCCTGGGCCCAGGAGCTCGCCACCTACATGTTCGTGTGGATGGCGAAGTTCGGCGCCGCGCTTGGCGTGCGCACGGGAATCCACGTCGGCGTCGACGTCTTCGTCAAGCGATTGTCGCCGGCGGCGCGCAAGCCGGTGATCGTATTCGCGCTATTGTGCGGCGCGCTGTTCACCGGCGTCATCGGCACGCTCGGCGCCGTCTACGTCTATGAGCTTGATCCGGACGAGGTCTCCCCGGAACTCGAATGGCCAAGCTGGATCATCTATCTCTGCATCCCGCTCGGCTCCTACCTGATGTGCTTTCGCTTCCTGCAGGTGATGTGGCGCTTCCTGCGCACCGGCTTGGTGCCGCACCAGGGGTACGGCCTTGATTACGAAGCGCCGCGCGATGCGCCGGCGCCGTTGAGCGGGGCGGCGGGATGATCGCCTTTTCGCACACCGCGAAACCCGCCGCGCCGCGGCCGCTCGGCGACGCGATCACCGCGACGCTGATCGTCGTCATCCCGATTGCGCTGGCGCTCGTCTGCTTCGCCGCCCGGCTGCACGTCATCGAGCTATCGCACACGGTGCGCGCCGAGCTGTTGTTCGCGCTGCTGCTTGCGCTGATGGCGTGCGGCATGCCGATTTCGATTGCGCTTGGCCTCTCGGTGCTCACGTATTTGTTCATCCTTTCGGATGTCGATCCGAAAATGGTCGGCCTGAAGCTGTTCACCAGCCTCGACCGCTTCGAGATCATGGCGATTCCGTTCTTCATCCTGGCCGGCAATTTTCTCACCACCGGCGGCGTCGCCCGCCGCATGATCGATTTCGCCGCGTCGCTGATCGGGCATTGGTATGGCGGTCTCGGATTGGCCGGCGTTATTGCTTGCGCGCTATTTGCGGCGATCTCCGGCTCTTCGGTCGCCACCGTCGTCGGCATCGGCTCCATCATCCTGCCGGCGCTGGTGCAGAACGGCTATCCGCGTCGGTTCGGCGCCGGCGTGATTGCGACATCGGGCGCGCTCGGCATCCTGTTCCCACCGTCGATCAATCTCGTCATCTTCGCGGTCGCGACCAGCGGCATGCAGCCGCGTGGACCGGACGGCGCCGTTGTCGACTCCGCCTCGGTTGGTCAGCTTTTCATGGCCGCGCTCATCCCCGGACTGATCCTCGCCACCATGCTCGGAGCGATGACCTGGTTTCGCGCCTGGCGCAATGACTATCCGCGCATGGCGCGGGCCAGTTGGGGCGCATGCTGGCGCGCCTTCCGCGAAAGTGTCTGGGGGCTGTTGCTTATCTTCCTGGTGCTTGGCGGCATCTATTCGGGCCTGTTTACGCCGACCGAAGCCGCTGCCGTGGCCGCCGTCTATGCCTTCGTCATCGCGGTCTTCGTCTACAAGGGACTGAAGCTCACCGAAGTGCCGGCGGTGCTGCTCAAGGCCGCGGCCATGAGCGCGATGATCCTCTACATCATCACCAATGCGGCGGTGTTCTCCTGGCTGCTGACATCGGAACAGATTCCGCAGTCCATGGCCGAATGGATGACCGACCAGGGGTTTGGCACGGTGGGCTTCCTGCTGGTCACCAACATCGTGCTGTTGGCCGCGGGCAACTTCATGGATCCGGCCGCGATCGTTCTCATCATGGCGCCGATCCTGTTTCCGATGGCGGCGGCACTGGGCGTCAACGCGGTTCACTTGGGGATCCTGATGGCCGTCAACATGGAAGTCGGGCTCTGCCATCCGCCCGTTGGGCTGAACCTCTATGTCGCCTCCGGCATCACCGGCATGGGTATCACCGAGCTGACGGTTGCTGTCCTGCCGTGGCTCGCCACCATGCTGATCTTCCTGGTGATGGTGACCTACATCCCGGCAATCTCGCTGTGGCTGCCGCATCTGTTGGGGATGCTCTGACGTCGCACCTTTCGCGCCTGCCGAAGCCGACTTTCGCAAAGTACATAGTGGGGCGCGTTAATGTCTCATTGCTCCTGCAGGAGCGCCGTTTACTTTCAATCGCACTGAATAGGAAGCATCGCGATGGCAGCGAACAAACTTCTGCAGCGTCTTGGCATCGAGCATCCGATCCTGCTCGCGCCGATGGCCGGCGCCGGCGGCACGCCGGAACTCGCCGCCGCCGTCTCGAATGCTGGCGGCTTGGGCGCATGGGGAGGCGCCTATGCCAAGCCCGAGGAAATCGCCGGCGCGATCCGCCGCATCCGGCAGCTCACGCAACGGCCTTTCAACATCAATCTGTTTGCCGGCGGGTATGAAACTCGCAAGATCGATCCGCAACCGATGCTCGCGATCGTCCGTGAAGCGCATGCCAGGCTCGGGTTGCCGCCGCCGCTATTGCCGCCGGTGCCGGCCGATCCGTTCGATGCGCAATTGGAGGCGGTGCTGGAAGAGCGCCCGCCGGTCTTCAGCTTTACCTTCGGCATGCCCTCTGCTGCGCAGATCGCCGCACTCAAGAAGCGCGGCATCGCGGTTACGGGCACGGCAACGACGGTGCAGGAGGCGCGCCAACTGCAACAAGCGGGGGTCGATGCGATCGCCGCCCAGGGCGCGGAAGCCGGCGCCCATCGCGGCAGCTTTGCTGCGCCGTTTGAAGACTCAATGATTCCGCTTGCGGTTCTCGTGCGCGAAATCTGCGCCAGCACTGCGCTCCCTGTCATTGCGTCCGGCGGCGTCATGGACGGACGCGACGTTGCCAAAGCGATGGCGCTGGGCGCCGCGGCCGTCCAACTTGGCACCGCCTTCCTGCCGTGTCCGGAATCGGGCGCTGCGCCGGCTTACAAGGGGGCGCTGCTCGAAGCCAAAGCCGACACCACGGTCATCACCCGCGCTTTCTCCGGGCGGCCCGCGCGTGGCCTCACAAATGCGTTCATCGCCATGGTGGCCGACAAAGAGGATTCGATTCTGCCGTTCCGCCAGCAGAACGATCTTACCCGGCCGATGCGCAACGCCGCAGGCCAGCAAGGGATCGCCGACTTTATCTCGCTGTGGGCCGGGCAGGGGGTCGCGCGTTCGCGCGCCATGCCGGCCGCCGATCTGGTGAAGACGTTAGTCGATGAGATGCTAGGCGCGGAAGTCGCTCGGCCGTAGCGCGATCGGCGTGCCGTGCGGGGTGCGGGCGCTGGCGCGGCGCCAAGCTTCGCGAGTGCGTGCCAACGTCTCCACGTCGACAAGGCCTTTGGCGGCGACCAGGCGCTCGAGCGCGGCCAGCCAGTGATGGTAATAGGTCTCGCCAGTGTCCGGATCGCCTTGGGCTTGTGCTTTTTTGATTTCCTCGCCGAGCGTGGTCGCCCATTCACTCGAGGAAAATACGCCGCGCTCTTGAAGCGACCGCGCGAGCGCAAAGGCTTGGGCTTCCCAGGGTTCGCGAAACACCGGGCCGTCGGTGCTCATCGTTGCGCCGCTTCCAGATACGGCTCGAAAGCCTCGATTGAGACCGTGAGCGTCGGGTCGGTCGTCTCGCCCCATAGTTCGCGGCCCTCGATCCGCACCGTGTAAAGCCATTGCGGGTTCTCGCCCGCGCCGAGCGCGGACGAATCGGGAAACACGTGACAGCCGCGTATCGCCTCGATCACGCCGACATGGCCGCGCGCGTAGCGCGGCAGCCGCGTATGCGTCGGCGGATGGATATTTTTCGCGCGCACACGGTCGCCAATCTTAAAGCGCGCGGGCGATTGCGCCTGGCGGGCGAAGGCACCGCGCGTCAGCGCGTTCGGCACCTCGTCGGCGGTGAGTTTACGCAGCGGCTTGCCGGCATGCCGCGCCAGTCCGTTCTTGATCTCGTCGACGTCGGCGAGCCCAAGCCCGGTGACGAGGTTCTCGATCTCCAAGGCCCATCGCTTGTAATAGGAGCTGGAGAGGTAGAGCTCCGGCGGCAACGCTTCGATGGCGGCCCGCATTTGATCGATGTTGTAAGCGCCCGCATACATCATGGCGCGCTGCATCGCGAGCGTGCGTCCTTCCCAGGCGGCATGGAAAACCGGCTCGTTCCTTTCAGGCTCCACTTTGCCGAAGCCGTGCATGCCGCCCATGTCGTGAATGCCGTCCATCACGCGATATCCTTCGGTCCTCTCGGCAAGCCGGTGCCGACCATGCAATCGCGGGTTACCAGCGCGGCAAGTTTTTCCTCGCTCCAGCCTTCGGTGCCGGCCGGCCGCATCGGCACCACGATGAAGCGCGTCTCCGCGGTCGAGTCCCAGACCCGGATTTGAGTGTCCGCCGGAAGCGTGAGACCGAAATCGGCGAGCACGCCGCGCGGATCGTTGACCGCGCGGGATCGATAGGGCGCGGATTTGTACCAGACCGGCGGCAGGCCGAGCACTTCCCAGGGATAGCAGGAGCACAGCGTGCAGACGATCATGTTGTGGAGCTTCGGTGTGTTCTCCACCGCAATCAGGTGATCGCCAACGCGATCGATCAAGCCGAGCGACTGCACCGCCCTGGTCGCATCCGCGATCAGCGCCTGCTTGAATGCCGGATCGGTCCACGCCTTGGCGACGACGCGGGCGCCATTGTGCGGGCCGATCTTGGTCTCGTAAGCCTCGATCATCACGTCGAGCGCGGCCGGATCGATGTAGCCCTTCTCCGCCAGCACGGTCTCGATCGCGCGCACACGCAACTGCATCTCGGACAGCTCCGAGCCGTGCTCGCGATCGTCGTCGTGATCATGGGTCATGGTGCCGTTCCAGCCAGGGTACGCTTGCTGCGCGCCATTGCGAGCGGCAGCCTATCACCAGCTCTCGCCGGCGGGGAGGGCGGAAAAGTCGGCGCTTGCGGGATTACTTTTGGATAGGAAAACTACTTGCGACCAATCTCCTCATTTCTTTCCAGCAGCAAAGCGCATTCGCGTCGAATCAGCGGCTGTAATGATTCCGCGAGCATCGCCAACAACCCTGGCAAAAACACTTCCAGGTGCACGTGTTCCTCGGCGACGGCGATGCTGCCGCTGGCGGGCTGCCCGAGCGCGCTTAAGCGAAACTGAACCCGGTCACTAGTCCAGACCGTCTCTTCGACGCTGAACAGATGGCTAAAGTCTGTCCCAACGCTACCAAGGCCAGTTTTGAGGCGACGAAGTGCTTCGCGCTTGCCGAGGCGGTGCGGAATGGAAACGACGAGTGGCTTCGACATGGCTGCTCCAAGAGGCTAAAGCGGATATGGGGACGGTCTTTCCGTCGATCAAATGGGGCCGCGGCGGTCGTTGGAGCCGCACTAATTCGGGATATTCGTCCGAGGATCAGGGATCGAGAAACGGTTGGCAAGGGAGACATCATGACCGCGGCACAAATCTTCGACCTCACCGGCAAGGTGGCGCTGGTGACCGGCGCTTCGAGCGGATTGGGCGTGCGCTTCGCCGAGGTTCTGGCGGACAATGGCGCGGCGGTGGCGCTGGTGGCGCGGCGGGCCGACCGCCTCCAGGTCGTGAAATCGCGGATCGAGAAATCGGGCGGCCGCGCGGTCGCGATCGCAGCCGACGTCCGCGATCTCAAGTCGATGCGGGCGGCGTTCGATGCCGCGGAAAAAGCCTTCGGCACGGTGACGGTTCTAGTCAACAATGCCGGCGTGGTGCATTCCGGGCGCGCCGTCGAGCTTGCCGAGGAGGATTGGCGGCGCGTGCTCTCGACCAATCTCGACGCTGTGTTCTTTTGGGCGCAGGAAGCGGCCCGCCGCATGCTCGCCGCCGGCCAAGGCGGCGCCATCGTCAACATCGCCTCGGTGCTCGGTTTCAATGTCGACAAGGGCGTCATTGCCTACGCCACGGCCAAGGCCGGCGTGATCCAGCTCACCAAGGCGCTGGCGCTCGAGCTCGCCTTCAAGGGCATCCGCATCAACGCCATCGCGCCCGGCTGGATCCTCACCGATATCAATCGCGATTATCTTGCGAGCGAACGCGGCGCGCCGATGAAGCGCCAGATCCCGATGGGCCGCTTCGGCGAGGAGCGCGATCTCGACGGGCCGCTGCTGCTGCTCGCGTCCGACGCCGGGCGTTACATGACCGGCGCGACCATCGTCGCCGACGGCGGCCAGCTGGTGGCGCTACGCGTTTGACCGCGCACGATTGTGGTGCGTCGCTGGTGGAGCCGTTCGGCCGATTTCTGATCATGCGTCGGCAGGTAGATGGTCGGACGCTGCGAGCAAGAGTCGCGAATGCGGGCGAGCGTCGCGTTTGCAACGGCCTCGTCTGGACTTACGCCATCGACCGTGCCGCTCAACATTGTCGACTCAAGATACGACGCGTCGCCGGCGAGCATGATCTGCTGTTCTCCGTCACGCACAATTACTGACAGGTGGCTTGGCGTGTGGCCTGGCGTCGGCACGGCGATGACGTCTCCCGCGTCCGTTATGGGTGCACTGTGCGTAAACGGCCCGTGGGGTGACGGCTGCCAAGCCAGCGGTTCGGGATCAAACCACTTTGGCCAGCGGTTCGGCAGATAGCCTTGAATCGTTCCCCCGATGCCGGCTGTGCGTGCAATCTCGTCGCTGCTGGCGAGGATGCGGCTATGAGGAAAGTGCGCCAGGCCGCCGTCGTGGTCGACGTGCAGATGCGTCAGCACCACCGTTTTGACGTCGCGGGTGCCGATGCCAAGGCTCCGCAATTGCGGACCCACTTCCTGCTCGGGTTCGATGTCGAAGCGAACGCTAAATTGAAAATAGGGATGCCAGCGCGGCAGCGATTTCAGATGTGCCGCCGCTCCAGTGTCGACCACGATCACGCCGTCGGGATGCTCGATCGCCCAGGCATAGGTCGGCGACCACTCCGCCCATCGCCGCGAGATGACTGGCTGGAGCTGCCGCCATACGCCGTGACCCCGGCCTTCGATCTGAGCCTGCTTGATCTGCACCCGACCGGTCTGGATGGGGTGAATGCGCATGGTAGTCCTCCTTTGCGTGAGGGTGAAATCGGCACCATCACGCGAGCCTCGTAATGCGTCGCCGTCGTTGACGCGACAATGGCCTTTGTTATCGCGCCGCTCTGATCAACGAAATTGCATATTATTATTGATCTGCTATACATTTTTGTATGGCTAGCCGGATACCTAGCTGGGATGAATTGCGTACCTTCGTCGAGGTTGCGCGCGACGGCAGCCTCTCGGGTGCGGCACGGCGGCTCGGCCTGACCCAGCCGACCGTTGGGCGCCATATCGACGCGCTGGAAGCAGCGCTCGGGTTGACGCTGTTCACGCGGTCGCCTCGCGGTCTAACGCCCACGTCGGCGGCGCTGGCGCTGGGTCCGCATGTCGAGGCGATGGCAACGGCCGCGGCCGCGTTGGGCCGAGCGGCCTCGGGCGAGGCGGCCGCCGACCGCGGCGTGGTGCGGGTGACCGCGAGCGAGGTCATCGGCTGCGAGGTGCTGCCGCCGATCCTCGCCGCTTTCCACGTCGAGCATCCCGGCATCGCGATCGAGCTCGCGCTCACCAATCGCAACGAAGACTTGGCCCGCCGCGACGCCGACATCGCGGTGCGCATGGTGCGTCCGACGCAAAGCGGCCTCGTCGCGCGAAAGATTGGCGCTTCGCGTATCGGGCTCTATGCCCATCGCGACTACCTCGCGCGCTTCGGCGAGCCGCGCTCGTTCGCCGACCTAGCGAGCCATTGCGTGATCGGCTTCGACCGCGACAATCGCTCGTTTCGCGGGGCCGGAGATTTTGCGCAGCGCCTGACCCGCGAGGATTTCGGTTTCCGCTGCGACAACGACCTCGCTCAGCTCGCGGCGTTGCGCGCCGGCTTTGGCATCGGCGGTTGCCAGGCGAATATCGCCCGCCGCACGCCCGAGCTTGTCGCCGTGCTGCCGAACGCCATCCAGTACGCGCTGGAAGTGTGGCTCGTCATGCACGAAAACCTGAAGACGACGCGACGCGTACGTCTCCTGTTCGATCACTTCGCGGCGGGATTGACGGATTACGTCAAGGGACGTTCGTAATTCAGTTGCGCGTTAGCCATCCGTGGCAGTCGCGGTCGCCAGCGCGCGCTCGACCGATGCCGCGGCGCGCGTCTCCAAGAGACGATACGCGATCATGCCGGCCGCCATGGCGACCACGAAAATGATCACCGGCGGCGACAGCGTCGCTAGGTTTTCGATCGCCGGTCCTGGACACAGTCCGACCAGGCCCCAGCCGATGCCGAACAGCGCCGAGCCGACGAGCAGCGGGCGATCGATCACCGTTTGCGTCGGCCATTGGTTTTGTGCTTCGAAAAGCGGCGCGCGCCGCCGGGCGAGGGCGTAGCCCAGGCCGGTCACCGCAAGCGCCGCCGCCATCACCACGGCAAGACTCGGGTCCCAATTGCCGCTCGGGATCGCCAAGACGTCGAGGAAGCCCAAAACCTTGTCCGGCCGGATCATGCCGGAGATGAACAGGCCCCAGCCGAAGATGAAGCCGCAGAACAGACTGGCCAGTGCGCGCATGGCTTAACCTCCGACGACATGTCGCGTCAGAGCGACGACGATCACCGCCGCCGCCATGAAGATGCCGGTCGCGATGATCGAGCGCGGCGAAAACCGCGCGATACCGCAGACGCCGTGGCCCGATGTGCAGCCGTTGCTGAGTCTGGTGCCGAAGCCGACCAGGAGGCCGGCGACGGCAATCATGGCGAGGCTCGGCGGCATTTGCGGAATTGGCACTGTGTAGCCGATCAGCGCGGCGGAAAGCGGCGCCGCGACGAGGCCGACGACGAAGGTCGCGCGCCAGCTCCAATCCGTGCTTTGCGCTTCGATCAAGCCGGCAAAAATGCCGGTTATTCCGGCGATACGCCCATTGAGACGCATCAGCATTACGGCGGCAAGACCGATCAGCGCGCCGCCAATCGCCGCGGAGATCGGAGTGAAATTGGCCATGCTTTGCCTCGTGGCGAAGATTCGAACGGAGCGATCCATTGCTGTGATCGCGCGACGAACCAACAATATGTCGTCAATTTCTGGATCGCAACAAGAGGCGCCGCACGCGTTTCGCCGGTCCGCCGGCGAGCGAAGAATTGCGTATTCGTCGGCGCGCGTTTGTCGAACGGATTGTGCTATCCCTCGATGCGGCTGCGGAAGATTTTTCCGAGGACGAAAATGTCCGATCAGAGAACGCGCGTCGTCAAACCCCGATCACGAGGAATTGTGAGATGAAATTCTATGATTGCAGCACCGCTCCGAGCCCGCGGCGGGTCCGTATTTTTCTCGCCGAGAAAGGCATCAGCGTACCGACCGTGCAGGTCGACCTGCGTAATAACGAGCAGTTCAGCGCCGCATTCCGCGCCATCAATCCGGAGGTCACGGTGCCGGTGCTCGAACTCGATAACGGCACCCGCATCACCGACGCGATCGGCATCTGCGTGTATTTCGAGGCGGCGCATCCACAGCCGCCGCTGATGGGCGAGAGCGCCGAGGAGAAGGCGCTGATCGCCACCTGGCAGCGCGCGGTCGAGCGGAACGGCTTTTATGCCGGCATGGAAGCGGTGCGCAATTCGACGCCCGGCCTGAAGAACCGGGCGCTGCCCGGCCCCGACGACTACGCGCAGATTCCGGCGCTTGCCGAGCGCGGGCGGGCGCGCATCGCGCGCTTCTTCGAACAGATGGATGCCCGCCTCGCGCAAAGCGAATTCGTCGCCGGTCCGCGCTACAGCATTGCCGATATCACGACGCTCGTGGCGGTCGATTTCTTCCGCTGGGTGAAAATGTCGGTTCCGGAGGAATGCCGGCATTTACGCCGATGGTATGCGCAGGTCTCCGCCCGCCCCAGCGCCAAGGCGTGAGCGCGGCTAGCCGCCGCGCTGCGGGCCCCAGGGTCCCGCGGAAGGCTCGGGACCGGACGGCGTGCCGATTGGCGGCGGTGATGGCGGCAGTGCGCCCGAGTCTTCGGTTGACGCACCCCATGGGCCGGCAGTCGTCGGCTCCTCGGCGGCTTGCTCGCCGGCGTCATCGGCCGGCGGCGGCAATGCGATCGGGCCGGGATCATGGCCGCCGGCAAATTTGACCAGCGCCGCGACGCGGTTCTCGACCGTCGGATGGCTGTCGAACAGCTCGCCGAAACCTTCACGCGGGTTATCGACGCACATTTCCATGACCGCCGACGTCGCCCCCGGCAATTCGCCGCGGCCCTCGATCTTGCGCAGCGCCGAGATCATGGCATCGGGGTTTTTGGTCAGCTCCACCGAGCCGGCATCGGCGAGGAATTCGCGCGAGCGCGACAACGCCAGGCGAATGATGAACGACAGCACGTAGGCCAGCACCAACAGCGCGACGGCGATCAGGATGGCGATGCCGGCGCCGCCGCCGCGCCGGTCGGAGCGTGAGCCGCGAAAGGAAAAGCCATTGTAGAACCACAACCGAAACACCAGCTCCGCCACGAAGGAGACGACGCCGGCAATAATAACGGCGATGATCATCATGCGGACGTCGCCGTTGCGGATGTGCGTCAGCTCGTGGCCGAGCACTGACTCGACCTCGGCATCGTCGAGCCGGCCGAGCAGGCCCGATGTGATGGTGATCGAATATTGCTTTTGGTTCATCCCGGTCGCAAACGCATTGAGCGCGTCGCTCTCCATCACCTTGAGCTTGGGCATGGTGATGCCGCGCGAAATGCAGAGATTTTCCAGAAGATTGTAGAGCTGCGGCTGCTCGGCGCGCGTCACCTCGCGCCCGCCGGTGAGCGCGTCGATCATGCTCTGGTGGAAGAAATAGGCGATGACCACCCAGAGCGCCGTGCCCAATGTCGCGATCGGCGCCGCGCTGATGAGATCGTTCCAGGCGCGCCGCATCAGCGTGTTGAGGTCGGCATCGACCGACAGCGCCTCGGCAGTCAACGCCCCTGCATAGACCAATACGTAGACGAGAAGAAACAGGCCGACGAGCAGCGCCAGCGAGCGGCGGCGGTTCGACTGGATGTGGCTATAGAGACCGTATGCGGTCATCGCGCATTCGCTTTAGAACTTGACCTGCGGCGCCTCGCCGACGGTCTTGCGCTCGTCGCCGAGATCGAAGAATTCCTTCGGCGCAAAGCCAAGCGAAGCGGCGAACAGGGCGGCGGGGAATCGCTGAATGCCGGTGTTGTATTCCTGCACCGCATTGTTGAAGAAGCGCCGCGCCGCGGCGATCTTGTTCTCGATGTCGGTCAACTCCGCTTGCAATTGCTGGAAACTGGCGTTGGCTTTGAGGTCGGGATACGCCTCGGCCAGCGCGAACAGCTGACGCAGCGCGCCGGAGAGCATGTTCTCGGCCGCCGCCTGCTGCGCCGGGCCCTGGGCGGCTACCGCCGCATTGCGTGCTTTGACCACCTCGTCGAGCGTGCCGCGCTCGTGCGCGGCGTAACCCTTCACGGTCTCGACCAGGTTGGGCACGAGGTCATGCCGCTGCCGCAGTTGCACGTCGACGTCGGCAAACGACTGGTTGACCCGCTGCCGCATGGCGACGAGGCCGTTGTAGATCGTGATCACCCACAAGATCACCACAACGATTACGGCAAGGACGATCAGTGTCGAGGTGCTCATCGGCGGAATCCTTCGGCATGGCTGACGCAAAATAGCTTTCGCGGCCGCAATATAGCCGCGAGATAAGACAGCGGCGAGCGGGGCCCGGCTCGGAACGGTCGGCCGGTCCCCGCTCTGCCTCTTTAGATAGGAGAGTTCATCGGCGCCGTTAAGGCCAGTTCGCGACGATATCGCGTGCCGCGGCAGACCGCGATCAAGCAAGCCTGTTGCCGAGACCGGCGCGGCTCCGGCGCAAGCGGCCGGTATCAGCTCGCCTCGCGCAGCTTCACGGCGCCTTCCAAATCCACCGAGACGAGCTGCGAAACACCGCGCTCGGCCATGGTGACGCCGTAGAGCCGGTTCATGCGCGCCATGGTGATGGGATTGTGGGTGATGATGACGAAGCGGGTATCGGTCGAGCGCGTCATCTCGTCGAGCAGGTCGCAGAAGCGCTCGACATTGTAATCGTCGAGCGGCGCATCGACCTCGTCGAGCACGCAAATCGGCGCCGGATTGGTGAGGAACACGGCGAAGATCAGCGCCAATGCCGTGAGCGCCTGCTCGCCGCCGGAGAGAAGCGACAGCGTCACCGGTTTCTTGCCCGGCGGCTTCGCCATGATCTCCAGCCCGGCTTCGAGCGGATCTTCGCTTTCGATGAGCTGCAGCTCGGCACTGCCGCCGCCAAACAATTCGACAAACAGCTTCTGGAAATTGGCGTTGACGGTGACGAACGACGCCAGCAGGCGTTCGCGCGCCTCGCTATTGAGGCTGTGAATGCCCTGGCGCAGCCGCCTGATGGCCTCGACGAGATCGTCGCGATCGGCGGAAAGCTTGCCGTGCTGCGCCTCGACCTCGCGGAGCTCCTGTTCGGCGAGCAGATTGACCGAGCCGAGGCGCTCGCGCTCGCGGCGGATGCGCTCGAGTCTGCCTTCGACTTCGCCGATTGTCGGCAGCTCAGCGCCGGCCTTGATCTCGGCGAGTTCCGCCGTTGCCGCCGGGTCGACATCGAGAAGATCGCGGATTTCATGCTCGATGTCGGCGAGCCGCCGCTTGGCGCCATCGCGGCGTTCCTCGGCGCGCGCCGCCTCGGTGCGGGCTTCGCCGACCGTCTCGAGCGCGACACGCGCCGCCCGGTCGGCTGCGGCAAGTTCGTTCTCGGCCTCCGCCAGCCGGTCGGCGGCGGCGCGGCGCGCGGCGGTCGCGGTTTCGATCTCGCCGATCAGCGCCTGGCGCCGGGCGGCGAATTTCTCCGGCGCGTGACTGAGTTCGGCCCGCTCGCTTCGCGCCTCTTCGGTGCGCTGGCCGATCGTGGCGATCTGAGCCGCGGCGCTCTCTTTGCGTTCCTCCCAGGCCACCGATTCGGCGGCGATCGCCTGCAGCCGGCGGTCGGCGAGTTCGGCTTCGCGCGCGATTGCCTGGGCTTCGACGCGCACCTCGGCGAGCGCGTCGCGGTCGCGATCGATCACGTCGTTGATCGTCGCGAGTTTTGTTTCGAGATCGGCGGCGGCGGGCAGCGCGGCGAGAGCCTGCTCCGTGTCATGGCGCGCGGCCATCGCCTCGTCGCGAGCGGCGCGGGTCCGTTGCCTTGCCTCCTTGAGCGCCGAGATGCGCGCCGCGTTGCGGTTGATCTCGCGCTCGGCGGCCGCATGCGCCTCGCGTGCGGCATCGGTCATGTGCTGGGCCTCGCGCCAGCGCGCGCGCGCCTCGACTTCCGCGGCCGCTGCGGCGGCAAGGTCCGCTTCGGCCACCGCGACGACACGCTGCTTGGTCTCGACCTCGTGGCGCGCGGTCTCAAGCTCGCTCTCGATGGCCTGGAGCCGACCCCGCTCGGCGAGCCGGCGCGCCGCTCCGGTCGGAGCATGGGCGGCAGTGGCGAAGCCGTCCCAACGCCAGAAGTCGCCCTCGGGCGATACCAGCCGCTGGCCGGGCTTGAGCAACGCCTCAAGACGCGGCCCGTCGCCGCGTTCGACGACGCCGATTTGGGCGAGACGGCGCGCAAGTTCCGGCGGCGCCGTGACAAAGCGAGCCAGCGGCTCTGCGCCGCTCGGCAAGGCTGGATCGGACGGATCGAGCGCCACGCCCGCCCAACGCATCGGCGCGGACTGATCTACCGGCGCATCGAGATCGTCACCAAGCGCGGCGCCCAGCGCCTTCTCGTAACCTTTGGCGACGGTGAGCGCATCCATCACCGGCGGCCATAGATTCTTGTTCTCGACCAACAACAGCTTGCCGATGGTCTTCGCTTCAGTTTCCAGCCGCTGCACGCGGCGCTCGGCTGCGGCGAGGGGAGCGCGCGCGGCGTCGATTTCCTCGCGCGCGCGGGTATGGGCGACTTCGGCCGCACGCGCGGCGCTTTCGGCTTCGGCGAGCGCGGCCTGCGCGGTCGCGAGTTCCTCGCTCAGTGCCGACAGGTCGGGTTGACCGCTGCCGGTTGCGGCGAGGCCGGCTTCGATATTGGCGAACTCGGCTTCTAGCCGCGCCGCGCGCTGCTCGTGATCGCGCAGCGCCGCCTGCAGCTGATTGCGGCGGGCCGTCAGATCGGCGAGCGCGCCGGTGAGCTCGGCGAAGGACTTTTCCGACGCCGCAAGCGCTGCGTCTGCGGCGGCGACGCGGTCGTTGACGCCGGTCAAGCGGGCGGCGTTGGCGTGCGCGTCGGCCCTGAGCGCTTGCTCCTCGGCGGCGAGCCGGTCGAGCGCCGCCTGGGCATCGGCCGCCAGCGTAAGCTCGCGCGCAAGGTCAGCCGCAAATTGCTCGAGCCGGCGGTCGAGCTCGCCGATCCTTTCCTTGGCGCGGGCCTCCTCGCGCTCGAGCGCTTCGCGCGCGGTGAGCAGGCGTTGCAGCGCCGCGGCGGCCTTGGCCTCCGCCTCGCGCAGCGCCGGCAGACCGGAGGCGGCGTCGGCCTGGCGCGTGGACGCTTGCGCGTGCTCGCCGGTGCGCGCGGCAACGATGCGGACGGCCTCGTCCTTGGTTCGCTCCGCGTCGCCGAGCTCGGCCCGGGCGCCGATCCAGCGCAAGTGGAACAGCAGCGCTTCGGTCCGGCGCACTTGGCCGGAAATATTGCGGTAGCGCACCGCCTGCCGCGCCTGGGTCTTGAGCGAAGCGACCTGCGCGGCAAGCTGGCCGATCACGTCCTCGACCCGCACCAGATTGTGCTCGGCGGCCTTCAGCCGCAGCTCCGCCTCGTGACGGCGCGCATGCAGTCCGGAAATGCCGGCAGCCTCTTCGAGGACGCGGCGGCGCTGGTCAGGCCGCGCCTGGATGATCTCGCCGATGCGGCCCTGATGTACCAGCGCCGGCGACCGCGAACCGGTCGAGGCGTCGGCAAACAGCACGGTGACGTCGCGCGCGCGCACCTCGCGGCCATTGACGCGGAAGACCGAGCCCTGCTCGCGCATGATGCGGCGCGAGACTTCGAGCGTGTCGGCATCGTTGAACGCCGCGGGCGCCGTGCGGTCGCTGTTGTCGATCATGACGGCGACTTCGGCATGATTGCGCGCCGGACGCTCTGTGTTGCCGGAGAAGATGACTTCGTCCATCTCCGAGGCGCGCATGGCCTTGTAGGAGGCTTCGCCCATGACCCAGCGCACGGCCTCGACCAGATTCGACTTGCCGCAGCCATTCGGACCGACCACACCGGTCAGTCCGGGTTCGATGTCAAAGTCGGTGGGTTCGACGAAAGACTTGAAGCCAATCAGGCGCAGCCGCGTGAGCTTCATTCGCGTTCTACTTCCATCTTCCGTGCTGCGGCGGTGAAGGGAATCACCGAAGGCTCACGGCCCTTTTTAGGCGCGTCGAAAGTTGCCGCATCGGCGCGGAGAATGAATCTTCGCGCTCGCGAGCGCAACAGCGCCGCCGCGTTATCCAGATTTTTGCGCCGGGAGGCACCGGCCCGCGGGCGCGACCCGGGTGCCCCCGCGCACGTGGGCGAAGTCAAAAAACCCTTATCCCTGCTTGAGATAGGGGTCGATGACCTTGGCCAACGCGTCAATCGACTGATCGCCGGTGAGCTTTTGGCCGTTGACGAAAAAGGTCGGTACGGAATTGATCCCGAGCTTCTCGGCGGCGCGGTCGCGCACTTCCTGGATGCCATCAAGCACATGCTGATTCGCCAGGCATGCATCGAAAGATTGTTCGGTAAATCCGAACTGCTTGGCGATCGCCTTGAGCGGCTCGATCGGCTTTTGCACCATCCATTCGGGCTGTTTGGCGAACAAGGTTTCCACGACCGGCATGAACTTGTCCTTGCCGGCGCAGCGCGCCAGCATGAAACCGGCGGCGGCGAGCGCGTCGAGCGGGAATTCGCGGAAGATGTAGCGCACCTTGCCGGTGTCGATGTAACGCTTCTGCAGCTCCGGGAAAGTGTCGGTTGAGAAATGCGCGCAGTGCGGGCAGGTCATCGAGGCATATTCGATGATGGTCACCGGCGCCTTGTCGGAGCCGAGGACGATATCTCCTTCCGGACCGGCCTTGGCCAGTTCCGCCTGGTCGGGCTCGGGCGCATCCGCTTTGGCCGGCTCGATGAGGCCGGAAAGAATAGCACCCGCACTACCGGCGCCAGTGAAGGCAACGATCGCGGCAGTTGTGAACAATTGGCGTCGGGACAGCGTCAAGGTCGGCTCCTGGTTCGAAGAGGAAATCCTGCGGCACGAATGTGGCACCGGCGCGTCGTCCCGCCAAGGCCCCGGAACGGCGCGATGGTCACGGTCGCTTGACGGCGGTTCCGACAGCGTCAGTTAACGTCTGACGGCCGCCCCAAGCCGGGCGAGCGCCTGTCGCAACTCGTCGTCGGCGATCTCCGGCAGGCTCGCCGCGATACGCGCGGCCGTAGCCGGGTCAACCGCCGAAACAGGCTGACGCAAGGCGTTGCGCAGCGGCGCCTGACGCAGCGCGATGCGCTCGACGGCGCGCCAACCGAGGAAGCGGTTGACACGCTCGCAGATGACGTTGGCGAGGTGCTGAATCTCGACCGCCGCCGGGCCCTCGACGCGCAGAATGAGCGTGCCGGGGTCCTGCCCCCACCCTGACTCGCCCCCGCTTGCGGGGGCGAGACGGGAGGAGGAAGCCGGGCGGGTCCACTGGATTTTGATCGGTTCGCTGTGCGCGGCAATCTCGACGCCGACGATCTCGGTCCAGCGCGTCACCAGTTCGGCCGATGCAAAACCCCGCCGCTTGAAGGTTTCGCCGACAACCTTGCTCAGGAGGTCGCGCAGCGGCTTGGCGAAAGAGCGGGAGGGCTTGTTCGTCATGGAGCGCTCTGTCATCCCTCGACCATGAGCCCGGCCCCCAATCCGGCAACGACGGTAGCAGCGAAAGCGGCGGGGCGACAGCCCGCGAAGGCCGTAGCGGCCATTTCATGCCCGCAACCCACCGCCTTGCTCACTTGGTATGACCGGCATCGGCGGGTGCTGCCGTGGCGCGCGGCGCCGGGGAAACACGCCGATCCCTACCGCGTCTGGCTTTCCGAGATCATGCTGCAACAGACGACGGTCAAGGCCGTCGCACCGTACTACGCCCGCTTTCTCGCGCGCTGGAGCGACGTGCGCGCGCTCGCGGCGGCGCCGCTCGAGGAGGTGCTGAGTGCCTGGGCGGGGCTCGGCTATTATGCGCGCGCCCGCAATCTGCACGCCTGCGCCCGCGCCGTCGTCGAACGCCATGGCGGCGAGTTCCCGGCAAGTGAAGCGGCATTGCGCGCGCTTCCGGGCATCGGCGCCTATACCGCGGCCGCCGTTGCCGCGATCGCGTTCGATGCGCCGGCGAGCCCGGTCGACGGCAATATCGAACGCGTGATCGCGCGGCTCTTTGCCGTCGCCGAACCGCTGCCGGGCGTAAAGCCCGAGCTGCGCCGGCTTGCGCGCGAACTCGCCCCGCAGCGGCGCGCCGGCGATTTCGCCCAGGCGATGATGGATCTCGGCGCCACGATCTGCATGCCGAAGAAACCGGCTTGCGCCCTTTGCCCCTGGAACGAAAGCTGTGCGGCGCACCAGCGTGGCGAGGCGGAGACCTTTCCGCGGCGGGTACCGAAACGCGAAGGCGCGCTGCGCCGCGGTGCCGCTTTTGTCGCGCGCCGGACGGATGGCTTCTTGCTGGTGCGGACGCGGCCGGCAAAGGGCCTCCTCGGCGGCATGGCCGAAGTGCCGACGACGCAGTGGGCGGCGAATTTTGATGAAAGTTCTGCGCACGCCGCCGCGCCGCGTTTTCCGTCACCGCAGCCGAAGCGGCGTACCGCTTGGCGTCGCATCCCGGGTGTGGTCCGGCACGTCTTTACGCATTTTCCGCTGGAACTGACCGTCTATCGCGCCGAGCTTCCGGCGCGCACGTCGGCAGCGACGGGCATGCGCTGGGTGGCGCTGTCAGGCCTGTCCAGTGAGGCGTTGCCTAGTGTCATGCGCAAGGTCGTGGCGCATGCGCTCGGGGGTAAATGATCGGAGGCGGGTTTAGCCCGCGCCCATCTCGGCCCGCACCTGCGCGCGCAGCGCGTCGATCACGGTCAAGCCACGCGCCGTCTCGACGTGCCAAAAAGTCCAGCCGTTGCAGGCTTCGAGGCCTTGCGCCAAGGCGCCGATGCGATGGATCGAGCCGACCGCTTCGCCGAGCGCGAGCGCGCCGTCGGCGCGAACGAGCGCGCGATGCCGCCGCTTGGAATCGACGAGCTTGATGCCGGGCGCCAACAGGCCGCGCTCGATCAGCGCCGCGAACGGCACCCGCGGGGCCTCGCGCGCGGTCATGAAGGTCGCCAGCGCCGGTTCGGGCAGAGGCTCGGCCGCTGCGATGCGCGCTTCGGCGGCCGCGGCATAATCCGCCTGGCGTTCGATACCGATGAAGCGCCGGCGCAGCCGGCGGGCGACCGCTCCGGTCGTGCCGGTGCCGCAGAACGGGTCGAGCACCAGATCATCGGGCCGCGAGGCGGCGAGAATGACGCGCGCCAAGAGCGCCTCCGGCTTTTGCGTCGGATGCAGCTTCTTGCCGTCGCCGCCCTTGAGTCGTTCCTCGCCGGTGCAAAGCGGGATCAGCCAATCGGAGCGCATCTGGATATCGTCGTTGCCGGCTTTGAGCGCCTCGTAGTTGAACGTATAATTCCGTTTTCCGGCGTCGCGCGCCGCCCAGATCAAGGTCTCGTGCGCATTGGTGAAGCGGCGGCCGCGAAAATTCGGCATCGGATTGGATTTACGCCAGACGATGTCGTTGAGAATCCAAAAGCCGAGGTCCTGCATCAGCGCGCCGACGCGGAAGATGTTGTGGTAGGAACCGATGACCCAGAGGGTGCCGTTGGGCTTCATGGCCCGACGGCAGGCGACGAGCCAGGCGCGGGTGAAATCGTCGTAGGCGGAGAAGCTCGCAAATTTGTCCCAGTCGTCGTCGACGGCATCGACGCGCGAATCGTCGGGACGCTTGAGGTCGCCTTGCAACTGCAGATTATACGGCGGGTCGGCGAAGACGAGATCGACGGAAGCGGCCGGGAGCTTTGCCATTTCGGCAACGCAATCGCCGATAAGGATGCGCGCCGACGGAGCGGACTCAAGACTAACGCGGGGCGCCCTTGCGGACGCCCCGCGACGCGACACAACCATGACTCAGAACTCTGACTCAGGCGATGCGGTCGGCGACGCGGGACCTACAACCGACGAACCTGATGATGCGCGCCCAAGGTAAAGATCGACTTAATCGCGGCGCGTCTGTGCTAGGCAATAAATGCTGGAAACACTTGGTTAATTACCGGCGGCGGGTGGTAGCATTTTGAGTCGAAAATGATCCCATCAAGATGGCGCGCAGCCGGATCTGCGAAGGGAGAGCGAACAGATGCGCACCGATGATTTCCGTCCCAGCGACAATGTCGAAGACGATCGCGAAGCGAGCGCCTCGCGCGGCGGCATGCCGGGCGGAGCCGGCGGCCTTGGTATCGGCACGATCATCGTTATCGGACTGATCAGCTGGTACTTCGGCATCGATCCGAACGTGCTGCTCAACGGCGCGCAAATTCTCACCGGCGGCGGGGCGACCTCCGAGCAAACCGCTCCGGCGCCTCCGGTCACCGCCGGTACGCCGCACGACCCGACCGGCAAGTTCGTCGCCATGGTGCTGGGTGACACCGAAGACCGTTGGACGGAGATTTTCGCCGGCGAGGGCCGCACCTACCATCCGCCGAAACTGCGCTTGTTCGCGCGCTCCGAGCCGACCCCTTGCGCCTTCGCGCAGTCGGCCATGGGACCGTTCTACTGCCCGAGCGATCGGCGCATCTATCTCGATACGTCGTTCTTCGACGATCTGCAGCACAAGTTCGGCGGCTGCTCGAACAGCAACGCCTGCAAGTTTTCCGAGGCCTACGTAATCGCGCACGAGGTCGGCCATCACGTGCAGAATGAGCTCGGCATTCTGCCGCGCGTGACGCAGATGCAGCATGCCGCGGCGAGCCGCGCCGAGGCCAACCGGCTGCAAGTGCGCGTCGAGCTGCAGGCTGATTGCTACGCCGGGGTGTGGGCGAACCGGGCGCAGCAGAAGCGCGACTTCCTCGATCCCGGCGACGTCGATCAGGCGCTGCAAACCGCTTCCGCCATTGGCGACGACCGTCTGCAGAGGCAGGCGCAGGGCTATGTCGTGCCGGACGCCTTCACCCACGGCACTTCCGAGCAGCGGAAGCGGTGGTTTTCGACCGGTTTCAAGCTGGGTGAGGTCCCGGCCTGCGATACGATGTCGGCGGGCGCGCTTTAGTGTAGTATTGCGTTCGTCCCAGGGTACGCGGGGCCCAGGAGAAGAGCGCGGGTCCTCGCAGTCGCAGGGACGAGCCGTTGATCTGGTTGCGTAAAGGTGTGCCATGCCCGGGCTTGACGAGACCAAAGAGTTCGTGCCGCTCAAGATCGCGGTGCTGACAATCTCCGACACGCGCGATCTCAAGGACGACAAGTCGGGCGCGCTTCTGGTGCAGCGCATCGTCGCCGCCGGCCATTACGTCGCCGAACGCAGCATGGTGCCCGATGACATCGATGCGATCCGCGCCCGGGTCAAAACCTGGATCGCCGATCGGGTGATCGACGTGATCATCACCACCGGCGGCACCGGTTTCACCGGCCGCGACGTCACGCCGGAAGCGATCGAGCCGCTGTTCGACAAGAAAATGGACGCCTTCTCGGCGCTGTTCCTGGTGGTGAGCTTCCCCAAGATCGGCACCTCGGCCATCCAGTCGCGCGCCACCGCCGGCGTCGCCGGCACCACCTACATCTTTTGCCTGCCGGGCTCTCCCGGCGCCTGCAAGGACGCCTGGGACGAAATCTTGGTGCACCAGCTCGATTATCGCCACGGGCCGTGCAACTTCGTCGAGATCATGCCGCGGCTCGACGAGCATTTACGTAGGCCGAAAGCACGCACGCAATCAGGCTAGAGCATTTTCAGGTTTGACGGAATCGGCGGGTTTCTCGCCGGGCTGGATTTGTGATTCAACCTTCGTGTCGAATCGACACGGAGGCTGTGATGGGCAAGCCATATTCTCAGGACTTGCGTGAG
>Ga0208455_1000273_pt1 | contig 27906 bp, 39 predicted proteins | sample June2015DPH_4_50_FD_184690 | JGI IMG/M metagenome (GOLD analysis project Ga0208455, IMG submission 184690) | Peatland microbial communities from SPRUCE experiment site at the Marcell Experimental Forest, Minnesota, USA - June2015DPH_4_40... | ecosystem: Environmental > Terrestrial > Soil >... | reverse complement strand
GCGGGTCTGTTCGTACACTGGCGGCTCGGTATGACCGGCACGTTTGCCTGATGGGAGCCGAGTGAGGCGAGAGTCTCACGCTCGGTTCTGCGAGAGGCCGGCGGTGAAATTCCCTGGCCTACTCACCACGCACAAGACGAGTTGCAATATCGCGGGCGGCTTGATGTCTCGCGCATGACCCCGATAGCGCATGCTCGCCGCGACCTTTTCGAGGCGATGAAGCAAGTCGTGGAAACCGGCCACGGCCCGGCGGAGCAAATTCCTTCAATGGGATGTTCGATCAAGTGGAAGGATTGAGGGATAACGGTATTCTCGGACAGTCTAATAAAGAGAAATAGGGCCCGGAAAAGTTAGGCGGCGGTCTCGTTCTTAGTTTCGAAGTTAAGCTCGATCTCAACGTTGTTGGGATCGCGAAGGAAAATCTGCCAACGGGGGCTGTTGGGCACCTGATTCACGCGGTAGGGCACGCCCTTGTCGGCAAGGTGCCGCTTCATCGCCTCGAAGCCGTGGCTGCCGAACGCGACATGATCGATGACGCCTGAATCGGGTCGCTGCTGCTTGCGAGTCTGAGATATGTCGTTGAGGTGCAGTACAGGATGGCCTGCGCTATACAGCCACGCGCCCGAGAAATTGAAGGGTGGGCGCGGACCGTTCGTGAATCCCAGAACGTCCTCATAGAAATGCACGGTTTCGTTTAGCTTGCTGGTCGACACATTGTAATGGTCGAGCATGCCGACGCTCATTTTCATCGGGCTTCTCTTCTCGTCATCACCATCGGGAATATACGAAATGTGTCTGCTGGCGATCAACACTGCCGCCCACTTTAGGGCACCAGGCAGGCCAATACCCCGGTGACGAAGGCTTTACGGCTTCGATGGCACGATGCCATCGGGCTAGGGGCCGATTATGTCCAGATGGCAAGACCAGAAGGCGGAAAGAAATCGCCACTCGCTCGCGCGCCTCACCAAGGCATTGCCGCCGATCTTCCCGTCAGCCGTTCTGTCTCGGGCGCTCAGCCGCCCGTTCGTGCCGCCGACGCCCCGGCTGGCGATCGATTCCTATTGGCGCGCGCATCCGATACGCGCCGATCGTTTAGCGCGCGCGCTTGCTACTCGCAGCGGAGCGCCTGACGGCTGGGTCTGGCGGCTCGGCACTGATCGCAACGGTGGACTGCCGGCTACATTCCGGACCCCGCCGGCGCCCTATCGCGAACGAGCATACGCGCGGGGTCCCGGCTTCTGCTGTGTGTGCGGGCAACCGGTTTATCGCTTCGGCTGGCATGTCGATCTGTGGGACGCCGGTGCCAACAAGAACGCGGTCTGGCACTGCGCCTGCGTGGTCGCATGGCAATTCTGGAATGCGCCGAGTGGCGAAGCGCGGCTCCTGCGGCGCCTGCAGGCTCGCCGCTGCGGCGAAACCGGCGGTCGGCTATGGAAGAGCGCCGAGGTGGACCACCGCGTCCCGCTGTTTCGGGTGTGGAGCGAATACCGGCACGCGCCGTGCCGCAGTTGCTCGATTATTGGGGTTTGCCCAACCTTCAGGCGATCAACCGCGATGTCCACGCCGCAAAATGCGCGGCCGAGGCACGCGACCGATACGCCGCCCGCCATCTCCCACCTGAACTCGCCTGATTGCAGTCGTCAACGGCAGACCGGTAACGGTCCCGTAACGCCATGCGTTTGCTGTTTACGTTGGTGAACCACCAATGAAGAAGCAATGAGCATGGGGAACGACGCGGTAACCAGTCTGAGCGACGCGGTAAGCAGTCCTAACAAATCGTCTCCAAATCCCTTCCAATAATTTTCCGGCAGTGGGGAATACAGATGAAATGAGCCAGACCACACGCCAAGGCTGGCGATCGGGTATTGGCCGGTCGCCCTGAGATGATTCTCATTGTCTATACGCCTAACCGAGTAGGCGAGAAGCCTGATTCCAATTTCACGTCACGGATAATGGAGGGTTTGGTGGTGTGCCGTGGCTTGGTTGAGTGGTGGAGTGGCGTTGGTTCGGTTGGCGTTACACGGTGTGCGACTTGGTCGGTGTTTGCTGAATTTCGCGCATGTCTCCGTGGTACACTCTGCCCACCTGCCCATTGTTCCAGGCGATCGTGACCGCATCCCAACTCGTTTCAGTAATAATGCCACTGTCGACGGCATCGCCCCGCCAATAAACGCGGGTACCTTTATTGAGAGCCTTGGATTCGTCGACTGTCATTGTTGCTTCTCCCGGTGCATCAGTGGCGTTGGCGCAACAGTGAAGCGAGTTCTTTACTTGGTGCACATCGCGATGACGGTCGCCCCAAGATCAGCGTTGAACCTTAAGATTCTCTGCCGATGTTTTGCCCTTGTTCGCGACTTCCTCGTATTCGACAACCTGTCCTTCATTGAGACCGGTGAGGCCGGCTCTCTCGACAGCCGAGATATGAACAAACACATCTTTGCCGCCGCCTTGCGGCGCAATAAATCCGTACCCTTTCTGGGAGTTGAACCACTTCACCGTGCCCTTAGCCATCTAGCAATCTCCACTGTTGACGTTTTACGATAGCCTTGCGAACTCGGCCTGACAATGCAGATTGCGCCCTTTCCGCCGCACCAATGAAATTCACGTCACGGATTTTGGAAGGTTTGTTGACGTGCCGGGGCTTGGTTGAGCCACGGGAGGGGATTGGTTGCGGGGCGGCCGATAGACCGAAAAAAAGCCCCAGCAACGGGCGCCGGGGCTTAAAACGAGATTTTGCGGCCAGAGGTGAACCTGCCGCGCAGTTAGACCAGCCGGATCGTGGCCGTGGTGCAATACCGGGCGATGGGCAAATTAGGGCGTGGTTGTTTGTTGTGTTTGGTGGTCACCGAGCGCATGAGTCACGCATGGAAAAGGGCGGTTTTGACGACACTGACTATTCTGTTGTGGTCAAGAGTAGGGCACCACCTCCGAACGCGTGGAGGTGGGAGATTTATCGAGCCGGGAGATCGAGCCCGATAGGGCAGTCGCCGATCTTTTTTCGCACCGTGGCGGCCGCTAACAAAGCAGGAAAGGCGGCGCTGAAGCAGCTATTGGCCAAGCTCAGCACCTAACCGAGTAGGCGAGAAACCTGATTCCAATTTCACGTCACGGATTTTGGACAGCTGGCGGCAGACCGCTAGTGACCTCCTAAATGCCGAGGAAAGAAGTTAAATTAATTGTGGCTGCTCAGCGTGCGCCTGAGGGGAGGCGGATTGTTGCTGACCAACAGGCGCTGATTGCGAGACTCAAGGCTTCGGGACATCCTACGCTTGACGCCGAAGGAGCGCTTCAGACGAATATCAGCGCGCTTAAGCACCTTGAGGATCACGAGCAGAGGATTAGAAAGGAACGCGAAGCCAAAAAGAAGCTGTATCGGACGGGGAAGGGGGAGCAATAAGTGTTACGCGACTTGTTGCTCAGACGCTTCGTCGCATTCGGAAACGTCGGAATCGCAGACCCAGGCATCTTGGGCGAACCACTCGTGCGTCACACGGCAGAGCGGGCAGTAGGTCCGGCTGAAGAACACCGGGGTGGAGCGGAAGGCCCCAATTTCAACCTCTCTACCGGTGGAGATTGCCCGCCCGGTCTTCGAGCAACGAATCATAAGCATGCTCATACGACGCGCTCCCTGGAGCGTGCGTACTGGTCATTTGCGAAGAGAAGATAAAAGCACGGTGACAATTCCCGGGCTTTGTTAAGGCGAGCCGATGTTACGTCACGGATTTTGGAAGGAAATGGGGCCGTCCGGGGCTTGGTTGAGCCGCGGACGGGCGTTGGTTGGCGGACGCTCGGCACAGCCAAGCCGGCCCTCTTAGTATCTACTTCCCGTATTGCTGACCGGCCTTGGTAATCGATGGACCAGCCGCGGCAAGATCTTGCGGGTTCATCACAGGCCGGAAAGAGACCTTTGCGTTGAACGCGAGAAACCACGGCTCGGCGATTGCCGGAATCTGCGACGAGTCCTTCATGTCGAACACGATGGAGCCCGACCGATTGCCGTCATCGTCCGCAAAAAAATAGGCTGCTTCCGGTTTAAGGTCGGCCAAAATTCGCTCGATGGTAGGACCCAGGGTTCCAGCTTTGGCGGCAGCATTTCCGGCTTCCACGGGAACCGATACTCTAAGCAACATTCGCATATGGATTTTCTCCCTTAAGCCGGGATTCTCCAGATGAATCCCGAACTCAAATGAATGATAGGCATTTTCTGAACTGGCTGGAAGCCACACTCGAAGGACGGCCAGCGACGGGCCTAAAATCTACGTCACGGATTTTGGAGGGTTTGGCCCTGCCGCAGGGCCCGGTTGAGCGGCGGAAGGGGATTGGTTAGCGGACAGCGAAGTCTGTGACGACCGGTTGATTTCTTCACATTACGGTCGCGCAAAAGTAGTGATATCCTAGCGGTCAGCGCCGCGCGCAATCGGGAGGGCTGCCCGGCGCTCACACGGATACCTGAACCTCCCTCAATCATTGTGGAAGGCAAACGCCATGGCGACCTATATCAGCCTCTGTAATTTCACCGAAAAGGGCGCTCACGAGATCAAGGACACGTTGAAGAGAACTGAGGCGGCCAAGAGCGCGGCCAAGCAAATTGGAATGACGATAAAGGAGGTTCTATGGCTCCAAGGCCAATACGACCTCATAGTAATCAGCGAGGGGTCTGACGAAATTGCGATGACCGCGTTCATTTTGAACACGCTCAAGGCCGGCAATCTTCGCATGCAGACCTTGCGCGCTTTTACGGCCGGCGAGATGGCGAAGGTTTTGGAGAAGGTCGCGTAGCTCAAACAGGATCGGTCTCGGCGCATTCTTCGGCGGGGCTGATTTTCACGTCACGGGTTTTGGAGGGTTTGACCCTGCGGCGGGGGATGGGTTGCGGGTAGCGATGTACTTCGCGTTTGTCTTGTAGGAAGATCGAGAAAACGCGAATCTTGACGTCAGATCGGGAGCCTTTGGGGGAGTCCCGGTTGAGCTGATGAAAACATGTCTGGGAAGGAAAAATCCAATGTCGCCTGATCTCAAATACCTGACATTTACGGCACTGCTTACGGCAGCACTGTGGATTCCTTATATCGTCGCCCAAGTTATGACCAATGGTCCTCTGCGGCCCGAGAATTATGTCGATCCGACGCCTCGTCCGGTGCCGCTCTGGGGCCAACGCGCGGGCCGGGCCTATCTTAACGCCGTCGAGACGTTTGCACCCTTTGCGGCACTGGTGATCGTGGCCCAGCTGACCGGTAAGGCCGATGCAATGACGGCTTTCTGGGCGGCATGCTATTTCTGGCTGCGCCTCGCACATGCGGTCGTGTTCTGGCTCGCCCTTCCTTACATCCGTACGGTGCTTTTCACGCTCGCCTTCGTGGCGATTGTCGGGATTTTCGTGGAGCTGATTAGGTAGCAGTGTCGGGGCTTGGTTGAGCCACGGGAGGGGATTGGTTGCCAGCAGCGGAGATAGGTGAATGCTGAAAGCAAAGAGAAGCGACGCGAGGGGCGGAGCTCAAATCAAAACTCAAATCGCGACGTGCGGTCGCTATTCCGCTTCAGCGAGCGCATAGCTGTCAGGGAGCGAGCTAATCGCCTTTTGCGCCACACATTCGCCAACCGTCGATAAAGGGGGTTCGAATTCGGCAGGTTCCCAATTTGTTGTCGTGCCCTTGGGAAACAATCTCCGAATTTTGACGTGTTTGAGTTGCCGACATAGATTTTCAGCACTTGCGATTTTTACACATTCGCTCTCGATAAACTCACGCGATTTTTGCAGCCTTTCGGTGATCATATCGGCCTCCGGTGCTCGCTAGCCTTAAATGGCCGTACGGCCGAAGCTTTTCAAGCACGGGGAGGCGTAACCGATCGCCTTTGGGGAATTGGTGATATTGCGAAGGTGCTGGAGGATTCGAAAGGCCGCTTTGGGGGTTTATCTAACGCGATATCACGTGAAATGGCGTCTGTCGGCGAACGACATGGAGAATTTGCGATGCCGCTAGAGCGCGGCGAGGTGCACGGCTACAACATCGATCGAATGGTCGTTGAGTTCACCTTACTCAATCAGGGCAAGGCAATTCTTTGCGCGATCAGCACCGCGGCGATGGACGATCTTGAAGGCAGGCGTGACGTGAAGCCGGACGAGCGCGTAGGTCAGTTTAAGCGATTGCGCGATGTAATTGAAGAACGAGCATGACGAAAGTTCTTCGAGGAGCAGGCCCAGGCCGACCGGCCGGTGGTATTGCGATCTAATGATTTCTCACGATAGTCGTTTCGACCGCTTATTGGTGTGATCCCGACGCGATGAAATTCACGTCACGGATTTCGGAGGGTTTGAGGGCAGTGTGGGGCCTGGTTAAGCCGCCGGATTGGGATTGGTTGCTGCCGCCGCCCTGCGAGGCTTGGAGGGCTGTTTGGCGGTTGTGTTTGGTGGTCACCGAGCGCATGAGTCACCGCATGGAAAAGAGCGGTTTTGACGACACTGATTATTCGGTTGTCGTGAAGATTAGGGGGTCCCGTCCGATCGCGTGGAGGTGGGAGATTTATCGAGCCGGGAGATCGATCCCGATAGGGCAATCGCCGACCCTTTTTCGCACCATGGCGGCCGCTAACAAAGCAGGAAGAACGGCACTCAAGCAGCTATTGGCCAAGCTCAACACCTAACCGAGTGGGGGGTGAAGCGTTGGTCCAATTCCACGTCAGGGATTTTGGAGGGTTTGGTGGTGTGCCGCGGCTTGGTTGAGGGGCGGATTGGGATTAGTTGGTCCCATTTCCTTTGTGTCGAACCCTTTGCAGGAAGGGCAAACGAAGATGAGCGTTTCCCGGCGCGCTCCAAGTTTTGGGATTGTGCGGAGGTGCTGCATGGTGTCGCCGCAAGAGTGGCACACTAAAGTTGGCACGTTGCCCGGTGCTGTGGGCGAGCGTTCGATGGCGGGGGTTGAGGGCGTGTAATACGACACATGCGACTCCGCTGACACAGGCGGGAGCGCTACCGAACTCTCAGTCGCCGACGCCCAGCACGGGGCCGCTGTCGGTGATGAAGCATACGTAAGCCTGATTAGGACAGTTACGAGGTCAAATTTTAGACAGAAGGCCCGGAATTAGGGCAATCGGCAATGCGATAGGAATGCGAGCAGTGAGCGAAGGTTCTGGCCAATCAGGCAGTATGGCCGTCGAAGTCGCCCATCTTGGAAGGAAGCATTTTGAAAACGTCGGGGCTGTTGATGGCGCTGAGGTCGAGGACAGCGTACGCCACCGGAGCCTTATTCTGAGCATGCAGTCCATTGACCGCTGTAGCTGTGATGACCGTGCCTGAGAGCATTGCCAGTCCCAGTGCGATAGGTCGATTCATGGCGTTTCCCTTTGAGTTGTTTTGAGTTGTTTTTGAATCTTATCAGTCCACATGCGACTAAGGTCGCGCGCGGCCAATCTGCGTTGCCGAGTAATCAATACTGCTTTGGTTGCCCCAGCCGGGGCTTGTCGGGGGCTGGGGGCTGGGGGCTGGGGCTTCCATCTTCGGGACGGCCACGCAACAAAACACTCACGCTGCGCACCGTCCCGTTTTGGACCTGTTTGAGCTGCGACTAGGCCGCAGCCGCGAAGCGGATGCTGGGTGAGCCTAGTACGCCGCTCTTCTCCATCATCGTCTTCATTTCAGGTGAGCCCAACCAGGTCCGGGCCTTCGATACGTCGGCGACATCCTGGAGGAGGACCACGTCATTCGGGTCGTCGGCGCTGCGGAACACTCTCCCGTTCGTGATACCGGCGGACACGCGGTTCTTCTCGTTTCCATTGTAACTCGTACGCCATGCGTTGAAGTCCTTGACCTTGAGGTGGATAGTCAGGTTTTCGTTATTCATCGGTGCTCTCCTTTGTGAAAATCTCTCTCGTGCGCACGTAAGTAGTGTCGCGCACGTTACCGCGCTGGGACGCCGACGGCATCCACAATGCAGCCAATAACAACTCTTAGATCAGAAGAATTGTGCCAGCCGATGGCATCAGCGCTGCCGGTGGGTGAACGGAGACTTCGGTAGGTCGCCGTTTTGTGGGCAGCTCTCGGGCAAGCCGCTGCTTGCTAGTACCTAACGATGTTTGGGCACCGAGACCAAAGCACAAGGGTGCGTCGAGAATTTAATTCGCGGTTGAGTGGTGATTGGTTTGGCCCTCTCGATTAAAACAAGATTGGCGCTCTATTCGGCCACTATTGAGGCCGTTTCTGTAAGCCGCCGAAATCTTCCGGCCGCCGAACGCTCATAAGTTACAGAGAAACGTGAGAGGGCGGAGCATGTCCCTTGCGCAAACGAACTATTTTGACGCCCATTTGCCCGGTGTCAGCCAAAGCGTCCGAATAGCAAGCTTCTATGATGCAAAAGTGTTTGCGTGCCGGTGGACAATCAGGGACAAAGATCCTGCTTTAAAGGCACTTCTCCGGCATATGGACCAGGCCAGGAGTTCCACAACCGAGGACAGCGCGATCTGGGAATTGAAGCAGATGCTCGCATCACGCGGAATGTTAGTTACGATCCGCCCGTAGTCATATCTCCGCAAGATCAGCGTGAAGTTCCAGATTTCTGCGTTGGAGGCGCGGATTTTTGGACGCGAAACCACGTCACGGATTTTGGAGGGTTTGAACCCCCGGCAGGGCTCTGTTGGGCCCTGGAAGGGGATTGGTTGCGGGGCGTCTGCGAAGGCGGAGGTCCCTAAATAAAAGGAGACCCCGACCGAAGGCAGGGTCTCCCCGTTAATGCCGGTCACTTGGCGCAGAACGCATCAACCTCCGGAAACACAACGGGTGTGAGGTTTGGTCGGGCCAATGTCCGGCAGCGTTTATGTATTTGTGGTACCGCGACCAAAGCGCAAGGATGTATCGAGAATTTAATTCGCGGTAAGTGGGATAGTCGAGGCGCCTTTGGACGTGGTCGATTTGCAGCGCGGCGACTATTTGTATTAGCGTTGAACCTTGAGACCATGCGTCAGCGGACGCCGTCGGCTATGATCAGGCCACCCAAAACGGCTTGGAAGCTTCAAAATTAACAGTGTAGCGGGACATGCCGATGTCTTGCAACACCCTGTCATTGAGCATCGCGAGTTCGGCGCGCGAACGCGCTTGCTGCCGCCATTGTGCAAAGCTGTGTGTGAGCTGGCTCCATCGTAACGCGCGGCGCGGGTGAACGGCCAGGATTTCCAGACTCATCGTGCTCATGGCTCCCTCCATCTTCAGAGCACCATAATAGATTTCTACTCTCGCCGCGCGGTTGAGGATGTGATCCGCGGCACAAATCGGCGTTTTTGCCCTAAGGGCCGGATTTGCGCGGCTTTTCTGCGCGTGAGGTGTTGCAACGAAAGCCAATTGGTGGCGGAGAGGAGGAGTCAGAAGTGGAGCCTGCAGCACCGAGGCACGCGGTGAATCTTATTGGGTGCTGGAGGTCGCGGCGGTTGATGAGGCGTCGGCTGTGGGAATGATTGACGGTGCGGCGGCAGGTTCGATGATGACGGTGCGCGTTGAAGTCGCGGTGAGGCCGTTTTGGTCGGTGGCGACGGACAGTATGTCCGCATTGAAGGCGCGCAGGTAGTCGAGTTCCTCGCGGCGGGGACGTGGGGGTAGGTTCCGGAGCGGATCATGCGCTCAGGATATCAACAAAAATAGTATTCACTCTTGTATCAGCCCACGCTTTGTAACCATTCGCTTCCATGATTTTTGGTATTTCAGTGTTTTTGTTTCCTTCTGTGTACCACGCCTCCGATTCTATGCAGGTTTCCACACACCATGCCAAGGGACGGTATTTTTTGAAATTGAAAGAGCGCAGTATCGCTTCATCAGTGCCTTCCGTGTCGAGCGAGACAAAAGAAGGGGTTTGTCCCAGCATTTCGATGCAATCTTCAAGCGTATATACCTGAACGCTTGTTTTTGTGCCTTCGATGTCTCGCAGAGAGCTGATGCTCGGATTTGGTGAGACAGTGAAATCTGCCTCTCCTCTTTTCGTTCCGACTGCTGCATGAAGCACTGTGTCCTTTGGACGGACTCTCCGCAATTCGGGTATCAACGCTTCATTGGCTTCCAGCAAAAGCCCGTGCCACCCCTTGAGATAGAAAAGATAGCTATTAGAGCCGAAGCGCGGGATGTGCGCTCCAACGTCAATGTAAGTGTGATTGTTCGGTTTTCGTTTGAAAAGAATACCCAGCAAAATATCTTCCCCCGACCCTGAATAAGTGGGGTTGGCTCCCGGCATTACTCGCCTCATGATTCCTCTTTGTATTCTGTCTTTCATCAGAAAAATCCGAACGATGTGTAGGTGTTACCAGGTGAGCATGAGGGGGGCCGAGACTGAGGTTGGAACAGCGACGGTGCAGGCAGCCAGGACAACAAGACAAAGGATTACGGCTAGGCGGGAGAAGTCCATATAGGGCGGGATGGCCCTATAGTAGCATCTACTTTAGTTTTGTTCACGGGCGCGAGGACGTTGCACAGTCGCGGCCGCTCGGAATGTCGGATGGGCCGGCCGCGCGACGCGATATTGCGAAGGCGGAGACGCGGTCGGGTTGTCCACAGTTGGGGGAAGCGCAAGAGCTTCAGGAAGCGTCCTAATCGTTGGCAACTGTTAGCGATCGGGTCTATCTTGCAGAAATAGAGGCTGCGCCGGCCCTGGAGGTTCCACGTGCATATGTCAAACGAAAGTCTACTGGTCATATTAGTCGTCGGTCTTGTTGCCGGCTGGTTGGCCGGACAAATCGTACGAGGAGCCGGATATGGGCTCATCGGCGATCTCATCATCGGTGTTATCGGCGCATTCATTGGCGACTGGTTGCTGCCTCGAATTGGCATCCATCTCGGTACCGGCATTGTTTCGGCGATCATCAACGCCACCATCGGCGCCGTCATACTTTTGCTTGTGGTGCGGCTTGTTCGGGGTGGCGGCCGTTTTGGGGGCGGCTGGGGCAGACGGCGCTGGTGGTAGATGCCAGGAAAAAAGAGAAACCCCGCGCACGTGAGTGGCGGGGCTGGTCGGCAAAGTAGCTGAAAGCGAACTTCGGCTCGCTAAGCGCGAGAGTCGAGCGAAAGTCCCAAGCTGAACGCTTTTTGTCGTGTCGCGCCCTCGGTTCGCTTGAGGGTCTTTGCAATTCTCCTCGCGGGCACTTTCTTTTTCGCGAGCGATTTTAGTTCGCGAACCTGTACGGATGTCCAGGCGCGTCTCTTTTTTCCGTTTTTCATAACGACTCTGTTCTCCGGTTATAAGGGGCTGGTGCTTGTAGCTGAGAATCAATCAAAAGAAAAGCCCGACGCATATGCGGCGCGGCTTGAGAGCGCGGGCCTAGCTCAAAAAACTCAATGTGCGATGAATTTGTAGATAATCCAGATTACGACGACAGCCACTATAACGAGCATCCAATTGGAAATTTGCATGCCCGCTATCGATGTTTTCTTGTTAAACCAATCCATGGTTTTCCTCCGAGATCGGCCCCATCAGTTGGCGGCCTCGGTATCATAACGCATTTCACTTCAGTTTACGCTCGCGGCAGGAATTAAAAAATCTTTGGGTGGGGACAATGAAAAGACGGAATGATTTATAGTAGCACGTTCGGGGCTAAATCACGTCATGAACAGGAGTGCGGTGATGGAAAGCGCAACATTTCGGAAATGGCTGTCGGAGAAAGGCTGTCGGTTTGACTATCATGAGCATCAGGAGCGCGGCGAGGGTCAGGTCATGGTGACGGTGCATCGAGAAGGACGGACGTCGCAGGCGCCTCTTGGTGGTTCGCGTAAGGAACTCGATCCGCGCGACGTGCGTCGGGTCTGTGAGGAACTCGGCCTCGACTGGTCCAAGCTGCCTGGACCGCAGAGCCGGGTGTGAGGCGCACAGCAGGTTAGACTACAGTTTTGGGCACACTTGACAAAGTTGAATTGTTGTTGGGACGTTGGTGTTGGGGGAGGGCTGAAGGCCCTGGCATAGTGGGTTCCCGCAGCGGGATCGCAAACGTAGGCGGAAATCCGAAACGTCAGGCTGATATCTTCACTTCTTCTTTGTCCATGGGGTGCCGCAACACGTAGCCGCGGCCCCACACGGTTTCGATGTAGTCCTTGCCGCCCGAGGCGTTGGCGAGCTTCTTGCGCAGCTTGCAGATGAAGACGTCGATTATTTTCTGTGCCGGCTCGTCCATGCCGCCGTACAGGTGATTGAGGAACATTTCCTTGGACATTGTCATGCCCTTGCGCAAGCTCAGGAGCTCCAGCATCTGGTACTCCTTGCCGGTGAGATGCACACGGGCGCCGTTGACCTCAGCCATTTTGGTGTCGAGGTTGACGGTGAGGTCGTCGATCTCAATGACGGACTGGGCGTGACCCCTGGAGCGGCGCACGATGGAGTGGATGCGCGCCACCAGTTCGTCCTTGTGGAAGGGTTTGGTCATGTAATCGTCGGCGCCGAAGCCGAGACCCTTGACCTTGTCCTCGACACCGGCGAGGCCGGAAAGGATCAGGGTCGGTGTCTTCACCTTCGAGACGCGCAAGCTACGCAGCACCTCGAAGCCCGACATGTCCGGCAGGTTGAGGTCGAGCAGAATGATGTCGTAGTCGTACACCTTGCTGAGATCGATCCCTTCTTCACCGAGATCGGTGGTGTAGACGTTGAAGCTCTCGGATTTGAGCATCAACTCGATCGACTGCGCAGTGGCGCTATCGTCTTCAATGACCAATACGCGCATGCAAGGCCCTTTCGCGCGACCTTAGACTGAAGGTCGGCAGGCCTAAGGGGGCTTTCGGAACTTTGGGGACAAAGTGAGGCAGAACACCATTAATGGATCGTTAATAAGACCTTACCGGCGTCGAAGCCGGAAATGAAAAGCCCCGCGCACGTGAGTGGCGGGGCTGAGTTTCAGGCGTAGGCTGCTGCCGAGCCTGAAAGTTCAAAGAGCTGAAGCTGGTTCACACCGGTGGGAGCAAGCAGCGTCACGCTGCCGGCAGACGCTCCAGACGTAGCCCGCCGCGGCGCTCCTATCTGCGGGAGCACTTCTCCCGCGGCGTCGCGATGGCTGGCGAACCTCAATCGGAGAAATTAGGAGCGGCGATTTGCGCGCCGCTCGGTCGTTTTGGCGGGCTGTTGGCCCGGTTCCTCGGTCTGCGTCTTGGGCGGCCGCAGCACGATCTTGCCGTTGATAGGCAGCGCTTGCAGTACGACGTTGAAGCCTTCGCCGTCCTGGTGCATGAACGCGGTGTGAATCGGCGTCCGACTTGGACCCCACTCCGCTTGCGCTCTAAATAGCTGCATTAGCGACGAAATTGCAGATTCCCGGACTATTTTATCGGCGTCCAATCGTGACCCCACCTATTTCCCAGAAACCACCGGCTGTTCAAAGGATTACGACGATATCGACGGGGGTCCAGGTTGGACGCCGATTTACACGCCGCCTCATACCGCTCGAGGCCAAGGCTCCGCAGCCAATCTGCGAGGTCGATCAACGCCTCCATGCGCGTATCATCGTTCCGGCGAAATAGCTTGTCCAGGCGCCGCGGTGGTCCTTCCGGAGTGTTGCACTTTGTATGCCAACAAAAGCGACGGCGACCCGCACGACGAGATCGTGCGCCTCGAGGCGCACATCGAAGAGCTTGCTGCCAAGATCGAGAGCTGCCGCAAGTTCATCCTGGCCTCGCGGATCGCCATGGCGGGCGGCGGCATTGTCCTCGCCGCGATGTTCCTCGGCGCAATCCGGTTCGATCCGGCCGCGATGGCGGCTGCGGTCGCGGCGTTGCTCGGCGGCATTGTCGTGTGGGGTTCAAACGGCAGCACCGCAAGGGAAGCGGCGAAGGAATTGGCAGCGGCTGAGGCAGATCGGGCAGCGCTGATCGAAATGATCGATCTCCATGTGATTGGTCCATTGCGATGAGACCGAAGGGGATGGGTGATGACGGGCGTTCCGAGCGAGCCCCCACCGCTGCTGACCGAAGATCAGTTTGGCGCCGTGTGCGACTTCATTCTTGCTTGAGCTGAGACCTCGGTCCCCCGGGGCCGGTGTCCTAGGCGGGCGCTGGACACGCTTTTTCGCCTGGACGATCATGAGTCCTGAGCCAGTTAGGGCGCGACCGTGGACGTCAGCGGTTGGCTGCGGACTCTGGGCCTCGATTAGTTTCGAAACCCGCCTCTAGGCTGCAATTACTGAGGCTTCGATCATGCTCAAGCTCCCACCACCCATTTGGGCGCTGGTCTATGTTCTCATCGCCGCGGCCATTAGCTGGTCACTCGGCTGGCCCAAGTTCCTAGGCCTGCCGCTTGCGCCGCTCGGGATTGCGCTGGTAGCCGTTGCGTGGATTCCGCCCGTCTGGGCTATCGTCCTATTTCGCCGCGAGGGCACCGAAGTCAGCCCGACCTCACCTGCCAATCGCACGCTGGTCACAAGCGGTCCCTACCGCTTTACCCGCAACCCCATGTATCTGGGCCTCGTTATCGTCACCCTGGGCATCGCCGTCTGGGTCGGCGCCTGGCCAATGTTCATTGCGCCCATCGCCGTCTTCGCCACCGCCAACTGGATTCACATCCCCTTCGAAGAAGACAAGATGCGCCGTCAGTTCGGCGCGACGTATGACGGCTACGTTAGGCGGGTGCGACGGTGGGTGTAGCATTGGCTCTCGGTAATTGCTGAACTGTGCAACGTTGCTGGTGGCTTCGCACTCATGCTGCCCTCGGTCATTACGCGCCGCTTCCCGCCGCCCTGGACGATCGAAGAGCACACCGAATCCTTCATCGTGAAGGACGCGAACGGACAGGCGCTCGGCTATTTTTATTTCGACGATGAACCGCAGCGCCGCTCGGCGACCAATCGGCTAACCCGCGACGAGGCCCGCCGCATGGCGGCGAACTTCGCTAAGCTGCCGGAGTTGTTGCGGCGACCGACGCCATCCAAGTAAGTCCTCGAGCCATTGCGCTGTAATGCAGCGATATGTCCGAAGTTGGGGCTAAACCGGAAGTGCCTGGTACACGTCCGAAATGACGCTAATGACCCCTCGCGCCATTTCGCGGCAATGCAACACTTTGGTCGCTTTCGTAGCGAAGCGGACATTGATCGAACCGCGCTAATGCCGGGCAGTATATTACTTGCAGGTCCTAGTTGCCTTACGAAGATCACCTGCTACATGGTAATGAGCTATCGGGAAAGGTCTTGCGGTCGGGGGTATGGCATTGATCTGCGCCACGCTAGTCCGCGCGCTTGTGCTATCGGCGGCTTTCGCCGCTGCTTTGACGCCAGTGCGGTGCCTTAGCGAAGACGGCAATCAGTTGCCGGAAAACGCAACGAACGAACTTTCGCCCGATCTGCTCTCGCTGCTCCGCCAAAAGAAGATGCCAAAACATTCGCCGATCATTCTGCGCGTCTTCAAGGAAGAAGCGGAACTCGAAGTCTGGAAGCAGGACACCACCGGTCTCTACCAGTTGCTCAAGGTCTACCCGATCTGCCGTTGGTCGGGTGACCTCGGACCGAAGGTCCATGAGGGCGACCGCCAGGCGCCCGAGGGCTTCTATCAGATCACGCCCGGACTGATGAATCCCAATTCTGACTACTACCTCGCGATCAACATCGGCTTCCCCAACGCCTACGATAAGGCGAACGATCGTGATGGCACCTTTCTCATGATCCACGGCGACTGCTCGTCGAGTGGCTGCTATGCCATGACCGACGAGCAGATCGGAGAGATCTATTCGCTCGCCCGCGAATCCTTCCTCGGCGGCCAGCCGTCATTCCAGATCCAGGCCTATCCGTTCCGCTTGACGCCGGCGAACCTGGCGCGCCACCGCACCAATCCGAACATAGCCTTCTGGAAGATGCTCAAGATAGGGAACGATCATTTCGAGGCGACGCATCTCCAGCCCAAGGTGGAGGTTTGCAATCGCCGTTATGTGTTCGATGCGCAACCTCCGTCAAATTCGACCAACCCGCTGGTGTTCGATCCGGCCGGCCGCTGCCCGGCTTTTGTCGTCAATCCGAAAATCGCTCGGGCGGCACTGGTGAAACAACGCGCCGACGAGGTCGAATATGCGCAATTGGTCAAAGACAATGTGCCAGTTGCCCCAACCTACAGCGGACTGGACGGCGGAATGAACAAGGTTTTCCTCGCACGCTTTCCGGGCAAGATAGTATCGCTTGCGATCGTGCTGCCACCATGGTCCGGATCTGAACTGCCGCAACTGCCACCCATCCCCTGGACAGACAACGATGGTTCATTGGCGAATAAATTTTTTGGCGCCTTGTTGGAATCAAATCCAGCCTCACAGAGACACGTCCCCTCGACCGATTCAACAATGCACGGCCGCGCCGCGGATCCCGCGACAACCGCATCGAGTGCCGCGCCGATAACGAGGCCCGCGTTTCCAGATTGAGACCGATGTTGGTCCGAAGCGACGGTTTGCTGCAACGCAGCGGTTCGTCCGGTTTCGAGGCCTAAGCGGAAGTCCCTGGAGCGCGCTCAAACGGTCGCTAATGACCCAAATGTATGGTCCGGCCGTGCGTTGCAAGAGGTTTTCGTCGAGCTGTTTGATTGCGGTCTTGCATCAATGTATCCGGCCTTCGATTGAAGCGTGTTTGCTCCGGGCCATCATGGATATCAGCGCGCATGCGATCTCATTACCGGACAGGCCTCGACTGGGCCATTTGGGTCACCAGTGCTCGCATGCGCCGGGAAGACCGATCCTCCATCTCGTCTCATCCTCTCGCAGACCTCGGCAGGTAAGTCGTATTGATCTGGCTACTTCATCGCGGGCTCCTCATGTCGCGAGTCCCTGTGATGTCGGAATGAGGATCAGGCGGACCGGGCAGCGGCCTCACCGACCTTCCTAACCTCGAAGGCTCGACCACGAGCGAGAACGCTCCAGGCGATGCGGGCGAGCTTGTTGGCCAGCGCGATCGCTAGCACGTTGCGGTGCAGCCGCTTCTTGGCCGCCTCGATCCAGGGCTTGAGCCCATGGCGCTCCCAGCTCTTCGGCTTGATCAGCACGACCCATGCCGCCTGCACGAACAGAACCCGCAGGTAGCGATTGCCGCGCTTGGATATCTTGCCCAGGATGGTGCGGTCCCCAGTCGAGATCTGTTTGGGGACGAGCCCAAGCCAGGCGGCAAAGTCGCGGCCTTTAGAAAACACATCTCCAGTGCCAATCGCGGCCACCATCGCACTGGAGATGATCGGGCCGATGCCAGGAACGCTCATCAACCGCTCGCAACCGGCATCCTGGCGCGCAACGGCTTCGATCTCGCCCGATAGTCTCTCGATTCGCTCATCGAGCCGGCGCCAGTCGCCGGCTAGGCCCTCGATGACCCGAACCATGCGCGGCGACAGAACATCAGGTGGCGCGGCTATTATGCGCGGTAGCTCGGCGCGCAAAAACCGTAATCCCTGCCGCACCGCAACGCCGCGCTCCAACAGGAAGGCGCGGATCTGATTGATGATGCCGGTGCGCTGGCTGACCAACCGCTCCCGCACCCGGTGCAGTGCCTGCAGGTCAAGCTGATCGGCGGTCTTCGTCGCTACGAACTTCATCGTCGGCCGCTGCACAGCCTCGGCAATCGCCTCCGCATCGCGGAAGTCGTTCTTCTGTCCCTTCGAGTAGGGCCGCACGTACCTCGCCGGCATCAGCCGGGCATCGTGGCCGAGCTCCTTCAGCTTACGGCTGAGATGATGGGCGCCAACGCAGGCTTCCATGCCGATCAGGCACGGCGGCATATTGGCAAACCGCGCTTCCACTTGGCCACGCGACCACTTCTGCCGCAGTACGATCGCACCGCGCTGATCAAGGCCAACAATGTGGAATGAGTTCTTGCCGATATCGATGCCGACTATCGCGATCGCGGTGTTTGAGTTCTGAGACATGGCGTGCTCCTTGTCTTTGGCGCCCCTTGCCAGCTTCGATCGCTGGCGAGGCAGGAGCACGGCCGGACCATTCCATTACCGGACATTGGCGAACCGTCGATGATGAGTTTATTATTTTAAGTCCTAACTATCAATTATGTTCAAAAGCTATGGTACGGCATCGAAGGTGCTAATTTGCTTTTTGGAGACGGCTTAAGGAGAATCATTATGCCAAAGTACATTTGGCTAATCGGCATCATGGTCATGTCGAGTTTTCTCTTATACCATGTGCCTCGGGTTGATGCAGCCGAATACTCCATCCGATTTGGCAAGCTTCAAGGCAGCGACCACAAAACGGTCGCCCCCACCACAAATATAAAATTGTGCAACAGATCGACTGGCTATCAATTTGGGTACGAGATCGTCCCGCATAGCAGCGATTCATATGAATATTATACAATACTCTATTTGCCGACACCGCCTGCGACGGTTGGTCCGGGTATGAAAAATCCGGCCATAAGCGAAGGAGGAAAAGAAATTAAAATGCAGGCAAAACGTGCAAGCGGTCCTGCGGTTCAGTCGTTCGTCTTCGATGCCGGAGACCCAACCGGCCCCTGGAAGTTTGACGTTGTTGTTCAAGACTCAGTGGTCGCGACAATCAAATTTGACGTTGTCCGCCCCCGCTGCTCGATAGGTTTGCTGGCCAGATCACCGGCGTTGCACGAGAGTCGCCGCAGCGCATAGTCGCCGACCCCAAGAGCGTCGAGCGCGACTTGGCTCGTCTTGTGCTCAGTGTCGTCGAACTGCTGCGCAAGCTGCTCGAGCGCCAGGCCGTGCGGCGCGTGGAGAATGGCACTCTGAGCGAAGAGGAGATTGAGCGCTTAGGTGAAACCCTGCTTAAGCTCGAAGCCCGTATGGGCGAACTCAAGGCGGCGTTCGGTCTAGGAGACCAGGAATTGACTCTGGATTTGGGCCCGCTTCGCGATCTGATTTCGGAATGCGAGTAGATTGATCCGGTGCCATAGTCGTGCCACGACCGGCGAGGCTCGTTAATTCCGACCGAAGTCCGCTCATGGCTTTTTCGCACCGCATCGACGATCGCTACTTCGAGGACTATGTCGAGGGCGACGTTCATGCCTTCGGCAGCATCGCCGTCGAGGCGGACGAGATCATCGCCTTCGCGAGGCGGTTCGATCCGCAGCGTTTTCACACCGACCCGGAGGCAGCCAAGCAGACGCCGTTCGGCGGCCTCATCGCCAGCGGCTGGCATACCGCTGGACTGATGATGCGGCTTTATGCTGAGCACTATCTGACCCACGTCGCGAGCCTTGCCTCCCCCGGTCTCGACGAGCTGCGCTGGGTCAAGCCGGTGCGGCCGGGCGACCGGTTGTCGGTACGCGTGACCGTGTTCAAAACGACGCCGTCAAAATCCAAGCCGGATCGCGGCGCGGTCGCGTCATTTGTCGAAGTTTTCAATCAGGTCGGGGAGGTTGTGATGACGCTAAAGTGCGTCAACATAATCGCACGGCGGCCGCAGTCCTGACCCGCTGTCGCAGGCGGGCTATCGCTTCTGCATGAGACGTTGCCGGATCGGCAGCGGGCGATCCACGGCCAGCCGTTTCCGTGCAGGATCAAATTCGCGCAGCGGCTCGACTTCTACCAATGTTGCGAAACTTCGCCGGGCCAATTGTTGATACTGACGGGTACCCTCGATCTTCATTGCCAGGTCATCAACCGTCAATTCCCGCAGAATTCGCGCCGGCACACCGGCGACCAGGTGTTTTGGCGGAATCTTGGCGCCCGCCTTGACGAAGCTCATCGCCGCGACAATGGAGGATTCGCCAACCGTTGCATGGTCCATGACGACGGCATTCATTGCCACCATGGCGTTGGTGCCGATATGAGCGCTATGGATAATCGCGCCATGGCCGATGTGGCCGTCCCGACCTATGACCAGATCAAATCCCGGCATGCTATGCAGCGTACAATTATCCTGAACGTTGCAGCCATCCTCGAGAACGATGCGGCCAAAGTCGCCGCGTAATGATGCACACGGGCCGACATAGCATCCCGCTCCGACAATGACGTCACCGATCAGAACTGCGTCGGGATGCACGAAGGCCGTTGGATCAATGACGGGTACGACACCGTCTATGGCATAGGTCTTGTACCGGCGAGCGTGCATGGCGATATTTTTTTAGGCCGACAGCGACGATGCCGCCAACTTTGCCCGAGCATCTTGTAGCGCCGGCGCGGCAATGTCTCTTGACATGGATCAAGCGCAGAACAAGCTACAAGAAAAACGCAGTGCCATCGTCTGTTCAATCCACTTTGCCAACAAGAAAGCTCGGATGTCCAAGCATTCCACGAACGGTCTGCAGGCGCCGCCATGCCAGGGACCGGATCCGCTTCCCCGTGCGCCGCGCTTTCGCATGCCGCGCGGCGCCTGCGATTGCCATGCTCATGTCATCGGCTCGCGCGAACGCTATCCGTTTACGGCTGCGCGCAGCTATACGCCGCCGCCGGCGCCCGAGCAGGCTTATTTGGCCATGCACAATGCGCTCGGGATCGAGCGCGGCGTGCTGGTGCAGGTGAGCGTGCATGGCACCGACAATCGGCTGCTTGTCGAAACACTGCGGCGGCATCCGCAGCGGCTGCGCGGCATCGCCGTCGTCACGCCCGACGTTGCGGAAGCCGAACTCGACGTCCTCGATGCCGCCGGGGTCCGCGGCCTACGCTGCAACGAGTTGTTCGGCGGTGGTGTCGGATTGGAAGCGCTGGAGACGCTGGCCAGACGCATTGCGCGCCGCGGCTGGCATCTTCAGCTCTTGATCGACGGGCGGCGTCTGCCATCGATCTCCGCGCGGCTGGCGCGGCTGCCCGTGCCCTTCGTCATCGATCACATGGGCTGTATCGCGACTGCTGGCGGTCTCGACGATGCGGGTTTCCAGGAGCTGTGCAAGCTTTTGCAAGAGGCCGACTGCTGGGTCAAGATTTCGGGCGCGAACCGTATCGCGTCGGAACCGATCCCCTACGGCGACACAATACCCTTCGCGCGGGCACTTGTTGCGGCGCGGCCGGAGCGCGTGGTTTGGGGCTCGGACTGGCCGCATGTTGCGATCGAGGGGCCCATGGTCAACGACGGCGTCCTTCTCGACCTTCTCGCGGAATGGGTCCCCGATGAGGCGTCGCGCACCCGTATCCTGGTGGACAATCCCGCGGCGCTGTACGGCTTCTGAGCTGATCCGGCCTCGCGTCGAGCTGCGCCGCAGAAAACGAAGGTCGACGCGATGACGTGGTCTAAGCCAGATGCGGCGGAGAGTGCGGCAGCCTTACTGCGCCGTTAACCCGCCATCGAGCACGAACTCGGCGCCAGTGACAAAGGCTGATTCATCCGACAGCAGATAGATGCAAAGCGCCGCGACCTCGGCGGGCGTGCCAAAGCGGCCGAGCGGCACCGAAGCGGCCAGCCGCTCGCGGGCGCGGGACGGATCGCGGAATTGCGCGATCATGCCGTCCGCCATCGGGCCTTCGATGAAGGCCGGGTGCAGCGAATTGCAGCGCACCGCGGGCTTTTGTCGGGCGCCGTGCAGCGCCACCGATTTGGTCAGAAGCCGTACGCCACCTTTCGAGGCGTTGTATGCCGCGAAGTTACGCCCTCCGACCAGCCCGGAGACCGATGAGATGTTGACGATCGAGCCGCCGCTCCGCCGCAACAGCCGCATGGCGTACTTGCAGCCGAGAAACGTGCCGTCGAGATTGATCGCCATGACGCGGCGCCAAGTCGCATAGTCGGTATCCTCGACGGTGCCGAGCGCCACGATGCCGGCGGCGTTGACCAGACCATCAAGCCGTCCGACGTCTTGCTCGATGGCGGCGATGGTCCGCGTCCAGTCCTCTTCCGAAGTGACGTCGAGGGCATGATCGAGATCCCGGCGACCGGGAAGATCGCTGGTGACCGCAATGCCGCCGCTCAGTGCCACAGCCTCGACGACCGCCGATCCGATCGCGCCTGCCGCGCCGGTCACCAGGACGACCTTGTCTTTTACGCTGTTCATCCTTTTCTGTCCTTGTCTGCCAAACCATCGTAGCCAAACCCCCGCCGCTTAAAGCAAGCATTAAAAGTGGGGAATCGACGCTGTGCCTAGTCCGTCCCGACGGCTTCGCGATCAATCACCAAAATACGGCAGCTCAGTTTTTCCGGGAAGCCGGGGCGACGTCCGAGCAGAAATGCTCCGGTGATTCGCTCGCAGTTTCGGACCAACCGAGTTTTCTGCGGGCCTGGTCGCTGAGCCGTTCAACCGTCCAAGGCGGATCCAGGACGCGCCGGACGCGAATCGATGCCGCCTCACGGAAGCGATGACGCAGGATATCGTTGATCTGCTGCAATAGTGCGTCAGCGAAGGGGCACGCCGCCGAGGTCGTCGTGAATTCCACTTCGATGCCCGTTGTGCTCCAGTCGGCGCGATACACCATGCCCATGTCGACGATGCCGATGCCAAGCTCTGGATCCTCGATCTCGTTGAGGATGTGTGTGAGGTCATCTTGCATATTGCGGCTCACGTTCGGGTGGCGCGCGTGTCGCGCGCCTCCAGGTCCGATCGATCAGCATCGAGGCGTCAAAGGTATGGGTACATTTACAGTTTTCCTTTAAACGCCGAGACCAACGTGAAACGTGCCTTCCCAAAATTTCCGCAGCTTCCCCTTGATTTAAGTCAATGAAATACCCCAGTGACTGGACCACAGGATGTAATTGGCCGGATGCGTGCCACTAACCAATTGAAATGCGACACTAAATGGCTCGCGCGTCGAGCAACACGGGCGAGATCGGGGCATTCGTCTGTCCTTGGTTCAATTTCCAGCGTCGCCCCCGTTCATTGATCGGCATATCATTGAAGGCCGCGGCGCCAGGCGGCGCCATGTTCGAATCAATCGAGGAGAGCGTTTCATGTCGGTTTTGCTGCCGCAGGGTTGGGCGCCTCCCATCGGATACGCCAACGGAATCACAGTCGCTGCCGGACGCATTGTGTTCATCGCCGGTCAAGTCGGCTGGAACGAACAGCAGCAATTTGGTAGCGAGCACCTGGTGCCGCAATTCGAGCAGGCGCTCAAAAACGTGATCGCCGTGCTGGCGGAGGCCGGTGGAACGCCCGACCATATTTGCCGTATGACGGCCTATTGCATCGACCGGCCGGCCTACCTTGCGGAGCGAGCCGAGTTAGGGCGGATATGGCATCGTTTGATGGGAAAGCATTATCCAGCCATGAGCATGATCTTCGTCGCCGATCTGCTTGACCATCCCGCCAAGATCGAGCTCGAGGCGACCGCCGTGATACCCGCGGCCAAAGCCGACTGACGGTTGCATTGGGCTGGAAGCGCGCCGCATCGCGGAATGAGACAATTACCGCCGACCTGCTCTAATGTTGATTGCTCGTGTGGGCATCGGCGCGCTGCGCGTTCCAATTCGCCTGGTTTTCCCGCTCCCACTGCAGAATGCGCTCACGCAGCGACTGGCATCTTTCTTCGATAGCCGCGTTGAACAGCGAGTCCTGCTTTTCGTTCCATACCGCCTCGATGTCCGCCCAGTCTTCGGGTCGCAAGGCCTTGATGGCAATCGGAAACAGGTCTCGTTCCTCCATTTCCATGTGTTTGCGTTCCAGGTCGATGAAGTCGCGCATCGTGTTATGGAACGTCTGCCGGAGGATATCATGATCGGTCAGGATGCTCCTGACCACCTGAGCGACCCGTCGTAAGCGCTTGCCTTCATTCTGATGCTCGACTTCGAGGTCGCCGACGCTTTCGGCCGCGACGGAGTCGCGCAGCTGCAGTTTCTCGAAGATCATGTCCTCTTTCGGATGATGGCAGCAATCGGGATAGTCCTCAAAATAACGGATGACCCCCTGTATAACTTCATAATCGGGCCGCTCGTTGCGGTCGAAAACACTTAATTCATGCTCCAGAACGAGAAGCAATTCTTCGATGTTGCGATGTTCTTCGCGTAAAGTCTCAATAATTCTTGTCATGGATGAACGTCCAATATTCCCTTGTACAATATACGCAATCCGGTCGCCTCCATTGCGCTAGATCAATGACACCGGCAGGATTGGCGGCCGGTGCCTCCGGCTGCTGCGATCGCGGTCCGAGAGCTGTTCCCGCTGTTGCCCTTGCTTTCCAGGTCCGATCTCGACGGCACCGTTGTTCGGCGAGCGTCGTGGGGCCGCGGAGCGCCGACCCCTTGATCTTAAGGGACGCGAAGCGTCTTGAGTTAGATCAATTTCGGCTTTACCAGCACTGATAGTCTCCACAGAATTTACCTTGGGAGGATAACAACATGGCACGCAATCATATCGTCGCGGCAATCGGCATCGGTGTGTCGATGCTGTTCGCCGCTTCCCACCAGGCGTCGGCGCAGACCAAGATCGGCGCGGTGCTTTCGGTCACCGGCCCGGCGTCGTTTCTCGGTGATCCGGAGAAGAAGACGCTGGAAATGTACGTCGATGCCATCAACGCCAAGGGCGGGGTCAATGGCCAGAAGCTCGAGCTCGTCATCTACGACGACGGCGGCGACGCCAACAATGCGCGCACGTTCGCAACGCGCCTAGTCGAGGAAGACAAGATCGCGGCGATGGTCGGTGGCACCTCAACCGGCGCGACACTGGCGATGATACCCGTTTTCGAGGAGGCGCAGATCCCCTTCATCTCGTTGGCCGGCGCGGTGCAGATCATTGAGCCGGTGCGGAAGTGGGTGTTCAAGACGCCGCACACCGACAGGATGGCTTGTGAAAAGATCTTTGCCGATCTCAAGCATCGCAATCTGACGACGATCGCAATTATTTCGGGCACCGACGCGTTCGGCAAATCGATGCGCGACCAATGCATCGCGGTGGCGCCGAAGTACGGCGTCAGCATCGCCCACGAAGAGACCTACGGCCCGCGCGACAGCGATATGACGCCGCAGCTCACCAATATCAAGAATGCCGCGGGCGTGCAGGCGGTGGTCAACACCGGGTTCGGCCAAGGTCCGGCGATCGTGACGCGCAACTATCGCCAACTCGGCATCACGGTGCCGCTCTATCAGAGTCACGGCGTTGCTTCGAAGCAGTTCATCGATCTCGCGGGCGCCGCGGCAGAAGGCGTCCGCCTGCCGGCGGCGGCGCTGCTCGTCGCCGAGAAATTGCCCAATAGCGATCCGCAAAAGCCGGTCGTCGTGAACTATTCGCGCGAGTATCAGCAAAAGACCGGGCAAGCGGTGTCGACCTTCGGCGGTCATGCTTATGACGGCCTGATGATCCTGACGCAGGCGATGCAGCGGGCAAAGAGCGCCGACAAGGCGCAAGTGCGCGACGAGATCGAAAAGACCAAAGGCTACATCGGCACCGGCGGCATCGTTAACATGTCGCCGACCGATCACCTCGGCTTGAATCTATCTGCCTTCCGCATGCTCGAGATCAAGAACGGAGATTGGACCCTGGTGCCCGACGCCGGCTCATGAAGAGGCGGGCGAGCAGGCCGGTGGCCCGCTCGCCTGACCGGGCAACGACGACAAAAGCGACAGCGCGGGGCGGCTTGATCCGATGGCTGAATTTCTGCAATTCGCCTTCTCGGGACTAACGGTCGGAGCGGTCTACGCGCTTGTCGCTCTTGGCTTCACTCTCATTTACAACGCCTCCGGCGTCGTGAACTTCGCCCAGGGCGAATTCGTGATGCTAGGCGGGATGTCGACGGTGTTCCTGGCTCTTGCCGGAATGCCGTTGCCATTCGCAGCGCTGATTGCAGTGGTCGTCGCGGTCGCCATCGGGCTTGTGCTGCATCGCTTCGCCATCGAGCCGGCGCGCGGAGCGGGGCCGGTTACGCTGATCATGATCACGATCGGCGCCTCGATTTTTCTACGCGGTGCGGCGCAGATTGTCTTCGACAAGCGCTTTCATAGTCTGCCGCCGTTGTTCGGCGCCGACCCGATCCGTTTCGGTGGCGCCGCCATCCTGCCGCAGAGCCTGGTGGTGCTTGCCGGTGCGGTCGTCGTTGTCACGCTGCTGTGGGCGGTGATCGATCGCACTCTGCTCGGCAAGGCGGTCATCGCCACGGCAGCCAACCGGCTTGCGGCGCGTCTCGTCGGCATCAACACCCGGCGCATCGTCGATTTCTCGTTCGCCGTATCGGCAGCGATTGGCGCTATTGCAGGAATCCTCGTCACGCCGATCACGTTGACCAGTTATGACGTCGGAACGTTGCTGGCGCTCAAGGGATTTGCCGGTGCCATGCTCGGCGGCATGGGCAGCGCCTTCGGCGCCGTGGTCGGTGGGCTGCTGCTTGGTTTGCTGGAAGCGTTCAGCGCGGGTTACATCTCTTCGAATTACAAGGATGCGGTCGCATTCCTGGTTATCCTGGCGGTACTGTTCATGATGCCGCAGGGCCTGCTCGGTCGAGCCCAGGTCGAGCGGGTGTGAGCATATGCGTGCGCTGCTCGATCATCGTCTGGCGCCGGCCGTAGCGATCGCGGTGATTCTCCTGCTGCTGCCGCTGGTCTTCCCATCGACCTATTATTACCGGATCGCGGCGCTCGTCTTTATCTTCGCATTGGCGAGTCTCGGCCTCAATCTTCTGATGGGCTTCGCCGGACAGGTCAGCCTGGGCCACGCTGGCTTTCTCGGCATCGGGGCCTATGCCGTTGCGATCGGGGCGACCCATTTGGGCCTGCCGTGCTGGCTCAGCATCCTCGGCGGCGCGTCGCTGTCGGGCCTGATCGCATTCACCGTCGGCCGGCCGATACTTCAGCTCAAGGGCCAATATCTTGCGGTGGCCACTCTCGGATTCGGGCTCCTGGTCGCCATCGTGCTGACCAACGAAGCCGCTTGGACCGGCGGCCCGGACGGCATGTTGGTACCGCATCTTGTGCTATTCGGGTTTCCGCTGCACGGCCCGCGAGCATGGTATTGGATCGGCGGGGTCACGTTTGTCATCGGCACGGCGCTGGCGCTGAATCTCGTCGATAGCCCGATGGGCCGAGCGTTGCAGGCGATCCATGACAGCGAAGTCGCCTCACGGATGCTTGGCATCGATGTCGCTCGGCAGAAGCTGGCGATCTTTGTTATTTCCGCGATCTATGCCTCGGTCGCCGGCTCGTATCTCGCGCTGCTCAATGAGCTTGTCACGCCCGACGTTTCAGGTTTCCTGCGGTCGATCGAACTTGTGGCCATGGTGGTCCTCGGCGGCATGGGTTCGGTGGTCGGCTCGTTGGTCGGCGCCACGCTGCTGGTCGTGCTGCCGCAGGTGCTGACGCTGCTCCATGAATATGAGCAGATGGTGCTGGGCATCGTTGTGATGGGCTTCATGATTTTCCTGCGGCACGGCATTGTCCAGGGAATCGCCGCTGTCTTCGGGCGGACGCGAACGTGACGGCTCTCGAGGTCGAGCGTCTGTCGATCGCCTTCGGCGGCGTGCGCGCCGTGAGCGACGTCAGCCTCAGCGTCCCGTTCGGGTTAGTTTTCTCGATCATCGGTCCCAATGGGGCGGGCAAGACCACACTGCTCAACCTGATCTCGGGCGTCTATGCGCCGCAGGATGGCTACGTGCGGCTCGGCGGCGAGGACGTCACCGGGCTGGCGCCGCATCTGCTGGCGCGACGCGGCCTGTCGCGCACCTTTCAGAACCTGCAGCTGTTCTTACGCATGACCGTGCTGGACAACGTCATGGTCGGCCGTCATCGCCACGAGAGCACGGGGACCCTGTCCGATCTGCTGCATTTGCCGTCGGTCGGTCGGCAGAACCGGCAAACGCGCGAGGTGGCGCGATCGGTGCTGGCCCGGGTCGGTCTTGCCGCCCATGCGGATCGCCCTGCCGGATCGCTCGCCTTCGGCGACCTCAGACGTCTGGAAATTGCCCGCGCCCTTGCCAGTGAACCGAAAGTGTTGCTGCTCGATGAGCCCGCCGCGGGCTGCAATCCGGTGGAGAGCGGGCAACTCGACGGCATCATCCGATCCATCGTCAAGGATGGCGTCACCGTGGTGCTGGTGGAGCACGACATGCGGCTGGTCATGAACATATCCGACCGCATTCACGTTCTCGCCAACGGCAAGACCCTGGCCGAGGGCACCGCCGCCGAA
>Ga0208455_1000268_pt1 | contig 28505 bp, 26 predicted proteins | sample June2015DPH_4_50_FD_184690 | JGI IMG/M metagenome (GOLD analysis project Ga0208455, IMG submission 184690) | Peatland microbial communities from SPRUCE experiment site at the Marcell Experimental Forest, Minnesota, USA - June2015DPH_4_40... | ecosystem: Environmental > Terrestrial > Soil >... | reverse complement strand
AACTCATGCCCTGGACCTGGGTGGCCGAGCGCTCCACCAATAGGCTCGCGGCGTAACGCAGCAAATCGCGAGAAGCCTCCGCAGAAAAAACAAGCCGCCAGAGCCGTGTGATCTGAAGACCGCTTACGATCATCCGAACGAGACCGACGGTTACGAGCCCCTCATGAAGGCGCTGGGTAATCATGCTTCTACACTGGGAAAGGAGAGTTCAATGCGTAAAAATTCACGCGGCAAGCTAAGTGCGGCCGTTCGAGACGAGAGTGCATCTCTCGCTGAGGTTCAACGACAAGAAGAGGAGGTTTCCTCACGCGACAAGTCGGCGATTGCGCCTGAAACCGATGCTGTCCCGATGCGAAGGTGGCCAATCGACAGCATGATTGAAGAAGCCTCACAATATCTTGCTGATAGGCCCCGAAGTTCTAATTTCCGGCTCCTATCTGAGGCTTTCGGAAGCCAGGACCCGGATTTTGTCTATGGCCTTTTTATGCAACTCGCGCACGCAACTACCCGTTTTCACGACGGCGAAGGGATTAATTACATGGTCGCGGCGATCAGGAATATTCATCCGCGAGATGCTAACGAGGCGATGCTCGAGGGCCAAATAGCGGCTATGAACATGAGTCTGATGAATTATATAGATGAACTTGCCCGGCTCCGAGGCACACCCCAACAGGAAATGGCGGAGCGGGCTGTGAACAGACTCGCACGAACATGTGCGACGCTAGTGGGCGCTTTGAAACATTACCGGTCAGGCGGCGAGCAAAAGCTAACTGTTGGCCAAGTCTCCGTAAGTGACGGCGGTCAGGCGATCGTAGGTACCGTTAATCAGACTCCACGCGATGTTCTTCCGGAGAAGACTCCGAATGCAACGCCCGCTCTTACCGATGCGCGGCAAACTGCTATGGAGATCGTCAGCGAACCGCAGCGTGCGCCGATTCCGCTGCGGCGTGGGCGAAAAGAATGACGGCGAACCATCCGCGTAATACCGGCCCGATGCTTTCCAGCCCACGCTGCGGGGCCAAAACACGGTCGGGCAAGCCGTGCAACGCTCCAGCGGTGCTCGGTAAAAGACGTTGTCGGATGCACGGCGGCGCGCCGGGGTCGGGCGCTCCACGGGGCAACCAAAACGCATTCAAGCATGGCATGTATACGCGCAATGCTCTTGAGGAACGCCGGGCGGTGCAGGACTTGCTCCGTCAATCGCGCATGCTATTGGAACGGTTAAAATAATTGCTCTCACGATCGTCGATGTTGCAGCGTGTGCCGGCCGGTAACTCGCCAGTCCGTGAATTGTCGATACGACGTGAGCTCGTTGTCCTCTCGGCGAGACCGGGCCGTAGGCGCGACTTCGTCTTGCGCTACACCCGTTATCCTTTCTTCAGTTGCCGCTTTCGCGACCGTACCCCTGGGCAGCCACCGTTCTCGTCCACGAATTCGAGGCTGGCGCCTCTAGCCTCAACTCCACGTTACAGGTTCTGAGCCGCCCAAGGATCGACTATTGAAATCATTAGATCCGCAAGATGCCGTACGTTTCGGGTGGCAAGGGTGGCGCGCCGTGCGAGCGCGATGCCCGCGATTTGCGTGTCACGCATGTCCACTGGCCGCCCGATTTTTTGCCGCGCGGCCGCCAGCAGTGCTGCTTCAGCCGCTGCGGCGCTGTCGAAATCCAACACACGGTTTTCTAAATCCTCTTTCAGCGGGCGGGCAAACGCCGCTTCCAGCGTTTGCCGCCGCCGGCCTGACGGCAGCAGCGCTAGGCCGAGACGCGCCTCGAGCAACGCGATGCTGGTTATCCACAGGGATTCGGCAGGCTGGCGGTCCAGCCACGCCACCACGGGACATGATCCTTTGGGCCGGCCGTTGCTGTTTAGATTAGGCCGCCGCACGCTTCATGGAACGCCGGGACGATGCTTTCTTCGGAGGCGGAAGTAGCAGATCGGCCGGCACGCGGAAACGGGCGCGGAGACGTTGCACCATCGCCATGCTCAGTCCCTTCTTGCCACGCAATACTTCACTCACGCGACCTGGGGTGCCGAGGAGCGGGACCAAGTCCGCTCGCGTGAGACCGTGCTGATCCATGAGGTGGCGGATCAGATCGGCGACGCTCGGCGACCGGCGAGGCCATTGCTTTTCCTCGTACGCGGCGATCAGGCGCACTTGCGCCTCCAACCGAGCGACGTCGGCCGGATTATTCGAATTCCATAGCTGGTCGACGAGCGTGCGAGCTCGCGCGAGTTCGGCATCGCTATCGATCAGGATGAGGGTCGCATCCATCACACTGTCTCCGCATCGACCTTGTCGTACTCCGCGTGGGTCCCGAAGAATCGGATTGCCAAGGCTCCTGCCTGATACTGTACGCTTGCAATCAATCTGTAGTCGTTACCCTTGATGTTGAACACAGCTCGGCCGCCCTTGAGAATGTCCCGTTGACGGCTTCGGCGAAATGATGAAGGCAGTACGTCGGTGAACGTTAGATTTGATGGGAGGATAGTCGCTCACAGTTGTTCGATTTCCTGATTAGTTTGAGAAAGCAGGGCAAAAAGGAGATTTGCCGTGGCTCTAAGTTTCACCACCTCGCGTTTGGAAATGGTGCTGTCCGTCTCTTCCGGGGACATCGAGGTAATCACTCCAAGCTGGTAGCTGCTACCATATGAAGTTCCAAGAAACAGTAATCTGGCCTATTTGTCATGCGGGCGTTTGCTCCTTCGTCACTTAGGACCGACGATACGCCCTGAACCATTCGACGAACAGCTGCGTGCCGCCCTCGATTGAGGTATTTGGTCGAAATCCGACCGCGCGTTCGAGATCCGAGCTATCGGCGCAGGTCTCCAGGACATCGCCGGGCTGCATTGGCAAGAATTCTCGAACGGCCGGACGGCCGACGGCCTGCTCGATCAGCTGAACGAGTTCGATCACCTCGACCGGGCGACTGTTGCCGACATTATAGAGGCACCACGGCGCACGGCTTGTCGCCGGATCTGGCGCTTCGCCCGACCAGGAGGGATTCGGCTCGGGCGGACGCTTCACCAGGCGGATGACGGCCTCGGTGACGTCGTCGATGTAGGTGAAGTCGCGTCGCAGCCGACCGTTGTTGAACAGCTTGAGCGGCGCTCCATCCATGATCGCAGCGGTAAACAGCCACATCGCCATATCCGGCCGTCCCCACGGACCGTAAACCGTGAAAAACCGCAAACCCGTCGCCGGCAGCCCGAACAGGTGCGCATAACTATGCGCCATCAGCTCATTGGCCTTTTTGGTCGCGCCATAAAGGCTGACCGGATGATCGGTGTTATCGGAGGTTCGGAACGGCATGCGCGTGTTTGCGCCGTAGATCGACGATGACGACGCGTAGATCAAATGCTTGCACCCGACGTCCCGGCAACCTTCGAGGATGTTCAAGAACCCGATGAGGTTGGCATCGGCGTACGCGTGCGGATCGAGCAGCGAACGGCGGACGCCGACTTGAGCGGCCAAGTGTATGACAACATCGAAGCGGTAGGCGGCAAACAATTCCGCAATCGCATCGCGATCGGCGAGATCTTGTTGCTCGAAACGGAAGTTCGCGTACGGGGCAAGTTCGGCCAAGCGAGCTTTCTTCAGGTTGGGATCATAGTAGGAATTGAGGTTATCGAGCGCGATTACTGCGCCGCCGTCGGCCAGCAGACGCCTTGCCACGTGAAAGCCGATGAAGCCAGCCGCGCCGGTGACGAGAATAGATTCCATCTCGCGCCCTCCCTTCCTCCGCTCAATCCGATTCAGAGGCCAGGACCGCGCGCTCACCAAAGGAACTCCAAAGTTCCGCGATCGCGCCGACGATATGGTAAAGGCTGGTTGCCGGCGCGGCCTCGACAACGAACTGGCCGTCGGCAGCAAGATTTTCGTACCATAGTCCGGACAACGGAGCATCGAGATACCGAGAGAGAGTTTCGATTGCCTCGCGTAATCGCGCTTCGTCGCCGTCTCGACGGTCGATAAGGTAGGCGCGTATCCGCTCGGCCTGCGGCCAAAGCCTTGCAGCCGCGTCGTCAATGCTACCGTCCAGCCCGACGCCGTTGATTGCGACCCGACGCTTCCGATCAAGGCCCTTAGCGTCCGCAAACGCTACGAGCTTCGGAACTTCCAGAGGTTGTTTGCGACCGGTCAATTTAGCCCAGCGATCAAGTAATAATGCCCACTCGTAGTGATGACCTGGCTCGAGGACTTCACCCCGCCTTCCGTGAACCGGCGTCCAATCGGAAGCGAACAATTCACGCAACGCGGCGGTATCACGGTCGATAAAACGATCGAGGGACAACGTAACGATCTCATCTGCCATATCACGCCAGATCGGATTGGGATCAATGGCGAGCCAAGCCAGCGCAGCCTCGAGCAAATGCATGTGCGGATTGGCACGCAATGTCAGGCGGCCGTCGCGATCTTCGCGAAATCCGCCGGCTGGATGTGCGAAGTCGCGTTTTAGCGTCTGGACGAGCGTATACGCGCGCGATCGCCAGCCGCCACTTGGATCGAGCGAGCCGTGACCGCAAGCGTAAGCCAGCAACGCAAAGGCCTGATTGTAGAGATCGAAGATCGCATCAACAACACTGCCGTCCTGATTCACGGTCGAGATAACGGTGCCATTGCTCTGCGCAAATCGTTCGCGCAAAAAATTGAGCGCATGCTGGCCTGCTTCGCGCCATGGCCCGTTCCATCCAAGCCGCCCGGCTTCGTGGAAACAGAATGCCTGCCGGGCCGCAACTCGAACGCGTCGGGGCAACGTGACAGGCCGTCCATCAAAATCGATTCTCTCATGAAAGCCTCCGGCAACGTGGTCGGCGCCTACGTGCCACCATATTGGAAAGGCAGCCGTAAATAGCCAATCAAGCAAACGTTCGGCCTCAGCGGTCAATGGATCAGACACCGGATGGCAATGATTCATCTCGATCGGAATATCCTTGCGACGCTACATGTTCGGATGGCCACAATTGCGCCTGACGGGTTGCAAAACCTTGACGATATCCAGCATCCCGAAGTCGGCGCGGTGACAGACGTATTCTGAATAGCAGAACACTAGCCGCGCTGCCTACAGATTGTCTCGTACATTATCGTCAGCGTTTCCCGAAACTCGGGATCCGGCAACGGCCCGACCATGGTCTCAAGGTGCGTTGCCGACCCCACAATGAACCGCGGTTCATCGCTGCGAAATAGCGTAGGGTCCGTCACGATTTTGAGGCTATGTCCCGAAATTTCATCCATGATTTTCAAAATGTCAGCAAGGTGGACAGCTCGTCCGGTGCAGATGTTGACCGTCGAAGGATCAATCGATTGTGACACCAGCCGCGAATAAGCTTCCACAACTCGTCTTATATCAGAGAAATCACGAAACAGATCAAGGTTGCCGAGATGAATTTCGCTACGCCGCTCAGCGTAACACCGGACAATTTTCGGCACGAGGAAGCTCGTCGTCTGCCCCGGCCCCGTATAGTTAAACGGCCGAGTGATAATAATAGGAAAATAGCGGGAATAGATTGCAGCTACATCTTCGGCGGCGCGCTTGCTTACCGCGTAGTGCGTCTTTGGCGCGATTGGGCCATCTTCGGTGAGCGGCATGTCGGTGCCTGGAACCGCATAAACTTGCGCGCTGCTGGCGACAACAACGATCCTGGGTTCGATTTTTGCTGTTGCGATAGCTGCAAATAGGTTAGCTGTTCCGACAACATTCGCAGAATATATTTCACCTATGCTGCTGTGAATTGGCGCCGCAATACCCGCGAGATGCACGATTGCACTCGGACGGAATTGCGACAGTGCTCTCGTCAAGCCACCGAAATCACATAGATCGACCGTGAACGCGTTATTATCATTGACTTCGTGACTTAGGGAAGCGACCTCGTGTCCAATTTGACGCAGTCGCTCAACTAAGGGACGGCCCGTGAACCCGGTACCACCGGTCACCAACACTCGGTCAAAACGAGAGCCCAATTTTGTTTCTCCGAATATCCGCCTCGACCATCACCCGGCATAATTCTTCGAGAGATGTATGCGCCCTCCACCCAAGCATTTTTTGCGCTAGCGACGGATCGCCAACGAGCCGGTCGACCTCGGCTGGGCGAAAAAATGCCGGGTTAACTTTGACGCGACTGATACCCGTCTTTTTGCAAATTCCTTCCTCCGCTATCCCCTCTCCGCGCCACTCAAGCTCGATCCCGATTGCGGCAAATGCCATCTCGGTAAAATCGCGAACACTTGCATCTTTGCCTGTTGCGAGCACAAATGTGGCAGGCTCGCTGTGCTCCATGATCAAGATCATCCCATGGACGTACTCCTTGGCGAATCCCCAGTCCCGTCGCGCCTCGAGATTACCGATTTCCAACCAATCTTGCCTGCCGAGATGAATGCTCGCCACGGCGTTTGTGATCTTTCGCGTCACAAACTCGCGTCCTCGCAATGGTGATTCATGGTTGAACAAAATTCCGCTGCTGGCGAAGATACCGTACGCCTCACGGTAGTTCACTGTAATCCAGTGACCGTACAGCTTGGCCACCGCATATGGGCTGCGCGGATGGAACGGCGTATCTTCATTTTGTGGAATTGCGCGAACCCGTCCATAGAGCTCAGAACTCGAAGCCTGATAGAACTTGATCTTTTGATTGACGTGCCTGATCGCCTCGAGCAGATGTAGCGGTCCAATGCCGGTCATCTGCGCCGTGGCAACAGGCTGTTCGAATGATACCCCGACGAAACTTTGTGCTGCCAAATTGAAAACGTAGTCTGGCTTGGCCTTCTCAAGCAACCGAAGGCACGCGCCTGCGTCTATCAAATCGAATTCGATCAGCTTAAGATTCGGATGACTGAGTATTTCAAGCTCCTGTAGCCGCCAAAAGTTGACGGAACTCGTCCTGCGAAATGCCCCAAATACCGTGTGTCCGCGGTCAAGCAGTTCTCGGGCGAGATACGCTCCATCTTGGCCGGTAACACCAGTGATCAGTGAGGTGGGCATGACTGCTCTTTGAGTGGAACGATATGACTACCGCTTACGGCGCCTGTGAAGAAGCGGCATAACGTTCGAGAATTTTATCCGATTGTCCATAGTCTATTACACGACCATGCGACATCCACACCGTAGACAAACAAAGCTCCCTGGCCATATAAAGATCGTGCGTAGCAAGTACGAGAATACTGGCAGCCTCAATCAAACTATTTAGGCGTTGGCGCGCCCTTTCCGCAAAGGCTTGGTCTCCGACGCTGATAATCTCATCAAGCAGAATAATATCGGGCTGGATGGCTGTACTTATGCCGAAGGCCAAACGCAACATCATGCCTTGCGAATAGCATCGAATGGGTAATTTCAAATACTCTCCCAGTTCAGTAAATTCCGCCACATCCGGTACAAGCGCGGCGATCTCTTGGCGTGTAAGCCCTAGGAGCACACCTCTCATTTTGATATTCTCATATCCGGTGGCTTCGACATCCATTCCAACATTCAGATCCGTCAGGCACGCAATTCGGCCGACACTTTCAACAGTCCCGCTAGTGGGCGGATATATCCTTCCCATGATACGCAGGAGGGTAGTTTTCCCCGCGCCATTCGCGCCAATGATCGCAACTCTGTCGCCGTGCTTTAGCTCTAGATTCACATGATTCAGGGCGCGGATAATCAACAGGCTGCGATCGCGGTCATCAGCCACGCGACCCCCTACAGTGTGGGCGAGGATCGTCGATTTGAACGAGCGCCCCCTAGAATTATAGATCGGCAAATCGACGCAAACGTCCTTCACAATTACAGACGGCATCTGACTTTACACCCAGTAAATGACGCGGGGGGCATAGCGTCCCGCAAACGGAATAAGCAACAAGAAGCCGACGAAGGCCATTGCCGCACAGCTACCGAGTGCCCAGGCGCTGGGAACAGCGCCCAAAATGGGATCGCGGACAACCTCAAGTAAGTTTGCAAATGGATTCCATTTTACAACCGAAATGCCGCGCTTTGCCAGTTGCGACGGCAGAAACATGACAGGCGTGACGAAGAAAACGACCTGCATGATGCTGGCGACGATCTGCGGGATGTCGCGAAACCGCGCACACACAATCGAAAGAAAATATCCGATCCAGAAACCGTTGATGGAAACAAGTGCCAATCCGACGGAAAGCCATAGGATATTGGCATTCATGCCTACGTGGAAAATAATAAAAACGATCGGAATGATAAGGACGTTGTGACCAGCAATAATGAGATTTCTCGCAAGTACGCGATAGGCAAACAATGACCGCGGTAAGGAGATATGTCGCAACAGATGGTCACTTTCGATGAGTGCGTTGCAGCTGTCGACGATGACTGGAGAGATAATGGCCCAGGTGACGAACGTCACAGCAATGTACGGCAGATATGTGGAGACATCGACTCCGAAGAGATGCGAATAAACGAATCCAAGTCCGCCAATTGTAACCGCCATGCTCATGGTCAACCAAAACTGACCCAGGACCGAACGGCGATAGCGGCGACGCACATCGTTCCAAGCCAGCATCCACCACATCCGCCACTTGCGCAGGCCGTCATAAATATCGGCAACGCCGGCGTAAATGTCCCTGACCATCTGTCCTGGTTCCTCAAGCTTGGAGGTCGTTATACGCGGGGCGCGGATTAGATCAAGAGCGGCGGTACGGCCGAGCCAGTGGTGGTATAGCGCGTATGTCTGGGACACGGGTGCTGGCGCCGCGTATATTCCAATGCGATGGCGTCGATCTGGGAACCTGTCGTTTCGCGACACCGAGTTTATTTCTGATTTGGTGTATTAAAAATGACCCAAGCATGCCTAGCCAGCGTGCGCCAATAGTGCTTGGTCTGCTCATCGCATTGCTCCCAGGCCCACCCTTTCCTCCCAATGGTATTTGTAAACGCCAGCGCGGCAGCAAACATCATTGATGCTACCTGTTCGATTTGTTCATCGTCAGCCATAGCTTCCAATTTCGTCCGCTTTACGAGGCGCTCCGTTCGGCGAACCGCGCGTTGGCACATGACCGCGAAATATGTGCCTGGTCGCCCTTTGAATACACGATTATAGGTGTGACCAGACCAAGTGCAAACAGCCCATGGGGCGCGTACGATCGGTATCCCCCGAGGAGGCCTGCGAGTGGCCCTTCGGGGCCATTCGTTGGGGCGAAAGCCTTGGGGCTTGACCCTTGTGAATCGCGTTCCGAAGCAAGTAAATTTATTTGCGTTCCAAGCACTATCTGCCAAATGTGCGGCTGCCGAGCCAAGGCCGCGCCGCCGAGCGTGGGACGAAGATTCGTTAATTCAAAGCGACTGCGCTTCCTCCTTGCAGCACTCCTTGCCGAAGAGAAGCCGATGAATTGCCGGGTCGTAGCAGCGCATGAGCTTGTCGACGAATTCCCATGGCGTCACGGCAAGAGCCTTTGCCCAAACGATATGACGTCTCGGTGGTATCCGACCCAAGCCAGATTCCGATTGCGATATGATAGTGTAATACTCAACACCCACCTTTTCGGCAAGCTCGCGTTGCGACAACCCCCGGGATTCCCGCAATTCTTTCAGCCAGCATCCGAGGACGCGACGCAGTTCGACACCCTCGTCTGAGGTCTTTGCGGATTCGCACGCGTCCGCATCACATAAGGTTTCGGCCTTGAGCGAGGGCTGCTCGCTTTCCCGTTGGCGCTGTTTTTCGAATGCCTTTATTGCATTGAGAAGCACACCGCTGACCAATTCGGTGGGTCGTTCGGCGGGGTTTTCATCCGGAAACGACGCATAATACCGTTGGCCGTCCAGCATGACCCGTCTCCCCCGGGTCAGGGCCCGGACCGAGTCATTTCTTTAGTGAATCAGCGAAATGTTCAGAGCTCAAGCAATTTCTGCCATCTTGAGAAGGTCTTGACTTTCGAACAGAAATTGATGGCTGATGGTTCCACGCGCCAGAAACGGGGGAAGCGAACAGCTCGGCCGATGGCAAGCACCCGCCCTTGCGCTTGAGGTTGGTCAGGGGGGCCGGCAGTATTTCAGAGGCCTCTATTGCTCACTCCTTTCCCGGACCTGCGACCTCTAGCTGCTGAGATTGCCCATTCTGACGCGCCTGATCCTTCGCCGTCGACAATATAAGGTGTCATGTCCGGAATAGCTGCCGGCTCCGATCAGGCGGGTATCCGCCCACAGCCGTGATGCATTTTTCTGCTTAGCGGGCTCTCGATCGCACAACCAAAGCCCGCCGGCCGAGCAGACTAACCTGTAGCCCTCGGCCCGCCTCCGGACAGTGTACGCCGAAGCAGATCAGTCCAACGACATGAGTCGCCGGAATTACTCCGTAATCCCGGCGACCCAATCTTCGTCTCGAAATGTTTCAATTTTTTCGCGACGGAACTCCTGGTATCAACCGGTAGCCTTTGGCTCGCCCCATTCATCGGTGTCATCGTCGTCGCGACCTAATTCGTCGAAGAAGTCCCGGACCGCGCGTTCGCTGGCGGGTGCTCCCTCGTTTGCGCTGTTGGAAACGCCGCCCTCCTCGATATTGTCATGCGACGGTACCGTCGTGCCTATGGTGTCTTGGCCCTTGCGCAACTTTTCGCGCAACGCCCGCGCTTCCTGCTCCACAACCAATCTCGCGCGCAATTTATCGTATTGCGCGTCTAGCGAGTTTTCGATGCGAATACGATCCTCGAGTTGCTTCGGCGAGTATTCTGCAAAAAACTCGCGTTCTTCATCCAGCGCGGTCGCGATGTGGGTCAAGTGTTCACTCGCCTTGCTACACACGTCGAGAAGTTTCTGCGGGAGGCTCTCGAGTTTACCATCCAGTTCCCATTCTTCCGCAGCTTCCGCAACTTCATTGAACCTCGCGGCGTTGTTTTGCAGCTCTTTCTTGAATTCAACATCCCGCTTTTGCAGATATGACACCGCATCCTGCCAAGATTTTGCACCGGATTCCTCCAACGCCCTACCGAAAGGGTGGCGGTGCGCTGAAATTGCGGTTGTCCGCTGAAGCCGCCGACGAAGCCAACGATTCTCGACAATGTTCTCCACGATTCCCCTTTGAATCGGACCCTCCGGCCGCAAATCAGCAAAAATTTCAGCGCGATGCTTTTCGTGCTCCGCGGGGCTTTCCCAGGGGAGCAGATGGTCACGCGCGTACGCCCCAGTCTTCACGGCGTTCTGCGCACTCATTGTATTTTTCGTCATGTGGATATTCCTTTTATGTGCTTGTGCAGCCGCACGCGCGTTCGCGCCGCGGTCAGCGCGCAAGCTTTGCGTTAGTGGTTATCTATATGACCCGGGCAAAAGCCCCCGGCCAGCAATGCCTTAGTCAGCGCAATTGGACTTAACTTGATCTTCGAGTGGCGACGACCAAATAACTTAACTGCATGCCTTAACTTACACCCAAGAAAAATATTTAAGACGAACAACAGACCTAGTCAAGTTCATTGATGGATGGGGTCTTCCGAGAGAACGAGCGGTTTGAGCTTCCGATCTGACTCCATAATTGAGTTTTACACCTAGGATGATTCTGGGCAACTCGTCGTGATCGCGCAGACGACGCCAACTTCTCTCAGCGGCTTGTGCGACCTTAGAAAAATCACCGCGGCAGAACAGTTGCGAATGTGCTCTCGATCGGCAGTCGACCGCCCTGTCGTGCTTGCGGTCACAGTCTGTGGCGACGCCGGCCGTAAGGTTGCGCTCCACTGCTCGCCTCGGCCCCGAACCTTGATCACCGGCTTGCGGAATTATTCTTTAAATCCGACGACTCGGATTTTCGTTTCTAAATGTTTCAACTTTTACGCGACCAAACGGCAGGTATCAACCAGTAGGCTTAAGTACACCTAGTCACGGTCGCGCCGAGCGGCAAGCCGGATTGTATGCCCAGCCGCGATCGAGTCCAACGATGCAGAAGTTGACCCCCCAATCCAGGCCAATCATGCCGGTGTCTTCGGCAATCGAGTAATGGATCGGGCGCCGAAGCCCGTTACTCATCACCGCTGTACCACTGCAAGAGCGGCGGGGGATAGATTGCGCCGCCCAAGGCAGGACAGCGGTCTCGTGGATATTTTCAAACCCTAAGATCTGCATCTCGGAGTTCCAGAACCGGGCCTCTGTGGTGTGGAAACTGGCGATGATGCGATCGAGCGTCCGGGGATAGTCGCAGCTGGGTATTACTCGATCGTAGCGTGGCCCTGACAACCAAAAGTTCTTTTCCAGCCAACTCGCGCCGCGCGCATGTGAGACGGACAGGATTCCGAGCGCAAGCACGACTGAGAAATACGTAGCCCGACCGAACATTGCGATTTTGGCCTCACTTACAAACTGCGCAATCGTGCCATGCCGACATTAGCCAATCAAGGGCCGCTGGTCTGACCCATTCTGTGTTGTTTCTGACTCGGTGTTCGTGCTGTCCGGTCCCCTTTAGACCGGACGAGTGAAATGCCGGCGCAAAGTAAGACGCTCGCCTGCTCTATCTCTGATTTTGCTAGTCATTAAAAAACGCTACGCACCTAGCGCTTGACCATCAAAGAGGAAAGCTGCCTAGGGCTGCACGCGGTTCTATTGGCATCGTCGTTTCCACCCCAGCCACAATCAAGCGTCGGGACAATTTAAGAAATGACCGGTTCTAATGCAGATGCACGGCGCTATGAAGCACTGCCTGCAGTTGTGCCGCATTCATGCCCGGCAGCGTAATGCTGTCGTTGTGGCCGAGGTCGATCACCGCGTCCCCGTGTGAGTCGGTGGTGATGAGTGATGCCAGTTCCTGAATGGTTTGAATGTTGGCGAAGTGGTCGAGTTCGATCGTATCGACCTGCGGATTGAAGTTGACGATAGTATCGGCGCCGATGCCCGGCTGGAACACAAAGTTGTCGTTGCCGGGCCCTCCGATCGATACCGACACGGTCTGGTCCACGTTCACGGCGGAATTTTGAGCGTTGGTGACGCTGATTTCATACGATTGTGTGGTCGTCTGACCCGGCGCGAAGTTGAATTGGTCGTTGCCGAGGTCGAATTGCCACCCGACCGATATATTGCCGTTGCTCTCAGTTACCGGGTCGAGCGCGAAGGTGCCGATATAGCCGGAACCGTGAGGCGTAACGCTCTCATTGTAGGTATCGGCGGACCCAACACCGGCAAGCGAAATCACGCCCTCCGCGGTCGCCGATGCGTTCGTTGGTGGATCGGTAATGAGCGTGCCGCCGTTACCGTCGGATGCAAAGTCTAACGTTTCGTCGAAATTTAAGAAAGTGAGTGTTGCGACGTTGCTCCCGTCAGTCGCCGTCAGCAGGAGGTTGCCATTCGAACTGGATTGCGAGAAAGTCGTCGATGCGTAATCGAAACCCACCAGATCAATCGTATCCGAGTGAGCCGGGTCAGGTGCGGTTCCGGTAAATCCGGATATCTGCCCATTGAACGTTTGCGGCTGGTCGAGGATGAGTGTGCCGGTGCCGCCGGCGAACGTCACCGTTTCGCTGGATGGAGCACTGACGTCTAAGGTGCCGCCGGCGCTGATCGTGTCCGGCGTCACTCCGGTCACGGTCACATCGATGCTCTCCGGCGCGGCGCTGTTGCCCAAGCTGTCGAGCGCAGTCAGCGTGACGTTGTCGGTCCCCGCCGTGGCATCGTTGTCCGTCAGCGTCGCGAGGTCGCTGTTCACCTGGCTCAGCGAGACGCCGCTGATCGTCAGGGTATGATCGGCGCTGTCCCAGATGCCGCCGCTCGCCGCCAGCACGCCAGTGCTGTCGGTCAGCGTCACCGTGAAGGTCTCGCCGTTGGTGCTGCCGCTCTCCGATAGGCTGACCCCGGAGATCGCCGTCGCCTCGCCGACCCCGAGCGTCTGCGCCCCCGGCACCGCAATCACCGGCACCCCGTTCGCGGTCACATCGATGCTCTCCGGCGCGGCGCTGTTGCCCAAGCTGTCGAGCGCAGTCAGCGTGATGTTGTCGGTCCCGGTCGTGCCGTCCGTGTCCGTCAGCGTCGCGAGGTCGCTGTTCACCTGGCTCAGCGAGACGCCGCTGATCGTCAGGGTATGATCGGCGCTGTCCCAGGTGCCGCCGCTTGCCGCCAGCACGCCAGTGCTGTCGGTCAGCGTCACCGTGAAGGTTTCGCCCGTGGTGTTGCCGCTCTCCGATAGGCTGACCCCGGAGATCGCCGTCGCCTCGCCGACCCCGAGCGTCTGCGCCCCCGGCACCGCAATCACCGGCACCCCGTTCCCGTTCACCGTGACATCGATCGTCGCCGTGCCGCTGTTGCCCAAGCTGTCGAGCGCAGTCAGCGTGATGTTGTCGGTCCCCGTCGCGCCGTCCGTGTCCGTCAGCGTCGCGAGGTCGCTGTTCACCTGGCTCAGCGAGACGCCGCTGATCGTCAGGCTATGATCGGCGCTGTCCCAGGTGCCGCCGCTTGCCGCCAGCACGCCAGTGCTGTCGGTCAGCGTCACCGTGAAGGTTTCGCCCGTGGTGCTGCCGCTCTCCGATAGGCTGACCCCGGAGATCCCCGTCGCCGGCTGATTGACCCCGAGCGTCTGCAGCCCCGGCACCGTAAACACCGGCACCGCGACCGGCGTCGCTGGTTCGAGCGACGCCACCGTAGAGCTGTTGAGCGTCAGATTGGATGGGGGTGGATCGGGACCGAAAGTTAAATCGAGCTTGACAGTGGTGTTGGTATTAAAACTTAGTCCCTCCCAATCGATCAATACATAATCCGAACCGAAGGTCACATCACTGGCGGTGAGGCCTGCCATGTTGGTGCTTGAGTCGATCGTGACGCCTGCAATGTCGGAGTGGCTCTCGTCGACGATCTCGAAACCGTTGAACGTCGCGGAATTAAAGGAACCGGCGAATGCAAAATGCGATGCCGTGATGCTTGTGCTATTAGCCGACAACTGAAAGACATTCGTGGTGCCTGGCTCATCCAACCCATCTATTCCACTCGCCAGAACAGTGAATGTCGGCGAGGTGTAATAGGCCGTTCGGGAGTCTGGATACAAGTAATATTCCTGCAACGTATCTCCCGACCAGTTCGTCGGGTTCACCGTCACATCGATCGTCGCCGTGCCGACGTTGCCGAAGCTATCGCTCGCGTTCAACGTGATGGTATCGGCCTCGGTCGTGCCGTCCGTATCGCTGAGCGTCGTGAGGTCGGCGTTGACCTGAGTCAGCGTGCCGCTGATGGTCAGGTCCTTCCCGCTATCAGTGCTGGTGATCGTGCCGCCGCTTCCGCTCACTGACAGATCGCCATACGTGTCGCTCAGCGTTACCGTGAAGGTCTCGCCCGTGGTGTTACCGCTCTCCGAAACGCTGACACCGGAGATCGCCGTTGCCTCGCCCACGCTGAGCGTCGCCGCGGTCGGCGCCGAAATCGACGGCACCGTCTCTGCCACCGTCAGTGTCTCGGTCTCTTCCGTCGCAGGATTGACGGCCACGTCTGAGAGGTTCGCCGTCACCGCGTAGGAGCCGTTTGAAAGCGCTTGCGCATCGGACGAGCTGACATTGACCGACCAGGTGCCATTCGAGTGCACCATGCCGCTGAAACTTTCGACCACCGTGTTCGAGCCGTTGATGATATCGATCGTTACGGCCTGCCCGTCTACCGCTACACTGCTGTCGGACGCCGTGCCGCTGATGGTGAAGCCGGCTGCCGCCTCGCTGGCGTTTATGACGTCGTTACCGTCGATCGCGCTGATAGCGACCGCCGGCGCCGCCTCGACCGTGAGATAGGTACCGCCGTGGCCGTCGCTCGTGAAGAAGAAGGTGTCGTTCGCGGACAGGCCCGAAATTGTGAATGCAGTCGCCGCACCGTTGAGCGTCAGCGCCGTGCCGTTCCAGGTGCCAGTGGTGACGCTCTCGTTGGTAAGGTGAATAACGTCGCCAATCTCGAGCCCGGTAAGCGTCGCGTGGACATCCGCTGGATCGGCGAGCGCGAGCGTGCCGGTCGCGTCGTCGAAGGTGACGATCTGGCCCGTGGCGACGCTGGATTGGAATTCGAGCACGCCATTATTGCTGATGCTCGCCGCGCCGGTATCGGTGACGGCGGCATCGACGTCCACCGTACCGCCGCTCGCGACAATTCCTTTGCTGCCCGTGCCGGTATTGTCGACGGCGCTGTCGATGTCCAGCGTCCCGCCGTTCGTCGCTTCCAGCGTGCCGGCGTTGGTGATGGTGTTGCCGCCGATGTTGATAGTCAGCGTGTGGCCGCTAGCGTTCGCGTCGATGATGCCGCCGGTCTCATTGTCCAGGCTCAGATCGGTCGTGCCGTCACCGATGGCGCCGGCGCCGGAAATATTGCTTTCATTGTCCAGCGTGCCGCTGCTTGTGCCGGTGATTTCGTCGGTGTTGCCTTGCAACAAAACCGTGCCTGGGCCTTGCAGGGTGACCGTTCCATCGATCATGAGCTGAGTTGTTGATAATTCTATCCCAGTATCAACGTTGATGGTGCCTTGATTCTCGATCGTGCTGGCAACCTCCAAAACGGCCCCATCGCTGAGCTGAATGCTTCCAGCGCTGCCGAGTGAGAGATATGATGTTTCAACGGTTGTCTGCGGGCCGGAAATGGTCAACACGCCGGTGCTGCCGGGCTGCATCGCAACGTTCAGACTACCCGCGGTGACGTTCGCGCCAGTGATGGTGACCGTGCCTTGGCTGCCGGCCAAATGAGCAATATTAAGGAAGGATGCAGTTATGGTCGTGCCATCTTGGGCCGTGAGATCCGCTGTCCCGGCGTAGCCAACTTCTAAACCACCAGATGCGTCGATCACTCCGTCGGTCACCGTGGCACTCGCAGTGCTGCCGGCTCCCTCAGCCAGACCGACATAGGAGTTCGTACCGATGGAAAGGACGTTACCGGTTCCAGTGACGGTCACATCGCCGGAGAGCAAAGTCGTATCGCCGACGGTGATTTGGCCCGCGCCTTCGTTCTCGAATGTTCCTATGCCCGTGTCTGTGATAAGCGAGACCCCGCCAGTCACGCTCCCAGCGTTCACGATCGTGGCGTCGCCCGTACCAGCTCCTCCAGTGGCCTGGGCTTCCAGGGCGATGCCGGTCGCCGCCGTTACGGTCCCGTTATTCGTAATGCAGGCATTACCGCCGTCGAGCGCGAAGGCCGCTATTCCGGTGTCAATGTTTTGGATCGCGGAATCAACGGTGACCGAGGAATCTGTTTGGGTGGTGACGGTGGCGTTGCCAGTTCCAAAGGTGAAGGCGTCGATGCCCCAGCCGCCGGCCGCTGTGATCGATGCGTCGCTGATAACGCAGACGCTGCCAGCCACGTTGCCATTCAGATTTGCGCCATTGTTAGGATAGTATCCTGCGACAATACCGCCGGGCGCGTTTCCATCGCCGTCAAGGTTGGCCCCCGAATTGATGGTGCCAGAGACGGTGACTGTGATGCTGCTCGTTGTTGGTTCTGTTGTAAAGTTGACAGCGGAGATACCGTCGCTGCCGGACGTGATCCTATCGCCCGCCGCCATCGATACCGTGATATTGCCGACACCGTAGCTGTACGCTCCGATGCCGTACTGCTCGGTCGCGGATATGACGGCGTCCGCACCGACGTTCACCGTCACGTCGCCGCCGATGCCATCGCTTTCCTGATTGGCCGTGATGCCGTACTGCTCGCTACTGATGGTGGTGCTTGCCACAGCACCGCTGCCGTAATTGTCGTTCACCGTGACGTTGCCCTGGCCCCAATTGTACGCTTCGATGCCATATCCGGCAGACGCGGTAATGTTCGCATAATTATTGACGATCACGGTGCCCATAACGCTTAGGTCGGCGCTGTGAACGGCGTCTGGAAAATAGCCGGCTATGATCCCTGCAGGGGCGCTGCCGCTGAGGTTGTTGGTCGAGCCCGAGTCAATCGTGCCGTAAGCCGTCACGGTGATCGTGCTGCCGTCCGTGGCAGCAACCTCATTGACCGCGTCGATGCCGGAACTGCCGGACGTGATCACGTCGCCGGTCGAGGTCGAAACCGTGATATTGCCGGTTCCATCACTGAACGCCTGCACGGCGGTCAGATCGAAATGGTTGGTCCGGCCACTCAAAACATGGTTGGTGATCTGGTCTATCGTGGCGACGTGACCCGTCGTCATTACACTGCGCGAAGTTTATTCCGCTCTCCGTGCCTGCTGGTCGCCTCCTCCGCTTGCTGAGCTGCGTGGTCGTCTGGAATTATCAGTGCGTCTGAGCTTCAGGGGTAACGGTGAGATTCTTGGCGAGCCGTTTATTACCTTCGAAACACCAAATGTGTCCGAGGAAGAGCGGCTCGCATACCGTATATCCGTCGCGAGGGCGTTGCAAAATTGCACACCATTACGCTTCGGCAACGGATTGGGAGGCGCCATTGCAGGGCGTCCGATTAACCTAAGATTTGCCGAAGAAAGGCCCAAGCAGAAAATTTAAGAGCGCCAGCTCAGAAACGCCAATGCTGACCAAATACAATTTGCTGAATTTTGTTCATTGGACTGCAGGGAACACAATATAGAATCGATACGACAAGGGAAATTCCATGCGTATTGTTGTCCAGGCAGACCATGGTGACGCTGTCGCAATATGCGCCGACTTGCTCGGCGTCGAGCAGGCCATCATTACGCTAGAAATTGAAAATCAATTGTACAATGCGGTTAGCGAGCTGGAGACGGTGACGCTTACGGTGGATAAAGCGCGCGATTTGGCGGCAGCACTTCTGACTGTGGCGGACGATCTGGAGCTTGTGCGCAGAGCACACCCAGAGTCGGTCAATAAGCCCTCGGATTACGTCTGTGAGCGTCCTCGCATGCCACTTTGGGCAAACCGTCCATGAAAGCCATGTCGAGGTTAGCCCAACCTACCCGGACGTTCAAAGAACTAAGCTAGCCCCGAAGCCAATGCCTACCCGGAGACGAGGCGCCTGTCGCGCCCAATCGTCGTGTCAACTGCCTGATCGCCTTGCCCACCAATCGGAGCGTGCATCGCGGCAGCAGGCTGCCGCCCGCGTCAAAACACAACAATGAGGGCAATGATAAGCAGGACGCCCACCGCAACCGCCAGAATCTCGATGAGATCGTAGTGGGGAGCTTGACCCTTAGGTCGCTGTATTATCTTGGCGGGCATAATCAGTCCCTTAGCCCAGACCATAAACTCGCCATCCCCCTGATCGTTCCTGGTTACCCCACCACAATTCAGGCCGCCGAAGCGCCGCAAACCTTTCCAGTCTGCCGTCATTTTTGATCTAAAGGCAGGCAGCGCTCGTTGGCGACGGCCCACAAGCTGCAAATAGCTGGGGAAAACAATGACCTCGTTACCGGCGAACGCGCATCTTGCCGGCGTTCAGCTAATTTCTCTGACGAACAAATCCCCGCCACGCCTCGGTTATCATCGACTGAAATGAAGGCCGCGACTGGATTCGTGCATACCATCTCTGGGCAGTTCCATCTTGAGGCCAAGGGATATCGCGGAGGTACTCGGCAACCGACAAATGAGCGGCCGCAGCGAGATCTGCATAGCTCAGCTGGTCGCTGGCAAGCCAATCGCGTTTGGAGAGCAGCGTCTCAATATAGGCGAGATGATCGGGCAGGATCTCCCGAATCTCTCGGAGCACTGCATGGTCGAGTGGTCCGCCGCCGGCTTGCGGCGGCATATACTGCTTGTATCGCTCGGTCGTAACTGGACCACTGACATCAGCGAAGAACTTGTCGTTAAACCAACTTGTAAGTCGGCGCACCTCGATTCGCAGGTTAGTGGTACGCGGCAAGAGCCGACGATCGCCAAGATCACCGCCGTAAACCTCGTCAAGGTATTCGGCAATAACCGCAGCTCCCGGAGCCGATGTATTTTCGTCCACGATTAGAACTGGAATAGTACCGGCGGGATTGAGGAGTAAGAACTCCTCGCGACGCTCCCACACGCGCTCGCCGACTAACCGCACTGGCAAGCCGTATTCGCTCAGCGCAAGGCGCACAAAGCGCGAATGCGGGCACAGAGGGTGATGAAACAACGTCAGCATGCTGTCGCATCATTGCTGGCTGACAAAGCTACGCCCCCACCCCTAAAGGTCAAATGTTACGCTTACTATCCTAATTTGCAACCTGGCAGAGATTCTGTGCAGAGGGCTGAGGCGCAGCATCCCGGAGTGCAGAACCGATCGATGCGGCGATTAAAAGAACCCATGCGCCCGATAGCGTTGGCCTTTGACCAGGACCGGTTCCGCGGACGGCCCCACGGCGACGGTCGCTTTTAATGGCAGCCAATGGGATTAATTACGAACCTCACTCGGTATATGAACATCCTCAAGTCGATATGTTTTTCTGCGCACGCATTTGGAACACACTAGCGAAAATCCGTTAGGCAGGTTTGACTCTTTGATGAACCAAATCTCGGTCCCACAGTGGGAACAGGTGACGGCTGCGTTGGGCTTTTTCTCGGTCATACCAAAATTGCACCGAGCCTAAATAGCTAAACGCTGTTGGGCGCGAACCAGCAGACTCTTATCGGAAATTCGCTAGAAATGGGTAGTGGGTTTTCGTTTAAAAGTTCCAATCCTAGAAACCATATGTTCATCGATATTTTATTGATTAATTTAAGATGCCGATGGCGAGCACCGTGCTACTTGCCGCCGCCACTAACCTGCGGATCGACGTGCGCCGACTTACAAGTTGGTTTAACGACAAGTTCTTCGCTGATGTCAGTGGTCCAGTTACGACCGAGCGATATAAGCAGTATATGCCGCTGGAAGCCGGCGGCGGACCACTCGACCATGCAGTGCTCCGAGAGATTCGGGAGATCCTCCCCGATTATCTCGCCTACATTGAGACGCTGCTCTCCAAACGCGATTGGCTCGCCAGCGACCAGCTGAGCTATGCAGATCTCGCTGCGGCGGCTCATTTGTCGGTTGCCGAATACCTCGGCGATATGCCTTGGCCTCAAGATGGAACTGCTCAGAGATGGTATGCACGAATCCAGTCGCGGCCTTCATTTCAGTCGATGATAACCGAGGCGTGGCGGGGATTTGTTCGTCAGAGAAATTAGCTGAGTGCCGGCAAGATGCGCGCGTTCGCCGGTAACGAGGTAATTGCTTTCCGCAACTATTTGCACAAATGATCGCTTTTATTCCCGCTGAAAATCGGGCGCGCGCTTTCGGCGCGGCGGAACGCATTTACCTGTCCGAAAAGAGCCGGCGGGCCCGCGCCATCCCCGTGGGCCGAAATGCGAAGCCAGGACTGGTCGAGAAGTAGACGAGGTCCGCTTCTCCGGGCCTCACATACCCGAAGAGCCGCGCAGGGTCGAGATATAGCACGAGATCGACGTCAAAATACGCGCCGCCATCGTCGCCATGGTCCATGCGGCGTTCGTCGGAAGATCCGGACGGTGAGCATCGCAGCGACTCGTCGTGACCGAGCGGCTCACTTCCAGGAGCGAAGTTCGGTGACAGTGACCATCAGCATGACAGGCGCGTCGCGCGCGGCCGGCTGACGCGCGCGTAAAATTATCTGTCCGGCGGTCTCCCGGAAAATCTCAACCTCAGAATGTTCCCCAGGGGTCGGAAGGAGCGCTTGACGGACCTTCGCCAGGATGTCCGCCTTCAAATGCGCGGCTTCAATCCGGTTCAAAGCGGTCAGTCCCCCGCGAATCAAACGGCGATTACTGAGGTATCACCCACCGGCAGCGCAGTCCACCTCGTTGGCGGATGCGCGGAGAACGTGACGCGGGCCTTCGCCGTCATGCGAGCACCCAAAATAAACCCATCGTTAAGGTTAAGGATTTATGATTCCTTCAATTACCTGAAGATTGCGGGCCTTTGCCCGCTCGAAGCGCGCCAAGAGAAGGAAAGGCCGGCCGATGCGTTGGGTCATCTCTGTTCTGGCCGTTCTGGCGACTGCGTCGACGGCATGCGCGGCCGACCTCGACGTCGACGTACTGCGCGGCTCGCAACCGGTCGGACCGGCGACCTTCACGCGCTGGAGCGGCTTTTACTTCGGCGGCCAGATCGGCTTCAGCGACGCCAACGCGGACTTTTCGGGGGCGACAGCGCCGCTGGTCCACTACAGTTTGCGCGAATCGACGCTGGAGAACGACGATTCGGTATCAACTTGGCCGGTGCTCGGCCGCGCGGGCAGCGACGCCGTTGGGTATGGCGGGTTTGTCGGGTACAACTCCCAATGGCAGGACCTGGTCCTCGGCCTCGAGGGCAACTATACGCACACCGCCTCCGTCGCGATGGCCGCCGTCTCTGCGCCGATCAGCCGTATGGTAACCGCTGGCGGCAACACCTACAGTGTCAACCTAACCGGCGCGGGTGCGTTGGAGGTCACGGATTATGCCTCGCTCCGCGCGCGCGCTGGATGGGCGCTCGGCAATTTTCTACCGTATGGCTTCGCCGGTTTGGCGCTCGGGCGAGGAAATTACAACGTCACCTCACAGGTCTCTGGGCAGCAGAATCCCTCATCGCCTCCTATCGTTCCATGCAACACGATCATAGCGCCGACCTGCGTCGATTACTCCTTCTCGAACAGCAACGGACAGCAAGGGGCGCTGATGTACGGATTCTCCGTCGGTGGCGGACTCGACTGGGCGCTCACGCAGAATATTTTTCTGCGCGGCGAGTTTGAATACGTGCAGTTTGCCCCGATAGCGAGCATAATGGCTTCCATCCTCAGCGCGCGCGTCGGCGCGGGCTTCAAGTTCTAAACGAACTTCCGCAAATCTTTCGCCATCATGTGGGCGCAAAATGATTTACGCTCAAAGAGTTTGGCATTGGCTCGGCGAGAACGTTGATGTGTTCTAATGCAAGCCGTGCGGCGTTTCGGTAAGCGAACCCCAGTAAGAAAACCAAAATGAGACACCTACCGGCACTCGTCTCGCTTTGTGGCGACAGGCGTTAACATTGTGGCGTAATGCGTGTTGCACCAGCCGGGTCCGTTCCATATTTTTTGGCTTATAGGCAGACCGGGCCGCTCCCCCCATCCCCCGACTATGCCGCCCGACCAATAAGCCAGCAACAATGTTCGCATCACGTCCCCCTCAGGTCTTGTCCTTCGATCAAGGTGCCGTCCGTCGTCACGCGATAATCGGCACCCCGCCAATGAACCGTCGCCCCGAAGAAGCTCGCCACGTAGACGGCGAAAGCAATGACATCTTGCAGCGGAATGAGCCAGTAATTTTGCCGCGGCAATCCGAAGCGCCATTCGACGCAACGGCAAAGCATCACGCGCGAGACCAGCACGGCAAGCGTGACCAGCACCGCGGCCGGGCGTCCCGACAGCAGGGAGATTAGCGCAAGCGGCCAGGGATGGGTCACGATGGTACCGGCATAGGCGATCGGATCGATGCTCCTGATCGTGCGGGCGACCCGCATTTGATGCAGGAGCAGTTGACGGAAACTGCGTTCGAAGCAGCGGTGGCCCACCAGGAACGGCGCCGTCACGACATCGTAACCGGCGGAGCGCACCGCAAGCCCGATCGCGTGATCGTCGGCGAGCACGTCGGCAAGGGCGCCGAAGCCGCCGATGCGGTCGAGTGTCGACCGGCGCAAGGCGATGGTGGCGCCGCAACATGGTTTCGCCAGCCCGAGACTGACCGCGGTGACCGCTTGCGGCAGGAATTGCGAGTTGACGGCGAGAGCGGACAGCCGCGTCCATAGTCCTTCGCCGCTGATGCCATGATAGAGGCAGGTCACGGCGCCGACGCGCGGCGACCCCAAGAGCGCGGTAAGGGCCCGCAGATAGCCCGGCCCGACGACGATGTCGCTGTCGGACAGCACCAGCGTATCATGGCGGGCGCGCGGCATCAGATTGATCAGATTCGATACCTTGCGGTTGACGCCATGACTGCGCTGGTCGACGGCAAGCTCGATCGCCGTGTCGGGGAAGTCGGCCTTCAGGCCTCGCACCGCCGCAACGGCCGGCGACGCGTAGTCTTGCGCACCGCATAAAACCTGCACCGGAGCGCTGTACTCCTGCCGGCAGAACGCGGCGAGACGAGCCGGCAGGCCGGGCTCTGCACCGTGCAAGGGCTTTAGCACCGTCACCGGCGGCAACATTGCGGGCGCGGCCGTCTCCTGCTCGGGAAAACCCAGTACGCAAGCCGACGCCACCAGCATGAATACGCATCCCAAGAATGCAACGAGGAGGCAGCCGTCGCCTAGCGACCGGACCAGTGAAATCGCTTCGGGAATATTCTCGGCAATGCTCATGACTACTCACGTTGAGTGGCGTGCCGCTATTCACCGACCGCCGGCGAGGACTGATGTCCAGGTTGCTTTGCTGGATTCTCCTTAGACTCCGACTCATCCACAGACGTATAATTAGTTCGCCCGGCTTTGCCCAAATACGTTCAGTCCGGACGTTTGAGCCATAACACGATGCTTGCCACGCCTGACGTAGCTGGAGCGGAAATGTGCGAGCGACCACGCTCGAGGATCTATCATTTCGAAAGCCAGCTTTATTCCCCCCGCCCAATGCACTGCCACTACCTCGCGTTTGGTCGCTAATTCGACAAGCCGGCCATTTTCAAAGCCAATGGGAGCGCCATTTTCGAAACCGATCTGACGGTTCCTCGACCAGGCCATCCCGGCGAGAGTGGGGTCGCAATCGCGAATGTGCACGGGCTTTTTTCCGCACTTTGCGAGGACGAAGTTCAGCACAGGTTGATCGAACACTCCGTCCCGCCTCAACGACAGATACAGCTCGACATTGCTGTTCACGACATCGATGACCTGCTCGATGGTCAAGACGTTTCGGGAGGAAACGAACGCGCCGGCGGAGATCTCAACCAAGCCCGGAAATAGCTGGTGGGCGCGCGGCATCTGCTCGCGCCGAAAGGCGAAGCCTGGACTGGTCGAGAAATAGATCAAGTCCGCCTCTCCGGCCTTCACGTGTCCGAAAAGGCGTGCCGCGTCGATACACAGCACGAGATCAACATCAAAATACGCAACCTCATCGTATTGCAGAGCTAGCGCTGCATACTTCCGTAGATTCCGTCGTTTAGCGGGACGTGACGGGAACAGCCGATCAGCAAACGCATCCAGAGCGCTGAAGTTTACGTCTGCCATCTCGAAATCGAATGCGCGGCGAAGCGATGCAATTCTTCTTGTATGGGAGTCATAAGGGATCCAAAAAATAGGAAGCACAGAATTGCGGCAGCGCACACTCTCAAGAAATCCTACTGTCCAATTGTAATACCGATCGTTGGCCATAAAGGCCATTGCGCGGCTAGTCATCAACCGGCGCCAAGATTCGTAACGGCTGTAGCTCGGGCGACTGCATCCAAGGCTTTTTTTGAGGCTTGGGAGTTCGGACGAATTCGGTTTCGTAGCCGAGCCACGCTTCTAAATTGGCGCGCGAATTTACAAAGTGCACATACCCTAACGCAAAAAGGATCAACTGCATTTTGACAAACTCCGCAAAGACATTGGCGCTCCGCACAAGGCGTTGGCTAAGCAGGACTATCGATTCGGCCGCCATCAACTCCAGCGCAAAGATTATCGCGAGCAGCGCCGTACCAATCGTCAGTCCCCTACCAAACGTCAAATCAATGACGCCGGACACCAGAATCAGACCCGTCATGGGACCTAAAAGCGCGCTGCCAAGGTGCAAGCATGACATGAGCTTGCGGCTAAAACCGAGGTGCGAGGACGCGACGCGCGGAAGGACCTTGCGCGCCACCTCCGCCACGCCTTTCCGCCATCGAAATTGCTGCTGCAGCCAAGTGCGAAGATTCGCTGGTAACTCACCGAAAACCACCACGGTCGTCAAAAATGACGACCGCCAACCCAACAACTGCGCGCGATAACTTAGATCGAGATCTTCCGTCAGAGTGTCTCCTTGCCAGCCTCCAGCTTCATCGATCGCGACCCTCCGCCATACGCCGCAGGTGCCGTTGAAAGGCATAATGTGTCCTGACCAGCTACGCGCTGCCTGCTCGATGGCATAGTGCGCGTCGAGCAGACGCTGCTGAATCCGCGTCACCAAGCTTTCTTTGGCGTTGAGGAAATCAGCACGCGACTGAACAAAGGCAATCGTTGAATCCGCGAGCAGGGGTCGAATGCAAGATTTGAGAAAATCCTTCGGGGGTACGTAGTCAGCATCGAAAACGGCAACAAACTCGTGATCGGATATTTCGAGTCCCGCCGCCAATGCACCCGCTTTGAAGCCGTTGCGGTTGGGGCGGTGAAGGACCGTAGCATCTATGTTCTGCTGCCGTAGCGTTGTTAGTGCTGTTTTCGAAAAAGTCAGGCTGCCGTCATGACTGTCGTCCAGGATTTGGACGTGGAGCCGGTCTGTGGGCCAGTCGAATTCCGCGATTGCAGCCGCAAGCCGGCAAACTAGGTCGCCCTCATTGAAAACCGGAATCTGGACCAGCACATCCGGAAGCTCGTCGTCTGGGGGCAATGCTTGGGAAAGTAGCCTGCCTTCTTTAGCGAGGCCCTCCCGACGATGCTTCAGAAACAGCACCAGGATCCAACAATACCAGGACCCAATGATGCACAGCCACGCGAACGATATCTGCAGGGCTAAATGATTCAATCCAACCAGTGTCATTAATCACCCGACCGCGGTTGCCGCAAGCGCGCAACGACCACTATCCAGAAGCCGGCGTAACCCGATAGATCCACGTCCCATTGACGGCCGTCTCCCGCAAACGAGAAGTTGCGACCGTTCCCCTGGTCCTGAGACGCTCAGGACGCCTGCCCGCAACTGGGTGATGAAAGTTCCCACCCCTCGTCCCCCGACTTAAATGGTTTACCCAGTATCCCCATGGTTTTCAAGGGAAAAGGGCGGTGATTCGCCCCGAAGCTGCGCCACCAAAATTCTTCTTGTTACTCAGTAACCTTTGGACGATATATTGGTGGTCGGAGGGCTTGGGGTCGGGCGATTTTGCCGCGCAGCGTCGCACTATAGTTGTGCTGACCGCGAGTAAGCGTGATGGGGATGGGGCCTACCACGTCGATGAAATTTCGTATCCGGTGGGCGCTTATCATCCTGGCAGGCCCAGCGCTGCTGGGCGGGTGCACGTGGCTGCCCGCCGCTGGGCCGCTCGCCCGAGACGTCGAATCGCAGGAATCGGCGGAAGGAACTCTGGGTGGCTACGTTTTGCTGGACGTCGATGAGCGGATTGCCAGCGTCTGCGCCGCCCAACCGCGAGAATCCTTCAAGCGCGCGTTCCCCAACGCGCCACCAGCCCCCGATCTGCGGATCGGTGTTTCCGATACGGTCGTCGTGACCATTTGGGAAGCGGCCGCGGGCGGCTTGTTCTCTGCGTCGGCTACCGAACGGGGTATTTCTGCAGGGTCGCGGACCGCGACTCTTCCGGAGCAGGTGGTCGCTCGGGATGGCACCATCGAAGTGCCCTATGCCGGGCGCTTGAAGGTGGCCGGGCTTCGTCCTGCCCAGGTAGAGGAAGAAATCGTTCACGCCCTCGCACATAAGGCGATAGAACCGCAGGTGGTCGTTACGATCTCCAAGAACCTCAGCAACACGGTTTCGGTCGGCGGGGAGGTCACGAGCGGTGCGCGGATACCGTTGACCACCAAAGGCGACAGATTATTGGACGTCCTGGCCGCGGCGGGCGGCATTCATATTCCCGCGGCCGATGCTTTCGTCCGCTTAACGCGCGGCCGGCAGACAGTCTCTGTCGCCTACAACGCCATCTTGGCGCACCCTGCAGAGAACATCTACGCGCTCCCCAACGATGTGATCACCGTCGTACGCGATCCGCAGACGTTCACGGCCTTTGGTGGCACAGGTCGCAACGAGCAGGTCCCATTTGACGCCGCGGGGATCACGCTTGAGGAGGCGATCGCCAAAGCTGGAGGACTGCTCGATTATCGCGCCGATGCGGCGGGTGTCTTCTTGCTGCGTTTCGAGCCTACCGCTCTGGCCGCGCAGCTATCTCCAGGCCGCGCCCTGCCGTCTCAGGGTAACCTTGTGCCGATCGTTTATCGCTTGAACTTGCGCAATGCCAATTCATTCTTCCTGGCACGCTCCTTCCCCATGCATGACAAGGACATGCTATACGTATCCAATTCCGCCGTGGATCCGGTGCAGAAGGCTCTCGGCCTCTTCAGCACCGTCGTAGCGCCAGCGACCCTAGGTGCAAGCGTCTATGGAGCGGTCAAGTGAAGCGCTTTTTAGCTCAACCAGTCTTGGCGCTCTGCGCTCTGTCGATAATTTTTCTATTCGTATTCGCGCACATCGGGTCGGCATCCGCCGACGACTTGCGTCACAGACATCAGTACAAACACCACCCACTTCACGAGCATTTAACGTACCGCGAATGCCGCGTCGGATGGTGGCAAACGCTGTACTACGGCCACGTCAGGCCGCGGTGGGACGTTTGGTGCAGCTGAGTGAATGCGGCTACATCTCTGCAGCCCGCGCTAGTCATGGAGCGCTGTGGCCCCGATTACCACAGGCAGCGCCGCTTGTCGGCGCCAAAACTTAATGAATAAGTCAGCCTCCGGTGAGGACCGCGTCGATGTCACTTGCTTGGCGTATAGCGCCGGAGCAGGTGGGGATTGGCTTTGACGATCTTGACGAGTTCGGTGAGATTATCGACGCCGTAGTCCGTGAAGGCCG
>Ga0208455_1000267_pt1 | contig 28730 bp, 26 predicted proteins | sample June2015DPH_4_50_FD_184690 | JGI IMG/M metagenome (GOLD analysis project Ga0208455, IMG submission 184690) | Peatland microbial communities from SPRUCE experiment site at the Marcell Experimental Forest, Minnesota, USA - June2015DPH_4_40... | ecosystem: Environmental > Terrestrial > Soil >... | reverse complement strand
ACCACGCTGGGCGGCTTTCGCGGCATGGGCGAAGGCGGCACCATCGGCGCGCCGGCGGCGCTGGCCAACGCGCTTGCCGACGCGCTCGCGCCGCTTGGAATTGAAATCAACGAACTCCCAGTAACGCCGGAGCGCCTGTTCCGCCTCATCGAGGCGGCACGGGCGAAAGCCAATCTGTGAAAGAGCGAACATGGATCTCGGACTGAAAGACAAGATCGCCTTGGTGACGGGCGCCACTAGCGGCGTCGGCAGCGAAGTCGCGCTGAGCCTCGCCAAAGAAGGCGCCAGCGTCGCCGTCAATTACCGCGGCTCACCCGAGGAAGCCGATGCGCTGGTCACCGAGATCGCGGCGAAAGGCGGTACGGCCAAAGCTTATCAGGCCGACGTGGCCGATTTTGCCGCGGTCAAGGCGATGGTCGATGATATCGTCAAGGATTTCGGCGGCCTCAATATCCTGATCAACAATGCCGGGCTGGCGATACGGCGGCGCTTCATGGAAACGAAGCCCGAGGACTGGCACCGCCAGATCGATGCCTGCCTCTACGGCGCGATCCATTGCTGTTACGCTGCCGCGCCGCATCTTCATGCCGCCAAGAATGGCCGCATCGTCAGTATCGTCGGCGATTCCTCGCGGATCGGCGAATCGGGTTTGGCGATCGTCGCCGCCGCCCGCGCCGGTACCATCGCCCTGATGAAATCGCTGGCACGCGAATTCGGCCGCTCCGGCACCACCGCGAATACCGTGGCACTCGGGCTGGTCGAGACCCTGCACGACAAGGAGTGGGTCGACGCCAACCGCGACAAGCTGGTCAAGCTCTATCCGCTGGGCCGCCTCGGCATGCCGGCCGATGTGGCGCCGATGGTCACGTTGCTCGCCTCGCCGCATTCCGGCTGGATTACCGGACAGGTGCTCAGCATCAGCGGCGGGTTCAGTATGGTGTGAGGGGGCCGACGTGCTGCATACGGATTTGATCGCCTCCATTCCGGAGTTATTGCGCCGTCAGGCGGCCGCGCGTGGCGGACAACGCGCCTATCGCGATGCCCAGACATCGGTGACCTATGCCGAGCTGCACGAACGCACCGGCAAGCTTGCCGGCCATCTGGCCGATAACGGCATCGCCGCCAACGACACGGTCGCGATCATGCTGCCGAACTCGGTGCAATGGGTGGAAAGCTGCCTGGCGATCGCCCGCGCCGGAGCCATCAGCGTTCCGATCAGTTACGACTCGACCGAAACGGAAATCGGCTATCGGCTCACGGACGCCAACTGCAAGGCGGTTTTCACCACCGCCGAGCGCGGCGATTTGTTCGGCCGGCTGAAAGCCTCCGCGCCCGATCTCAAGACGCTGATCGTGACCGATCGCGGCACCTGCGGCGCGCCGGCGTTGCGCTATACGGACCTGCTCATGGCGCCGCCGCAGTCGGCGCCGCGGAATCCGCCTTCGCTGCACGACACCGCGTTCATTCTTTACACCTCCGGCACCACCGGCCGCGCCAAAGGCGTTCGCCTCACGGTGCACGGGATGTTGTGGGTCACGGCAGCCTGCTGGGCGCCGATCACCGGCATGTCCGACCGCGATACCGTGTTGTCGCCGCTGCCGTTATTTCATTCCTACGCGCTCAATTTGTCGGTGTTGAGCATCCTGGCGACCGGCGCCAGCGAATACATCATGGAGAAATTCTCGACCAGCGACGCGGTGCGGCTGCTCAAGACCGGCGAATTCACCTACTTCCCCGGCGTGCCGACCATGTTCCACTATCTGTTGCAGGCGACGCGCGGCGAACAGAAGGTGACATTTCCCAATGTGCGGCTGTGCGTGTCGGCCGGCGCCATCATGCCGGCAACGCTCAACCGCGAGTTCGAAGACCATCTCGGCATCCAGTTGCTCGACGGCTACGGCATCACCGAAACCTCGACCATGGTGACGATGAACTGGCCGACCGGCGGCCGCATCCTCGGATCGTGCGGCATTCCGCTGCCCGGGCTCGCGGTGCGGATCGTCGATCTCAACGGCCGCGACGTCGCGCCGAACCAGGAAGGCGAATTGATCGTCCACGGTCCCAACGTCATGCCCGGCTATCACAACAAGCCGGAGGAAACCCGTAACGCGCTGCGCGATGGTTGGTATCACACCGGCGATCTCGCCATGCGCGATGAGAACGGCTTTGTGACCATCACCGGACGGCTCAAGGAGCTGATCATTCGCGGCGGCCAGAACATCGCGCCGGCGGAGATCGAGGAGGCGGTGAATAGCTTTGCGGCGGTACTCGACTGCGCCGTGGTCGGGACGGCGCACCAACACCTCGGCGAGGTGCCGATGCTTTTTGTGGTACCACGCCCGGGCATCGCATTGGACAGCGAGGCCTTGCTGGCCCACTGCCGGATTCATTTATCGGCGTACAAGGTGCCGCACAGCGTTCAATTAATTTCCGAGATCCCTCGCACCGGGTCGGGCAAGATCATACGTTACAAGCTTCGCGAATTGATAAAGGGTGAGTCGGCAGGACAGACGGCGTGACCGCACGAGGCGATTTATTGCGAGACGCCAAGACGTTACGGGCCGCTGCAATCGTTCATGACCGAAGGACACATCCACCGCAAGCTGGCAGCAATTCTAGTTGCCGACGTGGTCGGCTATTCACGCTTGATGGGAGCCGACAAGGCGGGCACGCTGGCCGCCCTGAAGCGACACCGGGAAACCGTCTTCGACCCGGCAGTCGCCGCCCACAACGGACGTATCGTGAAGCTGATCGGCGATGGCACCATCGTCGAGTTCGGCAGTGTGGTCGACGCTGTGAACTGCGCGCTTTCAATACAGCGCTCCAGCGCTATTCCGCCGGATCACAGCCCATCCCAGCCCGCCATTGTGCTCCGCATCGGCATCAATCTTGGCGATGTCATCATGGAAGGCGACGACATCTACGGCGACGGCGTCAATATCGCCGCGCGCCTGGAGCCGCTCGCCGAGCCCGGCGGCATCTGCATCTCCTCGATCGTCAACGAGAGCATTGGCAATCGGATCGACGTTCGCTTCCAGGACGGCGGCGACATCAGTGTCAAGAATATCGACCGGCCGATCCGAGTCTGGAAGTGGCGACCCACCGGAACGAGTATCTCCGCGGCCCAACCCAATGCCGCCAAGCCCGAGGCGAACGGCGCCACCGCCTCGATCGCTATTTTACCCTTCACCAACATGTCGGGCGATCCGGAGCAGGAATATTTCTCCGACGGCATCACTGAGGACATCATCACCGATTTGTCGAAGATCGCCGGCCTGACAGTGATCGCGCGCAATTCGAGCTTCGCTTACAAGGGACGCGCCGTCGACGTTCGTGCCATCGGGCGCGACCTTGGCGTACGGTCGGTGCTCGAAGGCTCGATCCGCCGCGCCGGCCAGCGCGTCCGGATCACCGCGCAGCTCATCGATGCGACGAGCGGTGCGCACCTATGGGCCGACCGCTACGATCGCGATTTGACGGATATCTTCGAGGTCCAGGACGACGTCACTCAACGAATCGTCGGCGCGCTCAAGGTCACGCTCAGCCCGGCCGAAAAGGCGCAACTTGCCGACACCGCGACAGCCAGCGTCGAGGCGTACGATTACTCGCTTCGTGGCCGCGAGCTTTTGCTCGGTAACCCGAAGAACCGCTCGACATTCGAGCAGGCGAAAGCCTCCTTCCTGAAGGCGATCAACCTCGATCCCAACTACGCGCAAGCCTATGCGGGTCTCGGTTTTGCGTACATGTTCGATTACCAAAACCGTTGGAGCAACGATCCCGATGCCTCACTGCCGCTCGCCAAACGGTACGCCGAACAGGCGATCGAAAAGAACCCCAAGGAGCCGCTGGCGCGCGCGGTCGCGGCCGTGGCGGCAACGTTCGACGGGGACCTCGACCGGGCGCAGTCCCAGATCGGCATAGCGCTGTCGCTTAACCCGAATCTCGCTATGGCCTACAGCATTTCCGGCAGCATTCGCATGTATGCGGGACAACCGCTGGAAGCGATCCCCCTGATCGAGCGCGCCATGCGCCTCGACCCCGCGGCCAACACGCAATATCTGCACTTCCTGGGCATGGCGAACCTGCTCGCCGGCAAATACGAAACCGCAGCGGCTCTGTTCAAGCAGCGTATTGCCCTTGTCCCGGGAACGGATTTTTCACGATCCGCGCTGGCGTCCGCTCTCGGTCATCTCGACCAGATGGACGAGGCCCGCCGCGTTTGGCGCGAGCTCATGGAGATCAATCCGAAATACTCGTTCAACGAACATTTGAGTCGGCTGCCCTTCAAGCGGCAAGAGGATGCCCAGCGGCTCGCGGACGGTCTCGCGAAGGCCGGATTGTTGAACTGACGAGCTGCTGCAAAAGGCCGCGCTGAGGTGCCGCACCGAACAGCGCGCAGCGCGGCCGGTGCGGATTGAGGTGATGGGCGGCTCGAAGCCAAGAGCGACCATCCATCGCAAGCCCGTGTCTGGCATTCCGACACCGGCCCCGGTTGTCGTAAACGGCCTCTCGTGACACCATCGCCGCAGTGATTGGGTGTCAGGCTTCGAAGCACCATGCCGCGTAGGAAATTCGCCTGGGCCGCACTGCCCGACGAGAGGCTGCTGCAGCTTCGCCTCAAGGACCTCAAGGTCAGGGTCGAAGGCACGTGGCTCGAGGACTGCCTGCTCACGCTTCACGACGAGCTGGCCGAGCGCGGCATTCGCGTGCGGCCGCATGCTTGGATTTCAAGCGAGTGGTTCAGCCCGAACACCACGCCGGGCATCGCCATCCCGTTCTATCTGGCGCATCCGCGGCTGATGCGGCTGGAACGAAAAATGATCATCGATGTGGAGGGCGGCACTTGGTCGGAGTGCATGGCGATTCTTCGCCATGAAGCCGGTCACGTCGTGCAGCATGCCTATCAGCTCGATCGCCGCCGCCGCTGGCAACAGCTGTTTGGTCCCACCTCGAAACGCTATCCGCGCTACTACCGACCGAATCCGGCCAGCCGGAACTTTGTCCAGCATCTACGGCTGTGGTACGCGCAAAGTCATCCGGACGAGGATTTCGCCGAGACCTTTGCCGTGTGGCTGCGGCCGCGCTCGAACTGGCGCACCCGCTATGCCGGATGGCCGGCGCTGAAGAAGCTTAAATATGTCGACGAGCTGATGGCGGAAATCACCATGCAACGGCCGCTGCTCACCCATCGGGAACGTGTCGACCCTCTCAGCCGGCTGTCGGAGACGCTGGCCGAACATTACAAGAAAAAGCAGGCGCTCTATGCCTTCGATACGCCGAAAACCTACGACCGCGATTTGCAGCGGCTGTTCTCCGCCGATCCAAGCCATCGCCGGTCCGAAGCGGCGTCGTCGTTCATCAGGCGCCACCGCGGCAGGGTGAGAGAACTGGTGGCAAAGTGGACGGGCGAATATCAGCTCACGCTCGATGCCGTGCTCGACGACATTATTGCGCGGTGCCGCGAGCTTAATTTGCGCGCGGTCGGTCCCGAGCGCAAACTGGTTATGGAATTTACCGTGGTATTGACCGCGAAGACGATGCATGCGCTGTTCGGTCCGTCGCGGCGAAGGTGGATCGCATTATGAAGCGGCTGCGCGTCCTGGTGCTCGTCCACCCGGACCTGATACCCCCGGACTCCAGCAAGGGGTACAGCGAGCAGGAAATCAATGAGTGGAAAACGGAATACGATGTGGTGACGACGCTGCGTGCCGCCGGGCACGAGGTCCGGCCGCTCGGCGTGCATGACGAGCTCAAACCGATCCGCGACCAAGTCGACGGCTGGAAGCCGCACGTGGTGTTGACCTTGCTGGAGCAGTTTCGCGGCGAAGCGATCTACGACCAGAACGTCGCCAGCTATCTCGAGCTGATGCATATCCCCTATACCGGCTGCAATCCGCGCGGCCTGATGCTGGCGCGCGGCAAGGACCTGTCGAAGACGCTGGTGCACTACCATCGCATTGCGGTGCCGGCCTTTGCCGTGTTCCCGATGCGCCGCAAGGTCCGCCGCCCGGCGCGGTTGGCGCTGCCGCTGATCGTCAAGAGCCTGAACGAGGACGGCTCCTACGGCATCTCGCAAGCCTCCGTCGTCGACACCGATGCCAAGCTCGTCGAGCGCGTCGGCTTCATTCATGAGCGCATCGGCACTCCCGCCATTGCCGAGCAATATATCGAGGGCCGTGAACTCTATGTCGGAGTGATCGGCAACGACCGGCTGCGCGTGCTGCCGGTCTGGGAGCTGGAATTCGGCAATATGGCTCAAGGCGACTGGCCGATCGCCACCGAGAAGGCCAAGCACGATCCGGATTATCAGGAACGGCGCGGCATCTTGCACGGGCCGGCCAAGAACCTCGCGCCTGAACTAGCCGCCCGCATCCAGCGCATAGCCAAACGCATCTACCGCACGCTGGAGCTTGACGGCTATGCGCGCATCGATTTCCGTCTCTCCGCCGACGGCATTCCGTATTTTCTCGAAGCAAATCCCAATCCCGAAATAGCGGAGAGCCAGGAATTTGCCGCGGCGGCGCGACACGACGGCATCGCCTACCGGGATTTGCTGCATCGCATTCTGGCGCTCGGAATAAGCCGGGCTGCCTTGACCGTAACCGCGAGCTAAAGCGACACGCCCACTGATGGACCCGAGACCATGATGCCCAAACGACTTCTCGACGACGCCAACGAACTGTGCCGCTTGGGCGTCGCCGAACTCTCGGCAGGCTTCTCTGCCGGAAAGTTTACCCCGTTGGAAGTGGCGCAGGCGACGCTGGCGCGCGCCGAGCAAGTGCAGGAGCGCTTGAATGCCTTCTCGCTGATCGATGCGGAGGCGGCGCTGGCGATGGCGACGGAGTCGACGGCGCGGTGGCGAAGCGGCGCGCCGCTGTCGCCGATCGATGGTGTGCCCACGACCATCAAGGACATCGTGTGGGTCAAGGACCGGGCCATCAGGTACGGCAGTCGCACCACATCGACCCAGCCGTGCACGCAGGACGCGCCGTCGGTGAAGCGGCTGCGGGCCGCAGGCGCGGTGTTCATCGGCATTACGACAACCCCCGAATTTGGTTGGAAAGCGATCACGGAAAGCCCTTTGACCGGCATGACCCGAAATCCCTGGAATCCGCAGATGACGCCGGGCGGCTCGTCGGGTGGCGCCGTGGTCGCCGCGGCAACCGGCGCCGGCGTGCTGCATATCGGGACCGACGGCGGCGGTTCGATCCGGATTCCGTGTTCGCTCACCGGTGTGGTGGGATTGAAGCCGACCTTCGGTCGCGTTGCCGCCCATCCGCCGAGCGCATTCGGTACCGTTGCCCATATCGGGCCGATCGCCCGTTCAGCGGAAGATGCCGCCGCGATGCTCAACGTTATGGCCGGGCCGGATATCGACGACTGGAACCAGGGCGTCGGTGAGTTGCCGCCGCTCGCATGGACGCACGGCGTCCTCAAAGGAGCGCGCATCGGATTGTGGACCACACCGCCCCGTGGAGAAGTCGATTCGGAGGTCGCCGCCGCCGTCGCCAAGGCAGCCGGCAGGCTCGAGAATCTCGGCGCCCATGTTGAACCCATCGAACTGCCGGGCGAAGATCTGGGCGGGATATTCCGCACCCATTGGTATGCCGGAGCGGCCAACCGCTTTGCCGCGGTGCCGGCAGAACTTGCGCATTTGTGCGATCCCGGGTTTGTCGCTGTCGCCAAGGCCGGCTCGACCATATTGGCGTCCGCTCTGGTCGCCGCCCAGGGGCGTCGCGCAGCCTTCGGCGCTGCCATGGACAACCTCCTGGCGAAGCTTGACTTCATTGTCTCGCCGGCGACCCCGATCCCCGCCTTCGTCGTCGGCCCCGAGATTCCCGGCGATGTCATTCTCGATCGGAGTATCAACGCCGGCAGCTTCGCCTTTCCGATCAATCTCAGTCAGCAGCCGGCAGTCTCCACGCCGTGCGGCTTGACAGCCGCCGGCCTTCCCATCGGCCTGCAGTTTGTCGGCGCCAGAGGCGCGGACGGCAAAGTGCTGTCGGCGGCGCGCGACTTCGCGCGCGGCACTCGATAGAGCGTTACCGGAGAAAACCGCAAAATTTCCGCCTTCATCGGAGCGATGCCTGAATCCGGCCGCATAAAATAATGCCCCGCCCCGGGAGGAGAACAGGGGCGGGGCTTATACCGGCAATTGATGAAGGCGGAACCGGTATGTGCAAAAAAATATTCCATTGCGCCGCACGAGAACAACAGGGGTCACCTCGGGCAAATTGTCCCAAGGGCTCAGGTCGGCGTTGCGTTCAGCTGGCGCTCCCTACGGGACCGAGTGAAGTTAGCGAAATCAATGATTTAGAGCTAGGTTTGGGCAAAGAACCAGTCACTGAATTTCAAAGTGTTTCGGCAATGGCGCCCAAACCCTTTCAGTAGCGGTTATTGACTGGCGTCGGCCATTGCGTGCCTTCGTCCGTCACAGGTCGCGGCGCCTGAGTTTTTAGCAAGGCCATTACCGGAAAGTGCGCTTACCGCCGTGTTCAGCACCATGACTGACCGTAGTTAATGGTGCCCAGGAGAGGGGCGACCCAAATGAGCCCGATCAATAGCTTGTCGTGTCCCACCTTTGCCTAGTGTCCCATTTTATCCCAACGCTTATTTTCGAGATTGTCCCACCGGTCCTTAGCGGCTCTTACGGCGCGTGCCGGCCGCAGGAAGCTCACCCATGGGTCAAATCGAGAGGTCCTGGTTGTGTGTGGTGCCAAGGATTTGTTGAACACCCAGAATTAGCCACAGCCTTCGTATCGCTGTTTGAAGTTGCGAGCCTGGGCTGAGACGCACACCGTTATGCCCGGCTCAGAACCGGGGGATATTCGGGGATTTTAAATCTGAGCCCGGGCGGCCTTGACCGAGCCTTTTCACCGCGCATCGCGGCATTGGTCCTGGCCGCCTTTGTTTCGCTCCTAGGCCACAAAATGCGAACTTGCAGCAATCATCTGGGGATGGTATAGACTTTACTGTACACGGCACCCATCCCCCCGACATTCCCCCGAGGTGCCATGTGCAGTCTCCAATGGCCCCGCCGTGGCGTTGCGTATCAGCGGCGGGGTTTTTCTTTGCCCGATATTTCTCGTGCGGCACAGGGGTTCTCACCACCAGCACCCCATAGGATTCGCCGTATGCCTCTCTGATCCTAGCGGGCTCTACTTCTGATTCCTCTTCTCCGCGACCGAATTCACGCTCGTTGCAATTCATCAGATGCAGAAAAGCCGCGCAAATCCTGCCACTTATGGCAAAAGCGCCGATTTGTGCCGCGGATCACATCCTCAACCGTGGGGCGAGAGTAAGAATTTGCGTAGTGCTCCGAACATGGGAGGGAGCCATGAGCACGATGAGCCTGAATGTCGCCGTTCATCCGCATCGCAGGTTGCGTTGGAGCCAAGTGAAACAACGCCTTGTCGAGTGGCGGCGCCGCGCACGTTCGCGCGCCGAACTCGAGATGCTCAATGACAGGGTGTTGCAAGACATTGGCATGTCTCGCTGCACGGCTAATTTTGAGGCTTCCAAGCCGTTTTGGATGGCCTGATCACAGCGGCGTCCGTTGCCGCATGGCCCTAAGAGTACTGCGTAACGGATATTCGGTCGCATGGGCAACGCATTTGCTGGTCGCATTTACGTCGTAGCTGCGACCAGGAACGGGCAGACCGAATTTTGGGCAGCCGCAACGCCACGCAAGACGTCGGCGGTGGCAGTCCAGCAACTACTTCCAGCGGGATGGATGGCCGTTCCTACGGGCTGGCGCCTCACCCCCGAGAAGGTTGCGGAATTAAACATGTCCGCCAACAGCGTGCGCAAACTAAAATAGGCTCCCTGACCATCGCTCAATACACGGCCGGGGCACCAAACCCTCCACTCCCTTCTTTGAACTTTCAGGCTCCGCAGTCGCCTAAGCCTAAAACTCAGCCCACTCACGTGCGCGGGGCTTTTCTTTGTCAGATTAGTGCTTACATATGATATTTGCCTCCCCAGATATTATATCGATCAACGCCACAAAGGATGGGGTGTTTTTGCGGCACCGTCGCCGCGCAGGAGAGATTTGTTATGATTTCAGATAAGGCCCGACGATGGGCAGAAGCGGTTTTCAAAAAGGAAGAACGCGATCGGGATGGTCAAGCGGCGATGACCGAATATGAAGTTCAAGCCCGGCGTCAGCCCATGAGCCTTTATCGAGTGCGTCTGGTGCCTCCGGTTTAGCCCTGCAATCGGATATATCGTTCGAACCTCACGGCCTCGGGAATATCGCCGTGGCCTGGGCGGCCTCCGGAGGGTAGACCGGTGTGAGTTCGAGTTCCCCATCCTTGGGGATGAGCTGCCCGATGAGGTTCAAGAGACCGATCTGCGACCCGTCCGGTCCCAACTCGAAGGTCCCGTCCAGAGTTTTCAGCCGACCCGAAAGGCTGAAAAAGGCTTCTCGCAACGCCCGTTGGTCGAGGCTCTCGGTAACCGAGAGCGCCTTTTCGATGACGAGGCCGGTATTGTACCCCGCCAGTGCATTGAAACCGAACTCGAGTTGCTCGCCTGCGTAACGCTTCTCGAATGCGGCGCGAAACTCCTTCAGGTTCATGCCGAAGTCGGGCTTGGCCTCGTAGGTGGTGGGGGTCACGTAGGTGAGCACGTATTGTAGACCCCTGGCTCCTACACCGTGCAACAGCACCCCCCGTTCAATTCCCGGATAGATGCCGAACACCATTGGAAACTTGACTCCGCTCTCAAGAAGATTGCGGAAGAAGGCGATCTCGTTCGCTGGATAGCCGAGGCTGATCACGAGGTCCGGCTTGGTCGCCGCGATATTGTTGATGATCACCGTATAATTTGACGTCTCGGTCGGCACTCCGCTGTCGAACACGAGATCAAGCCCGGTCGCGGCGGCCGCCTTGACGCCGTTGCGCACGACTTTCGCCTGGGTCGCCGTGAAGTCGTTGGTGCAATACACCATGGCGACGCGCTTGACGCCCAGCTTGGTCGCCTGCGTCGCGATGTACCCGACGAGCACGCTCGCCCACGGCTCCGAGGATGGTGCCGATACGGCGACGATGTACGGATTGTCCGGAGAGAACAGGCTGGCCCCAGTCCCGGTCTGATCGATGAGCAGGCGCTTGTTGTTTCGCGCGATCGGCACGGCGACCGAGGTGAGAACGGTGCCCGAGTCCGCGATCAACAGATCGACTTTGTCGCGGGTGATAAGCTGATTGTAGAGCGTTGCGGCGGTCGAGGTCGAGCTTTGGTCGTCGTAGTCGATCAGCTCGATGGGAATCTTCCTGTTGAATGGTCTGACGAACGCGCCGCCCGCGGCGTTCTTCATCTCGACCCATAGCTGCAGGCCGCGATGGGCGGTCAGCGAGATGCTGGCATAGCGCCCCGCGGCGGCATAGAGCGAGCCAAGCTTAATCGATGGCGGCGCCTCGGCGGCGTGCGCCGATCCGATGCAGCAGAATGTGTGGAAGAATGCCGCTGCCGCGAAGATCCAACAGGTTCTCATCGCGTATTGACCGGCAGCCAGGAGTGCCGAGATCGACATTGCTCCTCCGACCATGGATCAGGCCTCCTGATGTGGCACCGCACCTTGCGCCATGATCTCGTCGTTGTGCTCGCCAATGCGTGGGGCGGGGCGCCGAATCGGCGGTCGCACGCCGTCGAACTTGATGGGAAGGCCCACGCATGGCTTGCCGATCCCGGGGACTTCCTGAAGGATCTCGACCGCGTCGGTTTGCGCTTCGCTGGCAAGTTCGGGGAAGGTGTTGATCGGGGCGCAGGGGACGCCCGCGGCCTCCAGCAGCTCGATCCATTCGGCGCGGCTCTTGCCGCGCATGATCGCGTCGATCTGCGGCATGAGTGCGTCCCGGTTGGCGAGGCGCTGCGCATTGGTGCCAAAACGCGGATCGTTTTTCCATTCCGGCCGCCCGAGCGCGCCTGCGAATTTCGCGAACAGGCGGTCATTCGCCGTCGCCACCACAATCTCGCCGTCGCGTGTGTCGAGCGCCTGAAACACGATGATCCGACTCGACCCGGTCCGGTGACGCGCCGGCGCCGTACCCATCGCCTTGTAGGCGCCGAAGCTGAGCTTGAGCCAGCCAAGCGCGGTCTCGAACAGCGAGGTGTCGACGAGGCAGCCCTCCCCGGTGAATTGCCGGCGATAGAGCGCCGCGACTACGCCGATCGCCGCCCACATGCCGGTGCCGAGATCAAGCAACTGCACGCCGATCCGCGTCGGCGGCGCCTCAGGCGCGCCGTTGACGCTGAACAGTCCGGCAAAAGCCTGCACGATCGGTTCGTAGCCGGGCTTCATCTTCATCGGACCGGTGTCGCCGAACGCCCACAGCGAGCAATAAATCAGCCGCGGATATGCCGCGCGCAGAGATCTGCCGTCGAGGCCGAGATCCTCCATCGCTCCCGGGCGCATGTTCTGCACGAGCACGTCGCACTCGCCGATGTACGTCTTGAGCCAGTCGATCGCTCCGGGATCACGCAGATCAAGCGCCAAACCCCGCTTGTTGTAGTTCATGGTATGAAACGTGTAGGACGCATCCGGGGTGAGCGGCTCGCCCCAGTAGCGTGTGTCGTCACCGCTTTCCGGCCGCTCGACCTTGACCACGTCGGCACCGAGACTCGCGAGGATTTGTCCCGTAGAGGGACCCGCCACGTTCTGGGCGACCTCGATCACCTTTATTCCGTGCAACGGCAACATCGCCGGCCTCACTTGATCCTACAGCATCTCCGGGCGCGCCGGCTGATGATCCTGCCGGACACCGTGAGCATCCGGTCGCCCCTATTAGTGTACGCCTACCGACCCTCCGGGAAGGTATCCTATTCGGTAGATTTTCGTCGCTATCTGCCCAAAAGCTGAGCGGCGACGAAAGTATCTACCACGACGACCAACCGTGATTGGCCGATTGTCATCGGCGCCTGACTGGAGGCAAACGGAGCAGTGCGGCACGCCGCAAGGCGGTGTCGTCAGTCCTCTGTTAGCCAACCTGTACATGAACCGGTTCCTGAAGCATTGGCGGTTCACCGGATGCGGGGAAGCGTTTCGAGCGCAGATCATCGCGTACGCCGATGACTTCGTCATCCTCAGCTGCGGTCATGCAGTGGAGGCAATGATGTGGACAAAGGCGGTGATGACAAAGCTAGGGCTGAGTCTGAACGAGGCCAAAACTTCGATCAGGGACGCCCGGAAGGAACGCTTCGAGTTCCTTGGTTACTCGCGCTGATCTTCGCCTTGATCCGCTGCACACTCTTCTTGGATGGGCTTGCGCCCAGATAGCCGGGGGGCGGAGAACGCCCACTCGGCATTCCGACGATGGCGACATCGTGATCATCGATGATCCCTTGAGTTCGATCGATGCGCTTTCGGACAGAAACATCCAACGGGTCAATGACTGGTACAACACTAACTTTCCGATGCGCCTCGACAACAAGCAGGAAGGCGCCATCATTGTCGTCATGCAGCGTCTCGACGACCTGGATCTGACCGGCACCCTACTCCGCTCCTCCTCCGAGAATTATGAGCGGTTAAAAATTCCAGCGACTGCCGAGCAGAACGAAAGAATCCAGATCGGCGACAAAAAGTATCATTTCCGTCGTGCTGGCGATGTTCTTCACCCCGAGCGCGAACCGCTACCGTATCTTGAAGCGATCCGTTCTCGTTCACCTGAAATGTTCGCGGCCCAGTACCAACAAGCTCCATTCCCGCGCGGCGGCGTCATAATTCCGCTGAAGTGGGTGCGCTACTACGATCAACTGCCGGATCGGACGTCATCTTCCCTCGTCGTTCAAAGTTGGGATACCGCATCCGGGGTTGGAGTATCGAACGATTGGTCGGTGTGCACCACCTGGCTGCTTCATGACCGTAGGTATTATCTGATGCATGTGTTGCGCGAACGGCTCGATTATCCATCCTTGAAGGCCCGAGCTATTGCGCATGCTCACGAGTACAAACCCAATAAAATTCTGATCGAGGATACTGGCGTAGGCAAGGGGCTCGTGCCTGAACTGAAAAACGCCGGCCTCACGGCAATTGCGGTCAAGCCAGAGGGCAACAAGAAAACTCGCATGTCAATCCAATCGGCGAAATTCGAAGCTGGCTTGGTATTTTTGCCGAAACAAGCGTGGTGGCTCGCCGATTATGAGGCTGAGCTGTTCAATTTTCCGAACGTACTTTTTGATGACCAGGTCGACAGCACTTCTCAGGCTTTGGCCTGCCCTCACTCCACTTTTAGTATACTGGCACTCGCTGATGGCATGGAAGGACTAGTCTATGGGCTTGCGTTTCAAAAACTTTTGCCGGGGCGGTAATCGGCGATGGGAACGTAGGCGCGGCGTGGAGGCCTGACAACACTAGGTGCGCGGTTTTGCTTGTAAGCGTGGTGCGCAAGCATCACTTGCTCCCAAGATCAGACGCAGTCGAGAGATCGGCGCCGTCATGACGGCGGCCCTCGGTTTTGACGGCGGGGTTCCGCGGAGCGCATTGCAGGGCGTTGGAGACTCGGACGACGCGGCTTCGTCTTGAGCCACACCCGTTATCCTTCCTTCACTTGCCGGTTCCGTAGCCACGCCCCGGGGCCACCACCGTTCTCGTCGATGAACTTGACGCCGGCCGCACCTTCATTTGCCACCGTGGTGGTATCCGTGGATGCTCTAATTGGATGAGAATTCTCAGGCTGCGATCGGATTGATCCAGCGCAATCCCTGAAACCGCGCAAAATCGCCGTCCGTGGAGTAGAGCGTCAGCCCGTGTTCCACCGCCAATGCTGCGAGATGAGCGTCTGGCACGAGGTTACCGTGGACGCCAGGTAGCGTAAGAAATTTGCCCAATATATCGGCGTGCCGTTCCGTAGCTTGCGGTACCCAAGCCGTCTCAGATGAAAGCCATGCGCGCACTTGCTGCCAAGCATCGCTAATTGGTTCAGGCTGTTCGAACACACGCGGATTTGTGACCAGGCGCAGGAATGCGAGCAAGCTGGCCCAAGGTAGGCCGACCGGGGCAGAAGCGTTCAGTTGTTCATCAAGCCAATCCCGCGCGAGATTGTGCTGAGCGAATGAGCTCACATGCGCATAGATGAGGATATTGGCATCGATCAGTATCACTTGAAGCTTTCGCCTTCGACAATGGCGAGCGCCTCGCCAATGTTGTCGATGCTGGCGATGCGCACGCGACCGAGCGCCACCGCTCGCGTGCGCAGGGACTCGCGCGTTTTACGTCGCCTGCCCATGTCGTCGAGGCCACGACGCAGCGCTTCGTTGACTAGGTGTTTCAGACTGATGCGACGGCTGCGGCGCAATCGTTCGAGCGTCGCGGCCACATCATCATCGAGGGTCAACGTGGTTCGCATCATCGAGTCATATGCGGGTTGATGTCTTGATGTCAACCGGGCAACGATTTTGCGCCGAGGGCACGGTTTGCGCGAAGCGAAGGTAGTGAGCGCCTGAGGGCTGGCGGCCGCGGATCAAGCACGGCTGCTTGGCCACGAATCAGACGCTGGCTTGGCGGACACGAGCTGCCGTACCGCCTTGAGCAGAATGAATCCCCAATCCGTTCATGCCGCCGTTCGCTAACGCCGGTCCAGTGGACCAACGTCTGAGTCACTTCATCGGATCGATGTCGATTTTGCTGCCGCTGGGCGGCTCGGTCGCCGAAGTGCGGCGGACGCAGGAGAAGACCCTGTTTGTGCCGATGGAGGCCGTTCCCAGATCTAGCGACTCCTAGCTCTTTTTCGGTTGCCGCTTTCGCAACCGGACCCGGCCCCGCCGTTTTCATTTCATGCTGCTGCGTGGTCGATGATCGGTTCGATCTTGTCGAGCTTCTTGCCGATCTCGCGTTTGGCGATTTCCACATCGTAGCGGTTCTGTAGATTCATCCACAGTTGTGCGGAGGTGCCGAGAGCCTTGCCGAGACGCAGCGCTGTATCGGCGGTGATCCCGGTTGTTTCCGCCGCGATGCGCTCAATACGCGTGCGGGGTAGATCACAAGCCTTGGCAAGCGCGCCAGCAGACAAATTGAGCGGGAAAAGAAATTCTTCTCGCAAAACTTCGCTGGGATGCATGGGAGCAAGCTTTTTGGCCATTTTTGTCATTCCTATGGGCGGTTATTCAAAGTTAGTGGTAATCGACGATCTCTACGTCTTTCGGTCCTTCATTAGTCCAGATGAAGCATACCCGAAACTGCCCCGCAGACGCCGACGCAGCCGACGGTGTCGAGGGACCATTTGACGCCAGCTACCGGTATTCGGTAGTATGCTGCACTGCAATATGAAGACGAAGCCAAAGCGGCGACGAATTTCGCGAAGCACGGCATCACCTTTGGTTTGGGTTCAAAACTCCTCCTCTGCGTTTGTTCCAAGCACTCGGCAAGCGTTTATCGGCTGCGTTTTGTGTTTGCTTTCGTCCCCAAAAATTCGTATATTACGGATATCACATGTATTACGGACGATCAGGAACAACCTATGTCCATCGTGACCTCTGCCGAGTTTCAGCGGAATTTGGGTCTCTACCAGGATAAGGCTCTCGCCGAGCCGGTGGTTATCACCAAAAACGGGCGCGAACGGCTCGTGCTTGTTTCCGTCGAGGAATACCACCGCCTGAAGCGTCGCGATCGCCGCGCCCTGGCGGTCGAAGATCTGTCAGCGGAACAGATTGTCGCACTCGAAAAGGCTCGCATGCCCAAGGGGCACGAGCATCTTGACGCTGAATTGAAAGACTGGAGACCGTGAACATTCCACAGCCGGAGCCGGGCCTTGTTATCCGGTACTCCTATTTGTGGCTCAGCGAATATCAAGCCGGACAAGAAGAGGGCACGAAGGACAGGCCGTGTGCCGTCATTCTCGCGCTAGATGATGAAGACGGTGAAACGCGGGTTCTTGTCCTTCCAATCACCCACACGCCGCCGTTCGATCCGTCGACAGCCGTCGAGATTCCGCTGCACACCAAGCAGCGTCTCGGATTGGACTTCGAGCGCTCATGGATTGTCCTAAGCGAGGCCAACGAATTCTTCTGGCCGGGTGCGGATTTGCGGCCGATCCCCAATGCCGATCCGAGCACAATCGCTTACGGCTTTCTCCCGCCTCGGCTTTTCAATCATGTGCGTGAGCGTTTCGTTGCTTTCGTTAAAAGTCGCAAGGCCAAGCGCGTGACACGGACTGAATAATATTAGCCAAGCAATCCTTTGGCGGGCCCACCGTGCACATGCGACGATTATCATGGTCTCAATTGGTCAGCAAAGAAAGCGTACTAGGCCAGATCGTAACTGGCGGGAAGCGATACTCCGGCTTGAGGGCGCCTATTCCGAAAACACTCTCCGCAGCCTCGACGCAGTCGAGATGCTTGCGTCGGCCGACAGCTTTGCGATCGTCGCCTTCGGCGACTCGATTACCGACGGCACGGCTTCAACCTTGAACGGCGACGATCGCTGGCCGGACGTGCTCTTACGTCGCCTCCAAGCGATCTACGGAAACCGGGTTGCCGTGGTCAATGCCGGCATTGGCGGCAACCAAGTAGTGGGGCCGCCGGAGTACGGACCGCAGAAGCCGTTTCCCGGCGGGCCGTCGGCACTAATGCGCATTGACCGCGACGTGATGGAACTGTCGGGCGTGTCAGCGATGATCTGGCTCGAAGGAACCAACGACTTCAGTCGTAACGGCAATGCATCGGTCGAGACGGTGATCAACGGCATGAAAGAAATTGTCGGCCGCATTCGCGCAAAGCGGCCGGAGCTTCGCGTGTTCGGCGCGACTGTCTTGACCGCGCTCGGCTCCACGAGCGCCGCTCACGGCTTCCCTGAGCAGGACGAGAAACGGCGGGCGCTCAATGATTTCATCCGCAAGTCCGGATTGTTCGACCGGGTGGTCGATTTCGACCGGGTAACGCTCGACGCGCAGTCCGGCGGTCTCAAGCCGGAATTTGTACCGGAGAGCACGACCGGCGGACCGGGCGATAGGCTGCATCCTAATCACGCGGGGTACCTCGCAATGGGGATGACAATCGACCTCAATCTATTCAAGCGCACTCCATAATTGTTGATGGCAACTTTGGGTCAACAGCGCCGTTTCGAGTGAGCGCCAGCGACTTCCGCAATTCCCCTGAGAGCTGACATTCGCGTGCGCCGCAACATCGGACGCGCTGGGCCACTAACGGGAGTTATGCTGTCGGCCGCGATGTGGGTAGCCGTTACGGGCTTGCTTCCTAGCTAGTGTACGCCGTAGCGGGCAAATTGCTCGGCAATGTCAGGGATTATTGCCTTGGCAGCAGAAATATCGGTATCGGCACCAGATCTATCTTGTTTCTCCCTTGCCAAGCCACGACCGTATAACACGATAGCTTTATTCAGACCGACCATTTTTGGATCGTTCTGGAGTGCTGCATCATAATCACCTACCGCCTTATCGAAAAGGCCGGCTTTCAAATAAGCGAAACCTCGAGTACCCAGCGTGGCGGCATTGTTGGGGTTAAGACGTAGTGATTCATTGCAATCGGATAGTGCATCGGTCAAATGCCCGATGACAACTCGTGTCCAACAACGGTTATGCAGCGCCACCGCGGAGTTGGGATTTAGCCGGATTGCCTCGTCATAATCGGCAACGGCGCGCTCGATTTGATTCTGTTCCGAATAAGCACGGCCGCGGTTGTCAAAGGCAGTCGCCATAGTGGGGTTGAGCCGAATCGCTTGATCGTAGTCCGCAATGGCACGATTGAAGTCCCCAGTGGCCGCGTAGGCATTGCCGCGATTGTAGAGCGCCTCCGACAGACCATGTGCGTTGCCTCGCCCTGAATCGATCAGCGCGGTACACCCCGAGATTTGCTGCTCTGTCGATGCATCGTTCTTGCCACTGCACCAATCAAGTTGTTGCGAAAACGTCGATGGACCCGAGAAGCTTACGCTGTAATAAAATTTCGTATTGCCAAAGCACAGACTTACGACAACAACACCAACGACCGACAGTAACAACATAATGGCGATATTACGTAACCGATTACGAGATGGCGCCTGTTCCCTTTTTGGAGGCACATATCGTCTGCGTCCAAACGTCGACTGACCGAACGGCTTCATATCGGACTTCCTGTGCTTGACGAAACAGCAATAGCTTGGATCAGGGAATTTAGCTGCGACTTAGCTAGTAGAAATAATTGACGGACTGATTGATGAAATTCCTCACACCGTAAGACGCGGAGACACTTTGTATTAACATTTCTCAAGCAATCGAATGAACCTTTCGCAATGCGGCAATTGATTGCTGCGAAGCGCCGCTTTAGGTCAACACCGCCGGATCGCGCGCAGTTCAGCCACGTCCGCTATGCCTCCAATCGCTCCCAAAATGGTGCGCCGCGGCGAACGTCGAAAGGGGCCAGCAGCGGGCTCATGCACTCGAAATCGGTTGTCAGGCGTGCAACTCGTCAAGCAGCCCCTTGGCCTTTTTCAGATCGAGCGTATCGAAGCCTTCGGTGAACGAGCCATAGACCGGAGCGAGAAGATCACGGGCCGCATCCCGCTTGCCCTGATCACGCCAGAGCCGCGCCATGCTCATCGCCGCGCCATGCTCATCGCCGCGCGCAGTTCCAAGTCGGATAAGGCCTCGGCGAACCCCATCGAGATGCCGGCGCCTACCGCAGCCGCGAGCCCGACCAGGAATGTCGACCAGGTGTGGGTGACCTTCACGCACACACCGCCAATATGGCATCTCTGGGCCTTTACACGATCGCAGGTTCGTCACCACGGCTGATGCGGGTATTATGGTGCAAACGGCACAAACGGGTCTGACGGTATCGCGCCGCGGGCCACCGACCATGAAACACTCGTCCGAGAATCAGCAGCAGGAGGTACTTGCCGGTCTCGTCGAGCGCGTCACGTACCATAATGCCGAGAACGGCTTTTGCGTTCTGCGGACCAAGGCGCGCGGGCATCGTGATGTCGTGACCGTTGTCGGCCATGCCGCAACCATTGCCGCCGGTGAGTGGATCACGGCGTCGGGCGAATGGGTCAATGATCGGACACACGGCCAGCAGTTCAAGGCAAGGTTCCTGCGCACATCGCCTCCGACCTCGGCCGACGGCATCGAGAAGTACCTCTCGTCCGGCATGATCCGGGGCATTGGCCCGGCCTACGCCAGGAAGCTCCTGCGCGCCTTCGGCGAGAAGGTCTTTGACGTGATCGAGGCGGCGCCGGACCGGCTACGCGAGGTCGACGGCATCGGGCCGGTCCGCGCTGCCAGCATTCTCGCCGCCTGGGCCGAGCAAAAGGCGGTGCGGGAAATCATGGTCTTCCTGCACAGCCACGGTGTCGGCACGGCGCGGGCGGTGCGCATCTACAAGACCTACGGCCCTGACGCCATACAGGTCATGACCGAAAACCCGTATCGCCTGGCGCGCGACATCCGCGGCATCGGCTTCAAGACGGCCGACGCGATCGCCATGAAGCTCGGCATCGAGAAGACCGCCATCGTGCGGGTCCGCGCCGGTATCTCCTATGCGCTGACCGAGGCCATGGACGAGGGCCATTGCGGCTTGCCTACGGAAGAGCTGATACCGCTTGCCGAGAAGCTGCTCGAGGTCCCGCAGGAGCTCATCCGCACTGCGCTCGATCTCGAGCTGCAGGAGGGCACGGTGGTCGCCGACCGGGTTGGCGAAACACCCTGTGTATTTCTGGCCGGCTTGCATAAGGCGGAGCGCGCCATCGCCGAGCGGCTGATCCGCCTTGCGAACGGCAAGCTGCCTTGGCCCTGGATCGATCCCGACAAGGCCTTGCCGTGGGTCGAGGGGCGTATCGGTCTTGCCCTTGCTGAAAGCCAGGTCGCCGCAATCCGGCTCGCACTGATGTCAAAGGTGCTGGTCATGACCGGCGGCCCCGGCGTTGGCAAAACGACCATCGTCAATGCCATCCTGCGTATCCTCGCGGCGAAGGGCACCCACCTTCTGCTGTGCGCTCCGACCGGCCGCGCTGCGAAACGCATGACCGAGGCGACCGGCTTTGAGGCCAAGACCATCCACCGGCTGCTGGAGGTCGACCCCAAGGGCGGCGGCTTCAAGCGCGGCGACGACAACCCGCTCGACTGCGACTTGTTAGTTGTCGACGAGACCTCCATGGTCGATGTCATGCTGATGCAGGCACTCATGAAGGCAGTCCCAGATAGGGCTGCCCTTTTGATCGTTGGCGACATCGACCAGCTTCCCTCGGTTGGGCCCGGCCAGGTGCTGGCCGATGTCATCTCGTCCGGCGCGGTACCGGTGGTGCGCCTTACCGAAGTTTTCCGGCAGGCGGCCCAAAGTCAGATCATCGTCAACGCCCACCGCATCAATCAAGGTGTCATTCCCGATCTTCGCAAGCCCGAAACCGAGAGCGACTTCTATTTTGTCGAGGCTGACAATCCCGAGACCGCGGTTCCGCGCATCATCGAGCTGGTCAAAACCCGCATCCCGCGCCGCTTCGGTCTCGATCCAATCCGCGATGTCCAGGTTCTCTGCCCGATGAACCGCGGCGGCGTCGGGGCACGCTCCCTCAACATCGAGATCCAGGCCGCATTGAATCCGGCGGGCGAGCGCAAGATCGAGAGATTTGGCTGGACTTTTGCGCCCGGCGACAAGGTCATGCAGATCGAGAACGACTATGACAAGGAGGTCTACAACGGCGACATTGGGTTTGTAGCGGACGTTGAGCCTGAGGAAGGCAAACTCACCGCCAGCTTCGACGGGCGCTCGGTCACCTACGGATTTGGCGAGCTCGACGCCCTGGTGCCGGCATACGCCGCGAGCATCCACAAGAGCCAAGGATCGGAATATCCAGCCGTGGTGATCCCGGTCATGACGCAGCACTACGCCATGCTGCAGCGTAATTTGCTCTACACCGGCGTCACCCGCGGCAAGCGGCTTGTCGTTCTGGTTGGGCAGAAAAAGGCCATCGCCATCGCGGTGCGCAACGTCTCGGGCCGGAGGCGTTGGTCGAAGCTGAGCGAGCGGCTGGCAACGAAAACGTCTATGAGCACGGATCATAGAAGGTTAGAATGATGAATTCCAGCAAAGCGCATAAAATCTGGATCGAGCAGTGCGAGGCAACTCAAACGATCAGGGCTCGATTTGGACTCAACGCAGCTTTCGATTATATCGTCGGCGAGAAATTGATAAATTTTGCCGACGCGGCATTCCGTCATCGCGATTTTGCGCAAGAGCTGCCGCGATTTATTTCAGAAGTGAGAAGAATGTTCACTCCCGAAGAGATCGCGGCGCAGCTGACGCGCATCGAGCGCAATCGGAACCAAAAAGACGAAGACGTTGTGGACGAGGACGATCCTCTTGATGAGGATCCGGCGAGTATCGCAGAGCGAGCTCGGCAGTTCATGACGATCAAGGAATTATTGACCGCAACTACGCTTGGCACTTCGTGACCAATTCGAGCTTGCGAAATGCCCTTGGATGAATGAACTCATGCAGGTCCCCTGGCACTAGCCGACATGGCAGGTCGGATCATGAGAATGTATTTGTTATGATGATGCTGGCACCCGTTCTTACGCCACGTGGTTTGCTGACCCTGCGGCAAGCGGGTGAGGGACTAGCGTTGGAGCCGGAACGGGGCACGCGGCTGGAGAAGGCGTTCATGCGAGGGTCCGGACATGGACTCTTGTGTCTGGGCGCCGATGAAGTCGGAACAGCTCTCCCGCCGGTGCTGTCGTATTGGCGGGAGGTTGGGGCGTGCTATGTGGCCGCGCTCTGCGCACTTCCTGGTGTTGCCGAAGGTGCTACCAAGCCGCGCGTATCCATTCCCGAAAAGAACGAATTGGACCAGATCGCCGCGGCCGTTCCGCCCATGATCGGCGCGGAATACCTGACGGCAGATGTGCTGGCCGATCTGTGGCGCAGCATGGATGCGGCTTTCGATGCCGAACTCGCGGAAGCCACGCTCTCCGTCCAGGAGTTCCTCAAGCGCCGTCATCCGGCCTGGAACCTGGTCGGGCGTGTACATTTCAACCTTGCCGAGAATAGGAAGGACGAGGAGGCTCCATTTGCCTTTCTGGCGACCTATACGACACGGCTTTCGGCTGCGGCCAAGGCGCAGCATCTGCCGCTCGGGAAGGCTTTGCAGGAGTATGCCGGCGCGAGGAATCGCGAGCGCCTACTGTCGCTGCTAATGCCGGTCCAGCGCGCCGGCGAACACTGCCCTTGGCTGAAGACCATGATCGACGCGGGCGAAATTTTTCACCCGCTGCGCTGGAGCCCGCAACAGGCACTGCAATTTCTTAAAGACGTTCCCGCGCTCGAAAGCGCCGGGGTGGTTGTACGGATGCCGGCCAGTTGGCGCATGAACCGCCCTGCACGCCCGCAGGTGAAGGCAACAATCGGAGACAATGCCCCATCGCGGTTGGGACTGGATGCGCTGCTCACCTTCCGGATGGAAGTGACGCTCGATGGCGAAAGCCTCTCGGCGGCCGAGATCAAGCGATTACTGGCACAGTCCGACGGGTTGGCGTTGATCCGTGGCAAATGGGTCGAAGTCGACCATGACCGATTAGGCCGGACTCTTGAACAATTCGAGGCGATTGAGCGCCGCGCTGTCACCGAAGGCTTGTCGTTTGGTGAGGCGATGCGCATGCTGGCCGGAGCGAGCATCGCCGAGGACGGGACCGCCGGACAGACCGACATTGACTGGAGCCAGACGGTAGCTGGTCCGTGGCTGGCGCAGACGCTTGCCGCTTTACGCAGCCCCGAAGGGCTCGCGCGTATAGATCCCGGTCGGTCTTTTCGGGGTACGCTCCGCCCTTATCAGCAGGCTGGGGTGCAATGGCTCTATCTGCTCACGCAGCTCAGGCTCGGGGCCTGCCTTGCGGATGACATGGGGCTCGGCAAGACGATCCAGGTCCTGTCGCTGCTGCTGGTTCTGAAGCACGAAACGAAAGTCGGGCATAAACCGTGTCTTCTGGTGGCGCCAGCCTCGCTGCTTGCCAACTGGGTTTCGGAGGTTGCGCGTTTTGCACCGAGTCTCAAGGCAATCGTGGTGCATCCCTCGGCAGCGCCGGGCGAGAACCTGAAGACCGACGGCGCCGACAATCTGGCGGATCTCGATCTGGTCATCACGAGCTACGGATATCTCGCCCGCGTACCATGGCTGAGTAGCGCAGCGTGGCGAATGATGGTGCTTGACGAGGCGCAGGCAATCAAGAATCCATCGGCCAAGCAGACGAGAGCCGTCAAGCAATTGCAGGCCGAAATGCGCATTGCACTCACCGGAACGCCAATCGAGAACCGGCTCGGCGACCTCTGGTCAATCTTCGACTTCCTCAATCCTGGACTGTTGGGATCGTCGAAGCATTTTTCGGCCTTCGTCAAACATCTCGCCGAACGGCCTCATAACTCCTACGGACCACTCCGCGATCTTGTACGTCCCTACATCTTACGGCGCTTGAAGACCGACAAGAGCATCATTGCAGATTTGCCTGACAAGACCGAGGTGAAAACCTTCTGCCCCCTGAGCAATAAGCAGGCGGCACTTTACCAGCAAGCGGTACAAGATTTGGCAAGCCATCTCGAAGATGTTGACGGCATCAAGCGCCGGGGCGTCGTTCTGGCCTTTCTCATGCGGTTGAAACAGATCTGCAACCATCCATCGCAGTGGCTCGGCGACGGCGCATGGATGGAGGAGGATAGCGGCAAGCTTGCGCGTTTACGCGACATCGCGGAGGTCATTGCCGCCAAGCAGGAGAAAGCGCTGATCTTCACCCAATTCAAAGAGGTAACGACGCCGCTGCAGGCATTCCTGGGCTCCGTGTTTGGGCAGCCCGGTCTCGTTCTGCATGGCGAGACGCCAGTCAAACAGCGCAAGGACCTGGTGCGGCAGTTCCAGGACGACGACAACGTCCCGTTCTTCGTGCTCTCCGTCAAGGCAGGGGGTACTGGCCTCAATCTCACCGCAGCCTCGCACGTCATCCATTTCGACCGGTGGTGGAACCCGGCTGTGGAAAACCAGGCCACCGACCGGGCCTTCCGAATCGGGCAGAATAAGAATGTACTTGTGCACAAGTTCATTTGCCGTGGCACGGTCGAGGAAAAGATCGACCAGATGATCGAGTCCAAGAAGCAATTGGCTGGAGATTTTCTGAGCGCCGGGGCGGACACGCTGCTGACCGAGATGAAGGACGCGGAATTACTCAAGCTTGTCGCTCTCGATCTAAATGCCGCGATGAAGGAGGGGTGATGGATGAGCTACTTCGGATGGCGGCCCTATGTGCCGGTAGCCGAGAAACGGCGACAAGCAGAACGCAAACTTGCTAAGCTCAAGAAACAGGGACAATTCGTTGCGCCTGTGACGATCGAGGGCCGCATGATTGCCAAGAGTTTCTGGGGCAAATCGTGGTGCGGAAACCTCGAACGATACAGCGACTATGAGAATCGCCTTCCGCGTGGCCGCACTTACGTTCGCAATGGCTCTGTTGTCGACCTGAAAATAACGAAGGGCGAAGTCGCCGCGATGGTCGCGGGTTCTAAGCTCTACGAAGTCAAGATTGCCATCAAACCTGTGACCGCGACGCGCTGGAAGGCCATTTGTCGCGATTGCGCCGGGACTATCGATTCATTGGTTGAGTTGTTGCAGGGCCGGCTGGCCAAAGGCGTCATGGATCGGATCTGCCGGGAGGGCGATGGCCTATTTCCCGCGCCGGGCGAAATACGGCTGTCCTGCAGTTGTCCGGACTGGGCCGACATGTGCAAGCATGTTGCGGCGGTGCTCTATGGCGTCGGTGCCCGGCTCGACGAAATGCCTCGCCTACTTTTTGTGCTGCGCGACGTGGATGAAAGTGAATTGCTCGCGAGTGTCGAACAGGATCTTCCGCTGACAAGAGCAACGCTGAGCGCGGAAAAGGTTCTCGACGACAGCGATGTTGCCGCCCTTTTCGGGCTGGAAATGACGGAAACCACCCGTATAGATGCTCCCGCGCCGACCGCCCCAAAACCGCCGCCGCGGTCGAATACGCCTAGCAAAAAGCCTACCCAATCGAGATCACCAGCCGTCAAGAAAAGAAACTCATCTCGCATAGCGCGGACCAAGCCCGAGCCTAAGTGGGCAGTGCTCGTGCATGCCCGGAAAAGGCGCGCGCAGCGGCGGCTTAAACATCCCGTATGACTGTACCGGCCGAGTTAAACAATTTCTGTTCTTCCTTCGAAAGCCGCACTCTGCGTCGTGTCGCCCAATTGCAGATTTGCCCCTGCCGAATCTCCCCGAATTTGCTGCGATGCAAAAGGTCGTTCATGGCCCATTTCGACGTTCGCCGCGACGCATCAATACTTCCGCAGTTCGAACACAAGCGGACATTGCGCGGAGATTATCGACCCGTGTCAACTTCAGGATCTATACTCGACGCTCAAGCGGATACAGTTGATCTTCGCGCCGGCAAACCCAGCAATTTCCGTGTTTTGGCGTCGAGCTGCCAGTACTCGCCGCACGCGGTCAATCGGTCGTTGAGATAAATCTCGGCCTGGTCCAGCCGATCCGCGAACGTCGCCGGCTTGTCGTCACGTCCGCTCCAGAAATCATTGAATAGCGCTCTGACCAATTCGCGACGACGCTGGATTTCCTGCTGGTCAGGTGAAATGGAGGCCACACCAGTGACCTGACCGTCCTGGCCGATCTTCGCATCAGCGGCGACAGCGGAAATCGCCGTCGGTGTTGCAGTGGCAATTTCGGTCGCGGTGGCAACGGCTCCGCCCCCCTCCGCCACGCTCTCGGCGCGACTTTCAGCCGCGATATCCGATACAAGAGGCGGCGCTCGCGAAAAAATATCGCTAAGCTTCGTGAATGCCGCAGCGATCCGCGCGAACCACTGCAAGATACTTCCCACCGGGCCTCTCATGGGGTGACGCCGTCAGCATTGGAGCACCAATATTCCGTAACCTCGATCTCTCCGCAATCGAAATCCTAAATTATCCCCGCTGATCGGCAGAATCTATGCACGGAATAGCACCGCCGTCTTTCGAGACTGGCCTCAGCCGACAAAAACGACCGCGTATTCGCTTTTGCCGGTCGGCTGAGCGTGACGCGTTTATTTGCTAAGCGCAAGAAGCGGAAGAAGGTGCTCGCGGCTGCGGTCGGCACGCAGCCGCTCGCCCATGGCCTGGGCAAGCTGCCGGAGCGTTGATTTCCATTGACGTGGTGTCGCGCGCGGTCGTGTCGGCGGCGAGAAATGACTTCGCGGATGCCGTAGCCGACCCAAACCCCAACCCCAACGACGAAGCCGAAGATCCGATGGAGAGCCCCATGGCACAGCCGAACAATTTGAGCCGGTCCCTCATTCATCGCATGAACTCCCTTCTGGGCCGGCGACCCGCTCGCAGGTTGGCTGACGTAGCCATTGTTCTCCAAATCGACCGGAGAACTCGCTAAATTCTAGGCCACCTTTGCTGCAAAACGCTTCACCTTGATCGACTGTGAATAAGCGACGAACCGGGACCCCTTAATCGTTTCTTCTATCCATCTGACTTTGTTGGCGGATCCTCAAATCTGATGGGGTCCCAACCGGCGCGGATCGGAACCCCACCACTGCTCGTATTTCGGATTAGAAATCAGCTTGATAGTTCGATTTCGATTGGGGTCCCGATCCGGTGCCGAACCACACGCTTTGATCGTACTTCAGCTTTCATACTTTTTAACAGGCCCTGCTCGATTCGATGTAGGAGCCACGAATTTGTAACTTCCAAAATCTCATATGACACGTATCCATCCGGTGAAGGCCCTGCGCACCGAAAGGGTCCTGCGGACGGTGCGGGCTCCGAATTCCGCGGATCGCGATTTGGAATCTTGTAAATAAGCCTCCCTTTGAAATGAGCCTCCGCTCGCCGGAGTGCTCCATATTTGCCGTCGCGAGAAACGGACGATTCGCTGCAAGTTCGCGAAGTTTTGGTCTCAAACACTGTTTTGCGGGCCTAAGAACAATTCTTTTGATTTTTTTGGCTAAATCGAAAATCTGAAGATTCGCTGCAAGTTCGCAAAGTTTTGGCCTCAGACGTCGTTTTGAGGGCCGAAGAAGGAATCCTGTTGTTTTTGTCCGATGCGAAAAATCTGACGAAAACCGGAATCGGTAAGGACAGTTTTGAAAATCCACTGCGCCGGATTCGCATAGTTCAGGCTCAAATCGCTGTCTTGAGGCCCCAAAACGCAATCCTGAGCGCGAGCTGCAATTTTGTAAATGACTCCCGCAATCGCCAACCGGCGGTCGCAATTTTAATGGAGAAAAAAATGACATCGAAATCACTAAAGAACTCGAGTAAAGCGAAAAAGGCCGAACTCGCAGGTCATCGCGGAGGACCGGAAGGTCCCTCCGGAAGATTTTGGACGCAGCGGATCGAGCCGAAGGGGGCGGCATTGCTCGCACAAACCTTGATGCCCTCCCACTTCGTCATCAAGAATCACGGGCCGGGTCCCGTCAGCTTGGTCGCTCACGATGGCGACCTGATGGATCTCCCGCCGGGCGCGGTGCGTGCAACGTATGCTCGCGGCACTATCACGGTAAAGAACACGGGTGAGAAATCGGTGCTGATTGAGTTCGATTTTTTGCCCAACTTTATCTTTAAGAGATAACCAAAAACAGCCGGGCAGCCAGCAGCCCAATAAGCTGGCCTAGATCAACTAATGCGTGGCGGGGGAGCCAAAATGAGCTCCCCCGTCGCGATTCTGAAGGCGTGTATCAGGCGGCGGCACGGCGTTCTGCGTGCCAGTTCCACGGTAACAGGTCGCCAATCCTTTTTGCTGGGTA
>Ga0208455_1000266_pt1 | contig 28892 bp, 29 predicted proteins | sample June2015DPH_4_50_FD_184690 | JGI IMG/M metagenome (GOLD analysis project Ga0208455, IMG submission 184690) | Peatland microbial communities from SPRUCE experiment site at the Marcell Experimental Forest, Minnesota, USA - June2015DPH_4_40... | ecosystem: Environmental > Terrestrial > Soil >... | reverse complement strand
ATAAGGGCACCGAGAGGCCCGACGTGAAGGTCGGGGATCGATGGGTGTTCGTAACACGCTCAACTGCGGGCGCGAAGTTGGAGTATGCCTGGGTGGTTACATCTGTAAGTCCGACGGGGATTGCGGGGACGGAGAATGGGCAACCGCTGGCGCTCACCCCTGATCTGAACATCATCGAATCGCCGCAGGAAAAGAATTCTGACGAAAGGTTCCTGAGCTTTCCGCTTGAGGTGGGCAAACACTGGAGTTACGTCAACGATTACGTGTTAAATGACATGACCTTGGGCACTCTGCAGGGTCATAACAACGAGAGCGTTGCCGTGCTCGGCTACGAGAAGGTGCGGGTGCCCGCGGGTGAATTCAACGCGTTCAAGCTCGAACTGCAGTGCAAATGGGTGTCACCTCAAGCACCCTTTCCCGGCGCGTGCGACGATACGTATTGGTACGCTCCGGCAGTGCGCGCTATCGTGAAGAAGGTGTGGCAGTCCACGGGTATGCCCATCTCCACCACTGAGTTGGTCGAGTTCCAGTTGCAACCCTGAAAAAGATAACAGGAGGAATTATCTTGTATGTTGCAGTGCATGAGTCTGCTTATGGCCCATCTCTGCCGCGCCGACCTCGCGCCTCCGTGTCCGTTATTAGGTGTCTAGCTGCCGCGCTGGTCCCATGGCCGGCGCGGCAGTTGATGACCCATCTCTACCATCGGCAGCAAAATTTGCTGTGATGCACAACGCAGGCTGCTAACCGCTTCTGGACGTGCGCGCCAGGTGGGATAGCTCAGTCGCAACCAGCCGGTGCTCGCTGCGCCGAGATCGGAAGCACATGATAGAAAGCGCATGATAGAATACGGTGGAGAAACGGGCATCAGCGCAACCGTCGTATGACCGCTAGCAGACGGCTGGGGGAAAGCTAGTATGGATAACTCGAAGCCGTTCGAGCCGGCACAGCCAATTGAATTATGGGCGCAGTTGTCTGATGGCCGCGAGAAAACGGGCAACTATCTTGGCGCCTGCGACGCGGCGCTTCTCGGCCTGGAACAGCATCCCGAGGCTCGCGAACTTCAATATCGAGCTATCCTGAATCTGTCTCGAACCGGTGCAAACAAACGAGCGCGACAACTGTGGTTTCAGTATCGATTGCAGCCGGAGACTGATCAAATAACCTTCAAAGGCAGTTTGGAGGAGAATATTGCCGCGCTCGGCGCCCGGCTTGACCGCGAAGAAGCCTATATGGCGGGCGATGCACAGCGCTCGGCTCGCCTGAAAAAAGCCGCAGAACATTATGAATCCATTTATCAGCAAACGACAAGCACTTTTCCAGGAATAAACGCCGCCGTGCTCAACGAGCTCAGCGGCGACTCTACCCGTGCAAGAGAAATCGCTGCGCAAATCCTGAAGGGATGCGCGCAAAAGAGGCCACAATCTCAGGAAGAAGCCTATCAGCTTGCCGCCGATCGAGCCGCCGCAAGCTTGTTGCTCGACGACTTGAAGGACGCCCAAAAAGCAGTTGAGGTTGCTGCAGCTCTGGCTGATAGCGCGACGGCGATTGCTTCCACGCGCAAGCAGCTCATCCAAATCTGCGACCACAAGCGTATCGATGTTGGCATCATTTCGCCATTGAGAAATCGGAGCGTGATTCACTATACCGGCCACATGATCGCTCCCGGTTGCACGCCGGCCCGCTTTCCAGCCGCAGCCGAACCGCGTGTAGCCGAGCGAATTCGGAGCGAGGTAGCCGATCACAACGTCGGCTACGGTTATGGTTCATTGGCCTGCGGTGGGGATATTTTGATCGTCGAGGCGCTTTTAGAGCGCAAAGCCGAAATAGAGGTTGTGCTTCCGTTCGAGGCAGACTCTTTTCTGAAGGAATCGGTTGCAAGTGGCGGGCCGAGCTGGCCGGCTCGGTTCGATAATTGCGTGAAGCAAGTCGCGCTTATTCACGCAACGGACGGTGAGTATGCCGGCGATGCGCAAGTCTTTTCCTATGCTTCGCACCTCGCCATGGGGTTAGCGATACTTCGTGCGCAGCACCTTTGTGCCGAGGTTATTCAGCTGGCCGTGTGGGATGGCAAGGAAACACGTGAGAAGGCCGGGACCTGGGCCGATATTCGGGAATGGAAGAGGCGCGGACTGGAAACGGTAACTGTATGCAGCGAAGGAAATCTCACTAGTGAGCTTCGTGAGGCGCGGCGGCAGATAGGCGGGCCCCGGTTCCCACCGCGTCAGGTCCGCGCAATACTGTTCGGCGATTTCCAGGGCTTTAGCCGGCTGACCGATCGTCAGATGCTCATCTTCGTCAGTCACGTGATGCTGCGGGTTGCAGAAGTTCTGGATGAATATGGCAATGATATTGTCACGCGCAATACTTGGGGCGATGGGCTGTTTGTGGTGTTTAGCGATCTCACTTCCGCTGCACGCTGCGCCTTGGATATTCAGGCAGCGCTGACGAAACTGGACTTGGAATCTCTCGGACTGCCATCGACGCTTGGGCTGCGGGTGGGGTTGGATGCAGGTGCGGTATTTGAGATTCGCGATCCAATCCTGAAATCACCTGGGTTTGCCGGAAGGCATATCAGCCGTACCGCGAGGCTTGAACCGACCACTCCTCCTGGAGAAGTCTATGTAACGGAGGCGTTTGCTGCTCTTTTTACAATGACTGACCAAAAAGACTTGATCTGCGAATATGTCGGTCTGACGAGCGCTCCAAAGGGATACGGTCGGCTGCGCACGTACCTGTTGCGGCACCGTGCAGCGTTCATTTGAAACCTTGCCGCTTTGGCTACTAATGCGTAATTTACCTGGCGTAAGGAGACGACAGCTGAGTGGCGATTCGTCGGCAGTGGAGGGATCTCATTTCCAGCTTCAAATACCGGGCATTCATAAGCTACAGCCATCGGGACACGCCTTGGGCTCGGTGGCTGCATAGCGCGCTCGAACGCTATCACGTCGATCGGGACCTTGCCGGGCGGGAAAGCTCGACAGGACCTTTGCCGAAAACGCTGCGGCCCATTTTCCGAGATCGAGAGGAGTTTTCGGCCGGTCACTCCCTGACTGAGCAGACGCTGGCCGCTCTCAATGCATCGCAATTCCTGATCGTCCTTTGTTCGCCGAGCGCCGCTGTCAGCAAGTACGTTAACGAGGAAGTGCGCTACTTCAAAGCAAACGGTGGCACCTCACGAGTCATTCCAATCATCGTTGACGGCGAGCCCGGCGACGCGCGGCGCGAGTGTTTTCCTCCAGCGCTCCGGTTCAAACTTGGGCCTGATGGAGTGCTAACTGACGAGCCCGACGAGCCGCTTGCGGCCGATGCGCGGCCGCACGGCGACGGCAAGGAGATCGCCAAGCAAAAGGTAATCGCAGGCCTCCTTGGCCTCGGTTTTGATGAGGTCATGCGGCGTGCCGAACGGGCTCGGAAGCGCCGCGCGCGATTCGTCGGCGGCCTGGCGGCGGTATTTTTATTGCTGGCGGTGGCGGCCGCTGGCAGCGCCGTCTACGCCTATCAGAAGCTTGTCGAATCCAATGAGCGGCTCGATGAAGCCATTGAGATCGCCTACGGCATGGTCACCAAAGCGACCGCAATGTCCGATCGCTACGGTGTGCCGCAGGAATTGACGCTCGATTTGCTTGGCCAGGCCGAAAGCGCCCTCAACGGCTTGATGGCGCGGGGAGCAGATACGGCGATGCTGCGACATCGCAAGGCATTGATGTTGATTAGCTTCTCGGACAGCTATCGGCTGCTTGGCCGCTACGATGATGCAACGCGCCGCGCCGCAGAGGCTCATGATCTCCTGATGGGCCTTACCGAGCTGAACCCGAACAATGTCGAATGGCAGAACGAGCTGGCGATTGCTGAGTACAAGACCGGTGACATTTATATGTACTGGGGTCATTTCGTTGAAGCGCTCGAAAAGTTTCGTTCCAGCGCTCAATTGTTCAAAAGATATCCCGACCAAAAGTTGAGTGGCTCGTTGTCCTTCTCAGGAGAAGGAAGCGAGTCGTATTACCAGTTTTGGGCGACCACTTGGCTCGGTTTGATGCAATCCTTTATCGGCGACGCAGATGCGGCTTTGGCCAACGTCGGGATTGGGCACGACTTCGCCAAGCGTGTGGTTTCCGAAAATCCGAATGATGCGATCGGCAGGCGAAATCTGGGCTTATCGCATTTGGTCATCTGCATGATTATGCGCGCGCGCGGAGACTATGCGGAAGCGATCGGCCGTTGCCGGACCGCAGTATTGGCGATGAAGGGTCTGGTCGCCGACAATGGCAAGAACTCACGATGGCAGCGCGACCTGGCTTGGACCGAGATGCATTTAGCCGCCACTCTTGGAAAACTCGGCTCGGTTGACGAGGCGATCAGCGTGCTTCAGGGGGCGATCTCGATCGACGAACGGCTCGTGACCAGCGATGCCAAGAACGTCTTGTGGACATCGCACTTATGGCAGGGCTATTTCCAACTGGCCCAATCGCAACTGAAACTAGGAAACCTTGATGAGGCGCTGGCGAAATGTCACGCGGCTTTTGCGTTAGTTGAACCGCAGGCTTTGCGCGACGAGCGTAATTTTCTGTTTCGACGCCAATTAGGGTGGTCGCATCTTTGCATCGGCGACGTGCAGATGGCGCAATCCAACCGGCGTGGCGGATTGGAAAGCTATCGGAAGGGCGCTCAAATGCTGGAAACCCTTGCGGAACTTGATACAAAAAGCGCTCTCAGAAAGAGCGATCTTGCTTGGGCGTATAACAAGATGGGCAACGCGGTGCTGGCGCAGGGCCGCCGCGAGGAGGCGACGGAAAGCCTTCGCAAGGCATTTGTGCTCGCCGAGCAAATCGCCGCGGCCGACCCAAGCAATGCCGACTGGGAATCAGTTCTTGTCTGGTCGGAGTGGAGGCTTGCGGAGCAGGGCGACGATTCGGTCGCACGCCTTGGCGACATGACTGCCAGGATCCGAAAATTAAAAAACGAAAATCGACTTAGCGCCGATCTTGCTTCGCTATTGCCGATTGCGGAGGGACGGCTGGCTAAGCTGAGCGGCGAGTAAGCCCCGCGTCCCAACTTGCCGTGAGTGCGGAGGCGTATCCAGACGCGAGATCATTGCGCCGACGTGGTGATGTCCAGTGAGTTCTTAGTGCCCGCACTTCGGCTGTAATTTGCGACAATAATAAACTACACTAGGCTTGTGCTGAATCCCGTGATAGGACAAGCCACATGATATGCACTCCGCCATCGACGAGCGGTAGGCACATATACCCCAACATTTGCCCGTCTCCATCTTCGAGAAATAGTCCTCCTGTTCTGGAGTCAAGGCTTTGCCCTTCAACGAGAAGTAGGCCTCCTCTTCTGGAGTTAAGGCGAAGGCTTTGCCGGTAAAAATGAAAGCCAGTGATAGCGCAATGATGAGGTACTTCATCGGAGCTCCTCGCTTGGGCGATCGGCCTGTGGCGTCCGCTCGCGACTGGTCCTGAGCCGTCCCCTAGCAAGCAACCTAATACCTAATCCCCCCGGTCGCAGGCAATGTCAACCGCGGGAGGTCTGAGACGTACTCTCGACAATCCAGCCCACAGCGAAAAGGTCCACTGTTTTTTCTGCGGTGCGAAGTGACGCGATTGGCCCGTTTCGACCTTCGCTGCGTTGCATTAATTTGACCGGTGTTGGGGGATGAGCGGACATCGCGCGGATACCATCGATCGGTCGAAAATGACCCATCTGCGACATACGCTTCGCAAAATTGCTGCTGTGCAAAATGACCGGTGAACCCCATTTCGCGGGCTACAAATCCTTGCTTTAATCAGACCATCGTATGCGATACTTGCCTTGTTCTGAGCTTTGGGGAAGGCAGTAAGACGACGCTCCAGAGCGGGTGGCGATTAGTAAAAAACGCGAAGCCGTAGGGCGATGGCGCGCCGCGATGCGCGAAAGGCCTGGGCCACCATAGTTCCTCCGATCCAGGAAATAGAGGTCGCGGTCCTCGTTAGGAGTTGTCGATGTCCGATTTTAAGCTCTGGCTGCAGAGCGTAGGCCTCGAAAAATACGGCGAAGTCTTTGCAAGTCACGATATCGACCTGACAGTGATACCAGACCTGACCGAGCAAGACTTGGAAAAATTAGGGTTGTCGCTCGGTCACCGCCGTAAGTTCATGGCTGCTGCGGCGAAGTTTCGGGCGGCGCCTACTTCATCGCCAGTCGCATCGGCGCAGGTGCAACCAGTCGATCAACTCGCGCCAGCGGTTGAGCGACGCCAGCTCACCGTCGTTTTTGTAGATCTCGTGGGTTCGACCGCGCTCGGCAGGGAGCTAGATCCAGAGGATCTTATTCAGCTGTTGCGGCAATACCGGGACGCCTGCACGGCGGTGATTGCCAGGTACGATGGATTTATCGCGCAATACTTGGGTGACGGCATACTCGTGTATTTCGGCTTTCCACAGGCGCAGGAGCACGCAGCCGAACGCGCAGTGCGGGCCGGATTGGAAATCGTGGAGAAGGTCGGACAGCTAAAGCAGCCTGACGGACGAGCGCTGCAAGCGCGTGTGGGCATCGTCACCGGTCTCGTCGTTACGGGAGGCGCAACCGGCGTCGGCACGGCCGGAGAGGAGACCGTTGTCGGCGATACTCCCAATCTGGCGGCCCGGCTTCAGTCCCTGGCCGACCCTGGCTGCGTGCTTGTCGGCCCAACGACGCATCAACTCACCAGCAATTTTTTTGAATTTTCATTTTTGGGAGAGCACGCAATCAAGGGCTTCCGGGACTCGATTTCGGTCTGGAAGGTGCTTGGTGAGAGCGCAATCGAAAACCGGTTCGCAGCCGCTCATGCCGCGGCTGCCGGTCCCATCGTCGGACGCGAGCGCGAACTGGCGTTTCTTTATGACTCGTGGCAGCGCGCGACGCGGGGAGACGGGCATGTGGTGCTCTTGGCAGGCGAAGCGGGCATGGGTAAATCGCGGTTGCTGGAAGCGCTTGCGGAGCGTGTAAGCGAGGAGCCCCATCGTTTACTGCGCTGTCAATGCTCGCCCTACACCGTAACAGTGTTCTGTTCCCGTTTAAGACATTGCTGCGCCACAGGCTCGATATCAGCCGCGACCTTCCGACCCAGGAAAATCTAGATCGCATCAGCCGAATGTTGGAGCGTGTCGGCCGACACGCACGTTCGTCGACGCCGCTGCTGGCGGAACTGCTCGAGGTTTCTTCCGGCGACACGCTGTCCTCCATCGAGATGACTCCGAATCAGCGAAAGGAGGAAACTCTCGCAATTCTCGAAGACCTGTTAATGGCGCCACTGGACGGGCCCGTGCTGCTGCTGCTGGAGGACGCGCACTGGAGCGACCAGACGACGCAAACACTGATCGAGCGCTTACTAAAGCGCATCGGACGTGAACACGCGCTGGTCCTGATTACCCATCGTCCGGAACTCAAGACAAACTGGTCCGAACATCCCCAGGGCACGCTCATCACCTGCAAGCAAATCGGGCACGAGCACTGCGCAGCGTTGATCCGGAACGTCGCCAGCCGGATGCAAATGGACGACACACTGATCCGGGAGATCGTAACGCGCAGCGATGGGGTGCCGCTATTTGCTGAGGAATTAACGAAGGCAGTGCTGGATTTACGCTCACTGGGTGCCAGCGCAGTGCCCCTCACCCTACAGGATTCGCTGATGGCGCGCCTTGACCGGCTGGGACCGGCCAAAGACATCGCCCAAATCGCCTCCGTTATCGGGCGTCAATTCTCCTATGCGTTGCTGGAAGCAATTGCCGGCGCAAGCGACATTGACCTTCGAGCCGCCTTGGCCCGCTTACGCGAATCCGGCTTGATCTTCGAGGCAGGAAACGACGGTGAATCTAGTTACAGTTTCAACCATTCTCTCGTTCAGGAAGCGGCCTACGAAAGTCTTTCGCGAAGCCGGCGTCAATCGCTGCACAAGGAAATCGCCCATCATCTGGAATCTCAATCGAACGCGACGGGCGAATGCGAACCGACGCTGATCGCACACCATTACAGCCGCGCTGCCGAAGCGGAGGAATCGTTCCGTTTCTGGTTGCTCGCCGCGGATCGGTCCGGTCAGCGCCTGGCATTTGCTGAGTCAGTCGCCAATCTTACCTCGGCGCTCGCGGAAGCGGAGCGCGTCGCCGACCCGAAACTGCGAACGCGCCTGAAGCTTGATGCTCAGCTAAGACTCGGCGCCACGCTCGCGATACACAAGGGGCCGCAGACCAACGAGGCGGCTTTGGCGTTAGAACAGGCAAAGACGCTAGCCAAGGAAGCCAATGCAGGACCGCAATTGTTTCAGGCAACCTGGGGATTGTACCTGAATGCGGCGCGGAACCGGCGGCTCGACAAGGTCGAGGTCCTGGGTGAAGAGTTGACGACGATCAGCCGGGAAATTGGCGACGACGATTTGAAGTTTGAAGCCTTGCATCACCGCTGGGGTTCCGCATACTTCTTTGGGCAAACGGCGAAGATGCTCGAGTACGCGACGGAAGGCACGGAGCACTATGATCGCGATCGCCATCACAAGTTTTCATACGTCTTTGCCGGCCATGACCCGGGAGTCTGTGCCTATGGTTGCCGGGCATTGGCATTAGGCATAGAAGGTCGTGCCAAGAGCGTAAGGCCTGCTTTGGACGCGGGTCTTGCGCTTGCAAATTCCCTGCAACACCCATTGACGCTGGCGTTCTTTCACAGCCAGGCGTGCTTTGTGATGCAAATTGTTCGGGATGCGAACGGTTGCCGGGAATTCGCCGAACAGCTTACCCAGGTGTCGGCCAGGTACGATTTGCCGGTTACCCGCGCGGTCGGATTGTTCATGCTGGGCGCAGCCGATGCGTTGCAAGGTGACGTCGCACCTGCGCTCAAGCAAATGGAACCATCCTACGAAGCGACATTTGGTTACGGTTTTTTGGGCGTGCTCCCCGGCGTCATTTTGGCCGATGCGCTGGCGAGCGCAGATCGCAACCAGGAAGCGCTGGCATTGGTCACGCGGCTTCTCGATAAGTCGAGCACGCCGGAAGTGGGCCCCTTTATTTCCGAGCTATGGCGGATTCGTGGAGAGATGGTACTGCGGCAGTCAGCTATCAATTCGCAGGAGGCAGAGCGCCTTTTCGGAACCGCGCTACGAACAGGGCGCAAATGTTTTTCGTTTGAGAGCCGGGATACCGCTCGCGCGAATGCTAGCTGAAGGGGGTCGACGAGAGGAGGCGAAGTCGGTTCTCGATCATGCGGCCGCGATTACGCTGGACGAGTGGGACGGGCCTGAGACCGCTATCGCTACCCAACTGCGCTCGGATCTCGCCTAGATACAATCGCCACGCGTTACAATTCGGTCGCCACCGCCGACGTGGTCCAATGACGCGATTTTTGCTGCGGTGCACTTGGTCCGGAAGTGGCCCTTAGCGACCGATAGTGCGACGCAGCGATATGTCCGGAGTTGAGGTCAAAGCGGACTCGAAATCGATGGCTTCATTCGGTCGCTAATGACCCGTTCCGGACGTGGAGTGTGCATTGCAACATCCAAGAGAAGGTTCATCCTTGCGGGGCGAGGCGGACTCAGAATGACCGCCCTGGCATTCGGAGAGCCCCGCCACTTGCTAGCGGTCCGCGCCTCGATCCCACCCGGCCAAACGCGACACGGAGCCCTCGTTAAGGGCTAAGGGGCGCAAGCGCGTTGCGTAGTGGCTCGCTGGAAATCCTCATAAGGCCGGTAAATGGCTGACCTAGCTCGAGGATCAGGAAGATCGCAGCAGACGCCGAGAGCGCAAAAATGCAAAGGGCAACCACGGTGGTTGCGTTGTTGTCTGCGAAGAGGCTGAAACTCGCGAATATGATAGCGAGCCAGAAAATTAGCACCACAAGGAAGGGCACAGGGATTGCCGGCCCTGCCTCGGCGAACAAGAGTAGGCGGGTCTTTCCCAGCTCCTGCAGAGTACTTATTGCCCTGGCTTGAAGAGAGCGTTGTACCTCGTTTCGCGGCGACAGTTTCAGTATCTCATCGAATAGCGACAATGCTGCAGCACTCGCCTCGAACGGTGCCACCTGCCCAGAAGCGGAAGAGTTCTCGCGCCAAATCCGGTCGGCCATAGAGGCGACGACGCGGCGCATGAGATGGCGGGCCGAATCCGCTTCCGGCCCGTACTGCGCTAGGGTTTGGTCGAGCACGACGATATTGGAAGTTAACTGTTGGACCTGACCGCTCTGGGTTTCAAAAGTGCTGTTTGCCGAAGCGATCAGCAACCCAAGCACGAGTGCGGCGATCGTCCCAATCAGGCCCGTTCCTAGCTTTACGACATCCTTCGTTGCCTCGCTCAGATGATTTGCTGGCAACCTGTCGCGGAGAAACATGCCGAGAAACGCCCCGCCCAAGACGCATGCAAACACAATCACGGACATTAGTAGGGGGCTCACCGCTCGTTCCTCCGGTCTTGTGCGAAGATCACGCGAAATTCGCCATCGTCGGCGTCTGGGCGCGCGTTGATCAAAAAGACACCCCTCACCGAGTCGCCTTCTTTGCAACGAGCGGGCGCAAGTTCGCGAGAAGCTCTGCTTCGCTGACCGGTTTCACCAGGAAGGTCGCGCCCTCTACCGATGGCAGCGGAGGAAACTCGAATGATCCGGAGAGTATGATAACGGGCACGCCTTGCTCATGCAGTCGAGCGATCAAAGCGTAGGACGGTTCACCCCCTCGGAGATGGAAGTCGACGAGGGCGACGTCCGGAGCGCATTCGGAGAGCAAGTGCTCGGCCTCACCCATAGTCGCGGCTGGGCCGGCGACGTCCGCTCCCAAAAGCTCAAGAAGGTCCCTGATCGCTTTTCCGACATTCCAGGAATCCTCGACCACGAGGATTTTCAAGCCCGTCAGATCATCCGATGATCCGGCTCCAGGCGGGTCGTGAGTGTTCGATGAGGCCATCGGAATTCCGCTGCAGTGGTCTCCCACCTGTCGATCTCCAAAAGTTACAATATCGCTCTTTCCGGCCTGCAACCAGTTGGAATAGGGGACTCTCGAATGCGAGATCGTTGATTACGCGTCGAACCTGTCACCAGCGGTAGGAAGATTGGGCCGGCACCCATCTCACAACGGGGATTCAATGCGAATAAGATATGAGGATCGCCGCCAGATTTATGCGCTAAGCAAAGCGGGGGCCAGCCAACAAAGCATCGCTGAAGTTTTTAGGCGTCGGTCAAAGCGCGGTAGTGAGAATGGCGGATTTGGTAGGGATCCCGTAAGAACTTGGGATCATCATACCGGCATATAAGTTCGCCACTTCCTGGATGTATCAATATCGTCACAGGAGAGAGGCTTCGTCGATCGGGGTTAGGCCCGTGGCAGAATATCCGATGATTTCAATTGTTGACGACGATAAATCCGTTCGCGAAGCAGCGAACATGCTCATCAAATCCCTTGGGTACGCGACCGCGACCTTCGCATCCGCCGAGGAGTTGCTGGGATCCGGTCGCTTGCGTAACACCGCATGCCTGATCACCGATGTGCACATGCCGGGCATGAGTGGGGTCGATCTGCAAAACCACTTGATGGCGAACGGCTATCGTACGCCGGTGATCTTCATGACCGCCTGTTCCGATGAGAGGATTCGAGCGCACATGCTAGGCGCCGGAGCGCTAGGCTTCCTAAGCAAGCCGTTCCGTGAAGAAAGTCTGATCGCGTGTCTCGACAGAGCTATGGGAAAGTACAACTCGGTTCGCAATAGCGCCGCCTGATGGCCACAGAGGGTCTGCGGTTATCGCGGATTGGCAGCGTGGCCCACAAACCCTTGAAAATCAATTTGCCCTAGCCAAGGGTCTCGCTATTTTTTTGCAGTGCAAGAGAGCGGTCATTGCCGCCATTGGCCTAGCGGGGGCTCGGCCCGAGCCAGGCCGCCCTGCGGGTCACGACGGCGCTAAACCTTCGTATTAGTTTCCCGACCTTTTGCGACATAGCCCTCTTACCAAAGTGCAATAGAGCAACTGTTTCTGTCTTCCTAATCCTTTGGAGGTTTGGAAGGACGGGGAGCAAAAGATGCAAAACGCATACACGCTAGACGAACGGAAAGATGCGAAGGGGACTGGAATCAATCCCTTGCGAAACCGCATCGGGTGGGGGGCAGTCGCCTTGCTGGCCGTATTCGTCATTTTTGCCGCGCCGCCGGGCATTGCCGTGCCGCGCTATGACGGCATATGGAGCGTGGCGATCGTCACCAAAAAGGGCGATTGCATAGCGAGCTACCGTTATCCGATCCGGATCTCCAACGGTGTCCTGGTTAACGCTGGCGATCTCTTAATCAGCGTCAGCGGCAAGGTCGCGCCGAACGGTGCTGTCACCGTCACCGTGAGCCATGGCGACACGAGCGCGGCCGGCTCCGGCCGCCTTTCCGGTACGGTTGGTAGGGGCTCGTGGAGCGGCGTTTCGTGCGCCGGCTCGTGGACGGCAGAGCGCCGCAGTTAGTGCAGGTAATTCATAGGTCACGTAACCCGCGGGTTTACCTTCAATTGGGACCCGATCCGCGCAAAGCATTAGGGCTGGAGCCTGGATACCGCCCGGGTCCAGGGGAAATCATTGTTTAATTTCAGACTTTGCGCGTGCGCTACGAGCTCGGCCGTCACGCCAGATGAGTTCGGTAATCTCCGAGTTTTGGAATTAGTTGGTCACTGGGGAATTTGCTCCACCAAAGCCGGCTCGGCGCGCGACTCGATCGTTTCGGCGCGGTGCGGGCTAGGCTCGCCCATCGCGGTGCCGGCACCGAAGCGCGTGCGGTAGACCTGCAGGTTCTCCATTACGCGCTGCACGTAATTGCGCGTCTCGGCCAGCGGGATGCGCTCCACCCAGTCGACCGCGTCGACCTTGGGATCGCGCGGATCGCCGTGCTGCGCCACCCATTGCCTGACCCGCCCGCGGCCAGCGTTGTAGCCGGCAAACGTCATGATGTAGGACCCGCGGTACTCCTTGAGCAAGGCGGCAACCTCGGCGGCGCCCATCTGGGTGTTGTAGACCGGATCGGACACAAGCCCGTTCCAGTCGTAGGCGACGCCGAAACGCTTCGCGGTATCGCGCCCGGCTTCCGGGGTTACCTGCATCAGCCCGACGGCCTTGGCCGGCGACTTGTCGCGCTGGTCGAAGGCGCTCTCCGTGCGCACGATGGAATAGACGACGCTGAGATCGAGCGGGGGACCGATCGGGCTGTAGCGCGGCACGCCGATATCGGGAAAAGCGTACTGGTCCACCGCCAAGCCACGCGCGAGCGCCGTCTTGCCGACAAGCAGCATCGCTCGGGCATCGTTGTAATGCGCGGTGAGCTGGCCGAGCGCCCCGATCGTGGCAGCATCGCTGCTCTCGTTGGCGAGGTCGGTCACGAACGACGCGACGAGATCGCGCTCGCCGATCGCGTAGAGAATTTCAGCAGCATGTAATAGTTCGCGCGCCATGTCGTGCATTGGATTCGGTGGCGGGTCGGGCAGCGCGATTTCGCCGAGGCCGAGCCGGGCGCGCGCTAGTTGGCCGTAATAAGCGGTGGGATAGCGAGCAGCAGCCTCGTACTGAGAACGCATCTCCTCGAATTGCCCGATCGCCTCGGCGGCGCGGCCGCGCCAGAAAGCGGCACGGGCACGGACTATTGGATCAACCGAGCCTTCATCAACCAACGCGAAATGCGTCAAGGCGACGGCCGGATCGTCGAGAAACCGCAGAGCGGTCCAGCCAGCCATGAAGTGGAATTCGGCACGGTAATAGGGATTGGCTGGAAGCGCCGCCTCGCAAACCACCCGATATGCGGTCTTCGAGTCGCCGAGGTCGATGAGCCCGCGGGCCAGCAGCCGCCGCTCGCGCCACCATTCATCGGTGTCCTGACGTCGCAGATCCTCGGACGAAGCCGCAAGCACCAACGTAGCCGCGGTTGGGAATTCGTTGTGTCGCGCCAGCCAGTGAAGGCGGCACAGCATGAAGCCCATATCGCCACGTGCCTCGCTGGGAACCGCATCCAGCAGCGCCCCAGCCTTGGTGGTGTCTGCCTCGGCGGCTGTGCAAGCTTTAACAATCGCCACTTCATCGTCCCCGAGCCGCTTTGCAGTGCGCATCGCCGCGCCGAAGTCTTTGGCGCTGATGCGCCAGTCCATCCGTGCTGTGTGGTCCGCGCGGGTCAGCTCGTCGCGGAACTCGTCGAGCACGGCGGCCTCCAACTCGGCGGACAGTTCCGCCGATCGCCATACCGGGCGAACTTCGCGCGCAGCGCCAGCCTCGTCGCCCTCAGCTTTCAGCGTGCGCGCAAACGCGAGCCGACCTAACGGGCTGGTCGGTTGTTCCTCGCCGAAGAAGCGGCGGACCGTGGCGGTATCGCGCCGGTCCTGCCACAGCTTGGCCTCCGCGCGCCGGCGCAGCAGCGGAATGCTCGGCCAATTGGGATTGGCACGGATGAAGGCGGTGTAGCGCTCAAATCGGACTTCGCTTTCAGGGTTGCGCAGCAGCGTCCATTCGACGAGCTTCTGCGCCACCGGATCGCCGATCGATGTCTCGATTAGGGTCGCGTCGCTCGGCTTGCCCTGGCGCACCAGCTCGATCGCCTGCATCGTCGCGGCAAGATCCGGCGGCAGCGAGGCCGCCGCCGGTCGGGCAATCGGCAAGGGGATGCTCGGTACGATCATATGCGCCGCGCGATTCCGTTCGCTTTGGCGCGCTGCTGCGCTTGGTTTCGCGTCCGGCGCCGAGCGGTGCTTGTGGTGCTTCGCCTCGGCTACCTTGCTCCGGTGCGCAGGCAAGTGCTTGAGGCGTGACCCGGCGAACGCATCAGCAGTGCCGAGCGCGGCCACAGCCGAAACGAGCAGCCAGACTACGACACGGCCGCGCGTTCGTGCCAGCCGCTGCTGACCCGCAGCACGCGCGTTGGCGCCGCGACCGAGAGCGGCAACGCAGGTTCGATCTACGCTTCGTTCCGAGACGCGAATGTTCTCGGCCCCCCCTTTTGGCGACCTGAAGAGAAAAACAAGCGCGAGGCCAGCAGTTGGCCGGTTTCACAAACGCGCAGACAGCGACCCATAACATTGCAGGGTCGAGTCTAAGCCCCGCCAAAGAGACAGGCCCCGGTTACTCCACGGGGCCGAGGTCTCTTCCTCCCGTGGCCGCCTCAGTCGGCGACTTCGCACCAAAGTGGCCAATCCTGCACCGGCAGCCACTACCTTGGCGCGTTCCGTAGGCGTGAACGACCGAGCCGCAGCGGACAACTCAACGCTAACGCGTGATCTCCATTGCATCTGCCATCCCCCCGACACCTGGCTGCCCGGCCCATAAGCCTAAGCTGAGGCAGCCACTCAACCGAGCAGAATATCTGCTTGGGCTTCTTTTGTGGCAAAATCGTTAGTTTTTTCGGGCTTGTTGCATTGTGCGTGAGTGTGGCTTTTTGGATACACAGCCATTATTGCTAGGAGGTGATCAGGTTTTCTACAGAAAAGGTAGAGGTGTGTTCGGAAGATTGGGACCCTGAGGAAAGGCTTTGTTACAGAGCAACTGGTATATCGGAAAATTACTTTATTGCCGGCGCCTTCCAAACGCAAAGTGTCGCCCTGGATTGCTGATCCATTGATCGACGATTTGGACGATCAGGTCTCGCTCAACCCTCGGCCAGCTCCACTCACCAACCCGCGCCCGGCGTTTCGCCTCAGGATCAGCGCACCGTAATCAGCGCATAGCGGTGATGGCGCGTCCGAACCCTCTTTACAATTTGCTTTCGCCCAATTGGAGCCCGCCAGTCGCATCCATACGGCCACGGATCGTGCGGGCAGGCTGCGTCCGGCGGGCTGATAACCAAACCGCCATCTTCGATCCCTGATTGTATTTTGCTCAAGGGCATAACGCCGGCGGCGATCTCACGAGCGAATCCCGGAACAAAGGTGAGAACGAGGCCCGCGCAAGCGGCAGCTCCTATAAAAACTATCATCTTCTTGATCATATCGATCTCATCCAAAACTGACTTCCACCATCGCTTATTCGATCACTTCGTTGGCGCAAAGCTGGGTCATGACGGTGACGCACGCAGCTCGGCTCGCTACTTTCCAATCACGGAAAGGCGCATCGCAATCACTCCGGCGTCAGAGCACGAAGGCGACAGCGACAACAAATAGGACGCCGGCCGCAAGCGTCAGGATCTCGATGGCGTCAACGTGCGGAACATAATCGCTGAGTCGCTGTATGATTTGGCTACGCATGACTGGTGCTTTCTATTTGAAACAAACAGTGGTTCTTCTTCCTTCTGCGTCTTCACTGATCGCGTGTTGCGAGCGGTGGATTTCAGGCGATTACCGCCATTATCGAATGGCCGGTAAGCGCCCGCTCACGGTTGTAGAGTGGCTGGCCTTGACCAACGGCGCAGTACCGAGATCGATGTCGCTGACATGCGCGAAGGTGCCGACAACCGTGACTAAGATCGCACCCAAAAGACCAAGGACCACAATTTTCAAATGGGTTCTGTGGTTGGCGCTGTATATCAAGTGACTCATGGGGTGCTCCGGATGTTTCCTCGTTTGGGTTCGGCTAGCGTCTGGCAATTGCGTCCTTCATTGCGGTTGCCGCTCAAGCCAGGCAGCGCCGGTAAATGCGAGCCTGCGCCGGGTCAGCAACCGAGCTGAAAGCCGCGTCACAACCGAGTGGAGGCCGTTTCGGCGACACTTGAGGTGTCGTGGCCAAGAACGGGCTATTGACGCGCGTTTTCGATCTCGAGGCATACGGCAATCGATCGCCCTTGTTGGCCCGATCGACGGAGACCGAAGTCGCCTGTCCGCTCCCGGTGTCGCTAGGGGCAGTCACTGCGGCGAGGATGTTGGTGGTCAAAAAGACTAAGCCGGCGGCGAAAATGATTTCTTTGAAGTGGGCAAATGCAACACGCATCAATCTGCTCCGAGGTGCTAACGTTGCGTTTGCAAGGTGCCGTCCGTAAGCGAACGGTCGGTGATGATGACGCGCACAACGCGCACCTTGCCGTCCGATCGTCGGCCATCGTGCAGGCAGGCCGGTTCGTAATACGGCCACGCCCGCGTACAGACAGCCCCGCGGATGTCGGGAAGGCGCGCTGCGGCCACGACCCAAGGCTTGTTGCCATCGGAGATGCTCGTCCCTTGGGACTGAGCGGTTGGCGCCGTTCCGGCCGCAACGGCGGGCGGAGGCTCTGGAATGAACTCCACAATCGCTCCGGCGCAGACGCCGGCCACGACGACGGTGAGGACACTCCTGATCATATCGACCTCTCCCCCGAAATTCGCTTTCAAGTCTTGCGCCGAGCGGATTCAGTGAAGGCTCGGTGCGAAGATCGCTTGCCGCGTCCGCGCAACCGGTTTCGATGCTAGGTCGGCCAGCACGACGTGATGATGATCCATTGGCAGCACCACAACCTTGGTGCCGATGTGGGTGCGGCCGTAGAGGTCGATCACATCCTCGTTCAGCAAGCGGATGCAGCCACTCGACACATGCGTGCCAATGCTAGACGGTTTGTTGGTGCCGTGAATGCGGTACACTGTGCCGCTCAGATACATCGCGCGCGCGCCAAGCGGATTGCCTGGGCCGCCGGCCATGAAGCGCGGGAGATAGGGCTGTCGCTGCAGCATATCCGCCGGCGGCAGCCAATCCGGCCATTCCGTCTTGCGCTCTACGGTCTTGACGCCGGACCAGGTAAAACCATCGCGGCCGACGCCGATTCCGTACCGGATCGCCTTACCGCCACCGAGCACAAAATAAAGATAGGTGTTCGGAGTATCGATGACGATGGTGCCGGGCGCCTCCGTGGTCGGGTAATTGACCAGCTGCCGGTGCAGCCGGGTGGGAATGTCGGTCGCGACCTCGGACGGAACCGTCGAGTCCTCATCGGGTACGACGCCCGGAACGATTGCTCCAGCGCTTTGCTCGAAGGTCATGGCCAGAACTTGCGCCCGCGCGGCGGTGGTCGACAGCGCAGCACCGACCATCAGCAGCGCCATTCCGGCGCAGCGCACTAGACAGCGCGTAAGGCTCCTATCCATCTCCGCATCCCCGTCGTGTGCTTTTCTTGTCGTTAGGAGACTAAGATGGTTGGGATACGCCGCTCCATTGCACGTTGGTTAATGTTTGGTTATCGAAAAGACGGTGAATCCTATACATTGGTATAAAAGGACCCTCGCCCACCAGGCTTGGCGCCTGCCTCTGTGGTGCGCGCAGCGCGGCAAAGTATCGGTTACAACAGCAGACGTTCTGAGAGCCTGCGGCTAAGGTCTGAAAGCTCGGCCGAAGTGCACGACGAGATTCGTTTTTCGGAAGGGCGAAACTGGCAACCGAAACACTTGAGTTTCCGGGCTAACAGCGACCCCCCGTTTTCATTGCTTCGCAATAGCCGCAACGAAGACCTCGGCGCGGTCGCATTTGCAAGGAGCCGGTGCTGGATGTTGCGACTGGTAGGGCGCCGAATAGCTTTTGGCTCGTCAGTGAAGGCATTTTTTGTAAAGATAGGCGCACTTCGGGCCGTTCCGACGGCCGGCGACCTCGGGGGCGTGCCATGAAGGGCCAGGCGGAGACACAACCGATCGTTTTTGTTGTCGACGACGATGCGTCTTTGCGCGAAGCAATCAAGAGTCTGTTGCGATCGGTGGGCCTGCAAGTTGAGGCGTTCGGCACGGCAGCCGACTTCTTGAAGAACAAAATTCCGGATGTCGAGGCGTGCCTCGTGCTCGATATCCGGTTGCCTGGGGTAAGTGGACTCGACTTTCAAGCTGAACTCGCAAAGGCGAACATTCACATTCCGATCGTGTTCATCACCGGCCATGGTGATATCCCGATGACGGTGCGCGCCATGAAGGCCGGCGCGGTCGAGTTCCTTACAAAGCCGTTTCGCGATCAGGATCTGCTCGACGCTGTGCAGATTGCGCTCGACCGCGACCGGACACGGCGCGCGGAGGACAGGACGGTCCATGAATTGCGCGCCCACTTCGATTCACTGACGCCTCGCGAACAGCAGGTAATTTCCTTGGTTACGGCCGGTCTAATGAACAAGCAGATTGCGGCCGAGCTCGGCGTGAGCGAAATCACCGTGAAGGTGCATCGCGGCAGTGTCATGAAGAAGATGGGCGCACGATCATTGGCCGACCTTGTGCGAATGGCCGACGCACTGGGGGTTCGGCGCGCAAAACTGTAGCAGCTCTAAACCTTGGTATAATATCTCCTACCAGTTCCGACCGGAAGGTTTTCCCAATGTTCAGTTGAAGCTTTGGTCAGCCGCGGTCTAGGTATGCGCGAAGGCCGGTGAGGATCGTAGCGACCCCAATCAGCGGCGCCGCAAGGAGACGGGCGGGACCCGCGAGAGCTTTAATGAACCATTCGATCGCGACCGCCGATCGGAATACTCATCTCAAGGTCGCAGCACTTGCCCTTGCTGCCGCGATCGCGGTGGTTTTGGTCGGCTTCAGCGCTCGTGTTGATGATTCCGGAATTTCGACTAGCCGCGCCGAGCGCAATGAGCTAGTGGTCAAGGCAACCAAAGGCAACCAATTCGCGACGCGGGTTGCCTTCGAAGTTCGATGACTCTGAGGATACCAGGTCGACATGCACGTTGCGTCGCTTTCGCGGCGTTTGCAGCTCCTCTTGAAGGACCGGCGCAGAAACCTTGATGCTAAATCCTGCGACCCCTAAACCTTCGTATAGTACGCCCGGCACCATCTGGTGCCGAAAAAGCCTCATTCATCAAAATAAAGGGGTGGGGTTGTTCCAATGTTCGCTGTCGGCAATTCAACGAATCCGGGAGCGTAAAATTGCAGCAGGTGCCCATGATCGCGATCGTTGACGATGATGAATCAGTAAGAGAAGCCACAAAATCCTTGGTTCGATCGCTCGGCTACCAAGCCGCGACTTTTGGTTCGGCCGAGGAATTCCTTGGATCGGAGCAATTGAAGTCCACGTCGTGCCTGATTACCGACGTGCGGATGCCCGGCATGAGCGGAGTAGAGTTGCAGGACCGTCTGATTGCCGATGGTCGCAACATGCCCACGGTATTCATTTCCGCCTTTTCGGACGAGAGAGTGCGACAAAAGGTACTTGAGAGCGGGGCGATAGGCTATTTGCGCAAGCCCTTTGAAGAAGATCGCTTGATCGAGTGCATCGATACGGCGTTGAAAGGGCCAAGCGCCGGGCGCTAGAAGCTTTTTCAGAATAGCATCCCGTGAACGGGTGCTCGCTTCGCACGCCGCCGACGCTCTGCCCCGTGAAGGAAGCTGCGTCCTAACACCAGCTATCCGGCCCGAGCATCGACCGCTGCGGCGCTTGGCAACGTAAGGTAAAAAATCGATCCATGTGGACGGCGCGTCGACGCCCAAAGCCGACCGCCGTGCGCTTCAACGATTGAGCGGCAGATCGAAAGTCCCATCCCCATGCCTTGCGACTTCGTTGTAAAAAACGCATCGAAAATACGGTTGCGATCTTTTGGATCGATGCCCGGCCCGGAATCTTCGAAGGTAATGATCACCTCGTCGGGATCGCCACACTTGGAACTTATGTCGAGCACGCGCGAGCCATCCGACATGGCACTCATGGCTTCGACGGCGTTCGTGACTAGATTGAGAACGACTTGCTGCAATTGCCCCTGATCGGCTGAAATCTGCGGAAGGTCTCCACTGAGTTTGGTGCGAACTGTGACTCGCTTGCTGCTCAGCTCCCCATGTAAGAGTTCGAGGACTTCTTGAATCACGCCGTTGACGTCAAGTAAGACCTTGGCATGCTCATCCTTTTTGAACATCCCTCGTATGCTGGCGACCACTTCACTCGCTCGATGCCCGTCACTGATGATCTGGTTGACGTTCGCCGCCGCCTCCGCAACATCGGGCGGAGTTCTTCGAAGCCAGCGTAAGGCAGCATTGCCGTTCGCCACGATCGCCGCCAGCGGCTGATTGACTTCATGAGCGATTGTAGCCGTTACTTCATGCATCGTCGTTCGCCGTGCGATGTGCGCAAGTTTCGATTGTATGGCCCGCAACGCATCCTGCGCACGCTTGGTGTCCGTGACGTCGATTAGGGTACCCATGAGCATTTTCGGTTTAGACTCTGCGTCTCGCACCGCCGACGCGTAGCTATGGCCCCATATCATCGTGCCGTCCTTGCGTCGGTACTGCTTCACAGCCTCGTAATGATGCCGCCTTCCTTGTTGGAGCTCAGCCATTCGCTTCTTAGCCTCACCACGGTAATCCTCCACGATGAGGTCCAGAGGCGAGAGTTGCCGCAATTCGGTATCTGTGTAACCGAACATGGCCTGAAACGCCGAGTTTGTCGCGATGTAGCGCAGATTTTGATCAATGATCATAATGCCTAAGTTCGATGCCTCGAACATTGAACGCCATCGCTCCTCGCTCGCCTGAAGCGCCGCCTCCGAGCGCTTGCGCATGAGCGCTTGAGCGATCGCTTCTCCGACGATCTTTAGCCGCGCGATGAGCTCGTCCGGCCATCCCCGCGGGTGGCGGAACGCGGAAAAGTTGAGAAAGCAGACAACTTGGCCTCCGACCCGAAGCGGGATTCCAAGACTGGAGCGGATACCGGACTGGCGAAAGTATTCGATTTCTCCTGACGCCTCCGGTGGAAGATCATCGATCGATCGCACACGTACGGTTTTTTCCGCACGGAGCTGACCGAGATACCAACTCGCAAAAGTCGCCCGCGTACCCAGCGGGTATGGATCCACCCCTTCTCGGGCTACTGAACATGTGACAGTGACCCGGCCGTTGGCAGCGAATTCGCCGAAGCTGCCGCGATCGAAGTCGAGAAACTTTAGGAGATGTTTCAGCGCGATTTCGATTTCCAGTTCGACTTCGGCGCCGGAAACGTTAGCAAAACGGACGGAGAGATCAGCAAGCAGGCGCTCAAATTTCAGAAGTTCTTTGAGCGATGCCCCCGCTGCGCCTCTAGGTTGTCGCTTCGGTTTCGACATAAACCTCGTCTCTTTTTAAATACAAATCCTACGATCACCAAGCGTCACTCCTTTGCAACAAATCATCGAACACATGGCAACCGGATAATCGGATCGGAGCTTCTGTCTTTCGAAAACATTGTTGCCGATGCTCGCTGAATAAAACGTGAGCCCCCGGTGCGACAGGGAGACAGTCGCGGAGGGCTCGCGAAGAGGCGAACAACTAATAAACTGTTTGTTGCAAGATTGGCCCCGTCCCCCAAGATTTCCCCGACCCCCATATTGTGCGTGGGCGAATGAGGCGCAAAAGGGGCTGAGTTTGGGAAACACTGAGGCGCAAAATGAGAAAACCCCGAGCCTTTTCGACCCGGGGTCCCTGAGCTGATTGCTCATATTAGGCAGGTGACCGCGTTGGGGACTCATCGGGGGATGGGGCCTACGGTCAGCTCAAGAACTGGGCGGCTGGGGTGTCGGGGGATGGGGTGCCGCACGGTTAGCCTAACGAGGGGAAAGCTAGAACGAGTACGCCGTCGCACTCCATTGTGCGTGAGAATAGAGGACCTGTACTTTGGTATATGCAGCGCATCGGGCGTGCATCAACGATGGCGGATTGATGCAAATTAGCTATGAACAGGTTAGGCAGCTCTATTATCAGAACTCGCAATTTGGATTCTACCCCTGCTGGGTGGGGCGCTCTTTAGGTTCGCACAGGAGGTGAGGATGGGGCTCAGCGAGGCTGATTATCACCGATAAGCAGCTGCAACGCGTGGTCCAACTCAACCGTTCGCCGCATTGCACCAGCGGGCATGAAGATCGCGTGACACCTCATCACTTTTATGCAACTCCGGTTGCGCATTCGTTTCAGCGTGTGTGAATGTACCAGCTTGGCTAAACGCATGGCTTGAAGGCTATCCAACAGCTAACAGGGACTTTCACAAAGGAAACGGAGCATGAGTATGAGCAGGATGACCTGGCCCGCGTTGCTCGCTGTTGTAACGGTGCTGAGCACGCCAGCAGCCGCCCAACAGCAGCGACAGCCCAACATCGTCGTCATTATGGGCGACGACATCGGCATGTGGAATATCGGGGCCTACCACCGCGGTATGATGGCGGGCCGGACGCGATGGAAGACCCGGCGCATCCCAACTATCCGCAGAACCTGTTGAATGTCGTCGGCCCGCGCAACATGGTTCATAGCTGGGCCACCGGCAACGATGATCCGACGGAGATGCCGCGCTGGGGCAGGATCGGCAAGCAGCGAATCGAGGATGCCGGCCCACTGTATCCCAAGCGCATGGAAACGGTGGACGACGAGATTCGCGACTTTGCCATCAATTTCATGGACAAAGCCCAAAAGGATGGCAAGCCGTTCTTCGTCTGGATCAACCCGACACGCATGCACATCGTCACGCATCTCTCGCCGAAGTATGAAGCGATGCGTAACTCGGAGAATGGCTGGTCCGAACAGGAAGCCGGCATGGCCCAGCTTGATGACGACGTCGGTTTGGTGATGAAGAAGCTCAAGGATATGGGCGTGGACGACAACACCATCGTCCTCTTCACCACCGACAACGGCACCGAAGTCTTCACCTGGCCCGACGGCGGTCAGACGCCGTTCGCGCAGTCCAAGGGAACGGTCCTCGAGGGCGGCTTTCGCGTGCCCGCAATCCTTCGCTGGCCTGGCCATGTCCCAGTGGATTCCGTGCAGAACGGCATCTTCTCCGGCCTCGACTGGTTACCGACCTTCGTAGCCGCGGCGGGTAATCCGAGCATTACCGAAGAGTTGTTGAAAGGTAAGAAGATCGGCGACCGGACCTACAAGAACCATCTGGATGGCTATAACCAGATGGCCGCCATCACTGGCAAAGGGCCGTCCGCGCGGCACGAAATTTTCTACCTCGGTGAAAGCACGGTCGGCGCGGTGCGCATTGACGACTATAAGTATCGCTTCATCGACCAGCCCGCCGGCTGGCTGGGTGAAAAGACGCACCCGGACGTGCCTTACATCACTAACCTGCGCCTCGATCCATTCGAGCGCACGGGCTGGCCAAACAACGGGACCAAAGAGGGCGCACAGCAATACTTCGATTGGTTCAAGTATCAATTCTGGCGTTTCGTGTTCGTCCAGCAGCTAATGGCCAAGGAAATCCAGACCTTCCTCGATTACCCGCCTATGCAGCGGGGCGCGAGCTTCAATCTTGACGCGCTCAAAGCGGAGATGGCGAAAAAAATGGCCGAGGCGGAGGCGGCGGCCAAAGGCACTGGTCAGTAATAGAAATGACCTTAACGGCGGGCGGCTTGCCTGTAGGTCGCCCGCCTGCAAGTTTTTTCTCAAATTCCTATTTGCCCACCTTTGTCGATCAAGGGAAAATATCATGAGGTCGATCTCTTTGTCTTTCGGCATCAACCGCCGCATCGTGCTCGCAATTGCGGCAACGGTTGCAATCTTGTTTGGACCGACGCTTCCCATCTTGGAGCAGGCGCAGGCTCAGACTGACCCACTCCCATCATGGAATGAAGGGGCGACGAAGCAGGCAATCACTGACTTCGTTGCTCGCGTCGCGCGGCAAGGCGGTCCGGATTTCGTGCCGTCGGACGAGCGCATCGCGACATTCGACAATGACGGGACCTTGTGGGTCGAGCATCCGATGTATGTGCAATTGGCTTTCGCGCTCGATCGCGTAAAGGCGATGGCGCCGCTGCATCCGGAATGGAAGGACACGCAGCCGTTCAAGGCGGTGCTCGAAGGGGACATGAAGACGCTCGCAGCGTCTGGCGAGCACGGGATGGCGGAGTTGGTCATGGCGACCCATGCCGGCATGACCATCGAGGAATTCCAGAAGATCGTCACGGATTGGCTCGCGACTGCGCGCCACCCGAGGTTCAAGCGCCCATACACCGAACTCTCATACCAGCCGATGATCGAGCTGCTCGCCTATTTACGCGCTAATGGGTTCAAGACGTTCATCGTCTCCGGCGGCGGCGTTGAGTTCATGCGGCCATGGACTGAGCGGGTCTACGGCGTGCCGCCGGAGCAGGTCGTGGGCTCATCCATCAAGACTAGGTTCCAGATGCGCGACGGCAGGCCGGAACTGTTCCGTTTGCCGGAGGTGAATTTCATCGATGACGGGCCCGGCAAGCCAGTTGGCATCAATGAGTTCATCGGCCGGCGTCCGATCTTGGCGTTCGGCAATTCCGATGGCGATCTCGAAATGCTGCAATGGACAACAATGTCAGGGGTCGCCCGCCTTGGCCTCCTTGTCCATCACACCGATGCGGTACGCGAATATGCCTACGACCGGGACACATCCTTCGGTCGCCTCGACAAGGCCCTGGACGCCGCGGTAACTAACCATTGGATCGTGGTCGACATGAAAAACGATTGGAAGCGCATCTTCGCGTTCGAATAAGGCTCGCGGAGCGGATGCGCAATGACGCCCGGCGTATCTACCGAAAAACGCCTTTCGTGCGCCGCTTTAGGCTGCATAACCGCTGATGACCCGATCGCAGGCTCGTGATCTGAGCGCTGAAGGACTACGCCGTTGACGCGCAAGCGACGCAAGTTTGCCGCCAAAGCCGCATCTACGAAGGACCATGCCGGAAGAGCATCACAGCCCGGGCCGCCGCAAGATTCCTCTCTCAGCCCGACCAAAACCAACGTCCTGTCGAAGCGCGCAAGCTGGATCGCGGCATCAGCCGCGGCCTTGATCATCGCCGCAGCCGGCCTTGGTTTCCATTTCTTCAATGGCAGCGGGTCCTGGAACGCAGGGAGCGCTTCCGCGGCAACGTTCGTCGGCAGCGAGACATGCGCGGTCTGCCACCGGGCGGAAGCTGAACTGTGGCGCACTTCGCAGCATAGGCGGGCGATGGATCACGCGACCGATAAATCGGTACTTGGCGATTTCAACGATGCCAGCTTCGACTATTACGGCGTGCGCTCGCGCTTCTTCCGCAAGGACGGGAAGTTTCTGGTTGAGACCGACGGCCGCGACGGCAAGCTTGCCACGTTCGAGGTGAAATACACGTTCGGCATCGATCCGCTGCAGCAATATCTGGTCGAATTCCCCGATGGACGGTTGCAGGCGTTGTCATTGGCCTGGGACAGTCGACCAAAGGAGCAAGGTGGCCAGCGCTGGTTTCACCTTTACCCGAATGAGGAGATCAAGCACGACGATATCCTGCACTGGACGAAACTGAACCAGAATTGGAATTTCATGTGCTCGGAGTGCCATTCGACTGGCGTGCGCAAGAATTATGACGCGGCCAATGATCGCTTTAACACAACGTTGGCAGAGATCAGCGTGGGCTGTGAGGCCTGCCACGGCCAAGGCTCCCATCATGTCGCCTGGGCACGCGACCGACAGAGTTGGTGGCGGTTCGGAAAACACGAGTACAAGTCCAAGGGCCTCTCCGTACGCTTCGACGAGCGCAGCGATATCACATGGCTGACCGACCCAAAGACCGGCAATCCGCAGCGCAATTTCACACCGCCTATTTTGCGCAAGGAAGTCGAGACCTGCGGGCTATGCCACGCGCGCCGGGCTGAATTCTCCGAAGATTGGGTGCCCGGTCAGTGGCTGTCGGATACGCACGTCGTTTCGGAGCTCAGCCGCGGGCTCTATTATGTCGACGGGCAAATGCAGGACGAAGTCTACAATTATGGCTCGTTCAAGCAGAGCAAGATGTTCATGGCGGGCGTCACCTGCAGCGACTGCCACGACCCGCACAGCGGCAAGCTAAAGGTATCTGGCGACGGCGTCTGTTTGCAATGCCACTCGTCAGACAAGTATGCCACCGCCGCTCATAACCATCATAACGCCGTGAAGGCGGCCGTCGCTTGCGCTTCATGCCACATGCCAACGCGCACCTACATGGTCATCGATCCGCGGCACGATCACAGCTTGCGTATTCCTCGGCCGGACCTGTCGGTCAAGCTCGGCACGCCCAATACCTGCAACGACTGCCACACCGACAAATCGGCTGAATGGGCCGCCTCCGCCATCGAGAGCTGGTATGGGCCGAACCGAGAGGGTTTTCAGAACTATGCCAGTGCACTCCATGCGGCCTGGACTGATCAACCGGACGCAGCGAAGCTTCTTGCCGCCGTGGCCGCAGATGGCAATACCCCTGCGTTCGCTCGCGCGAGCGCGTTGACTGATCTCGCTCCGCGCCTCTCGCCCTCCAATGGCAACTTAGCCCGGGTAGCCCTGTCGGACCCGGATCCCATGGTCCGGATTGGCGCTCTCGACATGCTCGAAGGCGTACCGGCCGCTCAGATTTGGCCGCTTGCTTCGCCGCTTCTCTCCGATCCCAGCCGCGGCGTGCGCATCAGGGCAGTCTCGCTGCTTGCCGTGGTACCGACCGCGAACCTGCCTCCCGCCGACGGTGAACGGTTCGAGGGCGCGGCGGCCGAGTTCGTCAACGCTCAGCGCTTCAATGCCGATCGGCCGGAAGCGCGCGCGGCCCTCGGAAGTTTCTTTGCGAAGCGCGGCCGTTCTGCCGAAGCGGAGGCCGAATACAGAGCTGCGCTGCGCTTGAGCCCGCAATATGCGCCCGCAGCCGCTAACCTTGCCGATCTTTACCGAGGGCTTGGGCGGGAAGCCGACGGCGAGAGCGTGCTGCGGGCCGCGCTCCTTGCTTCTCCGCGAGATGCCGGCCTTCACCACTCGCTCGGCCTGACACTTGTGCGGCTTAAACGAGTCGATCAAGCGCTTGATGAATTGCGCAGTGCCGCCGAACTCGATCCCGGCCAGGCGAGATATGCATATGTCTACGCGGTGGCCTTGCATTCGACCGGCCGCATCCGCGAGGCTATGACGGAACTCAAGGAGAGTCTGGCGCGGCACCCAGGCGATCGTGACACCCTGTTGGCGCTCATCACATTCAGCCGCGATGGCGGAGACGCGGGCGCGGCCCTCGAATATGCTGAGCAGTTGGCCCAAATCGCACCACAGGACCACGGACTAGCCGCACTCATTGAGGAGCTTCGGCGCCAGGCAGGAAAGCCGAGTGCGCAATAATCTCAGCGATCGAGAGGTCGCAGATTTGTCCCTGATGGGTCACTTCTCATCCGGCGACCCGCGGAAATCGGCGCACACGCGCGTTCAATTTCGTGGTAGTTTCATTCCGGGTGAGTGGCGAGCTACAAGATCGCAGTGCGCATTCGGTCCTTGCGTTTTTCATCGCATGGGCGCCCGTTATCTGCTGCTCCCTTCCGGCCATCGGCGAGACCCTGGTACCGTCTTACGTTCAGGGGCAGCAGACGCAGCAATCTGGTCCGGAACAGCAAGACCCCGATTATAACGGTGAAGATTTTACCCGCCCGCAGAGGAGCTTCGACACGCGGTTCACGTACATATCCTCAGGAACGACCAGCCAAACGGACCGGGAGAGCTGGTTGCTCAGGGGCAATTGGAAGACCGAGCTTGATGGTGGCTGGAGGCTCGCACTATTGGCCCAGGCTCCGATCGTCAACAAGACGACATTCAATTCGAATGGGTCGGCGCAAGATTTCGGGATCGGCGATACGGCGTTCCAGGCTGCTCTCATACACGATATTGACCGACACTGGGCTTTCGGTTTCGGTGCTCGTCTAGTCGCTCCTACGGCTGAAGACTCGTTGGGAAGCGGTAAGTGGCAGATCATGCCCGGGTTCGGGGTGCGCTATTCCTTCCTTGAAATCGGGCCCGACACCTATTTCGTGCCTGTTGTTCGATCGGATAGTCCCGATGCTTGTTGAAATTGGTGCAGCAGGCGCCGTCGGTTGAATCCTATGCTGCCAGATTTTTGCTGGCAATGGGCTGGTCACCGAGCAACGCTTGCTGATGGCGCAGCAACGCGGCCCTCAGAACCGGGAGCTGGTTGTGGGCCTTTAAGCGGCGGAAGCTCTTTGCGGCCTCCAGCATGGCGGTTCCAGTCCATCGCAATGCCATCCGCGCATCGCGCCAACGTTTGACGTTGCGGCAGACCTGCCGCAGCACAGCCATCAGGCTCTCGATCGCGTTGGTGCAGCCG
>Ga0208455_1000262_pt1 | contig 29289 bp, 28 predicted proteins | sample June2015DPH_4_50_FD_184690 | JGI IMG/M metagenome (GOLD analysis project Ga0208455, IMG submission 184690) | Peatland microbial communities from SPRUCE experiment site at the Marcell Experimental Forest, Minnesota, USA - June2015DPH_4_40... | ecosystem: Environmental > Terrestrial > Soil >... | reverse complement strand
GCCGCCGCCAGAACCATCGAAGCCCTCATCGCAGCAATCGCCGAAGCCCTCACCAAGGTTAGTCCGCAAGAGTGCGAAAACTACCTCACAAACCAAGGCTATCGCCGCCAATTATGAAAGTGCTCTAAGTGGCTGCCGGTTAGCCGCCCGGATTGCGTGCCCACTTAAAATTTGCGAGCGCGGTCGGACGCAAAACCGGTGACCACTTTTGCTGACCGCGCTCGTGGCGCGACGGTTTAAGCTCTCCTCCCCCGCTGCGCGGGGGCGGATGCAGTGGCTACAACTCCAAATCCCAATATTCGCTCACCACCGGGCGGCCCCAACTTTTATGCCGCTCGGTGCGCATAAGCTTGAAACCGGCTTGCTCATAGATGTGCCGCGCGGCGGTGAGCACGCTATGGGTCCATAGCGTGATCTTCTTGTAGCCGGCGCGCCGCGCGAAGCGGATGCTTTCTTCGGTCAGCCGCGCGCCGAGCCCGCGCCCGCGCGCTTTCGGATCCACCAGTAAAAGGCGGATGCGGGCGATACTTTTGCTATCCTTCACCAGCATGATCGAGCCGACATTTTCGCCGTCCACCTCGGCGATCCAGCAGCGCTCGCATTTCGCATCGTATTTGTTGACGAAGTCGGCGACGATCTGCGCGCACAGCCCCTCGAACGGCTCGATCCAGCCGTATTCCTCGGCGTAGAGCTCGGCGTGGCGCTTCACGATCCAGCCGAAATCGCCCGGCTTGGGCCCGCGCAACAGATAGTTGCCGCGCGGCTTCGCTAGCTCGGCCGGATACGGCTCCAGCAGGTTCTCGATCGTCGACATCGCTGCGACCAGCCGTGACCGGTCGGCAGGCTTGAGATTGTCCAGCGTGTCGCCGGCGTCGCGTTGCGAACGCTGTTGCAACGGCGCAAACGCCTTGCGGCCGCGCGGCGTCAGCGCCAGATGGCTTTGCCGGGCATCGCTGGCGGAAACGCTGCGTCGGATCAATCCGCGCTTTTCGAAGTTGCGCAGCACGCGGCTCAAATATCCGGCATCGAGATCGAGTGCGCGGCCGATGCCGCTGGCCGTCGGCGTATGGCCGCCGGCGATCTCGTAAAGCACCCGTGCCTCGCCGAGCGAATAGGGGCTGTCGAGATAGGTCTTGCGCAGCACGCCGAGCCGCCGCGTATAGAAGCGGTTGAACCGGCGCACGGCGGCGATCCGCTGCCGGCGTTGCTGGCTTGCCGTCATGTCCTGCAGGCTGAGGCAAATACTTGACTTAGTCAAGTATTTGCGGCGTTGCCGTGAAGGCGCCGGCGGCAAGCGTGACGACCCGCCGCCGGCCGATCCGGCGCAACAGCTCGGCCTCGGGATCGGCGGCGGTTTCGGAATGCCCGCCGAGCCGATCGTAAAGCTGTTTCGAGATCACGAGCCCCTGCTCGGCACGCGGTCTTGCTCTGAACGCAGCCGCGACGATAAGCGACAACGCATCGCGAAGCGACGGATGCGCGCGAATTCCCCGCCGGAATACGGCAACGCGCGGATTGCGCGCGGCTTGCTCCAGGAAGCGGCTCGCTTCGCCGGGCCAGCCGGCCTCAAGAATTGTTCCGGGCTGCAGAAGCAGCAGCCAAGGGGCGCGTGCCGCCGCAGCCCCTGCCCTGAGCCGGCGCGCCAGCGGGCCTTCCAGGACCGTGAAAGTGCATCCGGCAATGTCGGCGACCTTGGCGGTGTCGTCGCGCGAGCCGCCGTCCACCACAAGCACTTCGCTGACGAGACCGGCGGTCGCTCCCGAAACGAGCGCGGCCAAGGTCGGCACCAGGGCCCGCTCGGAATCGTGAGTCGCGATGATGACGCTCAGCATTCGTTGCGCATCGCGGGTCCGGCAGGGTTGGAGGTGTTCCGGGCGCAGATTTACGGCCGGCGGCGGCTATTTCCAAGCTTTTCCTCGGTCTCACGAAAAGTTGTTCTTGTTTTGTTCGAAGACGGACGTTAGCTTTAGACCATGACCCGTACGTCCGCCTTGAAACGCCCGCCGGCGCCGCTGCCCTCCGCGCCGGCGGGCGAAAAGGGAACCGCCGTCGACCGCGAGCGCCGGCGCGGTCGCGGCGCGCATTCGAATGCGTCAGGGCGCTACGAGCCGGTCGCCCGCGTCGCCTTCGACGACGGCTGGCAAAACCTCGACGACCTGCCGCCTTTCAAGACCAGCGTGACGGTCGATGCGACCCGGAAGATCATCACCCGCAACGACTCTCCCGACATTTCCTTTGACCGCTCCATCAATCCGTATCGCGGTTGCGAGCACGGCTGCGTCTATTGTTTCGCGCGGCCGACCCACGCCTATCTCGGGCTGTCGCCTGGCCTCGATTTCGAATCGAAGCTGTTCATGAAGCCCAACGCCGCCGAATTGCTGGAACGCGAATTGTCGGCGCCCGGCTATGAGCCGAAAATTATCGCCATCGGCACCAATACCGATCCTTACCAGCCGATCGAGCGCCGCTACCAGATCATGCGTCGCATCCTCGAAGTGCTGGAGCGCGCCGGGCATCCGGTCGGCATCGTGACCAAATCAGTGTTGGTGCTGCGCGACCTCGATATCCTGGCGCGCATGGCCAGGCGCGATCTGGTCAAGGTAGCGCTGTCGGTGACGACGCTCGATGCGAAATTGGCGCGCACCATGGAGCCGCGCGCCGCAACGCCGGCGCGGCGGCTGGAGACGCTGCGGCAATTGGTCAAAGCCGGCGTACCGACCTCGACGCTGGTCGCGCCGATCATCCCGGCGATCAACGACGCCGAGATCGAACGCATTCTTGAAGCCGTGGCGGCAACCGGCGTGCGGCATGCCGGCTATGTGCTGCTGCGCCTGCCGCTGGAAATCCGCGACCTCTTCAGCGAATGGCTCAAAGAGAATTTTCCTGACCGCCACAACCACGTGTTCAAGCTCATCCGCGATACCCGCGGCGGCAAGGACTACGATTCGACTTGGGGCAAGCGGATGACCGGCGCCGGTCCGATCGCGTGGATGATCGGCCGCCGCTTCGAAGTTGCCTGCGAGCGGCTCGGCTTCAACGCGACCAGCGTCAAGACCACGACCGAGCATTTCCGGCCGCCGCAGCCGGCGACGCAGCAGCTCAGCCTGTTCGGCTGAACTCCGGCCCTCGTCCGCTGCCCGCATTCCGCGAAATCATCCCCGCTATCCTTTTGGCGCGCGCTCCGCGTTGCGGATGGAGCCCAGGCATGGTCATCATGGACCATGAGTCGGACGCAGACCAAGGCGGCGCCATGCCTGCCGCTCGACGAGGAGGTGATCCGGCCGACGTTCCGGCGCGAGCGCGCGGCGCTCAAGCGCGGGGTGTGGCCGGTTGCCGGCTGCGATGAGGCCGGACGCGGCCCGCTTGCCGGGCCGGTCGTCGCTGCGGCCGTCATTCTCGATCCCGATAATGTTCCACGCGGTCTGGACGACTCGAAACGGCTGACGCCGGAGCGGCGCGAGGTTCTTTACCAGCGCATCTGCGCGCGAGCGCAGGTGGCGGTGGCCATGGCGCCGCCGTCCCGCATCGATCGCGACAACATTTTGCGCGCGTCGCTTTGGGCACTCGCTCGCGCCGTTGCCTCGCTGCCCGTAAAACCGCGTCTGGTTTTCGTCGACGGTCGCGACCGCATCGACGCCGGCTGCGATTGTGAGGCGGTCATCGGCGGCGACGGGCTGGTCGCTTCGATCGCCGCCGCCTCGATCGTCGCCAAGGTGACGCGCGACCGGCTGATGACCTGCCTCGGCGCGGCGCATCCGGGCTATGGCTTCGAGCGCCACATGGGCTACAGCGTGCCCGAGCACTTCGCCGCGCTCGACCGGCTCGGTCCGACGATCCATCATCGCCGCTCGTTCTCGCCGGTGGCGCTCGCGCTCGGCGAGCCGGGTGCCGATGCGGATGATCTCGTTGTCGGGGTATTGCCTCTGTAAACTGCACTCCGCCCATTCGCCCCCTTCAGGGGAGGCAAGGGGATTTTCTCGCTTGCTCCCTCGCTGAGAGGGTTGGCTAGGGTATCGCGCCGGGCCGATGTTCTACGTACCCCTTTACATTGAAGCGCTGCGTTCGCGGCCGGCACTGGTGTTCTGGCTGGCAACCCTTTCGCAGGCGGCGCTGTGGCTGGTGGTGCCGTTGTTGTTCTACGCCGCGCCGCCGAGCGAGCTCGCGCGGCTGCTCGCGGTCGGCCATGAGTTCCCGCTCACCGGCGATTTTGGGCCGCCGCTCGCCTACTGGCTCGCGGAGATCGCGTTTCGCGCGGCCGGCCTGTTCGGTGTCTATGCGCTGTCGCAGATTTGCGTGATCGCGACCTATTGGTGCGTGTTCGCGCTCGGCCGCGAGATCGTCGGCCCCACCCACGCGGCCATGGCGGTGCTGCTGATGGTCGGCATTCTGGTGTTCACGGTACCGACGCCAAATTTCGGTCCGCCTATCCTTGCCATGGCACTCTGGGCAGCGGCGCTGCTGTTCTACTGGCAGGCCGCGATCGAAGGGCGGCGGCGGTCATGGTACCCGCTTGGCGGCGCCGCTGCGCTCCTCCTGCTCACCAGCGACGCCGCCCTGATCCTGCTGGGGACGCTAGCGGTTTTCACGGCGCTGAACACCAGCGGGCGCGCGGCACTGCGTCCGATCGAAGCATGGATCGTCTTGGTCGGACTTGCTGTCGTGCTGGTCGTCGATCTCTTCTGGCTCAAGGGCGTTGGCGACGTGTTGGCGACGACGCTTGCGCGGCTGCGCCTCGCCGGTATGGCCGGCGAGAATACGGCGGCTTGGGTGCGGCTCGCGGGCGCGCTCGTCCTCGCTCACGCCGGGCTTGCCATTCTGGTGGTGCTGGCGAGCGGCTGGCCGCGAACGCACGCCGATCCGGCGCCGGCCATCGCGCGCGCGCCGGTCGTTCCTTCCGCCATCACCTTCGTGAAGGTGTTCGCGCTGATCCCTGTTCTGCTGGCAACGGCCGTCACGGTGCTGCTCGGGCAGCGGCTGCCGATCGGCGGCGCGGCGCCGCTCCTGGTGCTGTCAGGACTTGCGGTCGTGGTCGCCGCCGGTGAGTCCATCGCGCTTCACCATCAACGCACTCTCGGGTTCGCCTGGGCCGGCTTGCTGGTCGTGCCGGCGATCCTCGTTCCCGCTGCGATTGTTCTCTTGCCGTGGACCGTCGAGACCGATCTCGCGATCGCGCAGCCGGCGGCCGCCATGGGCCGCTTCTTTGCCGACGGTTTCGAGCGCCGGACCGGGCACCCGCTCGCCATCGTCAGCGGCGACACCCGCATCGCCGCGCTGGTGGCGCTCGCCGCGCCGAGCCGCCCTGAAGTCTATTTTGCCGCCGACCCCGAGCGTTCGCCTTGGGTCACCGCGCAAGACATTCGCGAGAGGGGCGCGGTCGTGGTCTGGCCCGCCGCCCCGACGACTCCCGAACCGCCGCCCGCGATCAAGGCGCGTTTTCCCGACCTCATTGCCGAAGTGCCGCAGACCTTCGCGCGGCCGGTACGCGGCCGGCTGCCGCCGTTACGGATCGGCTGGGGGATGATCAGGCCGGCGAGCGCGCCGGCGGCAGTGCCGGCAGCGCCGCAATAATGGTCGCTAATGATAGGCTGCGCCCTCGCCGACTTTGCCGCCCCGCAAGCCCGATCGTGAAGCTCGGAAAGATGATGTGAAACGAGATGGTGAAGGTGAATTGCAGCCGCGACAGCAGAACGGGATCAAGCTCCATGGTGTGAACTCCGTCTCACGCGGTCGTGGAATTCCCACGACAAGGGCGCGTCAAGCGTATCGGCATGTCATGAAACAAGCCGCCATCGCCAGCACACCAAACGAGCTATGCATTTTCGACCGTATGATTGACTTGATCAAGTCGGCGTAGCACGACTTTGGCGAAAATTGATCGCCATCAATTTGTCGTCGCGTACTCAAGGAATGGAAAGAAAGAGCCTCAAGAGCGGAGGGTCGGACGCCATGAATGCCAGCGCCTTTTCGTCATGGCAGCTTTGGGCCGTGCTGTCGGCGGTGTTTGCCGCACTGACGGCGATATTCGCCAAAATCGGCGTGGAGAACGTGAACTCCGACCTTGCGACTTTCATCCGCACTATCGTTGTGGTCGCCGTCCTGGGATTGATCGTCTTTGCCACGCGGCAGTTCCAGAACCCGGCGGAAATCTCCGGACGCACATATCTGTTTTTGCTGTTGTCCGGCCTCGGCACCGGCGCGTCGTGGTTGTGCTATTTTCGCGCGCTCAAGCTCGGCAATGCCGCGCAAGTCGCGCCGATCGACAAATTGAGCGTGGTTCTCGTCGCCGTCTTGGGTGTGCTGCTTCTTGGCGAGAAGCTTTCAGCGGTGAACTGGCTCGGCGTGTTGCTGGTTGCCGGTGGCGCGATCCTGGTGGCGATGCCCTGAATTCGGCCAAGCTATTGCGCGAGCGCCTTTTTGATCGCCAGGAAATCGCGCCAGGCCAGCCGTTTCTGCAGCGGGCTGCGCAGCAGAAAGGCGGGGTGGTAGGTCGCCAGCGCGCGGATCTCGCGGCTGCCGGTGTCGAATTTGAGCCAGCGGCCGCGCGTTCGTGTGATCCCTTCCTTGGTTTCGAGCAAGGTCTGCGTCGACGGCTGGCCGAGACAGACCAGGATATCGGGGTCGGCGAGCTCGATCTGGCGGCGGATAAAAGGCAGGCAGATGGCACTCTCGTGCGGCGTCGGCGTGCGGTTGCCGGGCGGGCGCCAGGGCACGATGTTGGCGATGTACACTTGCGTGCGATCAAGCCCGATCGCCTCGATCATGCGGTCGAGCAATTTTCCCGAGCGGCCGACAAAAGGCAGCCCCGCGATGTCCTCGTCGCGCCCCGGCGCTTCGCCAACGAACATGACGCGCGCTGCCGGATTGCCGTCGGCGAAGACAAGCTGGGTCGCCGTTGCGCGCAGCATGCAGCCCTCGAAGGCTTCGAGGAGCGCCCGCAGCTCGTCCAAGCTCTTCGCGCTCTGGGCGGCCGCGCGCGCCGCCATGACGGCGACCTCGGGCGAGGGCGGGGCGGCGGCGATGCCTGCTCCGGGCGAACCGGTCATGCCGTTTCCTCCCCCTTTGAGGGGGAGGGATGAGGGTCCCTTCCTCATGGCCGGCGAGCCGCCGTCACCCCCCTCCCGGCGCTTCGCACCAGCCTCCCCCGCAAGGGGGGAGCCCAACGACAGGGCTGGCGACTGAGCTACATCCGCAAAGCGATCGATCGGCTCTTCGCGGACGAGGGCGTCGACCCCGGCATCGAGGTAGAAGGAGATCAGCTCGCGAGCGTGCTTGGCTGCGGAACTCATGGCTGAGGCAATTTATGGACGATGATTTCCGTCTATGCCAGGGATGAAAACATGAAATACTGTTCGCGCGGATGATGGAGCTAGCCATGAATGCAACGGACCTTCCCGCTCGCGAGACGATGGAGTTCGACGTTGTCATCGTCGGCGCCGGACCGGCCGGCCTTACCGCCGCAATCAGGCTTAAGCAGCTCTCGCCCGAAACCTCCGTCGTCGTGGTGGAGAAGGGTTCCGAGGTCGGCGCGCATATTCTCTCCGGCGCGGTGATCGATCCGGTCGGGCTCGATCTTCTCCTCCCGGAATGGCGGAACGAGGAGACGCCGGTGCGGACGGCGGTCACGGCGGACCGCTTTTATATGCTCGGATTTTCCGGCGCGGTGCGGATGCCGAATGCGCTGATGCCGCCGCTGATGAGCAATCACGGCACTTTCATCGTCTCGCTCGGCGATGTCTGCCGCTATTTGGCGCAGAAGGCGGAAGCGCTCGGCGTCGAAATCTATCCCGGCTTTGCCGCCACCGAGGTGCTGTTCGAGAATGATACGGTCGCCGGCATCGCCACCGGCGACATGGGCGTCGCCAAGGACGGCCATCACAAGCCGAGTTTCACCCGCGGCATGGAGCTGCGCGCCAAATATACGCTATTCGCCGAGGGCGCCCGCGGCAGCCTGTCGAAAGTACTGATCGAGCGTTTTGGTCTCTCCCGTGACCGCCAGCCGCAAAAATTCGGCATCGGCCTGAAGGAACTCTGGCAGGTCGCGCCGGAGCAGCACCGCAGCGGCCTTGTTCAACACACGATGGGCTGGCCGCTGGACAACCGCACCGGCGGCGGTTCGTTCATGTACCACTACGCCGACAATCTGGTGACGGTCGGCTTCGTCGTCCACCTCAATTACCGGAACCCTTATCTGTCGCCGTTCGAGGAGTTCCAGCGCTTCAAGACGCATCCGCTGGTGCGCGACATCTTCGCCGGCGGCAGGCGGCTTTGCTACGGCGCGCGCGCCATCAGCGAGGGCGGCTGGCAGTCGGTGCCGCGGGTGGCGTTTCCGGGAGGCGTGCTGGTCGGCTGTGCGGCGGGCTTTTTGAACGTGCCGCGCATCAAGGGTACCCACAACGCGATGTTATCGGCCATGCTGGCGGTCGAGCATATGGCCGCCGCGCTGGCGCAGGGGCGCGCCCATGACGAGCTTTCGAGCTACGAGGCGGCGTGGCGCGCTTCCCCGATCGGCCGCGACCTCTGGCGGGTGCGCAACGCCAAGCCGTTATGGTCGAAACTCGGCACCTTCGCCGGCGTCGCGCTCGGCGGGCTCGATATGTGGACCAACACGCTCGGCTTCTCGCTCCTCGGTACGATGAGCCACGGCAAGCCTGATTCGGCGACGCTCAAGCCCGCCGCGGCCTGCCGGCCCATCGCTTATCCAAAGCCCGACGGCAAGCTCACCTTCGACCGGCTCTCCTCTGTCTATCTCTCGAACACCAATCACGAGGAAGACCAGCCGGTGCATCTCATCGTGCGCGACCCCGCGCTGCAAAAATCGTCCGAGCTCGGGGTCTATGCCGGGCCGTCGGCGCGCTATTGCCCGGCCGGCGTTTACGAATGGGTCGAGGAAGCCGGCACGCCGCGCTTTGTGATCAACGCCCAGAACTGCGTCCACTGCAAGATCTGCGACATCAAAGATCCGAATCAAAACATCACTTGGGTGCCGCCCGAGGGCGGCGGCGGGCCGAATTACCCGAATATGTAATTCCCACGATCCCGGCAGCACTTGCGTCAAATCAACCCGGTTTTGCTGCCGCGATTTCGCCTCCCTTCACGGCTAATAGCCGGATGTCCTTGCGAGGGCGCGTTAAAACGGTCATTCTCGCGCCCATACCGACATCCGGCGCTTTGCAGTCCCAGTTCGCCGATCCGGGTTACCAATGGAGATCTCGTGATTCATCCGCTGCTGTCTCGGCGCGCCGCCGTCGTCGGCGCCGTTGTCCTCTGGAGTCTGCCTTCAGCGCTCGCCGCCCAGGCGCCGACGCCTCAGGATCTCTCGCACTCTACGGCCTCCGGCAGCTATTTGGCTGCCCGCCATGCCGGCGTCGAGCGCGATTCCGGTACTGCGGCTGCTTATTACCTCAATGTGCTCAAGGCCGATCCGCGCAATGCCGATCTGCTCAGCCGCAGCTTTCTGTCCGTTCTGACCGACGGCGACATCGATGAAGCCGGCAGGCTCGCCGACCGATTGATCCAGCTCGACCGCACCGACCGCATTGCGCGCCTGGTGATCGGCGTGCGGGCGCTCAAGCAGAAGCAATATGCGATCGCTCGGCAGAATTTTGCGCAATCCGTGCGCGGTCCAGTGACCGATCTGACCGCGACGCTGCTCTCGGCGTGGGCGCTGGCCGGCGCCGGCGACACGCGCGCCGCGATCGACACCCTGGATCGGCTCGCCGGACCGGATTGGTACGCCATCTTCAAGGACCTGCATGCCGGCCTGATTCTCGATGTGGCTAACAACAAAAAGGAAGCGGGCAAGCGTTACGAGCGCGCTTACAAGGCCGACCCGATGGCGCTGCGCACCGTTCAGGCGTACGCCCACTATTTGTCGCGCAACGGCGGCAAGGACGACGCGCTGAAGCTCTATCAGCAATTCAACAAGGCGGTGGCCGATCATCCGGTCGTCGTTGAAGAGATGAAGCAAATCTCGGCCGGCGACAGATTGCCGCCGCTCGCCGATTCGCCGCGGGCCGGCGCTGCCGAAGCGCTTTACGGCCTCGGTGCGTCGATCGGACGTCGCGGCGGCGAAGACCTGGCGCTGGTCTATCTGCAGCTTGCCCTCTATCTCGAGCCGACGCACGCCATGGCGCTGCTGTCGCTTGCCGACCTCTACGACTCGCTGAAAAAGCCCGAGCTCGCGATCAAGATCTACGACCGGATCCCGACATCGTCGCCGCTGCGGCGCAACGCCGAAATTCAGGTCGCCTCCGATCTCGATTCGCTCGATCGCACCGACGAGGCCAAGAAGCGGCTCGAAGCTTTGATCGCCGAGCATCCGAAGGATTCCGAAGCGATCATCGCGCTCGGCAACATCTTGCGCGGCCGCAAGTCCTTCGCCGAATGCGCCGAGGTCTACAGCAAGGCCGTCGACAACCTGGCGGTGCCGGAAAAGGCGAACTGGGTGTTGTTCTATTTTCGCGGCATCTGCTACGAGCGCTCCAAGCAATGGCCGAAAGCCGAAGCCGATCTGAAGAAGGCGCTGGAGCTGTTTCCGGACCAGCCGCTCGTGCTCAATTACCTCGGCTATTCCTGGGTCGACCAGGGCGTCAATCTCGATGAAGGCATGAGCATGATCCGTCGCGCCGTCGAGCAGCGGCCGGACGACGGCTACATCGTCGACTCGCTCGGCTGGGCCAATTTCCGCATCGGCAATTACGAAGAGGCGGTGAAGGACCTCGATCGCGCCGTCGAGCTCAAGCCCGACGACTCGACCATCAACGATCATCTCGGCGATGCCTATTGGCGGGTCGGCCGGGTGCTGGAGGCGCACTTCCAATGGTCGCACGCCAAGGATCTCAATCCGGACGCGGAAGATCTGCCGAAGATCGAGCAAAAGCTCAAATCTGGCCTGCCCGATGACACGTCTTCGGCGGCCGATGCCGCTAAGACGAAGAAGGCCGGCAACGGCGGCTGAGGCGTGTCCTTGCCCGTTCCGCTGGTCGAGAACGCACCAGCCAAGGTCAATCTGACGCTGCGGGTGCTGCGCCGCCGCGACGACGGCTATCACGACATTGAAAGCCTGGTGGCGTTCGCCGACTTCGGCGACACTTTGAGCTTATCGCGCGGCCAAGAGCTAACGTTGACGGTGCGCGGACCGCGCGCGGCAGCGGCCGGCGAGGGCGCCGACAATCTCGTGCTCAAGGCGGCGCGCGCGCTTGCGGTGCGGTGCCCCGACATTGTCCTCGGCGCTTTCCGCCTGGACAAGAGACTGCCGGTCGCGGCCGGGCTCGGCGGCGGTTCCGCCGACGCCGGCGCGGCGCTGCGGCTTCTTGCGCAAGCGAACGGGCTTGCGCGCGACGATCCGCGTTTGTACGCGGCGGCCCGCGCGACCGGCGCCGATGTGCCCGTTTGTCTCGATTCGCGCGCGCAGGTCATGCGTGGCATCGGCGACCTGCTGTCGGCGCCGCTTTCGCTACCGCCACTGCCGGTGGTGCTGGTCAACCCCGGCGTGGCGCTGTCGACCAAGGCGGTCTTTGCCGGATGGCGGCCGGCTGCGGCGCCGGTCGCGGCGCTCGACCCCGCGGCGGTCGCCAAACTGACAAGCCGCGATCCGCTGTTGCATCTACTCGCCACGCAGTCGAACAATCTGCAAGACGCGGCCGTCGCGCTGAAGCCGGTCATCGCCGATGTTCTCAGCGAGCTGCGTGGGCTTCGTGGATGCCAACTCGCCCGCATGTCGGGCTCCGGCGCGACGTGTTTCGGCTTATTCTCCTCGGCGACGGCGGCACGTGCGGCGGGCAAAGTCTTGCGCGACAAATATCAGCATTGGTGGGTCAAGGCAGGCGTATTGGGTCGCGACCGGACGTAGGGCGGATGGCGCGCTAATGCGTCCGCGCCACGCAAAAATCGACCGTCTCGGCGAGCGCGGATTTCATCGGCGAATCAGGGAACAAAGCGAGCGCGTCGCGGGCGATGGCGCCGTAATGATGCGCGCGGCCGATCGTGTCCTCGATCGCGCGGTGCTTGATCATCAGCCCGATGGCATGATCGAGGTCGGCGTTGGTGGTCTCGCCGCGTTCCAGCGCGCGTCGCCAGAACTCGCGCTCGGCGTCGTTGCCGCGGCGGAAGGCAAGCACGACCGGCAACGTGATCTTTCCTTCGCGGAAATCATCGCCGATGTTCTTGCCGAGCTTGGCTGCGGCGCCGCCATAGTCGAGCGCGTCGTCGACAAGCTGGAACGTGATGCCGAGATTCATCCCGAACGACCGGCAAGCGGCCTGCTCCGCCTTTCCCCGCGAAGACAGCACCGGCCCGACTTCGCAGGCGGCGGCAAACAACTCCGCGGTCTTGGCGCGGATCACGGCGATGTACTCGTCCTCGGTGGTCGCCGTGTTCTTGGCCGCGGCCAGCTGCATGACCTCGCCTTCAGCGATCACGGCGGCGGCCGAGGAGAGAATTTCGAGCGCCTTGAGGCTGCCGACCTCGACCATCATCTTGAACGCCTGGCCGAGCAGGAAATCGCCCACCAGCACGCTCGCCTCGTTGCCCCAGAGCATGCGCGCGGCGAGCCGACCGCGCCGCAGCTCGCTCTCGTCGACCACGTCATCGTGCAAGAGCGTCGCCGTGTGCATGAACTCGACGGCCGCCGCTAGCTTGATGTGGCCGTCGCCGCCATAGCCGGTGAGCCGCGCCAGCGCCAGCGTCAGCATGGGCCGCAGCCGCTTGCCGCCGGAATTGATCAGGTGGTTGGCGACCTCCGGGATCATGGCCACCTCGGAGCCCGCGCGTGCGAGGATGACGCTGTTGACGCGCTCCATATCGGGGGTGACCAGCTCGACCAAGGGATCGATTGAGGGTGCACCCGGACTTTCAAAAGGGACGACAACAGCCACTTGAACTACTCCGAAGAGGACGCGCAAGCATAGAAACGCTAAGGTAAGGGGGCAAGTATGCCGGCGGTTGCAGTAAAAATACGCCGGTGCCTGCACCTGTTCCGTTAGCGCCGATCACGCCAGCGACGTGGCGGCCGAGAAGGGCGATGTCAAGCAGCGAACGTCTTGCCGACCGCGTAACCGCAACCCGGCATCGGGTGGCGGTTCTGGTGCCGTGTTATAACGAAGAGCGTGCTATCGCCAAGGTCGTCGCCGACTTCCGTGCGGTTTTGCCCGAGGCGACCGTCTATGTCTACGACAACAATTGCGCCGACGGCACTGTCGAGGCCACGCGGCGGTGGGGCTAAAGGCATGCGCGAGCTCGTCCGCACCAACGACGCAGTGTTGATCTCGGCGATCGAGGCGCTGCTCAAGGGCGCGCATATCAACCACATGGTGGTCGATCAGAACATGAGCGTGCTGGAAGGCTCGATCGGCATTTTCCCGCGCCGAATTCTGGTCGGCGAGAATGAATTCGAGGCCGCACGCCGGTTGCTCGAGGAGGCCGGCTTCGCCCACGAGCTGCGCCGCGATGGCCGCTGAACGGGCCGAAATCAGCGAGGATGGGATCCTCGGCGGCCGGCTCATCCTGCGCCAGCTTCGCAACGGTCACCGCGTCGGCCACGACGCCATCCTGCTGGCGGCGGCGACGTTGGCGCGTGCCGGCGAGCAGATCATCGATCTCGGCGCCGGTGTCGGCGCGGCGGGGCTGGCGGTTGCTCGCCGCACCGAGGGCGTCGCCGTCACCCTGGTTGAGATCGACCCGGCGCTGGCGGCGCTCGCGAGCGAGAATGCCGCGCGTAACGCGCTTGCTGAGCGCGTGCGCGCGGTCTGCCTCGACGTCGCGGCGCCGGCCGCCGCGTTTGCCGCGGCGGGGCTGGCGCCCGGTGCCGCCGACCGCGTGCTGATGAATCCGCCCTTCAATGCTCCGCAGCAGCAGCCCTCGCCGGACCCGGGCCGCCGTCTGGCGCATAGCGCTTCGCGTCACACGCTCGATCGGTGGGTCAGCGCCGCTGCACGGCTGCTTCGGCCCGCGGGCGCGGTCACGCTGATCTGGCGCGCCGATGCCCTCGCTTCGCTGTTGGCGGCGCTGACTACTGGTTTCGGCGCGGTCACCCTGTTGCCGATCCACCCCAAGCCGAGCGCACCGGCGATCCGTGTGCTGGCGCGCGCCGTCAAGGCAAGCCGCTCGCCGCTGTCGCTATTGCCCGGCTTCATTCTTGCCGACGAGGCGGGAAAACCCACCGCGGAAGCCGAGGCTGTGCTGCGCGGCGGCGCCTCATTGCCATTGGCTCGGGACTGAAACTGCCGCTGCTCAGCCTTTAGGCATCATGCAGGCACCGAATCCGGCGGCGCTGGCGGGACCGGCTTCGCTCGGCCGAAGCTCGGAAGATAGGAAAAGGCAACAATGACGCCGATAAGCATCAGGAGCACGTATACCTTCATTGCTTGCGCACTTCCCCCGTTCCACCCGGCCGCAGTCTCCACGCAAGAAGCGTTCCATCGGGTTAACAAACGGTTACTTGAGTGCGCGGCAGGCAGGGCCTATCTGGATTTCATGAGCGAGCCGTGGACTGCTGAACGCATGAGAGACGGGTGGAGGCGCGCGCTGGCGGCGCTGCGCGAATACGTTCCCCAGCGCTTCCGCGGCGATCGGCCGGTGGTGCCGGTGGTGCGGCTTACCGGGGTGGTCGGTTTCTCGACGCCGTTGAAGCCCGGCCTCACGCTCGCCGGCATCGCGCGCACGCTCGACCGCGTCTTTGCCGTGCGCAACGCCGCCGCGGTCGCGCTGTCGATCAATTCGCCGGGCGGATCGCCGGCGCAATCGCACCTCATCTTCCGCCGCATCCGTGATCTGGCCGAGGAAAAACAGCGCCGGGTCATCGCCTTCGTGGAAGACGCCGCCGCCTCCGGCGGCTACATGATCGCCTGCGCCGCCGACGAGATCATCGCCGATCCCAACTCGATCGTCGGCTCGATCGGCGTCGTCGGCGGCGCGTTCGGCTTCGACAAATTGATCGCCAAGATCGGCATCGAGCGCCGGCTTTATACTTCGGGCGAGCACAAGGCGATGCTCGATCCATTCCTGCCGGAGAACCCCGACGATGTCGCGCGGCTGAAAACCCTGCAACGCGAAATCCACGACGATTTCATCGCGCTGGTGAAGTCGCGGCGCGGCGACAAGCTCAACGGTCCGGAAAACGAGTTGTTCTCGGGCGAGTATTGGACCGGAAAGCGGGCGCTCGGGCTCGGCCTTGTCGATGCGATCGGCGATTTGCGCTCGACGCTGCGGGCGCGCTTCGGCGACAAGGTCTATACGCCCATGATGACCGCCGAGCGCAGCTTGTTCGGCCGCCGCATTTGGGGCGTCGGCGGGAGTGCGTTCGGGCAAGGCGGCCTTGCCGAAGACATGATCTCGGCGCTTGAAGCCCGCGCGCTTTGGGCGCGTTATGGGCTTTAATGGAGGGCTGAAGGATGCCGCCGGTATTCGCCTTGGCTCTGGGACTGATGGGAGCGGCGGTCTTGGTGCGCTGGTGCGTCAAGGAAGTGCGGCGCGTCAACGCCGAGCTGGATGCAGTGCGCGACGGCTCCGCCGCCGAGCCGATCGACCGCGACGCACTGCCGACATTGAAGCGCGATCCGCAGACGGACGAGTACCGGCCGGGTTGAGCAGCGACACTTGACCGCAAGCGGCCGTTCCACAACAACGTCCCGATGGACTCAACCTCCAACGACGATTTGCCGCCGCACATGCGTCCCGAACGGTCGTTTCAGGGGCTCATCCTGGCGTTGCAGCGCTACTGGGCGGATTGGGGCTGCGTCATCCTGCAACCCTATGACATGGAGGTCGGGGCCGGCACCTTCCATCCGGCGACGACGCTGCGCGCACTCGGCCCCAAGCCGTGGAACGCAGCCTACGTGCAGCCCTCGCGCCGTCCCAAGGATGGTCGCTACGGCGAGAACCCCAACCGCCTGCAGCATTACTACCAGCTTCAGGTAATCCTCAAACCGTCGCCGGACGATTTGCACGAGCTTTATCTGCGCTCGCTCTCCGCGATCGGCATCGATCCGAGGCTTCATGACATCCGCTTCGTCGAGGATGATTGGGAGAGCCCGACGCTCGGCGCCTGGGGACTCGGTTGGGAATGCTGGTGCGACGGTATGGAAGTCTCCCAGTTCACCTATTTCCAGCAGGTCGCCGGCTTCGAATGCGCGCCGGTTTCCGGCGAACTGACCTATGGGCTGGAGCGGCTGGCGATGTATGTGCAGGGGGTGGAGAACGTTTTCGATCTCAACTTCAACGGCCGCGAGGGCGCGCGGAAGGTCACCTACGGCGCGGTGTTTAAGCAGGCCGAACAGGAATATTCGCGCTACAACTTCGAGGCCGCCGACACCGAGATGCTGTTCCGCCACTTCAAGGATGCCGAGGACGAGTGCAAGCGGCTTTTGCAGATCGGCGGCAAGGACGAGCGTAACGAGCTGGCGTTGCCGGCTTACGACCAGTGCATCAAAGCGAGTCACGTGTTTAATTTGCTCGACGCGCGGGGGGTGATTTCCGTGACCGAGCGGCAGAGTTACATTTTGCGGGTGCGCGAGCTGGCCAAAGCGTGCGGTGCGGCGTGGCTCGCGACCGAAGGTGGAGGTTGGACGAAATGAGTGAAATGCCTGAAATCGGCGGACGGCGGTCAATTCCGGTCAAAGTCGAGGCCGGCAAGAGCTATTGGTGGTGCGCCTGCGGCCGCTCGAAGTCGCAGCCGTTCTGCGACGGTTCGCACAAGGTCACTAGCTTCACGCCCATCGAATTCAAATCGGAGGCGGCCGCGGAGGTCTGGTTCTGCGCCTGCAAGCGCTCGTCGAAAAAACCGCTGTGCGACGGGACCCACAAGACGCTACCCTGATGCCCGACCTTCTGCTCGAGCTTTTCTCCGAAGAAATCCCCGCGCGCATGCAGGCGCGCGCGGCGGAGGATTTGCGCAAGCTGGTCACCGATCGGCTGGTCGACGCGGGGCTCGTCTACGACGGCGCCAAAGCCTTCGTGACGCCGCGGCGGCTGGCGCTCGCGGTGCACGGCGTGCCGGTGCGCCAGCCGGACGTGCGCGAGGAGAAGAAGGGCCCGCGCGTCGGCGCGCCGGAGAACGCCATCGCCGGCTTTCTCAAAGCCGCTGGACTGAAATCGATCGGCGAAGCCAAGGTGCAGCCCGACAAAAAGGGCGACTTCTATGTCGCCGTGATCGAGAAGCCGGGGCGGGCGGCGATCGAGGTGATCGGCGATATTCTGCCCGACGTCATCAAAGGCTTTCCCTGGCCGAAATCCATGCGCTGGGGCGCCCGGTCGAGAGAGCCCGGCGCGCTGACTTGGGTGCGGCCGCTGCATTCCATCGTGGCGACGTTCGGACCCGAGACCGAGGAGCCGGACATCGTGCCGTTTTCGGTCGACGGCATCGCGGCGGGCAATCAGACGCGCGGCCATCGCTTTCTCAGCCCCGAGCCATTCACCGTGCGCCGGCTCGCCGACTACCAGCACAAGCTCGACAAGGCCAAGGTGGTGCTCGACGCCGCGCGGCGGCGCGACATCATCCTCGCCGAGGCGAAGCAACTCGCCTTCGCGCAAGGGCTCGAGCTGGTCGAGGACGATGGCCTCCTCGCCGAAGTCGCCGGCCTGGTCGAATGGCCGGTGGTGCTGATGGGCGCGTTCGATCGCAGGTTTTTGGATATTCCGCCCGAAGTGATCCGCGCCACCATCCGCAACAACCAGAAATGTTTCGTGCTGCGCGACGCGGCGCACGCCAAGCTGGTCGACAAGTTCATCCTCGTCGCCAACATCGAGGCGGAAGACGGCGGCGCGGCGATTGTCGCCGGCAACGAGCGTGTCATCCGCGCCCGGCTCTCCGATGCCAAGTTCTTCTACGACACCGATCTGAAAACGCGGCTGGAAGATCGGCTGGAAAAATTCAAGCACATCGTCTTTCACGAAAAGCTCGGCACGCAGGCGGAACGCATCGAACGCATCGAGCGGCTTGCGGCGGAGCTGGCGTCGCTGGTCGGAGCGGATGTGGAGAAAGCCAAACGCGCCGCACGTCTGTGCAAGGCGGATTTGTTGACGGAAATGGTCGGCGAATTTCCCGAACTGCAAGGCACGATGGGAAAATACTACGCGCAGGCCCAGGGCGAAGACGAAGCCGTCGCACACGCTTGCGAGGATCATTACAAACCGAAAGGTCCGGATGATTTTGTCCCCGCCGAGCCGATCTCGATCGCCGTCGCGCTGGCGGATAAGATCGATACGCTAGTCTGCTTCTGGGCGATCAACGAGAGACCGACAGGGAGCAAAGACCCCTATGCATTGCGACGCGCGGCTTTGGGTATAATTCGTATAGTTGAGTCAGGAGTCCGGCTAAGACTGACCCCAATAATTTTAAACGCGTTGCGACGGGCGGTCCAATTTAAGGCAACCGTCGAGCCCGCGGGAAACGCGCTGCGAATTGCGGCCGACATGTGGGGTCAAGAAGTTAAGATTCATGTGAAAGCCATAACCCGACCCATCACTGAGGAGAAAATCGCGCTGCGGCTTAATGAATTTAAGAACGAGTTTGATCGAGACATCTCAAATCTTTTAAATGAGATATCCAGTAGCCTTCTGTTATTCCTTGCCGACCGCCTGAAGGTGCAACTTCGCGAGCGAGGCGCGCGGCATGATCTGGTTGATGCCGTGTTCGCGCTCGAAGGCCAGGACGATCTTCTGCTGATCGTCCGTCGCGTCGAGGCCTTGGGGAAATTCCTCGATACCGAGGACGGCAAGAACCTGCTCGCCGGCTACAAGCGCGCGACCAACATCATCCGCATCGAGGAAAAGAGAGACAATAGGAGCTACACTGGCGAGCCGAACCCCGATCTTTACGAGCAGGAAGAAGAAAGGACGCTGGCGCGGGAGATCAAGCTTGCAAAGGAAGTGGCGGCGCGGGCTGTCGCGATGGAAGACTTTGAAGCCGCCATGCGCCCAATGGCAAGATTGCGCTCTAGCGTCGATGCCTTCTTTGACAAGGTGACGGTCAATGTCGACGACAAGCCGTTGCGCGAGAACCGGCTCAGGCTGCTGAACGAAATCCGCTCCGCCACCCGCGCCGTCGCCGATTTCTCCAAAATAGAGGGATGACGAGGCCCGAACCGGTTCCCAATTTCCCGGAATCTGCTAGAACCCAACTCGCCCTTGCGCGTTCTCCTGCAGCCGGGCCCTTCCGGTCTCGCTCGGCTCTCTTTTCGTCTCCCCAACCCGAGGAAAAACCATGGTCATCACCGCCGCTCATATCACGCCGCTTGTCGCCCTCATTGCCGGGATACTCATTTTGATCATGCCACGGCTTCTCAGCTACATCGTTGCAATCTATCTCATTTTCGTCGGATTGGTCGGGCTCAATGCCGTCCATCATTTTATCAACTGGCACTGAACCGTCCGCCCGGCGTTGCATTCGACGCCGGCATCTGCATTAACGTGGCCGCGCCGAAAGACAACGATATCCCATGGCTAAATCGCGCTCAAAAATCTCCCGGCATCCGGTGAAGAAATCGAAGAAGCTTGCGGCGCGGAAATCCGCGCCCACAAAGACGGCGGCCAAGACTGCGCCCAAGGGCAAATGGGTCTACAGCTTCGGCGGCGGCACGGCTGCCGGCCGCGCCGGCATGCGCAATCTGCTTGGCGGCAAGGGCGCCGGCCTCGCCGAGATGGCGCATCTCGGGCTGCCGGTGCCGCCCGGCTTCACCATCACCACCGAGGTGTGCACCTATTTCTACCAGAACGGCAAAACCTACCCGAAGGATTTGAAGCCGCAGGTCGAAGCGGCGCTCGCCGAAGTCGGCCGCATCGCCGGCAAGACTTTCGGCGATGCCAAGAATCCGCTGCTGGTCTCGGTGCGCTCGGGCGCCCGCGCCTCGATGCCGGGCATGCTCGACACCGTGCTCAATCTCGGCCTCAACGACGTGACCGTGGCGGCGCTTGCGGAAAAATCCGGCGACCGGCGCTTCGCCTATGACAGCTACCGGCGTTTCATCACCATGTATTCGGACGTGGTGCTCGGCATCGCGCACCATCACTTCGAGGAAATCCTCGACGAGCACAAGGACCGCAACGGCTACACGCTCGACACCGACCTCGAGGCTGACGACTGGGAGCAACTGGTCGCCCTCTACAAGGAGCGCGTCGAGAAGGAGCGGGGCGAGCCGTTTCCGCAGGACCCGCACGCTCAACTATGGGGCGCCATCGGCGCGGTGTTCGGCTCGTGGATGAACCACCGCGCCATCACCTATCGGCGTCTGCACGGCCTCCCGGAAAGCTGGGGCACCGCCGTCAACGTGCAGGCCATGGTCTTCGGCAATCTGGGCGAGACCTCGGCGACCGGCGTCGCATTCACGCGCAATCCGTCGACCGGCGAGAAAAAGCTCTACGGCGAATTCCTCATCAATGCGCAAGGTGAGGACGTTGTCGCCGGTATCCGCACGCCGCAGGAGATCACCGAGGCAGCGCGCAAAGAGGCCGGTTCGGACAAACCCTCGATGGAGACCGCGCTGCCGCACGCCTTCGCCGAACTCAAGCGTATCTACGCCGCGCTCGAACGGCATTACCGCGACATGCAGGATCTCGAATTCACGGTGGAGCAGGGCAAGCTGTGGATGCTGCAGACGCGCAGCGGCAAGCGCACCGCCAACGCCGCCTTGCGCATCGCGGTGGAGCTGGCGCAGGAGAAACTGATCAGCAAGGAGGAGGCGGTGACGCGCGTCGATCCCGCCGCGCTCGATCAGCTCCTGCATCCGACCATCGATCCCGAGGCCGAGCGCAAGGTGATCGCCACCGGCCTGCCGGCTTCGCCGGGCGCCGCCTGCGGCGAGATCGTGTTCTCCTCCGAGGAGGCCGAATTGCTCAAGAGCCAGGGTCACAAGGTGATCCTGGTCCGCATCGAAACGTCGCCCGAGGACATCCACGGCATGCACGCCGCCGAGGGAATTCTGACCACGCGCGGCGGCATGACTTCGCACGCCGCGGTCGTTGCGCGCGGCATGGGCAAGCCGTGCGTCTCCGGCGCCGGGGCGCTTCGCGTCGACTATCGCGCGCAGACGCTGACCGCCGGCGGCACGACGTTGAAGAAGGGCGAAATCCTGACCATCGATGGTTCGACCGGCCAGGTGCTCGCCGGCAAGGTGGCGATGCGCGAGCCGGAGCTTGCCGGCGAGTTTGCCACGCTGATGAAATGGGCCGACGCCGCGCGCAAGCTCAAGGTGCGCGCCAACGCCGATACGCCGGCCGATGCGCGGGCCGCCATCAAGTTCGGCGCCGAGGGCATCGGGCTCTGCCGCACCGAGCATATGTTCTTCGACGAGGACCGCATCCGCGCCGTGCGCGAGATGATCTTGGCCGGGGACGAGACGGCGCGCCGCGCCGCGCTCGCCAAACTGCTGCCGATGCAGCGGGCGGATTTCGTCGAGCTGTTCACGATCATGGGCAGGCTGCCCGTGACCATCCGCTTGCTCGATCCGCCGCTGCACGAATTCCTGCCGCACACCGAGGAGGAGATCGCGGCGGTGGCGCAGGCCATGGGCGCGGACCCGCGAAAACTCGCCGACCGCGCCCGCGAGCTGCACGAATTCAATCCGATGCTCGGCTTCCGCGGCTGCCGGCTGGCGATCGCCTATCCGGAGATCGCGGAAATGCAGGCGCGCGCCATTTTCGAGGCCGCGGTCGAGGTCGGCCGCGCGACCGGCGCCGCGGTGGTGCCGGAGATCATGGTGCCGCTCATCGCCGGCAAGGCCGAACTCGATTTGGTCAAGGAACGCATCGACGCCATGGCCGAAACCGTCGCCGCCGAGACCAAGAGCAAGATCAAATACCAGGTCGGCACCATGATCGAGCTGCCGCGCGCGGCATTAAGGGCCGGCGAGATCGCCGAGACCGCCGAATTCTTTTCTTTCGGCACCAACGATCTGACGCAGACCACTTTCGGCATCAGCCGCGACGATGCGGCGAGCTTTTTGGGCATCTACACGTCGAAGGGCATTCTGGCGACCGACCCGTTTGTGTCGATCGACCGCGAGGGCGTCGGCGAACTCATCCGCATCGCCGCCGAGCGCGGCCGCAAGGTGCGGCCGAAACTCAAGCTCGGCATCTGCGGCGAGCACGGCGGCGATCCCGCCTCGGTCGCGTTCTGCCACGAGCTCGGGCTCGACTACGTGTCCTGCTCGCCGTTTCGCGTGCCGATCGCGCGATTGGCCGCCGCTCAAGCTGCGTTGGGCCGCGGCGCCAGTTCGACCGCGTAATTCCTCTGGTTAATGAAAAGACAACGCCGCGCGTCCGCGCATGGCCGCGCCGCGGTTTCGGGCTTTCTGCTGCCGAAACAAATTAACGCCTTCGCAAGGTTAACCCGACAATAGTTGGATGTGTCGCATTCGCGCCACTACGGCGATGTTTGTTGAATTGGGGATGCGTCGCTTAACGAGCGTGCGCGTGAGGGGTGATGGTTGCGTTGCGTACCCGGTCGACGGGGGCGTTGTCTGGGCCGTTCTGGCTCAGCGCTTTCTGCATCGCGTTCACGCCGACCTCGATCGGCTATCAGGACCTCGCGGCGTTCTTCGCGCGACAGCCGGGCGTTTCCGACCGCTGGCGCGACCACCTGATCGCCTCTCCGTTCGGCACCATTCACGCCGCGACGTTCAGCTTTGTGCGCCCGATCGGCACGGCGATGCCCGAGCCGTTTGGCGCCCAGCCGGTCAATTTCGATCCGCGCTCGCTCAATGTGAAAACCTGGTCGGTCGACGCGCCGCCGATGGCGCGCGCCGCGCTGCAAATCGAATATCCGACCGTCAATCGCCGGCTCAAGGGCGACCGCATGCCGTTGCCGGAGCCCGCTTCCAGTTCGAACCAACCCGAGAGCCAGCCGCAGGCGCAGCCGATCGACGTGCCGCAGTCGGCGCGGCCGCCGGCCCCGGTCATGGCACCGCGGCCCAAGGACGCTGAACGGCGCGACCCGACACCCTCCGCGGCACTGCCGGAAGCGCTGCCCGACGTGACCGGCGCGTTGCCGGCGGCCGAGATGCAGAGCCATCAACTCACCGCCGCCGTACAGCCAAGTTCAGCCGCGCAGGATAGGCGCGACAGTGCGCTCGATGCGGAAACCGAGGACGACCTCGCCTTGGCCGACAAGCCGCCGGAAATACCCGCGGCCGGCGATGGCGATCCGGTCGAGGCGCAGTCGCCGTTCGCCTCGCTGTCCGTCCTTGACGAAGATCCGGCCGAGCGCAACACGCAGCTCTATTTCGGTATCGCCGCGATGGGTTCGCGCAGCGGACTGGAGCGCTGGCAGCCGGGGGCGGAGCCGGTCCTGGTCTCCCCGTCCGTCGATCCCGACATCAAGCTGTCTGCCTTGCAGGCGCCGCGCGATGCCGGCACCAGTGGTGAAACCGTCGCGGGCAAGAACAATGTCAGCCTGCTGAGAAGCCCGGCGGAACGTCTCGGCCTTGCCGGCAAGCCGCGCGCCCGGGCGGAGAAGTGCCTGGCTGATGCCGTCTATTTCGAGGCGCGTGGCGAGCCGTTGCGCGGCCAGATGGCGGTCGCGCAAGTGGTGATGAACCGCGTCTTCTCCGGCTTCTACCCGGACAACGTGTGCGGCGTGGTTTATCAGAACGCCAACCGGCATCTCGCCTGCCAGTTCACCTTCGCCTGCGAAGGCAAGGATTTGAGCCGCATCGACGAGCCCGACATGTGGGCGCAGGCCAAACGCATCGCCAAGGATACGCTCGACGGCAAGATCTGGCTCGCCGACGTCGGTCACGCCACGCACTATCACGCCTATTGGGTGCACCCGAGCTGGGTTCACGAAATGAAGAAGATGTACAAGCTCGGCGTACACACCTTCTATCGGCCGCGCGCCTGGGGCGACGGGTCGGACGAGCCGAACTGGGCGCCGGTCGCTGCCAAGCCGGTCGGTGCCGCCGCGCCAATTCCCGAAGCGGCGAAGAGTTCCGCGGCCGGCGTGAAAAGCCCGGATGCAGCGGCGAAGATCCCCGAAGCCGCCGCGTCGCCGGCCGACTTGGCCGGCAGCAAGACTGCGCGCACCGCAAAACTTTAAACGACGCAGGCGCGGGGTGGACCCGCGCGTAAAGCGCTTGTGCCGCGCATCGGTGTCTTCCACACTCCGCGCTCGAAGACGTGGCTGAGCGGCACACGATCGGCTATGGCAAGCAGATTGCGAACAAGGCCGGAGTCAGAGCGTGAGCACATTCAAGGCGATCGTCGTCGATAAAAGCGAGGCCGGACAGACGGTCCGGCTCACCGATTTCGACGAGAAGGATTTGATGGACGGGGAGGTCACCGTCGCCGTGGATTGGTCGACGGTGAATTACAAGGACGGGCTCGCGGTCACCGGCAAATCGCCGGTGGTGCGCCGTTTCCCGATGATCGCGGGCATCGATTTCGCCGGCACGGTGGAGGCCTCTTCGCATCCCGGCTGGAAACCCGGCGATAAGGTGATCCTCAACGGCTGGGGGTGCGGCGAGACCCACCTCGGCGGCTATGCGCAGAAGGCGCGCGTCAAGGGCGACTGGCTGGTACGGTTGCCGGAAAGGGTGAGCGCCCGCGAAGCCATGGCCATCGGCACCGCCGGCTATACCGCCATGCTGTCGGTGATGGCGCTGGAGCGTGCCGGGATCACGCCGGCGCGCGGACCGGTCATCGTCACCGGCGCCGCCGGCGGCGTCGGCTCGGTTGCGATCGCGCTCCTGGCCAAGCTCGGATACACCGTCATCGGCTCGACCGGGCGGCCCGCCGAAGCGGCGTACCTCAAAGACCTCGGCGCCGCCGAAGTGATCGAGCGCAAGGAGCTGACCGGTCCGCCGCGCGCGCTCGGCAAGGAGCGCTGGGCCGGCGGCATTGACGCCGTCGGCTCGACGACGCTCGCCAATGTGCTGTCGATGACGCGCTATGGCGGCGCCGTGGCGGCCTGCGGACTGGCCGGCGGCATGGACTTGCCGACCACGGTCGCCCCTTTCATCCTACGCGGTGTGTCGCTTCTCGGCGTTGATTCGGTCATGTGCCCGCTGCCGCTGCGGCAGCAGGCTTGGCGCCGCTTGGAGGCCGATCTCGACCGTACGAAGATCGCGGCGATGACCAGCGAAATCGGGCTCGCCGATGTCATCGACGCCGGGGCGCGCATCCTCGCCGGAGAGGTGCGCGGGCGAATTGTGGTAAAAATTCGGTAAGCAGTTCAGAATTTCGCCAGGAATCTTGTCCAGCATGCGGGGCCTTATGGTAAGGGGACAATTAAGAAATTTCGTTAATCCTCTGCAAGTCAATGTGGAGTCGACAATGTTGCTGCGCGTGGCTGTCGTCTGTGCGTGCGTGTTGGGAGCCGCCTCGGCCGTCGCCGAGGAGCTCGGGCCGGACCAGGCCAGGGCGTTCGTCGTCGGCAAGCTGTTTGCCTACAATTGTTTCGACGGCACGGCAGGCATGGGCCGCGTTTTTTCCGACGGGTCTGTTGTCGGCACCATCCGGCCGGGCGGCCGCGGCGCAATGCGCTTCGCCAGCCTGCCCGCCGGAACCCTCAGAGTCGAAGGTACGGCCATGTGCGCCCATCTGTCCGGCCTGCCGATTGAACCATGTTTCAGGGTGCAGAAGATCGATTACCGGAGCTTCCGCGGCTCGATCGCGGGCTTGGGCTTTGCTTATTGCGACTTCTACCAGCATAACGCGCGCGCGCAGCTGATGAGCCGCGCACCCACTCCGGCGCGGCCGATGCCCATGGCGACGTTGCGGCCGGCGATCGAGGAGTGATTCCTCTCCTTAGAGTGCAACCGCCTTAGATTGAATCGATTGGCGCTCTAGTATCTTGGTGGAGCATGATCTTTTCGGAAAACCGGCCTCCACTTTTCCGGATCATGCTCTAGCTAGTCATTCCAGATCGAGCCGGAACGGCGCCGCCTCTGCAGCCAGCACCCCGCGGCCGATCATTTCGACCGCGGCGACCATGCGGCCGTCGCGGCCGAGCAGGCGGTCGGCAAGCGATACGATCCGGATATTCGGCGTCGCCGTCGGCGAGGCGTTGCGCAAGGTCTGCGCGATTGTTTGCTCGTCGCGATGCGGGTTGAGCGCGCAGACGCTGACGAAGGCGCTCGCCGTCGAGCGGCTGATGCCCATGTAGCAATGCACCACCAGCGGGGCGCGGCGGTCCCAGCGGCGGACGAAATTCAAAAGATCGGCGACGTGCTCCTCTGCCGGCACAATATAGCCGTCGAGCGGTGCGCTGATGTCGTGCAGCCGCAGCCAGAGGTGATTTTCCGCCTCGATGGCGCTCGGTCGCTCGATGTGCGCCTCGTCGCCGATCAGCGAAACGACATGGCGGGCGCCGGTGTCTTCGACCGTTTCGTGCAGCCGTGCGAGGGAACAGACGTGAATCATGGAACGACTTGGATCGCAATCAAATGGGTGTTTTGACCAGTGTCATATAGATATGGCCGGGCGGCACAAGTGTGCCGCTCATAGCGACAAGTGGTCCCGCCGCGACGGGCTGGACGGTTCATCAACCAATTGCCGAAACCGCTCGAGGTAACGTGCCTGCGCCGTCTCGGCGGGCCACGGCTTGAGGTAATCGCGCTCGATCGCGGCAGAGATGACGGGCGGCCGGCCGAAGAACCGCCGCGCCTCGGCGGCGGCGAAGCCGGCGAGGCGGGTGGCTTCGAGATAGGCCGCCTCGCGGTCGGCGATCTTGATCAGCCTTTCGAGTTCCGGCGCGGAGTGTACCGGCAACCCGAAGCGCCGATGAATGGCCGCAAGGAGCCGCCGCTCCACCACCTTATAGGCATCGCCGATCACCGCCTTGAACGGCGAAATCATGTCGCCGATCACGTATTCGGGCGCATCGTGCAGTAGCACCGCCAGACGCCGGCTGCGATCGAGCCGCGGCACGCGGGCCCGCGCCAGCGCCTCGACCAGCAGCGAGTGCTGCGCCACAGAAAAAATGTGCGCGCCGCTGGTCTGCCCGTTCCAGCGCGCCACCCGGGCGAGGCCGTGCGCGATGTCCTCGATCTCGATATCGAGCGCCGAGGGATCGAGCAGATCGAGCCGCCGCCCCGACAGCATCCGCTGCCAAGCGCGCGGCGACACCGCGCGCGGCTTGGCCGCGGCCGGCTTGCGCGGCAGCGTCGGGGTCACCGCATCGGGCTTGGGCGACGCAGATCCGGAGGAGGGCGGGAGTGGCAGCCTGGGCATGTGAGGATGAAGGCTACCCCACTCCCGATCGTTCGCAAGTGCGCTTGTGAACGATCGTCCTCATCCGCAACCCCATCCGCTTGAAGCTTAGGAACGGGCGACAAGACGCGCATCGGCAGCCTGGGCCGGACACTACGCTAGGCAGCCTTTTTACCCCAGAGCGCTTGGAGGCGATGTCGGCGCCCTCGCGCATGGTTTTGAGCTTCAACCACACCACATCCTCGGCGACCCATTCCCAGCCGGCAAAGGTGCCGAAGCCGCAGTCGGAACTGGCAATGACGCGCTCGCGGTCGCCGACCGCGGCCACGGCAGTCTCGATGCGTTGCGCCACGACCTCGGGGTGCTCGACCAGGTTGATCTTTGAGTCGATGACTCCCGGCAGCAGCACCATGTGGTCGGGCAGCTTGTGCTTACGTAATGCGGCGTACTCGTGCTGGCGACGCGCATTGGCAAACTCGATGCTCAGCCCACCGACATTGGCCTGATAAAACACCGGCAGCAACGGCTCGAGCCCGATGTCGTAGATGTGCGGTCCTTCCCAATTGCCCCAGCAGATATGCAGCCGCACCTGATCACGCGGAATTCCGTGCAGCGCTTTGTTCAACGCTGCGATGTGCTGCTCGATGATCTTGACGAATTCCGCGTCGGATTTGTCCTGGAATAGGAGCACGCGTTCCATCGCCAGATCCGGCGCGTCGATCTGCAGGATCAATCCGGCGTCGACCACGGACTTATATTCGTAATGCATCTCGCGGGCGATCGCGTCGAGATACGCCTCGTAGGTCGGGTAGTGCGCATTGAGCATCGTCGTCGCGATGATACCCGGCGACGGCTCGGCGAAGAACATTTCGGGAAACGGCGGCTTCACCGCTGCCGCCAGGCGCTTGAAGCGAGCAAGCTCGATTTTAATGGCTTCTTTGTCGGTATATTTGAGCTCGCCGACGCATTCCGGGCAACCGAATACCTTGCCGGTTTTTGGCAGCCGCGCCTGAAATTTCTGGGTGAAGAGCGGAAGCTCGACCCATTCCCGGCCAAAAGGCCGCTTCGACTCGCCGCCGAATCCGGACATCCGCTTCGGTACATACGTTTGAAAGCCGACCCGGCCCTGCTCGCCGTCATTGGCGATGTCGACGCCCGCCCAGTGCTGCTTCTCCATCACGTGGGCGACGCGGAGCTCGATCTTTTCGGCAATCTCGCCCTTGTCGATTGCCTCACCAGCCTCGTCCGCGATCAAAAGGTCATTAAGCTCTGCGCCGCGCGGCAGGCTGCCGGTATGGGTGATCAGGATGCGGTCGACGCTCCTGTGCATGATACCCTCCCATTTGACTTTTATTTTGTCGCCGATGCTGTCTCCCGACTATGCCAGCCCGCCGCGGCGGTGCGCAAGGCGATGCTTCGCCATCCGCGGAATGATCGCCTGCGGGCGGTAGAGAACGCCCTTTTGTTGTTGCTAACCGGCAGGGAAGGATAGCGCAGCAGTCGGAGCTCGGTCCCGCCTCGCCCCGCCCACATATCGCGGGCCATATCCCATGACCGATCATACGATTTTTCTTGGGCTGATCGCGCAAGTGGATTCACCAGCGGCGCTTGGTACCAACCGCAAAAGGAGTATTCTTCTTCCGCACAAAGTCATCTGGAATTTCGGTTGACACGAATGCACGGTCACGGTGCCGCCGCTGGCCGCGGCGTTTGGTCATTCCGGATCAAAGCAGATGCACAGGGGAGGAGTTCATGTCGTCACCACGCAGTCTAGCGGTTGGCGTTGCGGCATTGGGTCTGGCAGTTGCCATGGCCTCGTCCGGTCACGCCGCCGACATCACCAAAGCCAAACTTTATCCAGACAAAGAGGGTACCGTCGCCGACTTTCAGCCGATGTCCAAATTCTGCGGCACCAAGCCGATCAAAGTCGCGCTGTCCGACGGTTGGGGCGGCAATTACTGGCGCCACATCACCCGCGCCGAGTTCGAGGATGAAGCCTCGAAATGCCCGAACATCACCGAGACCCGCTACACTGACGGCGAGTTCAAGCCTGAGAAGCAGATTGCCGACATCGAAGGCCTAATCGCGCAGAAGTTCGACGTCATCGTCGCGTTTCTCGACGGCGGGCCGGCCATTCTGAAGGCGACGCGG